>Ga0209488_10003463_pt1 | contig 12668 bp, 9 predicted proteins | sample Rivendell_Oct201_8_FD_188349 | JGI IMG/M metagenome (GOLD analysis project Ga0209488, IMG submission 188349) | Vadose zone soil microbial communities from the Eel River Critical Zone Observatory, Northern California, USA -... | ecosystem: Environmental > Terrestrial > Soil > Vadose zone >...
GAGCCGACGCGAAACAGCGTCTCGGCCACGCGCGCCGCTCGGTCCGGCGCGGCAATGCCGGTCAGCAAGGCATGCCCGGCATTCGAGGTGATAACGCGGCAGGGCCGCTTCTCGCCGTCGAGCGCGATCGCGTAAGTCGACAGATCCTCGCACCAGAAAGCGTCGTCGAATTGGCGCCGCAATGTCTCGGCCGCTTCTGTGAGTCGCGCCGCCATCGTGTCGTCGCCGAGCGCGCCCGCCAGCTCTGCCGCGTACCTCTTAGCGGCATAGACATAGCCCTGCACCTCGCAGAGCGCGATCGGACCATTGGCGAGTTCGCCATCTGCATGAAAGATCGCGTCCCCGGAATCCTTCCAGCCCTGATTGGCGAGACCGGCGGCGCTCTGGCGGTCGTATTCGACAAAGCCGTCATGATCCGGATCGCCATAGGTGTCGATCCACTGCAACGCCGCCTTGATATTCGGCCAGATGCCACGGATGGTGTCGAGATCGCCGGTGCGCGTGTAATAGGCGCCCGCGAGCATGACGAAGAGCGGCGTCGCATCGACGCTGCCATAATAGCGCGCGAACGGCACTTCACCGAGCCGCGCCATCTCGCCCTGCCGCATCTCGTGGAGGATCTTTCCCGGCTCAGCATCACGCTCGGGATCGATTTCGGTCGCTTGCTCGGCCGCGAGAAACGAGAGCACGCCTTTCGCGATCGTCGGGTCGGTCCACAACGTCAACAACGCGGTGATAATCCCGTCGCGGCCGAACACCGTGCTGTACCAGGGAATGCCCGCATACGGGTACGGTCCGTGCGGCGTGTCGGTCATCAGCATGTAGAGATCCGCGGCCGAGCGGCGCACCAGCTCGTTGAAGACCGCGTTTGAGCTTTCGAGGCTGGCGGCGCGGCCGCTGGCCTGCCGCAACGCGTGCCGCGCCGCGCGCAACGCGCCGTAATAGCGCCGCACCCCCCATTTTTCCTTGCTCGGCGCGCCGCAATCGACGCGCAGCACGATGCGTGTTCCCTCACCGCCTTTCAGCTTCAGAATAAATTGCGCGCTACTCGTATCAAGGCGCGCAGGCGGCGGCTCGAACCGCAGATGCGTGTCGCGCTCGACGCCGTCGAGCCCCCAATAGCGCAGCATCACCGCCTCGTCCGATAGGCGCTCGGCGGAGCGCCGCCCGCGCTTTGCGCGGTGCTGGCCGCGTACCTCGAACACGTCGACAAAATCGGCGGCAAATCGCAGGCTGAGCGTGATGACATGTGGTTCGACATCGAAATTTCGCACGAGCACCAGCTCGTTGTAGGCGTTTTCCCAGACGAACTGCCGCCGGTTGATGTAGATGCGCTCGCGATGCAACGCGCCGCCATCCAAGTCGGTCATGTCGGGATTGGCGAGATCGACGGTCAACAGCGCATTGTCCTCTCCGGGATCGGCGCTCAGGAGCAGCGGCCGGTTACCGTTCACGCGCAGCTCCAGCTGCGACAGATGGCGCGTGTCGTGGTGGTAGAGCCCGTCCGGGCTGCCGCGGTCTCCTGCGATATCGCCAAAATGGTTGAGGACGGCGAAGGTGTCACCGTGCTTCAGGATCCGGGTGCGCGGCTCGCGAAAGGCGCCGGTCGCTTCGATGCGGAATTGGGATTCGCCTTCGCTGGCCTCTGCCGCCGCTCCCGCCATCGATCAACCCCCGCTCTCGGCCGCTCAATCGGCCGCTTGCGAAAAATCGCCCGCGCCGGCGCTCCTGAACAGCCCCGGCTGCATCGCCGCGACATCGCCGATCGGGTCAGGTTTAACCGGATTATCGCCGTGCAGCACGCGCTGGTAGAGCGCGAAATAATTGCGCGCCATGCGGTCGGCGGTGAAGCGCTCCTCGAAACGGCGGCGAATTGCGCCACGATCGAGGTGTGTCGCGAGCGGCGCCGCTCTTGCTGCGCTCGCAATGTCATCGACGATAAATCCGGTGAGCCCGTCCTCGATGATTTCTGGGACCGAGCCGCGGCCGAACGCAATGACTGGTGTCCCGTTCGCCATCGCCTCGACCAGCACGAGCCCGAACGGTTCCGGCCAATCAATCGGGAACAGCAGCGCCACCGCATCGCCGAGAAAACGGCCCTTCTCGTTTTCGCCGATCTCGCCGACAAATTCGAGCAGCGGATCGTCGAGCAATGGCAGGATTGCATCCGCGAAGTAGTCGCGGTCGACGGGGTCGACTTTCGCAGCAATCTGCAGCGGCAGACCGACTTCGCGCGCGATGGCGATTGCTTGGTCGAGACCTTTCTCGGGCGATATCCGGCCGAGAAAAGCGAGATACCCGCCCGCCCCGTCGCCGAGGCGATGCAGATCGCGCGGCAGCCCGTGTTGCACCGTGCCGTACCAGTTGGCCCAGCCGAGCGGCGCCCGTTGTGAGGCCGAAATCGACACCAGCGGCATCATCGAACACTCCCGCACGATGACCGGCAAGTCGGGGACATCGAGCCGGCCGTGTAATGTCGTCAGCGTCTTCTGCCAGCTGTCGGCGAACAGCGGAAAATGCAGATAGTCGGTATGGAAATGGATCAGATCGAACTCCGCCCTGCGTCGATACACCCGGTGCAGCATCGTGAAATGATAGACGAGCGGGTCCTTGCATCTTTGGTTGAGCCGCAAGGCTTCTTCGCATGACGCCTCGAGGGTTGCCGAAGTGCAGGAATCGCCACTCGCGAACAATGTCACGTCATGTCCGAGCCGGACCAGTTCTTCGGTCAGATAGAAAACGATGCGCTCGGTGCCGCCATAGAGCTTTGGCGGGCAGCTTTCGTAAAGCGGACAGACTTGTGCAATTTTCATGGTTGTTGGCTCCATACTCCACGCCACAGCGGACGCGGTGCGCGACCCGCAAACGGCCCCGGCCGGCGCTCGTCTCCGGTTGCGACTGCAAGTCGCCGGGGCCGCTTCGCGATGAAACTGAAACAGCCCGCTGGGGCGGGTCGTGCGGCGCTTTCTCAGGCCGCCTTGCGAACCGCGTTGCGGCCAGCGGCGAACGGGCTGAAACGCCCGGCCTGAACACCAATCGGATGTTTCGCGCAAAACGATTTATTCTCGCGACTCCGCGTTCTTCAAAGGGGCTAATCCGGCGCTGCGCAGGGGTGTACGCTCGCGTTGCCGATGCGACGAATTCCCCTGCATAGAAGCACGTTCGCGCTGCTCGCGCTCGTGCTGTGCCTGTTCGGCGGCATAGCGCGGGCGCAAGATATCGCTGCCGTTTGGCAGGGAACGCAGTGGGGTGAGTCGAGCCGTGCGCTTCTCGCCCATTTCGGCGGACGCGCGACGGTTTTGCCGAGGCCCTTGGATTTCGGCGACAGCTATGCGGATCTCGTGTTGCGCGACGTGACGCTCGGCGGTGTGCCGCTCATCGCCTATTTCCAGATGGATAAAAGGACGGGCGGGCTGAAGCGCATTCAGTTCGAGCGCCCGCGCCATGGTATCAACCCGCCGGTGTTTCGCGCGATCCTCGCGGCGCTCGCGTCGGCCTACGGGGCACCTGACCTGATGTGCGGCATCCGCCCCGGTCCAGCCGGCGGATATCAGACCGCCGCCGACCGGATCTGGCAGCGCCACGGCGTCGTGATCCGCGCCGTCTTCCGCGGCACCTCGCTGGAAGCCGTCGAGGGCTGCCTGGGCGGCGATCTGACATCGGGACCGTGCGGGCTGACCGCGCAGCTTCTCGTGCGCATCAGCCCACCGGGCGGCGACGCGGCATCCTGTCCCGCGCCGGGCGCCCGCTGAGCGGAAGTGTCTCCCGAATGGCCCGCTTGTTTACGGCGCGAGCTGGCCGCGGATCTCGCCGCCTTTGTTCGCCGCGGTGTGGACGTTGACATAGCATTTGCCGGCCTGCAGGTCGGCAAGCTGCGCGTCGGTCAACGGCGCCGAGCCGGTGATCGGGCTGGCGGGGTTGGCCGCGCCGAGCGGAACCGCCACCCCGGCATTCGCGCCGGCCGCGGCGCCGCAATGGATGTGGGCGGCCGCGGCCGGACCTGTCAGGCCGGTGAATTCCACCTTGTATGTCGCCTGCTTTGTCGCCGTATCGACACTGACTTGCGCGCTGCCCTTGCCCGGGCTCTGCACCGGCGGGACTTCGGCATTGCTGGCGAGATTGGCCTTGTAGCTGACCGTCGCCGCATTTGCCCAGGTGAAGGCGGCCGCAGCCGCCAGAAGACCGATCACCGTTGCCGTTTTGCGCATGTTGTCCTCCCCTTTTGCGTCGAGTCTCCGGCCGCAGGGCGCGATAGGGGCCCTGCAGTCACCCGGCTATAAAGGACGCTGTTTTTCCCGAAGGCAAGGCATCCGATCGGTGCCGCCGCTCACTTCGGCGCGAGCCGCGGCGGTCCTGTCGCGCCTTGTTGCCGGGCGCGTTTCGCTTATGCTCGGCGCCGCATGCAGGGGGTGATCCTATCCACAGCCGAGCCGAGCCAAGCGGACGCGGCAGCGCCGCCGCTTGTGGCCAGGCGCTCTTACGGAGTATGGGCGGCGGCCGCGATCGCGGTGCTAACCGTCGCGCGACTCATCTGGCTCGGCGCGACAACCGCCAACCTCTACCCCGACGAGGCGCAATACTGGTTTTGGTCCTTGCACCCGGCGCTCGGCTATTATTCGAAGCCGCCGCTGGTCGCCTGGGTCATCGCGCTGACGACGCGGGCATTCGGGGACAGCGAATTTGCGATCCGCCTGGCGGCGCCGCTGTTGCATGCGATCGCCGCCGCCTTCGTCTATGGGATTGCGGCGCGGCTTTATAACCGACGCACCGGCTTCTGGTCCGCATTGGCGTACATCACTCTGCCCGGCGTCTCGCTTTCGGCCTTTCTGATCTCGACCGACGCCGTGCTGCTGCCGTGCTGGGCGGCAGCACTCTACGCGTTCATCCGGGCGCGTGAGCCGGGCGGCGAGCGATGGTGGATTGCCGTCGGGATTACCGCGGGGCTCGGCCTTCTTGCCAAATATGCGATGGCGTACTGGCTTCTGTCGGCGTTCGGCTATGTGCTCCTCGTGCGCGAGGAGCGGCGGCATTTGCCCCGGTTGCTCGGTGCGAGCCTCATCGCGCTGTTATTGTACCTGCCGAACCTGTGGTGGAACTGGCATCACGATTTTGTCAGCTATCGCCATGTCCGCGACAATGCCGAGATCGGCGGCATGCTGTTCCATCCCGGCGCTTTTCTCGAATTCTTCGCCTCGCAATTCGCCGTATTCGGCCCGCTGTGCTTTGCGGCGCTGCTCGCGATCGCTGCCCGCCCCCGCAGTCTCGCCGAGCGCCGCGCCCGCCTGCTCGCTGCCTTCGCCTTGCCGGCGCTCGCAATGATGCTCGGACTCAGCCTGCTGTCGCGGGCCCAGCCCAACTGGGCGGCGCCGACCTATATTTCCGCGACCGTACTTGTGGTCGCCTGGGCGCTCGGGCGGGAGTGGCGGCGCGGATTGCGCGCCGCAATCGCGATCAATGTCGCCGGTGCGATCGCTCTGTTCGGCGTGAGCGATGCGCTCGCCGCGGCCGGGATCGCAATACCGGCCAGATACGATCCGCTGCACCGGCTGCACGGGTGGCGCGCGCTCGGGCAGGAGGTCGGCGCCGTCATGGCGGCGCATCCCGGCCTGACCCTGCTCGGCGACGATCGGGAGCTCCTCGCAGCGCTCGTTTATTACGTCCGGCCGCATCCGCTTGATGTCGTCGAATGGAACCCGATCCCCGGGATCTGGGATCAGTTCCTCTTGGCCAACAATCTCGCCGGGCATGTCGGCGAGGATTTCCTCGCCGTCACAAAGCATGGGTTGATCGAGGAGATGCGCCCCGTTTTCACGGAAAGCGTCCCGCTCGGCACGATCCGGAGCAATGCCGGCGCGGTCCGCGAGCGGCCTTATGCGCTCTACATCCTGCGCGGCTACCGCGGCCCGCCGACCCCCGTGCAGAGGCGGCGCTAGATCGTCCTTGATTACTCCGCCGCAGCGCGCCGCAGTGCTTGCGTATCGCGGTAGCGCAGCCCGGTCGTGATCGTTCCACCCTCGAGCCGGGTCAGCGTAAAGACCTGTTCCTTCTGCTCCGTGCCGGCGAGATGCATGATCCCGATCGTCTCGTGCGGCATATAGGGCTCGACAAAGAGTCCGCGTTTGCCATCAAACCGAGGCGCGGCATCGCCCGGCATCCAGTTGCAGTACGCCGGCAGAAAATTGGCCGGCAGATGCTCGGCGAAAATCGCGTAATTGAGCGCGATCTGCTCGACATAGAAAAACCGGGTGCGCTGCAACACACCGGTCATGATGCGCGCCCAGGCCTGCCAGTGCGGCGCGTCCCGGTGCAGCGCGAAGACGCCGCAATTGACCATCGGGTTGCGGCCGAGCCGGTCCGCAACGCGCCAGCCGAACGCCTCGCGATAACATTTCCACGCCAAGGTCCAGCCGAACAGTTTCGGACGCTTGTAATGGCGCTTATAGGCACGGTCGATCTCGGGCACGATCGCCAGCCTGTCCCGGCCGGCCGCGGCGCAATACAGCTCGACGGCGCGCCACTCCTGCAGCCAGGCATCCGCATCGAGCCAGAAATACATCTCGTGACCGGGAAAATGCCGCGGCAAGAACGGCCGCGCCACCTGCGCCTTCAGCGTTTCCGGTGTGCGCTCTCGGTTGGGGAAATCGACATCCCAGGCCGGGCGGACAACCTGCGCGGCGCGCTCGGCGAGCCAGTTTCGCTCAGCCTCGGCAAGGCCGAGATCGAGAATGCCGATCGCGACCTCGCGGTTGAGCGCCCGCACCGAGGCGACCGCATCCTGCAGCAGCGGGAAATAGCCGCTATCGGCGGCGCTGACGACGATCAGGCCGCCGGCGCCCGGCACGGCATCCGTCACGGCATCAGGCGATAGCCGCCAGGCTCGGTTATCAGGATCTCGGCATGCGCCGGATCGCGCTCGATCTTCTGGCGCAGGCGGTAGACATGCGTTTCGAGCGTATGCGTCGTGACCCCGGCGTTATACCCCCACACCTCGCCGAGCAGCGTATCGCGGCCGATGACCCGGTCGCCGGCGCGATAGAGATATTTGAGGATCGCGGTTTCCTTTTCGGTCAAACGCACCTTTTTGCGGGCGCCGCCGTCGACCATCAGCTTGGCGCCGGGCTGAAACGTGTAGGGCCCGATCGTCAGCACCGCATCGTCGCTATGCTCGCTCTGCCGAAGATGCGCGCGCAACCGCGCCAGGAGGACGCTGAGCCGGAACGGCTTTGTCACATAGTCATTGGCGCCGGCATCGAGGCCCGTCACCGTGTCGGCCTCGCTGTCGGCCGCGGTCAGCATGACGATCGGCGCGCTGACCCCGGCGCTGCGCATCCGGCGGCACAGCTCGCGGCCGTCCATATCGGGGAGCCCGATATCGAGGAGAATCGCGTCGAACCGCTCGCGCCCCGCCGTGGCGAGCGCCTCCACCGCAGTGTCGGACTCGACGGCGGAAAACTCGCCGTGCTGCTCCAGCTGCTCGGCCAGCGAATGGCGCAATGCCGGGTCGTCGTCGACGATCAGGATCTTGCGAAAACTGCGCATACCCTCTCTACCCTGTTGCCCACCCATTCCGCCGATTGCGGGACGAATTATCGCTTTATTCGCCCGATTGGCGGAATCTATCCCCGTCTGCGGACCGGGGCTGCGGCCAAATTACCCGTTTTCCGACGGCCACGCACCTGCCCGACGGGCGGGAGGAGTGGCAGGCATGCGCCGAAACGGCTGGCACACCGCTCGCCAGTGCCTATGATATTACGCCATACGAGGTATCCCTTGGTCGAACCGCTGATCCCCCCATCGCGCGACTCGGGCCGAGCCGGCCAAGCCATCGACGCAGCCCTTTCCGCGTTGCGGCGCGGCGAGCCGGTGTTGCTTTACGGCCAGGGCGAAGCCGTGCTGGCCCTCGCGGCGGAATTCGTCAATGAGGACAATCTGCAGCGCCTGCGCCAAGTCTCGGCGCGGCCCTTACGCGCGGTCCTGACCCGCCGCCGCGCCGTCGCGCTCGGTCTGGCGCGGCGCGATGCTCTATCGGGCGCGGTGTCGATCGCGCTCGCGCCGGAACTCCCGGCGGGTGTCATCCGCAACCTCGCCGACCCTGCCGCCTCGCTCGGCGCCGACCCGCCGGGGCTCGGCCCCGAGCCCGCCATCGCCGAGGGGCCTGAACTCGCCGCGGTTGCCTTGGCGAAGCTCGCGGCGTTGCTGCCGGCCGTGCTGGTGCTGCCGCTCGCGCCCTCCGAAGCGGCGCTGGCGCGCCGCCGCCGCGATTTCGCGCCGGTCGACACGGCCGATGTGCTGAGCCGGCGCGCCGCGATGGCCGGCCTGACCCAGGTCGCCGAGGCGCGCGTGCCGCTGGCGGATGCCGAGGATGCCCGGCTCATCGCGTTCCGCCCAGGCGATGGCGGCACCGAGCATCTTGCGATCCTGATCGGCACCCCCGCGCCCGGAAAACCGGTGCTCGTGCGGCTCCATTCCGAATGTTTCACGGGCGATCTTCTGGCCAGCCTGCGCTGCGATTGCGGCGACCAGCTGCGCGGTGCGATCGCGGCAATCGCCGAAGCCGGCGGCGGCATCCTGCTCTATCTCGCGCAGGAGGGCCGCGGCATTGGCCTGGTCAACAAATTGCGCGCCTACCAATTGCAGGACGCCGGGTTCGACACGGTCGACGCCAACGAGCAGCTCGGCTTCGACGCCGACGAGCGGGTCTATCTGCCGGCTGCCGAGATGCTGCGCCAGCTCGGCTTCGCTTCGGTGCGGCTTCTGACCAACAACCCCGAAAAGGTCGCCGCGCTCGAGCGCTACGGCATCGGCATCGTCGAGCGCGTGCCGCACGTTTTCCCGGCCAACGGCCATAACGAGCGCTATCTGCTCACCAAGGCGACCCGCAGCGGCCACCTGCTGTAACGCTGAGATCCCGCTATTTTGCTGCCGCCGCCGCGGCGGTCTGGCGGGCGCCGAAGATCGCCGTGCCGACCCGGACATAGGTCGCGCCAAAGCGGATCGCGGTCTCGAAATCGGCGCTCATCCCCATGCTGAGCTGGTCGAGCCCGTTGCGCTTGGCGATCTCGCGCAACAGCGCGAAATGCAATGCCGGCTCCTCGTGCTCGGGCGGAATGCACATGAGCCCGACGATCTGAAGGCCGAGCCGGCCGCGGCAATCGGCGATGAAGGCGTCGGCGGCTTCCGGCAAAACCCCGGCCTTCTGCGCCTCCTCGCCGGTATTGACCTCGATAAAGCAGGGCAAGCGCCGGCCGGTCTTTTCCATCTCGCGCGCCAACGCCTCGGCGAGACGCGGCCGGTCGACGGTTTCGATGACATCGCAATGCACGACCGCATCCTTGACCTTGTTGGTCTGCAGCGGCCCGATCAGATGCAGCTTGAGATCCGGATAATCGCGGCGCAGCCCCGGAAATTTCGCGATCGCCTCCTGCACCCGGTTCTCCCCAAAGACGCGCTGCCCGGCGGCGAGCGCGGCGCGCACGCTGTCCGCCGGATGGGTCTTGCTGACGGCGACGAGCGTCACCCCCTCGGCCGGCCGGCCGGCGGCACGCGCCGCCGCCTCGATACGCCCGCGCACTGTCGCGAGATTGGCGCTGATCGCCTCCATGACGGCACCTCTTCCATAACGCGGCCATTCCTGGCACAAGGCGTGCCCAAGGTCGCGGCCGGCTGGCCGCGGCGCCCGGGATTATGTGATGTCCGCTCGTTATTACCCTTTGTTGGCGGCACGGGCCGCAAGTCTTTCGTTGCTGCTCGCGGGCTGCGGCTCGGCCCCGCCTGCCGCGCCGCCGCCAGCCGCCGCCTCGCCCCTCGCCGCGCAGGCGGCGAGCGCTCAGCCCGAGGACATCGATACGGAGAGCACGATCTGGACCGTGCTCGGCGTCGCCAAGCGCCCGTCGCAGCGTGCCATCGGTCCGCAAACCGGCGACCAGGTGAGCCCCATTATTTGGGAAGCGACGCATGACACGCTCAATTTCGTCAAGATAACGTCGGAAGACCCGATGACCGGTGTCTTGCAGACGGATTGGTATTCGCCGCCGGGAAAACCAAACGAGCGCATGCGGATCGCGGTCTTCATCCTGTCGCGCGCGCTGCGCTCGGACTCGTTCTCGATCTCGATCGAGCGCCAGCAGCGCTCGCCAACCGGGCAATGGAGCGACGCCCCGATCGCCCGCGACGCCATCGCTGAATTGGAAAGCGCGGTCTTGCTGCGGGCGCGCCATATCCGCGCCGAGCGTTACCGCGATACCTCATGAGCGACGCCAACGCAGTCGAAGCAATGCCGGAACGCGGCCGCACTGTCCGCGGCGCCGGCGCATCGCGGTACAATTTTCGTGAAACCGAAGCGAAGTGGCAACGCGCTTGGCAGGAGCGCGGCAGCTTTATCGCGCGCGAGGATCCGGCACGGCCGAAATACTACGTCCTCGAGATGTTTCCCTACCCGTCGGGCAAATTGCATGTCGGGCATGTGCGCAACTACACGATGGGCGACCTCGTCGCGCGCTATCGCCGCGCCCAGGGCAACAACGTCTTGCACCCGATGGGGTGGGACGCGTTCGGGCTGCCGGCCGAGAACGCGGCGATTGCCGGCAACACCCATCCCGCGGTGTGGACCCGCGAAAACATCGCGACGATGCGCACGCAATTGCAGCGCATGGGCTTCTCCTATGACTGGTCGCGCGAGGTCGCGACCTGCCATCCGGAGTACTATCGCCACGAACAGAAGATGTTTCTTGATTTCCTTGCAGCGGATCTCGCCTACCGCAAGGAATCATGGGTCAATTGGGATCCTGAGGAGCACACGGTTCTCGCCAACGAGCAGGTCATCGAAGGACGCGGCTGGCGTTCCGGCGCGCTGGTCGAGAAACGGCTCCTGTCGCAATGGTTTCTACGCATCACCGCGTTTAGCGACGAATTGCTCGACGCGATAAAAACGCTCGACCGCTGGCCCGAGCGAGTACGGCTGATGCAGGAGAACTGGATCGGCCGCTCGGAAGGCGCGCGCGTACAATTTCCGATCGCCGGTCGCGACGACGCGGTCGAGGTTTTCACAACCCGTCCCGATACATTGTTCGGCGCCTCGTTCATCGCGCTGTCGCCGCATCACCCGCTGGCGCAACAGCTCGCCGCGAGCGACCCGAAGCTCGCCGAATTCATCGCCGAATGCGACCGGCTCGGGACCAGCGAAGCGGTCATCGAGGCGGCCGATAAACGTGGCTACCGCACGCCCCTGGAAGCGGTTCACCCGCTCGACGAGAAGCGCCGCGTGCCGGTTTATGTCGCCAATTTTGTCCTGATGGAATACGGCACCGGCGCGATCTTCGGCTGTCCGGCGCACGATCAGCGCGATCTCGATTTCGCGCGCAAATATGGCTTGCCGGTAATCCCGGTGATCCTGCCGCCGGGCGAAGGCCCAATGCATTTCACGATCGGCGACACCGCTTATGTCGAGGATGGCTCTGCCTTCAATTCCGAGTTTCTCGATGGTCTTTCCGTCGCCGATGCAAAACGCGCGGTCGGCGAGCGGCTCGAACAACTCGGCCGCGGCGAGCGCACAATCGCCTACCGGCTGCGCGATTGGGGTGTTTCACGGCAGCGCTATTGGGGCTGCCCGATTCCGATCATCCATTGCCCGAAATGCGGCATCGTGCCGGTGCCCGAGAAAGACCTTCCGGTCACGCTGCCGCAGGATGTCACTTTCGACCAGCCCGGCAATCCGCTCGACCGTCACCCGACCTGGAAGCACGTCAACTGTCCGCGCTGCCAGGGCGCGGCGCAGCGCGAAACCGACACCTTCGACACCTTCTTCGAATCGTCCTGGTATTTCCTGCGGTTCTGCTCGGCGCGCGCGCCCGCCGCGTTCGACCGCGCCGCTGCCGAATACTGGATGCCGGTCGATCAGTATATCGGCGGCGTCGAGCACGCCGTCCTACACCTGCTCTATTCGCGCTTCTTCACCCGCGCGCTGACGCGCTGCGGCTACATCGATCTCGCCGAACCCTTCGCCGGCCTGTTCACGCAGGGCATGGTGTTGCATCAGACCTATCAAAACAGCGACGAGGAATGGCTCTTCCCGACGGACGTCCGGGAAGCCGATCAGGGGCGGCTCGTCGACGCCGCCGGCCGGCCGGTGACGGTCGGCCGCCTCGAAAAGATGAGCAAGTCCAAACGAAACGTCGTCGACCTCGACGATATCGTCGACACCTACGGCGCCGACACCGCGCGGCTTTATTTGTTGTCCGACAGCCCGCCAGAGCGCGATCTCGAATGGACCGCGACCGGCATCGAAGGCATTTGGCGTTACGTCAACCGGTTATGGCGGCTTGTCTCGGAACCCGCCGCGCCGCTGCCGCCGCCCGGCAGCGCGATACCTGGCCGCCTGTCGCCGGCGCTGATGGCATTGCGCCGCGTCACCCACAAGACGATCGCCGCGGTCACCGACGATCTCGATAAATTCCGCTTCAACCGCGCCGTCGCGCGCATCCGCGAATTGACCAATGCCCTGGAAGACCTGCCCGCCAAAGAGGCTGGCGCCGGTGCGGTGTTGCGCGAAGGCCTGGAAGCGGCGACGCGCCTTCTCGGCCCGATGATGCCGCATCTCGCCGAAGAGATGTGGCAAACTCTCGGTCATCCGGAGTGCATCGCCGACACCGCGTGGCCGACCGCCGATCCCG
>Ga0209488_10003464_pt1 | contig 12668 bp, 12 predicted proteins | sample Rivendell_Oct201_8_FD_188349 | JGI IMG/M metagenome (GOLD analysis project Ga0209488, IMG submission 188349) | Vadose zone soil microbial communities from the Eel River Critical Zone Observatory, Northern California, USA -... | ecosystem: Environmental > Terrestrial > Soil > Vadose zone >...
CGAGCAGGCGCGCTCCATCAGCCATCTCGCCCTACGCACCCTGAACGTCGACCAGGTGGCCGAGTTCTACGTGGACGCGTTCGAGCTCGAGCCGCTGGAGAAAAAATCGGGCGACCCCAACCATTACCTGAGCGACGGCCGCGTCACGCTGATGCTCATGCCCTGGAGCATTCTCGATTATCACGGCGGCGGCGTCGCGCGCCCCGGGCCGGACCACATCGGATTCAAGGTGGAGAGCCTGAGGGCGGTCAAGGAGTATGTGAAGACCGTGGGCGACAACAATCCGCATCTGCGTCCCATGCCCGTGGGCGCGGGGCCCGAAGGCGAAGCGCGGCTCAAGCTCTTCGCCGGCTGCCCCTGCGGCGCCTATCACCTCGCCGACCCCGACGGCGTGCTCATCGACATCGCAGAGAAGTAGGCGGCGATGGCGAAGGAGAACTTTGTCCGGGTGGACGGGCTGCGCATCCGTTATTTCGAGCAAGGCAGCGGCCCGGCGGCCCTGCTGCTGCACGGCGCCTCGCTCGGCTCATCCGCCGATGTGTGGGCCGATAACCTGCCCGCTCTTGCCGGGTACGGTTTGCGCGTGATCGCCTTCGATCAGCCCGGATTCGGCCTGAGCGACGATCCGGAAGATCACTCCGTCGCGTATCGCACCCGCTTTGTCCTCGCACTCATGGACGCGATGAGGATAGAGCAGGCGCATCTCGTCGGCCACTCGCAATCCGGCCGCATCGCGGTCAACCTCGCTTTCGATCAGCCGCGGCGCGTCTTGAAAATCGTCGTGGTGGGAACGGGAAGCCTGCTTCCCCCGCTGCCCGGAGGGACGAAGTCGGACTCGGGAGAGGGCGAAGAAGGCGGGACAAGGGAACCGACGCTGGAAGAAACCCGCAGGTCCCTTGAGGACAACCTGTTCAATCACGCGCTGATCACGCCCGCCGTGCTCCAGACGCGTCATCGCATGAGCACCGGCAGGAACTTCCGGGCGTTTCTCGCGCGCCGGCAGGCCCGCGGGGGAGAGAAGAAAAAGGAGCCCGCTCCGCTATGGCAGCGGCTCGCGGAAGTCCCAGCGCCGTTGCGGATGATCTACGGAAGGCAGGACCGCGGCGCGGCTGCCGAGCGGGCGGCGCTGGCGAGACGGCTCTACCCTGCCATCGACCTTCATCTGATCGACGGATGCAAGCATCTGGTGCAGTGGGACGCTGCCGCGGAGTTCGCGGCCCTGAGCGGATCTTTTTGCGCAGCTGCCGTCGCCGGTTAATCGGTTGCAATCGGGAATCCGGAAAATTCTCCGGCAGGAGGCAGACCGCTTATTCGATTTTGGCGCCGGACGCCTTTACCACCTTGCCCCACTTCACGACTTCGCCGTGGATGAACGCTCCCAGTTGCTCGGGCGTCCAAGGTGCTGCCTCGGCACCTTGCTGCATGAGCTTTTCCTGCACGTCGGGGAGCGCGAGCGCCTTGTTGACTTCTCCGTTGAGGCGCAAGACGATTTCCCTCGGCGTCGCCCTGGGCGCCATGATTCCGAACCAACCCGCGGCGTCATAGCCGGCGACGCCCGCCTCCTGCATGGTCGGCACCTCGGGTAGCCCAGGGAACCGCTTCGTCGTGGTCACGGCAAGCGCGCGCAGCCTGCCGCTCCTGATATGAGGCATCGATGAAGGAAGGTTGTCCCACATCACGGAAACCTGTCCTCCGATCAAATCGACGAGCGCCGGACCGCTGCCCTTGTAGAGAATGTGGACGATGTCCACCCCGGTAAGCATCTTGAACATCTCGGCCGACATGTGTATCGAAGTGCCGTGACCCGAGGATGCGAAGTTGATCTGGCCCGGCTTGCTCTTCGCCAGCGCGATGAACTCGGCGACCGATTTGGCGGGCACTTGAGGGTTCACGACCATGACGTTCGGCACCTGCGCGATCATCGCAACCGGCGCAAGGTCGTGCTCGAAGCTGAAATTGAGCTTGGTGTAGAGCGTCTCGCTGATCGGTTGCGCCGCCGTCGCCTGAAGAATGGTGTACCCGTCGGGCGCCGACTTCACGACCGCTTCGGTGCCCAGGTTGCCCGCCACCCCGGGCCGATTCTCCACCACGACCGGTTGCCCGAGAGGTCCGCTGATCCGCTCCGCCATGATGCGCGCCGTGATGTCAGTCGCGCCCGCGGGCGGGAACGGCACGATGTAGCGGATCGGCTTGGATGGCCAAGCCTGTGCCGCCGCCTCTCCCGCAAGGACGCAGAGAGCGGCGGCAAGAAAAAACCCGGTGCGAGCAAACATATTTGCCTCCTCTCGGACGATGGGCGGACTATTCTATTGCGCTCGGTCGGGGCGTTGCGCCGCAGCGGATCGCGCCTGCCTTACTGCGGAGGGACCAGGATCGGAAGGATGCTCGCTATGCGCCACCCCTCCGGCTTCTTGACCATCATCAGATTGATGTAGAGGCGGATCTTGGAAGGCTCGGCCCCGGGGTCTCCGACCGTTAGCTGCGTCGTGGCGTAGACCTGTGCCACGCGCCTGCTCACCGAAATGACCCGGAACTCCTTTCGATCGGGCTCGATGCGCCAGGTGCCCTTGTAGCGTTCCTCGAGGCTCTTCAGCGCCGCTTCGCGGCCCCAGACGGGTTTCCCGCGCGTAATCCAGAGAAAATCCGGCGAGTCGATCAGCAGTGTGCGCATCGACTTCAAGTCGTGGTTATTTTGCGCCGAGATGTATTTGTCGAATACGGCGCGTACCTCGTCTTCCATCGTCGCGGCGCTCGCCGGTGTCGTAAAGATGGCCGCCCCGGCAAGAACCAGCAACACGAAAAGCCTCACCATTCCCTCCTCCAAGACTCCGTAAATTTTTTGAGTGGGCCCGCCTGGATTCGAACCAGGGACCAAAGGATTATGAGTCCTCTGCTCTGACCAGCTGAGCTACAGGCCCGCTGAACCGCTCTGCCCGTTCTTCGCGGGCATCATCATAGTCGACCCGAGCGTTCAGCGGCGCGCAGCGTCCGCTGCAACGCGAGCGGATATTGCGGCGGCTCTGCCGTCCGCAATATCAGTTGTTGTCCAGGAAACTCTTCAGCCGCTCGGAACGCGACGGGTGGCGGAGCTTGCGCAAGGCCTTCGCCTCGATCTGCCGGATGCGCTCGCGCGTGACGTCGAACTGCTTGCCGACCTCTTCCAGCGTGTGGTCGGTGTTCATTTCGATGCCGAAACGCATGCGCAATACCTTCGCCTCGCGCGGGGTGAGCGAGTCCAGCACGTCCTTGGTCACCTCGCGCAGGCTCGCGTACATCGCCGCGTCGTTCGGGGCGAGGGTCGCCTGGTCCTCGATGAAATCCCCCAGGTGCGAGTCGTCGTCGTCGCCGATCGGGGTTTCCATCGAGATCGGCTCCTTGGAGATCTTGAGGATCTTGCGGATCTTGTCCTCGGGCATCTCCATTTTCTGCGCGAGCGTCGCCGGGTCGGGTTCCTGCCCGGTCTCCTGCAGGATCTGGCGCGAGATCCGGTTCATCTTGTTGATCGTCTCGATCATGTGCACCGGGATGCGGATGGTGCGGGCCTGGTCGGCGATCGAGCGGGTGATCGCCTGCCGGATCCACCAGGTCGCGTAAGTCGAGAACTTGTAGCCGCGGCGGTATTCGAACTTGTCCACCGCCTTCATCAGGCCGATGTTCCCCTCCTGGATGAGGTCGAGGAACTGCAGACCGCGGTTCGTATACTTCTTCGCGATCGAAATCACCAGCCGCAGGTTCGCCTCGGTCATCTCGCGCTTGGCGCGGCGGGCCTTCGCCTCGCCCGTGGACATCTGCTTGTTGATCTCCTTCAAGTCCTTCAAGGGGATGCCGATCCGCTTCTGGATCGCGAGCAGCTTCTGCTGCTGCTCGAGGATGTTGGGCTCGTAGCGCGAGAGCTGGCCGCTCCAGGGCCTGGCCGCGGCGATCTCGTTCTTGACCCAGCGCATGTTGGTCTCGCTGCCGGGGAACTCCCTGATGAACTGCGGGCGCGGCATGCCGCCCTTGTTCACGCACAGGTTCATGATCTCGCGCTCGTGGCTGCGCACCTCTTCCACCATGCCGCGCAAGGAATCGCACAGCTTCTCGATGATGCGCGCGGTGAAGCGGATGTTCATGAGCTCGCCGCCGATCTGATCGCGCACCCGGATGTATTCCTTGCTGCGATGTCCGTACTCGGCGAGCGCCTTCTTCATCTTCTCGTAGAGCCGGTGGATCTTGGCGAAGCGCGCGAGCGCGTCCTCCTTCAGCTGCAGCAGGCTCGCCGAGAGCGCGGCGCTGTCGTCCTCGCCCTCGGTCTCCTCCTCTTCCTCGGGCTCGAGGTCCTCCGGCAGCTCCTGGATCGGCTCGTCCTTGGCGTTCGGGTCGACCAGGCCGTCGACCAGCTCGTCGATGCGCATCTCGTCGCGGGCGACCTTGCCGGCGAGATCGAGGATTTCGGCGATGGTCGTCGGGCAGGCGGAGATCGCCTGGATCATGTGCTTCAAGCCGTCCTCGATCCGCTTGGCGATCTCGATCTCGCCTTCGCGCGTGAGGAGCTCGACCGAGCCCATCTCGCGCATGTACATGCGAACCGGGTCGGTCGTGCGGCCGAACTCGGGGTCGACCGTGGAGAGCGCGGCTTCGGCTTCCTCCTCGGCATCCTCGTCGGGCACCGCCGCGGGCGTGGTCTCCGAAATCAGCAGCGTGTCGGCGTCCGGGGCCTCGTCGTAGACCTGGATGCCCATGTCGTTGAACGTCGTGATGATCGACTCGATCTGCTCGGCGTCCACCATGTCGTCGGGCAGATGGTCGTTGATCTCGGCGTAAGTGAGGAAGCCCCGCTCTTTCCCCAGCTTGATGAGGTTCTTCAGCCGCGTCCGGCGCGCTTCGGCGTCCTCGGGCTTCAACTCGGCGCGGCGCAAGAGCTCCCGCTCGGCGTCGCCGTTGCGGCGCGAGCGCCCGGCACGGCGCAGTTTCATGAGCTCCTGTGCCTGGAGCTTGAGCTGCGCCTTGAGCTCCTTTTCCTTCTGCTTGGCAAGGAGCGCCGCCTCCTTCGCCTTCGCCTTTTCCAGCGCGGCGAGCTCCCTCGCTTTCGCCTTCTCGCGGGCGGCAAGTTCCCGCGCCTTCGCTTTTTCGCGCGCGATGCGCTCGCGCTCCCGCTGTTTTTCTTTCGCAGCCTTCAGGCGCACCTTCTCCTTGGCGGCGCGCTCGCGCGCCTTCTGCAGCTCCGCCGCCTTGCGCGAGCGTTCCTTCTCCTTGGCGGCCTCGAGTCGCGCGCGCTCCTTCTCTCTTGCGGCTTTCGCGCGAGCCGCGTCCTTCGCCCTGCGGGCTTTTTCCTTTTCCCTTTCGCGCGCGACACGGGCACGGGCGGCTTCATTCGCCTTGAGCCTGCGGATCCTCTCTCTTTCCCTTTCCCTCGCCGCCCCGGCACGCGCCGCTTCGCGGGCCTTGCGCGCCTTCTCGCGCTCCTTCTGGGCGCGCAAGCTCGCGGCGGCCTTCGCCCTCTGCGCCTTGAGCTTCGCCATCAGCAAGCGTTTCTTCCGGACGAGCGCGAGCCTGGCCGCGGCGCCGGGCCTGGCCAAAACGCGCGTTTTCGACTTAACTTTCTGTTTCGCCATGATTTTGCCGTCTCTCACGAAATCGCTCGGGAACCGGAAATTATAGCATTGTTTGAAGCACTTGCAGGGGTTTGCTTGCGTTCCCGGAGTAAACGAAGCATCTCCGCTTCTTCTTCCGGCGTGCGCCCCGGTTTCACCCTCAGGGCCTCGAACCGCTGCTGCCGTTGTTTGTCCTGTAGGCACTCAAGAGCGCCCCGAAAATCCACCTCCATGTGCTCCGCCTCGAGCTTCGTATCCAGAAGCGCGGCCTGGCTCGACTCGAGGAGACTGCGGAATTCAGTTCCCTGGAAATGGTCGACCACGATATTCCCTTCCGTTTCCGGCTTTTCGCGACAGAATTCGGCAACAGCGACCAGAGCGCGCGCCTCAGGCGAGCTTTGGTCCAGCAGCTCCGGAGAAAGTTCCTTCGCGAGCGCCGGCTTGGAAATCAGGCATTGGAGCAAGATACGGACCAACCTCAGCTCCGGGGCCTGCGCTCCGCGGTCCATCCCGCGAGCCGGAGCGGGCCTTGCGCCGTAACCGCTTGCCGCGCGGATTTCGGTGATCCGCGCGGTCTCCTCCTGCGTCATGCCCGCCGCGTCGGCCAGCATCTTCAGGAGCTGGAGCTGGAGCGCCGGCGCCGATATTTTCTGCAGCAGGGGTTTCGCGTCGTGCGCCAGGCGCGAGCGGCCCTCGGGCGTTTTGATATCAGCGCGCGCCTTCAGCTCCTCCAGGAGGAATCCGGACAAAGGCTGTGCTCCGCCGAGCTCCTTCTCGAAAACCGCCTTCCCGTGCTCGCGCACAAAGCTGTCCGGATCGTCCTCGGGCGGGAGAAAGAGAAATCGCACCGACTTGTTGTCTGCGAGATACGGCAGGCTCACTTCGAGCGCGTGCCACGCCGCCTTGCGTCCGGCCGCGTCGCCATCGAAGCAGAACACGACCTCGTCGGTCTGGCGCAGCAGCTTCTGCACATGAGTCGCCGAGGTCGCCGTGCCGAGCGTCGCTACCGCGTACTCGATACCGTGCTGCGCGAGCGCCGCCACGTCCATATAGCCCTCGACGACGATGACGCAGCCCGCGGTCCGGATCGCGGGCCTCGCCTGCGTGAGCCCGTAGAGCTCCCGCCCTTTCTCGAAGAGCGCGGTCTCAGGAGAGTTGAGGTATTTGGGGCCAGGGGATTCCTTCCCTTCCCCTTCGGCGGGCTCGGCGTCTCCCAAAATGCGGCCGCCGAAGGCGATCACCGACCCGCGTTGATTGAGGATCGGGAACATGATCCGGTCGCGAAACCGGTCGTAGCGCCGTCCGCCTTCGCCTTCGATCACCAAGCCCGCGTCCTTCAGGGCTTTGTCGGCGTAGTCCGGGAATACGCTTTCCAGGTTCTGCCAGCCGCCGGGCGCATAACCGATGCCGAAGCGCCCGGCGATTTTTCCGGTCAGTCCGCGGCCCTTGAGGTAATCGATCGCACGCGGCGCGGCTTTCAGCTGATCGCGGTAGTAGTCGCAGGCGCGCTCCATGATGGCGTAAAGGTCGGGGCCGGCCTCGGGTTTATTTTCGCGCGGCTCGAACTCGGGCATTTTCATGCCGGCAGACTCGGCGAGGTCCTTCACCGCTTCGACGTAGCCGAGGCCCTGGTACTCCATGAGAAAGGAGATGGCGTTGCCGTGCGCGCCGCAGCCGAAGCAGTGGTAGAACTGCTTGGCCGGGCTTACGGTGAACGAGGGCGTCTTCTCGCTGTGGAACGGGCAGCAGGCGAGATGGTTGGCGCCGCTCTTTTTCAGCGGCACGTAGCGCTCGATCACGTCGACGATGTCGATCCGATGGAGCAGTTCTTGCTTGAACGAATCGGGGATCACGGCCGAAACGCGCTGCAACGGAGCGTCGCGCCGGCAAGCGCGCCGCGATGAATGGGCTCACCGGGCCCGTCCCTCCTCACCATCTTACCTTTATAGGCGAAAATTCCGGGAGCGCAAGTCGCAAGGCGATTTATCCGGAAAGCTTCGCTTTCACCAGCGCCGACACCCTGCCCATGTCCGCGCGTCCCGAGAGCTTGCCCTTCAGCAACCCCATCACCTTGCCCATGTCGGCGGCGCCTTTCGCGCCCGTTTGCACGATCGCCGCGGCGATTTCGCTCCCGATTTCCGCGTCGGTCAATTGCTTAGGCAGATAGCCCGAAAGGAGGTTCAACTCGAAGGTCTCCTTCTCCACGAGGTCCTGCCGGCCGGCCGCCTGGAACTGCGCGATCGAGTCGCGCCGCTGCTTGATCATTTTTTCGATCACGGAGGCGACCTCCGCGTCGGACAGCTCCTTGCGCTCGTCGACCTCGCGCTGCTGGATCGCCGCAAGCAGGAGGCGAATCGCCGACAGGCGCTGGACCTCTCGCGCCTTCATCGCGGCCTTCATATCATCGGTGATCTTGGCTTTGACGGACATGGCGGGAATCAGGACCTGGGATCTGGAATTGAAAACCGGAGAATCAGAAAACGCAAGGCCGGACAGACTCGAGCCTGCCCGGCCCTCGATCCCGAATCCCCGGCCTCGGATCCTCTAATAGAGCTTTGGAGGCAATGTCTGGTTGCGCAGGCGCTTGTAATGCCGCTTGACGGCCGCGGCGAGCTTCCTCTTGCGGTAGGCGGTCGGCTTTTCGTAGAACTCGCGCGCGCGCAGTTCGGTGAGAAGCCCCGTTTTTTCCACGGTCCGCTTGAAGCGGCGCAACGCCACCTCGAAGGGCTCGTTTTCCTTGACGCGTACGGTCGGCATGCAGGCTCGTTTCCAGATGCAAAGGCGCGGATTCTAGCAGAGAATTCCCCCTCGGGCCACCTGCCTCGCGCGGCGCCGCCCAAATCGCGGACCGCTCGGGCGCCGGGACACGCAAATCGATCAAAGGGCCGACGAATCATGCTGGTGCTGGGCATAGAGACTTCCTGCGACGAAACCGGAGTCGCCGTCTACGACAGCGACCGCGGCCTGCTCGCGCACGCGTTGCATTCGCAGGTAGCGCTGCACGACCCGTACGGCGGCGTGGTGCCCGAGCTCGCCTCGCGGGACCACGTTCGGCGGCTCCTACCCCTGGTCCGCGAGGTGCTGCGCGGGGCCGGCGTCCAGGAGTCGGATTTGGACGCGATCGCATTCACGCAAGGCCCCGGCCTCGCGGGAGCGCTGCTCGTGGGCGCCGCCGTCGCGAACGGCCTCGCTTTCGGCCTTGGGATCGCGGCGATCGGCGTGCACCACCTCGAAGGGCATCTGCTTTCGCCTTTGCTCGAGAAAAATGCGCCGGCCTTCCCGTTCGTCGCGCTGCTGGTTTCCGGAGGGCACACTCAGCTTATGCGCGTCTGCGGAGTCGGCGACTACCAGATGCTGGGGGAAACGCTGGACGACGCCGCAGGGGAAGCTTTCGACAAGACCGCCAAGTTGCTCGGCTTGAGCTATCCGGGCGGACCGGCGCTCGCCAAGCTCGCGCAGCGGGGCAAGCCCGATCGCTTCGAGTTTCCGCGCCCGATGCTCGAGCAGCTCGAAAAACACGGCGATCTCAACTTCAGCTTCAGCGGCTTGAAGACGGCGGTCGCGACGCTCCTCCGCCAGCGCACGCTCGACGAGCAAACGCGCGCCGACGTCGCCGCCGGGTTCCAGGAGGCCGTGGTCGACGTGCTGGTCGCGAAGTCGCTCGCCGCAATCGCGCGCACGGGCCTGGAGCGCCTGGTCGTGGCGGGAGGCGTCGGCGCCAACCTGCGCCTGCGCGCGCTGCTCGACGCCAGAGCCGCGCGCGACGGATTCAGCGTGTTCTACCCTGCCATGGAATTCTGCACCGACAACGGCGCGATGATCGCTCTGGCGGGCGCCCTGCGTCTGGATCGAGGATCGAGGATTGAGGACTTGGGCAAGCCTCGTGGATTTACAGTCCGGCCTCGCTGGGACTTGGCCACGCTCTAGCCAGGACGATGAAGTCTGCTCCTCAGTCCCGCTTTTCGCCGATCCTTCCTTCCCGTCCCGCGACCAGATTGAGGATATTGCTTTTATGGCGCCAGACAAGCAGCGCCGACATGAGGAGCACGGCGGGCAACATCGGTCCCAGCTCGAACCCGAGCAGGGACATGAAAAACGCGTAAACCGGCGCAAACACCGCCGAGACGATCGCTGCAAGCGACGAATAGCGGAAGAAGAGCGCGACGATGATCCAGGTCGCAATCGCGGCAAGACCGAGCCACGGATGGATCGCGAGCAGGATCCCGCCCGCGGTGGATACGCCTTTGCCGCCTTTGAAGCGGAAGAATACCGGGAACAGATGGCCGAAAAACACCGCGACCGCGCAAGCTGCAACCCCGGTCGCATCCACGCCGTAGGCTGCCGCGAAGCGCTGCGCCAGGTACACCGCGAGCCACCCCTTGCCCGCATCGCCTGCGAGCGTGAGCAGCGCCGCGAGCATTCTGCCGGTGCGCAGCACGTTGGTCGCGCCCGGGTTGCCCGAACCGTACGTACGCGGGTCGGGAAGCCCGAAGGCGCGGCTCACGATGACGGCGAACGAGAGCGACCCGACCAGGTATGCGATCAAAATAAATGCGGCAGTGGCCATGGGGTTCCACTAAAATTCGCGGCAAGAGTTTAAACCCAAAAACGCCCCGCCTTGGACGCCGTCTTCATCCGTCAGCTCCGCCTGCAAGCCTGGATCGGGCTTTACCGCCACGAGAAAATCGCCCCGCAGACCGTCGAGATCGATCTGGAAATCGCTCTCCCGCGCGACGCCGTCTTCAGGACCGGGAAGGTCGCCGACACGATCGACTACGGCGTCGTGGTGGCCCAGCTCCGCGTGCTCCTCGCAAAAGAGCGCTTCGGCCTCGTCGAGAGCCTCGCCGAGCGCATCGCCGATCTCATCCTCGAGGACTTCAAGTCACCGCGCGTCAAGGTGAGCGTTGCCAAGCTCGGCGTGCTGCGCGAGGCGAAACAAGTGGGCGTGACGATCGAACGAAGCCGGGCGTGACACCCTCACCCTAGCCCTCTCCCGCAAGCGGGAGAGGGCATATACGATTACCCGCGAGGGTGATGCTTTTGATGCAGTGCCTTCAAGCGCTCGCGCGCAACGTGCGTGTAGATTTGCGTCGTCGAGATGTCGGCGTGGCCGAGCAAGAGCTGCACCACGCGCAGGTCCGCGCCGTGATTGAGCAGGTGCGTCGCAAAAGCGTGGCGCAGCGTGTGCGGCGACAGCGACTTTCCGGGAATCGCGCTCGCCGCGCGCCGCTTGAGCAGTTGCCAGAAAGCCTGCCGCGTCATCGGCCCCGCGCGCCCGGTGACGAAGACAAAGTCGCTCGGGCGCTTCTTCAGCAGCGCGGGCCGCGCTTCCTTCGAGTAGCGCGAAAGCCACGCGAGCGCCTCCTCCCCGAGCGGTACCAGGCGCTCCTTCGAGCCCTTGCCGAAGATGCGCACCACGCCCATGTCGGTGCTCACTTCGGCGAGCTTCAGGCGCGTCAGCTCCGAGACGCGCAACCCGCTCGCGTAGAGCACTTCCAGCATCGCCCGGTCGCGAAGCCCAAGCGGCGTTTCCGGATCCGGCTGCGCGAGCAGCGCCTCGACGTCGGCCTCGGAGAGCGTCCTGGGAAAGCGCGGCGGCTTCTTCGGCGGATCGAGCTTGAGCGTCGGGTCGATCTCGACGCGCCGGCCGCGCACGAGGAACCGGTAGAAACGCTTGAGGCTGGAGTGCAGCCGCGCCTGCGTGCTCGATCGAATGCGCTGCTTCGTGCCCCGCGAGTAACGCCAGGCGAAATAGCCGGAAAGATCGGCCTCGGTCGCGGCGAGGAGCGAGGCGCCGCCCTGCTTCTCCAGCCATTCGGCAAAGAGGCGCAGGTCGCGGCGGTAGGACTCCAGCGTGTTTTTCGCGAGGCCGTCCTCGAGCCAGACCGCGTCGCAGAACTCATCGAGCAGCGAGGCGTTCTCCGGGTTCATCGCGCGAGAAAGGCGCCCTCGTGTACGAGCAGCCAGCGCTTCACCGAGAGATGGAATCCGCCGGCGCGGTGAGCGAAGCCGCCGATGCCGCATGCCGCAAGCACGCGGTGGCAGGGTATCACCAGCGGGAAGCGATTCTCCCCGCAGGCCTGCCCCACGGCGCGCGCGGCCGAGCCGAGCTCGCGCGCGATGCTGCCGTAGCTGCGCGTCCGCCCCGGCCCGATCGCGGCGATCTTCGCCCACACGCGGCGCTGGAACGGCGTTCCCAAGGGGCAAAGCGGCACATCGAAGCGGAATTCCGGGTCGTCGAGGTAACGCTCGATCTGGCGGCAAACGCGCTCGCCAAGGCGGTCCCGGGGCGCAAGCGCCTTGCCCGCCTTCGGCAGGAACACGATCTCGGCCAGGAAGCCGCCTTCGGTGCGGATTCCAAGGAGCGCAAACGGCGTCGGCAGCTTCGCCTGGTAGATTCCGCTCGCGGTTCGCATGGGCGCCACCGCGACATGATAGATCAGGCCTTGGCGGCTGCCGTATCCCGGCGCAGGAACTGCATCGCTAGGACGAGCGCGACGAGGGCGATGCCGACGGCGTCGGCGAGCGCCTTGGGATAGACCAGAGCGAGCCCGGCGACGATCAGCATCCCCTGCTCGATCCAGGTCGTGCGCTTGAGCGCCCAGCCCTGGACGCCGCCGGCGAGCGCCGCGATGCCGAGCGCACATGTGATGGTCACGAGTGCGATCGAGCCCCAGTCCGCGTTGCCGAGCGTTTTGATCGAACCGGTGAGCAAGAGGCCGATGCCCGAAGGATCGAGCACGAACATGAACGGCACCAGGAAAGCGGGCATGGTGTACTTCCAGGACTGCAGCGTGGTCCGGTACGGATCGCCACCGGTGATCGCGGCGGCGGCAAAAGGCGAGAGCGCGGTCGGCGGCGACACCTCCGAGAGCACCGCGTAATAGAAGATGAACATATGCGCCGCAAAATCCGGGACTCCCAGCTTGATCAAGGCCGGCGCCGCGATCACCGCGCAGATGATGTAGGACGCGGTCACCGGTACCGCCAGTCCGACTATCCAGACGATAAGCGAGGTATAGATCGCGGTGAGCAGGAGCGAGCCCCCGGCGTAATCGATGATGATCGCGCTGAACTTGAGGCCCAGGCCGGTGA
>Ga0209488_10003465_pt1 | contig 12663 bp, 12 predicted proteins | sample Rivendell_Oct201_8_FD_188349 | JGI IMG/M metagenome (GOLD analysis project Ga0209488, IMG submission 188349) | Vadose zone soil microbial communities from the Eel River Critical Zone Observatory, Northern California, USA -... | ecosystem: Environmental > Terrestrial > Soil > Vadose zone >...
GTTCCTGCAGTCAGACAGCCAGTATATTTCAGGTAGACCACTGTCCACAAACTTCTTCCATTGCCAATCACAGACAGGCTGTTTCACCTAACAGAACAGTGATTCTAGCAAAGAAATGCGGCTGCTGCAAGAAAAACTGCCAGCCGGACTGTGGACTAATTTGGACCGTGTCACCTTCCGATCACATGATCACAGGCACATGATCACAAGCACAGTAGTGCACTCCAGCTGCACCTCCAACAGCTTGAATTAGTATAACTACTCTGTAAGGAGAAATTGACTGCGGGAATGCTTGAAACGAGGGACAAGTAATTTGTTGTCATATCGTTCTTGGTATGTGTCTTCACCACTGTGTACAAGACGCCATAACTGAGTGGACACGGTGGTAACAAACATGAAATCTGTTTGATCCCATTCTGAGAATGCGGACAAGAAATCTGCTTGCATTTGGTAGTGTAGGTTCGAATCCTGCTGGTGTTTGACTTCTTTTTCTTGCAATGATATGTCCTTATCTTTATCGTTTTCCCGGATCTCTGAGTCTGGAGACAATGTTATCGATGTTCAAACGGTCTACTGGTCTCTGGTATCTGGTATGGGTGTCTCGCGCAGGCAGTGTTGATGTAACTACTCCATAACTAGATCTATCTTCTTTGTGATTATCCATGGAAGCAACGTTTTGGCTTACCAGCACGATATAATGACTTACCAACTGCAGGGGCACATCGGGACGACTCGAGCCTCGTTGTGAACGCATGGGAGAGAACCCGGATGGGGTATAAACTTGAATGCATCGTTATGCAATTCATGGCACATTCTCTCTCTACTTTGCACAAGACACTACAGCCGAGTGCCAGAGGTTATGATGACAGACAAGAAATTTAGACACCTCTGGGATCTTTAGGTTCGACCTTTTCCCTCACGTATCAAGTATCCTTACCTCGGGAGTGTTTCCCAATGTTGTCGAAGTCCTAAGAGATCCAGCTGGTCCGGTCATGTTACATGGCGTCGCGCTGCGGCTGCACGTCTATGATCGTCACTCGATGAGTGCAGTATCGCTAGCTCTGGTGGTGCTGTGGTCTAAGATGCGTCTCCCCTGATAGGCCATTTATTTGCAAGAGCACTCCATCAGGTTCATATATAGTAATGGGAATGTGAGATGTACACTGGTTCACCAAATTCTGTAGCTGTGCAGAAAAAATAGAATACAACAGGCGAAAATGTATATAAGCAATCAACCAATCTGGAAAAGCAAGAAGAGTATCACTAGACAAACAAGTTAAGTTGGGGGCATATGAAGTTGCTATTGGCGCGTGACTTTGCCCCCGTCCAATACCCGGCTCACGATCTGCTCTTCCAGCTTCTTCATGCCCGTCCGCCGCCCCTTCAATCTCTCAAGCCCACTACTCAGGCTCTTTATATGCACCTCTATTGGTATGGCATCGCCGACGAGCTGTGGGGTGGCGACGCGGTCACGAAGGTCTTCCATGTCTCCCTGCATCGTTTCCAGCGTTTGCAACGCGGCGACTACATGGGCACGCGCACGGTCACGGTACCCACTCACGCCTCTGAGCAACGCGAGGTGTTCGTCCATTCCATTGAGTTCGCCTCTGTTACCACCTAAGATGGTCCACAGTTGCGCGAGGAGTTCTTTTCTGGCCGTGGTAATCGTGGAGTCTTCACGAGAAACGACATCGTGGATGGTGGCCAGATGCTCTTCGAGTTTTTCTAGATCTGAAAGAGATACCTGGGCCTCCAAGACGAGGCGTTGCATATTGACTGAAAGCGTGTCCATCGCCTCGGTGAAAGCGCGCGTAACAACCTCTTTAGTAGGGGGGGAGGCCCATAGGCGCCTGAGTGAAAGCCCTGAGGACCGGGAGTTGGCAGCTTCAATACAATGAAGGGCATAGTCGTTGACGGCAATGACGCTGCGATTACTTGTCAGCGGCTATGGCTAATGCAGAGAGTCGATATGCATACTTGTCCATGGCGCCTCCTACTCTGGAGCTGAAGCGCGTCAGTCCACGGCCAACCTTGCGCGCATCCTTCACAAACTCGCCCAACGAGTTTGCGAGAATCTCGCGACTATTCAGCTTACTGATTCGCACTAGCGTGACGAGGTCGCTCGTTGCCATTTCTGCCTTCTTTATTTCGAGAGCGAGGCCGGGACCCTCAACAGCTTCGTCAAGCAGGGACTCGAGAGACTTGTATTCCACATTTAAGAGAGTCGGAAAATCCGCCCACCGAGGGGTACGATCAGAATTTGGAGGGTGAGGAGGTGGACTAAGTCCCGACGCGGGACAAAGGAGTGAAACAACTGGGACGGAGCACAGCGGTGCAAAGGCAGATCTGATGGCATCTGACATAATTCCGAGGCCATATCCGCAGGCGATAACAGCGAGGACGATCGAGATAGGGAACTTCATCATCCGTAAGACTGTTCCGAGCACATCTGCGATGTAATAAAGAACAGGGATGAATGATGCACCCAGATCATTGACAATTTCTATAGCGCTAGTTTGTCCTTTGGAGTACAGTTCATGCACGGGACCGCGCTGCGGGATCGGAGGGCCCGTTGGCTCCTCAGGCCGTTCGACTGTGGAACCGTGCTGCGAGACCGGGAGGTTCATTGCCTCTTGAGGCAGTTCGAATGTGGAATTGCGCTGTGAGGCTAGGATATTCGTCGACTCCCGGAGAAGCGGGTACATGTGGGAACCGCGTTCTGAGCCCGGAGTGGCCCGTGGCTCTTGGGGAGGCAGTTCAACGATGAAATCCCGCTCGCGTCGTGTACGGATGGTGCTGCGAAGATCGGAATGTGTGTATTTGCGTGGAGAGCTAGTCGGGAGTGCACCACGCTGCCTCGCAGTCCTTCGAGTACGCACGCCACTGGCGGTGCCTCTGAACGAGCTGGAAGGAGAAGCAGAGGATGATCTTAGAGGGGGTACCCATTCACCATCTGGGAGGTCCTCCCACTGCTGATCATCATCTGAGTTTCTGGCCTTTTCCTGTTGTATGGATGGGATGCGAGTCATACAGAGTGGTGACAGTTGGGGATAAGGGGTGGTAGACAGGTGTCCAGCGCATGGCTAGGATCAACATGAGCGTCAAGCTGATAGTCGGTTGTAGCACGTGATCTGGTCCCTACGAAGCAGTTCCGATCCTCAAGTTGATCTCGACTTCATGGATTCATCTCTAGTAAAATTCTCTCTCGACAACAGGTCCATTGACGAGGTGCGTCTGTGGTCACTGTTTTCAGTTCCATTTCTCTTACGTTCTTCGCAGTCACAACTATCAGGCGAGAGCGGTGAGGTGTACCTGTTCGCATGGTTAGCATCCGTCGAGAGATTCTTGAAAACATCTTCACCCGTGGGCCAACATCTTTTCGTTACCACTCCTTCCCCTGATTAAATCCTTACAGGATGATATCAAGGCAGCCCAGAAGGATCTCGAGACAGGTCTAATCAATGTCGTTTCTTCACGCGAGCCCTACCCTGTCCCTGGACGTGCATTGCGCAATCTGGTCGCAAGTTGTTTCCTGATACTCTACACGCGCGGGGATTCAAAGAATATGTTTGACACTCTTATTGCCCTCCTGAAAGTACCAAACGATTTCAAGGCTCCAGCAGATAGAGACCAATACAAAATGCACGTCGTTTATCTTAACTCTCCAATCGCCTATTGATCTCCGTGTGACAGAGCGTCACTATACTGCATTGGCGAACTAATGGGTACATTTGGAGCACAAGTATGCATTCATCTTCCAGTGAACGAACTTTATTGATTGCGACTCGAAAAGGTCATGTCTTTCATGACGGAGATTGCCACAGTTGCAATTAGGACCTACAAGTTATCTGGTGCAAGTATTATTTCAGGCTTTCTGTCTCTCTAAGTAGTCTGACTATCTTCTAGCCCATCCCGCTTCGCTATCACGCTGTCATTGCTCTTCGAAAATCTCTCTCCAAGGCACGACGCGCCGCGACCGAGACGGTAACAAAAGATATCACTAAGCAAATGAAATCTGCCCTTAATGACAAGTCCTTTCCTGTCAGGCGTGCTGCTTGCGAGGTAATTTTAACATCTATCGTAATCCACATCGTCATTCCTCACGTTTCAGGTTCTCATGGTTATATATCCCCTCTCTGGCGGAGACTGGACAGCCTCAGAAATAGAATCTGTAGTTTCGCTTTGTGTAAAGTCTCTCGATACTGCCGATCAAGTCACTCGTCACTCCCTCGCACAGCTTGTCGGCCTTGTTCTCTCCTCATCCCAGGTCCCGGCCGCCATTCCTGCCCAGGACACATCAAAGAAACACAAAAAGGAACAAGACGAGGAAGACGACCCCGCGCCTATTGCTCCCCCAGCTGGAGACACAAAGACAATCTTGTCCCTCAGTGAGATGTTGCACCAGCTCTCCATGCACTTCAACAAGCCACAGTCAACACACAAAACACGAGTCGGGATTTTCGATCTCTATGCTGCACTATTCACCACATTGGGTCCAACCTTCGTTGAGACAAACTACGGGACTATCGTGCAACACCTCGTGTCTGATGTAGTCGATACTCAGCGTAACATTGCAACGCGGTACGAAGTACTCCTTGTCCGCCGTCTCGTCGGCATCCTTCTCCGAGACCTAATTGGAGTACGCATGCTGAGCGAGCAGTCCCAAATAGCTGCCATCCAAGAGTTGTCGAAGGTTTATCTAAAGAGATGGCCCGCACTGATGCCTGGGTCGCTAGCGCCAGCCACTCATGTACTTACCATCGTGCTAAGGGAGGTTGCTGGTCTCTTGCAACAACTTGGGAATGCACCTCCTCCCGTACAGGTACGAGCCGCTACTGTGACTCGAACACGTTCTTATCTTATTGCGTAATAGGAAGCTCTTTCGGAGCCTCTGGTGACACTTTTAGCCCACTCAAGCCATACAGTGCGTATCCACACCGCATGGGCCTTGCGCATCTTCTGTTTCTCTGCACCATTACGCCTTCCCAAGATTGTGATCAATGCCGTTGAGCTCCTTCAGCGCGACATCAACATCCTCACTGGCCAGTCTCAGGCTCAGACAGCGCCATCAGATTTAACATTCCGCACTTTGGGCCATGCCTATGGGCTTGCCGCGCTCGTGACTGTGATACCGGAGAAACCACTCTATGTGTCATACGACATCAGTGCCAAGGTACTCGACATGGCAATCACGTTGCTGAAACGCACGGGCGAACATTCCGTTGAGCTGGCAGGTGTAGAAGTAGAGACAGCGTGGACGTGCATCGCTGCACTTATGACCCTTGGCCCGAACTTTGTGCGGGCGCATTTGCCACAGCTCCTTGTCCTTTGGCGGAACGCGCTACCCAAACCACTCTCGAAGGACACCACTGCGCGCACAGCAGCGGAATGGGGTTTCTTACTACACGTACGCGAAGCTGCGCTCGGTGCCATACTCGCTTTCTTGCGACACAATGCCCCCGCGCTTGTGACACTAGACGTCGCGCGCCGTCTCACCACTCTACTCAGCAATGCCTTCCTTTTCGCGAACGCTTATGCCGCGCAGGCGCCGCATGTTGAGGACCCCCTCGCAGGACCAGAAAACTCACGTCTCCCGAGTACGGTCCCAGAGGGGCCCACTCTCCGCTCGCGGGAGGCGCTACTCCGGCGAAGAGTATTCCAGTGCTTCACAGTCCTAGGAGCAGCCAGCGTCCCCGAGGCGACTCAGACGACGTTGTTGCAGTCCGTGATTTCGCTGGTGGCAAGCGTTGAAGGCTTCGCGGGAAACTCTGTACAGGCTGCAATTGCGTCGTCCTCCGGGTCATTCTCGTCTTTGTGGACGACGTTGGATGGCTACGCGTATGGGGCCACGGGAATCGAAGTATTTGAGAACGCCTCACCGACTGCGAATAACATGGAAGACGCGTCGTTTGGGAAGTACAGATTGAATAGGGATTCCGTAGAGGCTTCTTTCGATGACATGGTAAGGGGTCACCTTTTTACTATGACGATTGAGGGTAGTCTGATGACGGGCCTGCAAGCTGCGCATGCCGATCCTCCGATCCGCTGAACACGACCCGCTGTCGATTTGCCAATCGCGAGACCTCACAAAGGAATCGTTCTGGCCAGAATTTGTTCCACCACTGACCCAGGCTGTTGATGCAGCTCTGGCCTTGTTCGCGCTCCTGCTGCCCCTGCAGGATTCAGCCTCTGCAGCCCGTCTCATAAATCTCATGATTGATTCCGTGAAGTCTCCAAAGTATGATAAGAACGTGGGAAGAAAGGCAGCCGTACAGGTCAACGCTGCCATCGCTATCTTATTAGCGATGAGGCGAGCCATGGCGTCTCCGTCAAAACACGAACGTGAAGTATTTGGAAGTACAGCCGTTACCACACCGCTGTCGTCGTTCCTTAAGGTGGGTTCATGTATGACATGGCCACTCGGCTCTGAAACATCTTTCCTTAGGATGGGTTGATCGACGGAGACCCGATCTTGCGTTCTGCTAGCAGCGAGGCCCTGGGACGTCTTGCGAGTCTCGCCGATAACCAGTTTTTGGCCACCTTGATGAAGACGTTGGTCGATCTCGTGGTTAACAATCGGGATCCACAAGCGCGAGCTGGGTGCGCGCTGGCATTAGGAGCGATATACGACCACGTCGGAAGTCTCGCTGCGGGACCTTTACTGAAGACAACGGTCAATATCCTCATGTCGCTGAGCAAAGATGCACACCCTGTCGTACACTACTGGGCTCTCCATTCACTGTCTCGTGTCGTCAATGCCGCCAGTCTTGCTTATGCTCCATATGTTTCCAGCACGTTAGGGGTGCTCTTCAAGGTCTACGTTTTACCACCTCATGAGTTAGAAGGCGGATCTCTGGCAAATTCAAATATCAGTGGCGACTTACCCGCGTACCAGGCAGTGTGTCAGATTATCGACGCCGTCATTACGATCTTGGGGCCTGATATCCAAGAATCAACACGGACTCGAACACTAATCCTCGATATTGTACGACGCCTTGCGAGCGAAGAGGATGAAGGCATCCGTGTTGAGGCTATCCGATGCATCCAACATTTCCTCATGTTTGCACCCGAGCATATCGATGTCCCCGAGTTGATTACGCAGTTCCGAACGCACCTCAACTCTTCCCGGCGCCCACTGAAGCTCGCCTCTATTCACGCATTGTATCAACTCGTTCAGAAGGATGCATTGCTAATATCCAAGGTAGGAGGAGATCGGCTGGTGGAAGAACTTTTCGCGATGCTGGATGGAGATCCGTCCATTGAAGGTGTACGCAACGTCATATCGAGTTGGATGAAGCAGACGGTGGTATACAACCCCTCAGCATGGATAGACTTGTGTCAGAAGATCATGTCAAGGACGACGGCATCACAGCAAGCGACGGACGCCGCGACGAAGTCTCGCGGAGCTGGGTTCGATGACGAAGGTGAATCGTTAAGCGTTGGCATGGCTACTGACTCAACAGCGAGCGGCCAAAATCGACCAACGTCCCGATGGCGAACCCAGCTCTTCGCATTGCAATGCCTGCACGACATTTGCGTCACCATCGCTAGGTCTGGACGAAGAGAACAGCTCGACATTGTTTACGCTCGGAGCTTGGGTTTACCCGTTTCCGGGCTGCTGGTGTCGCGTGTCCCCGACCTCATCAAGATGGCGTTTACGGCATCTACCGCGTACGTCACGGAGATTCGTTTAGAAGGATTAATAGTGCTCCGGGATGTGATTGAGGTTAGCCAATCTCATTCTGCCACCGATACGCGGCTGAGTTTTTGACGTGGACAGACCTTTGCTCTGACCCCGGACCCTGATTACGAGAACACATTGCTTCTCGAGCAACATCAGGCCCCAATTACAGCGGCCCTGACTCCTGCCTTCATGTCAGATACCACACCAGAGATTCTAGCCTCTGCTGTAGGTGCCTGTGCTGCCTTCGTCGGATGTGGTGTTGTGAAGGATGTCAATCGGATGGGTCGGATTCATAAACTATTGACCTCAGCTTTGGCGCAGTGCAAGGGTGGGAAGTCCTATACAATCACGTGATCTAGCACTGATGTCCTGTGATAGGAACCGCCTTGCTATCTCTGGGCGACGCCGCGGAAGGCAGTCCCAATGCCTCCGCGATGCTTAGGATAGCAATACTGTCGGCATGGGCCCAACTTACGTCTGCGAGCCTTCAGCAAATGTATCTTCAGGAAGTTGTTAAGCCGTATCGTCCAGCATTGACACCACTCTGGATATCTGCTTTGAGAGATTATGCAAGTATCCGTGCTGACTCGGAAGCTATTCTAGATACGGCCTCGGCCCCGTTGGACGCGGCATATGCCAGCCTCGGAAAGGACATTCTACTTCCGGTAAGCCATCTTTTTGTTGTACGTACTTCGCTCATGTTATTTGGTAGTATTACGCCGAATCATGGCCCGTGATGTTAAACGCTGTGGCAACTGTAATGGAGATGCAAGACCCATCCATTCTGGGGGCTATGGAAGGAATGGACGACGCGGTTGCACCATCTTTAACTAAACCGAGCGCGCGATCCGAGCCGACAGCGACGTTCTTCGTTATCTTTGGTCTGGTCTATGAGGCACTTTCAGCATCAACACCTTACTCTGAGTCCTCCGCGACGGCTAGCGCTAACACGTCTCTTATCGCCTTGCGGGCAATGAAATGTCTTGTTCGACGAGAATATTCGGGAAGGGCGCTTCTCGAGCCAACAATATTCGACGAACTTCTCAATTTGTGGTACCGCATAGCTATGGTCGAACCTCCCGCTCTACAAATCCAGCTCATGGAAGTGATCCGCGTCTTTGCGATCGAGCAAGGCCAAGGGAGTCAAGCGTTCGTAGCCCTTTTTCGGCGATGGAGGTCCCTCTGTTGACTCTTCCGATAGCGCGGATGACCCTGCATCGGCGGCAATGGTTTGCCTGCGGGTCTGTACATATATACTCAAGAATGCCATTCCCAGTGCCGAAAGATTGCCGAGTCGTACGATTTCTTCGCCAAATCTCTCTGGCGAAGGGTTCCTGACACAGCTGTACAGATAACCAATCCAATCAGGCTGACCGGATCACGCTTATCATAACGTCATTCAATGCACTGTTATCCATCGGCTCGTCCCTCGATGCCAAGATTCAGGAAGAAGTCCGCGCCGTGGCGATATCGCTGTATAGTGGTATGCAAGCCGATCGATTCCGCCTTCCTTGTGTACTGAAAATAGGACAGATCTTCTAAGAGATGAGACCTCAGAGATCGATTTTGTTGGGCCAACACTCCCGGTGCTCAAGTCATTGCTCACCCCAGGATCCACCTACAAAGTGACGGAGTTCTTCCAACGGGTTGTTCATGGCCTGTTGTCGTCATGTTTGCTGAATATTGATGAAATGAGGTCAGTCCACGTAATACTGCAGTACTTTCACCCGATCCTCACCCACGATCAGAGGCCGGGAAGGCTCAATCTCGGCCAACAAAGTCAAGAACAACTTCCTGGCTGCAGTCCTTATCCTCACCGTCATCCCCCCTTCCGTCAAGGTAGGGCAGGGGGTGATAAGTCGTTGTTGCTTCCTTATCGCAGAGAAGTTATCGGACGCTCATGAGGTAAGTTCCATTTCTGCCGTTGGTTACGTGGATGACATACGCATTCGAATAGATGGCATTGACAGCAGCTCATTGCGCAAAGACACTGATCGCAGCGTCCGCCTCAGGTAGTGTCATGCTTCGCCAATGTATAAGAATGTTACTGCCTGGCGTGGTGGAGTACGTTGCCAAGGTCGCCGGGATGGCCGCGGACGAGGCTGCCGTACAGAGCCATCTGCCTGCTGTGGGCGAAATTATCAGAGCATTCGATACCCTTTTCACGAGTATTGCCGAGGATCTGCGTGAGTGATTTCGCATATCTATCTGACAATAGCATTGATCTAGTCCCGCGGGCGTAGGGGTTCGCGTGTTGGGGATATTACTTCCCACGTTGACGCTACTACTCGACCCCAGCCAGACCACCTCATCGGTTCTTCACACGCAAGCCCTCAACCAACTTTTGATATTCGCCTCGTCATCACCCGTCGCTTTCAAAGAGGCCACCGGCAAGCTCGATCAGGTGATAAAAGAGCGTTTGGAAAGCTCTGTCCGGAGTGCGTTAAGTAACAGAACCCCAGGCATGACAACACAAGCCGCAAAACCTCAGATATCGCTTCGATCGTTCTGAACCGTAGATCTAGGTATCGTGCTGAATGCTATCTGCGTCGACTACGTCGGGTAGGCCACAGAACCGGCATCTTGCAAAGATCCCTGACATAAGACACGAAGTGCGATGATAGTCGGATCACCATCACCTGACCGTCATCGTAGCGTAGGAGTGGGTGCTCGGCACGGGTGAGGTCGCAAAAATCACACTGCAGGGACCCGCGTGGGTTCCAAGTAAGATCGGTTCTCCGCGAGATAATCGTGGTCTATACTCAGCTCCCCTCGATGCACATATCATCTTTCAGGTTGTTCCGCTGCCCGAAGATCGTGAGCTTTGATGCAAGGGTTTATGTGCTTCCCTCCTGAAGGTCACGGACTTCCACTGGTCTTTTCGCTAGATTGCGCCACAAATTGATGTTGATGGCTCTGCCCTACTTGTGCGTGGTGCCCACTGTGGGTCGAAGGGCACGCCTCTCCGCGGGAAAGACGAAATGAGTACGAGGGAGCGCGCCGGAGGGCACATGCCAATGGTGCACCGCGATGCCGAGCGAACGGCAGGGCTGGGGAGACAAAAACCCTTTTGGGGAACGGAACGGAGGAAGTCATCGACGAGATGCGATGTGACGCCTCGTGTCTCGTGTCTCGACTGCGTTGCTTTCTCCGATATCATATTTATATATATATATATTTACCCCACACGGCGGCGGAACGCGTGCATCGGTGCGTGTGTGCGGACTAAAACTTGAATATGATATTCCACGCAGCTAGACTTGATTGTCACATCTGCAAAACATTTTTTCGTTCGCGTCCACGCTCGCGCTCGCGAGTACGATTGCAATCGGGTAGTAGCCTGGGGTAACTGGTTGGACCGAGTCGGTGCAATTACGGTTATGGCTGCATGCATGCTGACGTTGGAGCCGATGCTTCGGTGAGGTCAAGCGCGCTCGCTCAGGACCGTGACTTGGCCGCGGAGAGCCCCATGGATTAAGAAAGAACACCCACGGTAATTTTTTTTTTCCATGAGGTGGCCGTTGCGTTCCTTCCTTCCTTCCTTCCGATACGATAATAATATTTTTATCATCAAGTTGTGGTGCCCCTGAGACCTGGGGGATTGGCTAATGATGCCTCCGAGTGGTCTCCGATCGCGAAGCCCACACAATATCAAAGGGGGATCGTTCGCGGAAGGAAATTCCCCGTAATGGGTGAGGGAGGGGAGGGAGGGAAACAAACGATCAAAGAAAGAAGCGAGGCAGCAAAAAGGGGAAGAGCGCATTTGTGATAAAGGCTGGGTTCAAGTCCAGTTCTTTCTTTCAAAGTTCCGGAAAAAGGTTCCAGGCGTGTAATTTTTTATGGACCAACTCAGATGTTGACGTCTGTCCCGTCCGTCCGGGTTCTGTCTCTGTGTACGAGCAAAAGGTAATCGTGACTATGTATACGCGAGCGGACGGGAGGCCCATCAGCATCGAGGAGCATCGATCTCGCCTCACTCTTACCCGAACGCGGATGTCCGCTTTTGTAGCCGTCTCGGGCATGGGCATGGGATCGATTTTTTTTTGGTAGGTAAACAAGTTGTAAAAAAAAAAAAGGTAGTGCGGGGGGTTTGCTGACTACGCCCGAGGCAAGTCAAATCATGGTAAGGCGGCTGCGCAATAACGTCGAAACTCTAAAGCGGACCCCGCAATGGAAATTCAACCAACATCACCAGATTGGCCGGTTGGTCACCGCAAACCACACCACCAGAGTTGTTGTATTATCCAGAGGTCCCGTCATCGATGCGGATCTATGGCACGGGCCCACTCTCTCTCGATCGGCTTTGTTGTTATTCGTGAGCCGCGAACGCCGTTCGTTGATGCCGAGACACTCTCAATCACCATCATCATCAAAGATGGGGAGGAAATTGGAAGCAAGCGCGTGCTGGATTGAGACAGGGCGTTCTCACACACGACTAGCCCTTAGATAGAAGAAGGTCACCTCGGTTTGTAAAAAAAAAGACAGGAAAGGGAGAGAACGGTTGGGGGTGTGCAAGGTCTAGACCAGAGGATGTGTTTGAGTTTTAGCGAAGACACCTGGGCCGCATCGAGGTAAGTGAATTCCGTGTCATCCGTCGATGGCGCCGGCGTGATGTGTCCAGGCGGGAGGGATGCGTGTGTGCGTGTCGCAGACGAGAAATTGTCGTGACTTGTTTGATCTGCTCCTAGCCTCAGTCTTGCAAAGCGCGCGGCCGACGATCGGAACCGATCGAAAGCTGCTTCCGCCCCTTCAACTGACCGAGGAGGTTCAAAGTTGACGCGGTTAGTTGCTTTTTTGGAGCAGACCGACACGGTAGACCGGTTTATTGGCTTGACGAAACGGAAGGGACACGAAAGCCATAGTGAGCAATGAGAGCTATCGCTTTCAGGGGCAAACAGGGGAGAGGCCGGGAGAGGAAAGACAAGTGAGGTAGTGGCTGAGCCGCTGTGACCGCGGATAGGCGCCTTTGGGGTCTTCTG
>Ga0209488_10003466_pt1 | contig 12661 bp, 17 predicted proteins | sample Rivendell_Oct201_8_FD_188349 | JGI IMG/M metagenome (GOLD analysis project Ga0209488, IMG submission 188349) | Vadose zone soil microbial communities from the Eel River Critical Zone Observatory, Northern California, USA -... | ecosystem: Environmental > Terrestrial > Soil > Vadose zone >...
CCCAATCGAGAAAACCCAGGGTATGACGAAGTTGCCACTTTCCCCTCCTTTCTCCCTCTCCCAGTTATGACAAAACCAGCCATTATTTCTGTCCATGGCCAGTTCCCAAAAACTGTCACTCTGAATACTGAGCACGATCTCAATCCAACCAATTGGGAGTGGAAGAAATTTCTCGCTTTCCCTGTCAGCAGACTCAACGACCTGCGATTCTCGCTGAAGCCATACAAATGGATTCGCTACTCTACAGGAGTGGTCATTGGAGCCCAAGGAGAACTTTGCACTGAACGCGACTTACCCAATCCTACTCCCATAGATTACAACTCTGAGCTCCCTGCGGTATCCATTGACTTGTACTACCATACCACCAACCAAGAGAAGCGCTGGATGTTTCCAATTGATCCCAAACTCGCTGACACACGGACCATAACTTCTAGTGGGATGAGCTTGCGTCGGGAAGATTTCTGCGAGAGCGTGGAGGGCCGGGATAGGGGTTGTGTGGTGACAGGAGATCCTGCGTGCGTTTGCGATGCTGCACACCTTCTTCCCCACATCAAGGGTGACACGGTATGAGATTCCTATATGACATTATTCTCGCTTACGATCTCATCCGTGATAGTATATCGAGTCATTCTCCACACACCGACGTCGATATTCCAGTGATGGCGATGTCATTATACAAGACATTGATGACGTTCGTAATGGTCTGTTCCTCAATGCAGCCATACGTCGTGTGTTGGGTCAACATCTTGCAATCTTGAAGGTGTGTCTGTCCAATCTGATGCTGCATGTGGTTAGAAGTTGACATTTTTTCTGGGCAGACCCCGAACTTTGCTATGGACACGACTGATATTGATTCGAATGCAGTCAGGGCGCAAGAAAGGTTTACAAGCCACGTCTTTGACCGGTCCTTGGAGCGGCAAGCAGGGCCCTGTGGCTCGGCAGTCCGTGTCCCTTCCGATATGTCCACCTGGCCCACTCCTGCACTCTTTGATGCTGTTTACGCTAGCGCGGTGGTGCGTCACTTTGGATTTGCATCGACGGTTATCTTGAAGAAGTGGGAGGACATTTTTTACCCTGGTGGGCCTACGAAGGCAGTGCACGTGGGTGACAAGCAACGACATGATCAAGCTGATGCCGATAATGAGAACTCTAGTAAGACAGCTCAACAGAAATGCTACGACAGGCGTAACACTGGCAGGAGGCGTGGCATACACGGTGCCATTGACCCCTATGATGTGGTCATGATGTATCGGTTTCATGCAATGGAACCAGACAGAGTGAGGTCATACCTGCAAGGGTGTGAAGAGATGGTGGCGGCAAGAGAGCGCAAAGGGCTGGAGGAGAGGGTAAATTCGTGGAGGGAGTCATTGGACCGCTAGCCGCGACTAGCGGTTCTCGTACCGCACGGGCCTCCTAGGTCCAATTTACGATATATTATCATATTGTATAAGTTGTTGAGGCAAAGGCTGTAATAACGTATGTACTACTATAGCGGATTCCCGTGTAGATCCTGCATTCCATTCAATTTCCCTTCGACGGTTGACTTCAATTCCTTCCCTCTCGCAGTCCAAAAACCACCGGCGGATTCAACCGAGCCCATGCGTGCTCCGGGTACACTTGCCTGAAACTGAGCGTGTGGCGCTACAAACGGTGCATCAGCCGGCACTTTATGTGGTCATCCTCACCCCGAACCTCTCCAATCCTCCGGACAAGCTCGGGTGCCCAGTGACATGACATCTTTTCCTCTTTCATATTTCCTCCTTCATCTTGTTTGTGTTCACGCATACGCATGTATGCCGTGTTGACGAGTTCCTCTCAAACAACAACAGAAGGCACTCTTCCCTCCGACAACAACTTGCTGCCATCAACGCCGAGCTGCAGCGCCTCGAGCCGGCCAATACTGACCTGCACGGTGGTGGGAATATCGCTGAGGATGAAGACGATCTCGATCCACTTGTTCGTAGAGTTGACGCTCTCCCTGCAGGCACCGAGGTGCGCCACGTTGCCTCCACCGATGCACGTCGTCCAAGGCATGTCTCTCCCCAGAACGCAGAACACGGCGTTGTGAGGAGCTTGTGCATGCTTCCATTTTCTTTCCTCACCCACGTATTGTGTCTGACAATACGCTCAGCTCGAGTGACTCACTGGTCGGCCTTGGACTCCACCATCCCCTGGCTCAGACACCCTTACGGCACCCGACGTCCTCCCAAACACAAAGTCGCAACCTGATGTGGGCCATTTTTGCCTTGATAAAGTCAAGCGGCGGTTAACAGTGTATTTGCTGCTATCCCTCTGTAGGCGTTGATTGCGCATGAGGCGGAGATGGAATAGGCCAAAGCGCAAGAGGTTGCACAAGACGCTATTGAGCACAAAGTTCCAAGACTCTTGTCAGGGAAGGAGAGATATCACCAACTTCAATGGGAATCCAAGGGCCGCGCAAAGTGACCAAAACCATTAAAGCCCTCATCCAACGCTTATCACGAGCTGATGTCGTGGATGTGAAAACTGCAGATTCGTCGGACCACCGAGAACTGGAAAGACGTCATTAGGCCAATCAATCCCTCGCACGCCTGGACGACCTTGCCAGCGAATGGCCCTTGGCGGCGTTGGCGATGAGCTGAGATCCGCGGCCACCGCCGGACATATGTTGCCAGCGGGCCTGGTTTGCTCACACAGGCACCGCGTAAGGCTAGTCACATGGATCCCATTATTTAATTGTGGGCCTCGTATCCTTGTCCTGCATTGTTCGGGCGTTGATCTATGGGAGTGGGATTGGGTAAGTCGCGTTCGGTGCAAAGTTCTCCTTGAGCTCCAATGACCACTCCTGTAGAGTAGCGAATCCATTTATATGGCTTCAGCGAGAATCGCAGGTCGTTGAGTCTGCTGACAGGGAAAGCGAGAAATTTCTTCCACTCCCAATTGGCTGGATTGAGATCGTGCTCGGCGTTCGGAATGACATCTTTTGGGAACTGGCCATGGACAGAGATAATAGCTGTAAGTGTTGCCATGAGTGGGTGGGGGACAGTACGGACGTCAATAGCACGGCGGGAAAGAGTGGATATGTCGGTGAATTCTGGTTATAGTCAACTTTGCGGAACGAGTGGCCGCGCGCGGATCTCGGCCAAACACACAAACTTTGGAGGAGCAGCCACCACGCGGCAAGTCCGACTTTGTGGGTAAAACAGCGTCTTGTTCTTTTTACTCTCTTTTTCATACTTTGGCAATCGAAACAGTTTTTACTAGTACTCGAGATGACGATTTGTCGTGCCATATCAAAAGGAAACGTGATAGCTTTGTTATTGGAAGCATCCCCACAAACCCCGAATTCAGCGATACAGTATGGCCCGAAGTGAGCGCGCTGCAGTGTGTGGTGTGAATCCCAGAAATCAGGCTCTCCGTAGTTATCCAATGCGGCAGATGGTGCGTAAAAACCCGTAAAACCCAGTTGGGAGCGTCACATGGGTCGGGAGCCTCGGGGGAAGGGCAGACGCAGCGCGGTCAAATATAAAGACCTAGTAGTGACGAGTACGGGCGAGAAGCCCAGCTTCGAAAGACACCTCAGTTGGGGGCATGGGAAGGGGGGGAGCATGTCTCAAAGGCTGAGGACAAGAATCCAAGTGTACCACAGAATAAACAATGCAATATTCTTGTTCCTGCAACCGGGATATCCCGCAGACCCATTTCCCACCTCGCGCGGGAAGAAAAAAGGGGATGGGAAAAAGTCCCCTACGGCACAATGTGGTGGGCGCTCACGCAAAAGGGTGGGGAATATGACTTACAAACAGTATAGGGTGGCCATGGTTCCTTGTCTGGCGGAAATCTGAATGGTACGAAAATGACATCAACGAAAGTATGGAGGGAGATAAAAACGCACAAAGCAACATTGAGAGGGGCGGGCCCTACTTTGGCAATGAGCGCATCGCCTCCAAGGAGCAGCTTCTGGTAGGCACGTTCTGCCAGTGCGCGCCGCATATGGGTGGCAAGCCCTTGAGGACTAGCAGAAGAACTAAGCAGTCGCGTTGATGGGAAGATGGTGGCAGAGAAGGAATGGGTGAGAATGGGAGTAAAAGGGCGACAGCAGTGGTCAGAAGGGAAGAAAGGAGAAGGGCGAAACGCGGGTGGCAAGGGAGGAAAAGCATCACAACGCTGCTAACGTTGTGGGCTCGATTTCTGTTGCGCCAGCGTCAGGGGCGCGAAGAATAATCATGCATTATGGCTCAACGACAACCTACAGTACCAGTGGAGCGCGCCATTATAATGGCCAGCGACCAACGTTTGAAGGAGCGTACGCCTGCCGTATACAGGTTGCAAAGGCATTCGTTGGGGCTGAGTACTGTACGGCGCTGCTTGTCGAGTGGAGCACGCGTCGTCGCGTCCACGAGTCGGTTGAGTGCGTCTGCGTTGGCGCTCACGGCGCTAACTTTGGCTGTACGCTCCCCGCTCCCCTCCGACAAGACACAGGTACAGCATGCCCACCACGCTGTCCACCTCTTTTCCCGCTACCTCCTCGAGCTCGCAGGGCTTCAACCCCCTCTTCTGTGGCCTCAGCTCGAAGCACGTGGCGCTCCACAACCCCCGTGCACATGCACGATGCAAGCAGTGCCAAGCATGCATATGTGCTTGTCGGCGGCGGCCGCCCCATCAACAACTTTTTGCCCTGGCGCTCTATGTGTGATGTCATCACAGTGCTCACGTGTCGCACAACCCCTCTCCCGAACCCTCCAGGCTACAACCCTCGCCAATCCCACCTTGACGACTGAGCGTAGCTGGACCATTTCTACTTGTCTTGGTTTGGCGTCCGATTCTTGATAGGCCAGTGTAGGTACATTACCACTTTACAGTCATACTCCGGCTCTCACACTCCTGATCTCGCTATAGATGTGGCACTTAATACTCTAGCCCCCCTACCCCGGGTAATTTGCACCCATGCCGTAAGCAATCTTCTACACAATTTCGATGATGCCAGCGGCCATCCTTAAAACTCTTATCGTGCCAGTGGCTGCCCGTCCTGGCAGCTATTCTTCGCGCCGCCCGCGCGCTCTCATTTTACGCGCAACGTAAATGGGCTGAGCACATATTTGAACGCATGTGGCCTGCGACGCTCGATGCTCTTACAACCGACGCCATCCCGCATGCAGTGGCAGCGCTCACCCTAGCGCGCGAGCTATGAATTACTCCGCCTGCCAACGTTTGGGCAGACCATCACGGTGGAAGCGGAGGAAGGCAGGGCCACGGATGGGGATGGAGACGTGGGTTTTGGCAAGCTGCCCCGCGCGGATCTCATAAGGGTGCTGCATGCACGAGAGCAGCTTAGCCTCACTTTGGCCGAGGTCGCCGGGAAGGCATCGACGGACTTGCTTGTCCGCGCAGCTCGCAGACTCAGATACAGTCTAAACATGGCGGAGCGAGCAGCGGTGGCTGCTGGTTGCGCGTCCGTGCGCACCGCCCTGACTCAGCCTGACCCGCCGGTGGCCCCTATCGACTCTTGCATCACGAGCCCAAGGACTTTAAGACTGGAGATATAGTGACATTCAGTTTGTGCGCAACCTATATTACTTTTGTTAGGATGTGCGACTGACCATTGCCATCTGCCCGTCGCATCACCTGATTGTAGCAATTATGGGGCCTACGGGTACCCCCCATCGGAACCATCGAAATCGCAAGAGGGTGAGCACCACACGCTCTTTCCTTTTTTTTCTCGGCTCTGCAGTTGTCTTGTGCAGAGTTACGCGATGTTACCAACGCTGACAATACTTAACTTTTTTGTATCGCACCGTACTAGATCACTTTCAGAGTACGGTTACGACAGGTGTTGACGTGACTAAGGGCGGCTCATACCATTGCACCGTCCCAAGTGCCCGTGAGCTATCGGCGGTGGTGTATCGCTTCCAGCTATCAGATACCTTCCTTCCGCCCACCCGTGACGGTACGCGGGGGTCAAGAGGCATTCTGACATATCTTGCTGACGGACCTTCAATTGGCCAACAGTGACCAGGGACTCCGATGACGGCAAGGGAATACATTTAAGTCCCTATATGAGGATATACGAGTTGTAGGCGGTCCCGCTTTGTCGCTACATGCCAACACTGTCTACAGAGTCACTCCCGAACTTTCTATTGTAGCAGATCCGAACTTGAATAATAACAGAGATCCAAGATACATTCAACTTCCCTTAGAGGCCACGAACAAGACGGTGTCGTGGCAAATTCAATACCTTGCTCACCAGACTGGGACTGAACATGTCCCCAGCTTGAAGTGTTCGCCCCCTTCTTAGCTGCCTGTGTTGCACATGTCATGAATCGCCGCATTAACGAACTCGGATGATCTCTATATTACTTGTCCCTTACAGTGGGTGAAGTTTATCTGATGTCTAATGTCTAAAAGGATGGGTCTTGGGGAGTATAGTGTATGGGGCCCTTGTAAATCTATGCAAACTCGTTCAACTGTCATTGTTCTCCATGGGTTCTTCCTGCCGAGATTTGATCGAGGGCGCCTCAAATTCGGGTGCTTTTTGGGAGTGACCCCACGCCATGACCCGTGCCGAACAAAGATACTTTCGGTCATAAGACCGCCTTGTGTTGGGGAGAGGATCGTTGAACATGCTGGTCTATGGGCAAAGTGATGATGTATGTTTCTCCGGCTCACACGACTCTCACCCTCCAGGACGGGACGGGGGCACACGCGAGAGCAGGGAGGTCGCAGCGGCCAAGACATTGTTCTCGCTCAATTTCTTCGGCGCCCATTTGCCACCGCGAAGCCAGCTCGCCTTCACATCCCTCCGTCGTTTGCCATCGTCATCCTCCGGCGGAACCGAATCGTCAGAGAGCCGGCCTTGCAAAGAGTTGGAGGACTGCGAATGGTACTCCTGCAGCTGGGACATGAAGCCGCGGTTGGGGCGCACGAACGAGCGATTTGCGCGGACTGTATCGAGCGCCTCGCGCGGCGTCATTTTGGTCGTGGCGATGAGGTAGGCGACCACCACCGTCGTGCTCCTGCTGACGCCCATTAAGCAGTGGACCTGTTTTTTTCAGTTTCTCGTAAAATCAGTAAAAAAAAAAAAGGGCAGGCACTCGTATACAATCGGGCGCAATCAGACGACGGACGCACCAGCACGCGATTTTTCGGGCTCTCGGCGAGCGCGCCACGGATGAAAGAGGTCGTGGATGGGAGGTGGCTGAGGATGTCCTCACCGTCGTAGTCGGAGACCGAGATGTGCAGCGTGCGCAGCGGATACGTCGACGAGAAAGTCGGCGCAGCTTCTATGGCCGAGACGACGTGGGTGATCCCGAGGTTGGCCAGCTGGGTCGTATCTTTGGCGGTGGCAAGGCAGGTCAGATACAGGCGTGGAGCTACCTTGCTGGCAGCTCTTTTGTTGTTCGCGGCTGTAGAGCGCCGGTCCCGTTTCATCTTCTCGGTCTCGAGTTGTCGTGTGGCGGCGGATAGGAGGGAGGAGTCTGGATATGGATATCGGTAGAAAGGTGAATCGAGGAAAGCAGCCTCGAAACTCATGAGAGGACACGTACGATCTGACACGAAAAGCCATGGGAAGACTTTATATTCTGATGGACGTAGCGCGGGCTGTGAGAGCAGTGCGATTGGAAATGTGACTCACCGTATTCGGGCCGTGTGGATCATAACTTGAACCTGAACGGTAAGAGTCACAATGACTCTGGGATCGAATTTGCAAAGGCACACATAGTTTCTATCTATACAAAAGCTACGGCGATTCATCAATAGTGATTCTATGCAAGTGAGTAATCTATTGCCCTGGGCTCGAAGAAAGCGATAGCCCAGAGGATTGAGAGACTTCGTCCATCGAAGCATTGCTCGAGTTGAGCTCTTTCTGCTGCGGGCCTCCCTTCAGCTTGCGAATCGCCTCTGCAATGTTCTTCCCAAGTTTAGCCGGACGTCGCCGGGCCTTTCCTCTCCCTCCCTGCACCTGTGCTGCATATTCCTCCAGCTGTCGCCTGAACCCAAGGTTTGGGCACACGATCACACGTTTTGCTTGGACGGCGACGAGCGCCTCGTCCGCTGTCATTTCCGTCGTAGCGATGAGGTATGCGCAAACGACGGTCGCGCTTCGACTAATACCCATGAGACAGTGAACCTGAAACAAAGGCAATCGATTAAGAGAAACAGAGACACATAGAACCGTCAGACACTGACTATGACACGTGAATCCGGGCTCTCCGCGAGCGCATTGCGGATGAAGGAAGTGGTAGCCGGGAGATGCGCTAGGATATCTTGGTCTGAGCTGTCTGATAGTGGAATATGGAGCGTCTGGAGCGAGTGCGTCTGCGGGAGATTTGGGGGGTGTTCGATGACAGAAACGATGTGGGTAATCCCGAGGCTGGTGAGTTGTGCCTCGTCGCGCGCGGTGAAGAGGTCCGTGAGGTATAAGCGGGGCAGTACCTCGCTCGCCATGGGCCCGCGGCTAAGGGATGGCCGTTGTCCCCTACGTTGCTGCGCGATGGCAAGGATGGATGTCTGCCAAGTTGAGTCGTTAGATGAGAGCATGATACAAAGAGGTGAGCGGGGGACGATGAATGATTGTGGGTAAGCTTAAGAAGGGCCACGTAGTGGGAAGGACCATTGCGAGGGCGAGGCGAGTATGTTTCCAGGGCGTTGGTTTGGGCTGTGTGCTGTCATGCTTGTCCTGGCAAGGAGGCGTTGATGATATAATCAATCAAACTCACCATCTGAACACTAACTGAATGTGCCTCCGAAGGTGTGGCACACGCATAATAGAGTTGTGTGCTCAGGTCTTCGTCATCGTCGTTATCGGGTACGTGTGCTGTCGGCGGATGAGCTGGAACTTGAATGTCGCCCTAATGTTGAGCGCTAAAAGCTTCGGATGGTACACATCCTTACTAGAAGTTGGCGGTTCGTCTAGAACCCAACGAGACCTCACGTATAACTTATCCTTATCCTTTAGTTGGGTGGTTAATCTGCCATGAGCGGCGCACCATTGTAGCAGGTCAGCTCTAATGTCCAGAGACCAGTACTCATCCTCAAGAATTACGTTGCATCCAGCGATTTATATGACAATTGTGGGAATACTCTTCCCGTGTCTGGCCGTTGTATATCTACACAATTGCTCGGGTCGCGCCACACATAGCATCCCTGAGTATATAGCCCCAGAACCGCAATCAATCGCCGAACCCTACGAATGTTGCTCCGATGGAAGTCTGGATTATTGTGCCAAGGACGACTGTAACATGCGTTGGAAGCCACCTGGAACACACCACTGTTCGACATGTCGCGTATGTCGCGTCGGATTCGATCACCACTGTCCTTGGGTAAGTGAGGTTCCAGCTGCCTCGAATCCTCGTTATCACCTGTCGATATCTTTGTCTTATCAGCTAGGAAATTGCGTCACCACTGGCCGACTGAAGGCCTTCCTATCCTTGCTTGTCTTGACGTCTGTCACCGTACCTCTTGCAAGCCTGCCACTCTTACCCCCCTTGAGGAAGCATGTCGTCGCCGCGCTGGCGGCATCTCATGCGGATGCCTGGACAACGAATATATGGTGGAGTCGCCCGTACTCTTGGATAGTATGTGGCGGTCCTGCCGGACGCTGGGTCGTCGGTACTCTCCTCGGCTTTCGCGTGCTACGGGGGCAGCGCATCCCCGAAACGTCGTGGTTTAAGGGTTCTCTTGTGGCCCAGCCGCACGCCCGTGTAGTAATCCTCGTCAGCGCCGCCGCTCTGCTCTGGCTGTTTGCTGTGGTCCGTATCTTTTCATTCATCGCGCGTAGTCTGCAATTCATTCAACCTGCCTCGTTCCTTGTAGTTCATGACACTCGCCGTCGCCACCGATGTGACCAAAGGTCAGAGCCCTGTGGACAGCGTTCGCTTCCGAGTGCGCCGACCAGGAAGGACAACCCGAAACCCCAGCCGCTTTGTGTGCATCCCGTATCCAGACCGATCAGCGTCCCTTGCATTCACCTCTGCTGTCGATGGTACTCCCACAGTGCCAGAGAGTGGTCCTGCACATCACAATACCCAACGCACCTATCAAATCCCAGTCGAGGAACGCATTTATGACCTTGGCTGGCGTGAAAATTGGCGCCGGGTACTTGCGCAACCGCTGTTCGATCACGGAACTCCTTATCAAGGGTGGGTTGCTTAAGTGATACGACCTTTTTCCTTTCGCTGAGTTTTCGTAGGGTATACAAGTGGCCAAAAATGAACCCAGCAACGATCCGTCACCTGCAGGGCTCTGAAAGTCTCTTAGGATATACTTGAACATCTAGTCCAACCCCACCTCCAATCTTTCACGTGGCTCATAACGCATTCCCACCCTGCAATATGAACCCATCGCACTTTACTGTGATCCGGTCAGGGGGGGATACCTAGAATGTTCATTAACCGAAACTGCATCACGCGAGGAAAATGAACGCTTCGTACCGACGTTGGGGCATGCTCCCGTAGTATCCGGCAACAGAGCAGCGTCGTTGGCCATGCATGATCCACCCCAGAGGGAGTGTGTCACACTACCTTTCCAGCAGTCTTTACAAACACACTCTTCGAACGTGCCACTCATCGCGCCACGTCTCGTGTTTCTACTGAGCCAATACTCGTCATCGAAAAATTCTTGCGCAGCACCCGAAGATGTATCGTTGCACAGATCGAAGCTGTGATCGTTTTTCGTTCAGTATAGAACAGACCCAACAGTGATTGGAATGGAAGTTCCGTACTGTACGGGGCCACCAAATATGTTGTGTGGCTCGGCGGTCGTCTGGCTGCACCATTTTGGGTCGTCCTTGCTTGGATTGACTGTTATAGGGCACAAATCGGTAATCTTGACGACGATACTGTTCGCGTGCAGCTCGGATTTGGGCGAATATGGGTCATACGATGGGCTTATTTTATAGCACCGCCCGCAATTGCCCCCAGCACTCATCCAAGCACCGAATGAACGCAGATTGATCGCGGCCGTGTATCCTTGCGCGTACCAACCACACGCTGCAAGGCGATTCTGTGGTCAGCGTGTGTCTATGAGAAGAAAGCATGAAAAGCGGGCGCAAAGCTTACAAGGGTTTTGGCAGTTGTCGTACCTCGTGAAGGTCGCAATGCCGCTCTGTGGCTGGTTCCAACTGGTCTTCGACGTGGACGTGGTGCCCGACTTGATGGTCGACTTGGCGGAAGTGTGGTGCTTGTGAGAGTCACGGTGATGGCATTTGTTTGAGGCAGTACCCACTGCAGTGAAGGCAATGAGGACGAGGAGGAGAACGGATCTCATCGTGCGACAGGTGAGTGTGGTCGTCGCTCGACACCCCCGACCTTTATACGGCACGTATCCAGAGGGCAGTTGGTGGGGCTGCTATTATTGGGGGCTGGATATTTTCTTCCTCGCTTGGCGATCGTCGCCACGGCGAGTCTCCAGAAATCTACTAGCGACCGTCGGACCCGAGGTCAAAAGGATGGATACAGTACATTGGATGACGACGTGGCCGTAGCACTGTCGTATTTCGAGCAGGCTCCGGACCACTCGCGAAATAATGAATTATCGCGTAATTGAGGGTGGTCGCTGGAGACTCGGAGGTCGAGGAAAGTTCGCATGGTGGCAAAATAATACAATGTTTTTCGCGCTATCGCCTCGACACAAGATCCTAAGCAGTAGGAGTAGCATACTTAGTTCTGATACAGATGCAGATGGAGTAGACATAGACTAGAATGAAACCAAAAAAAAATTGTTCAGCATCGAAGCATCTGATATTCTTGACATACATATTTATTAGAATTGTTCTGCTGTGGCTTGGTTCATGGTAGCGCCATATAGGAGCGGCGCCGACCGGCACCACATTGAAGATGAGGAGAATTACGGCGATGATACAGTTTTGAGATCTTTGAGGCGTGAGAAGGTTACCGGTGGGATAAGGCCCAAAACAGGCAGAGCGTTCAATGAATTACTCACTTGCTGATACCGGATTCCTCGCACATTGGAAACCGCGGGCCCGAGGTGAAAAAAAAATAACGCAGCGCTAAGGGAATATAATATCGGCCATCCATATTCTTCCACAACGTGCAGCTACCGACCGAGCGGTCAGGTGCTTCGCTCTTGTACATGGCAACAGCAAAAACTACGTTTGGTGCGACGGAGGTTGTAGAAGGCAGGTTTTTTCGAACCAGTGAGTGCTCGAACGCGATGCGTCGGGGAAGATGTCAACCTTAAATTTGCAACTTCTTTCTTGTGCGAAATGACAAGTCGGCGTTGATGTCGTGGCGACATCGCAGATATGGTACTACATAAGCCCCCGTGCAGTTTGCGAGATGCGAGGCGAGACTGCGGAGTGCGATGCAATCGCACAGAACAACCCGACAAACGTACGCTGGGCTCGAGACACCACCTTTCCTCATATTCTGAAGCTTCGGATCCCGACAGCCTGAGATGCCCTAGAAACGAGTTGTCGCCAGCTATTCAGGGAATCTCAAGGACTGGATCTGACCCACTTCCTAGTTGTCCGTGGGCGCCGGAGCTGGACGCAGAAGGCGGCAACTCCGTCATACCCAGGGTTTTCTCGATTGGGCCTTAAGACCGATTTGCACCGACTTGACCGATTTACACCGAAAGGACCGATTTGAGGGCACGTGATGCACGTGATCGCGGCCCGTCAGTTACAGTGCAACTCAGGCCCGAGAACACAACGGGACAACAA
>Ga0209488_10003467_pt1 | contig 12656 bp, 9 predicted proteins | sample Rivendell_Oct201_8_FD_188349 | JGI IMG/M metagenome (GOLD analysis project Ga0209488, IMG submission 188349) | Vadose zone soil microbial communities from the Eel River Critical Zone Observatory, Northern California, USA -... | ecosystem: Environmental > Terrestrial > Soil > Vadose zone >...
CGCTGATCTATCGAATTCAGGTGGAGGAACAAGCGTTGCAGGAGGCATTTGGAGCGGAATACACCCAGTACAGCCGAGTAACAAAGAGGTTGGTTCCTGGAGTTTACTGAGGAACCAATCAAGAAGCGCGCTAAAGGATGTCTAGGATCTCTTCGTACCGTTTGAACGGCGGAATTAAATAAGCTCCAGCGAGTTCACTGCGCGACCAGGCGAGCATTTCGCGGGCGACTTCGAATCCACGCTCGCGTGCTCCGGTTCCCGCGCCTTCGAGAGATTTGAGAAGCGACTCAGGAATGACAATTCCCGGGACTTCGTTATTGAGGCGCAGCGCCTGCTTGTAGCTGTTGAGCGGCCAGATTCCGATCAAGACCGGAATGGGAGATTTGCCGCCGAGTTTCTTGACGAAGTCGAGCCAGTGTTGAGGATCGAAGAGCGGTTGGGTCATGGCGAAGTGCGCGCCAGCTTCGATTTTAGCGTGGAAGCGGATGATCTCCTCATCCAGATCGTCCGCAACCGGATTGACGGCGACGCCGATGGTGAAATTGGTTGCGCCGCCGAGCGTTTTGCCGGACCAGTCGGTACCTTGATTGAGGCGGTGAACAACTTTGACCAGTCCGACGGAATCAACTTCGTAAACTCCGCTGGTTTCGGGGTAATCGCCAACAGAGGGCGGATCGCCGGTGATGGCGAGGACGTTGCGGACGCAGCCGACGGTCCACGACCCGAGCAGTGCGGCCTGCAGACCAATGATATTTTGGTCGCGCGTGGTGAGATGCGGAATGGTCTCGACGCCGCGGGCTTCGAGAGCGCCGGCAACGATGAGCGCGTCCATCCCAACGCGAGCCATGGCGCCGGAGTTAATGTCGATGGCATCCACTTTACCTGACGCCATGATTTTATCCACTTGCTCATATACGCGATCGAGCGCGATGCCCTTGGGCGGATCGATTTCCACGCTAACCTGGAATTTTCCGGCTTGGATATTCTTCCAGAGTTTACTTTCGGGAGGGCGTTCAACGGAAGGTGCGCGGCTGACCAACACCTCGATCGCGATCGCGGAAACATGTGCCTTCACGGGGCGCAGCGATTTGACGGCGTCAGCCATGGCGCGAATATGTGCGGGCGTAGTTCCGCAGCAACCGCCGAGAATACGTACCCCGGCGGCGGCCGCTTCGCGCGCGAAAAGAGCGAAATATTCCGGCGAAGCTTTTGGATAGACGATGCGGTCGCCTTCGCGCTTGGGGAAACCGGCATTGGGCATGCCACTGACGCGAAGCTCGTCAATCGAAGCAAGTTCGGTAAGGATTGGAAGCAAAGCTTGCGGGCCGAGCGTGCAATTTGCGCCGACGACCTGCACGTTTTTATTTTTGAGTTGTGCGGCGGCGTCAGTGGGGCGAAGGTCGCCGTACGCCACGCCTTCTTCGGCGTAAGTAAGCTGCGCGATGACAGGCAGCAGAGAGAAGGACCGAATGGCGTCGATGGCGAGAAGAATTTCCTCAATGTAAGTGAAGGTTTCTAGAATGAAAAGATCGACGCCGCGTTCTTCAAGGGCCTGCGCCTGTTCGAGGAAATAGGAGACGATTTCCTGCGGCTCGGGATGGCGAGCTTGCACGCCCAGGCCGAGCGGCCCGATGGAGCCAGCGATCAAGACTTCGCGGGCAGCGGCTTCGCGGGCTTCACGAGCGATTTTGACGCCGCGCGAATTGAGCCGTTGTACTTCATCGCCGAGGCCGAGATGCGCGAGCTTGAAGCGATTGGCGCCGAACGTGTTGGTTTCGATGATTTGCGCGCCCGCTTCGATGTAGGCCTGGTGGACGCGGAAAACAGCTTCCGGCTCGGTGGAATTAAGTTCGTCGAAACAGCGTTGCGGGCCCACGGCTTCGTGCAGCATCGAACCCATCGCGCCATCGGCGATGAGAATCGAGTTCTTCAACCGTTCGTTGAAATCGAGAATCTTCAAGTTATGTCCGCCCGGAAAATAAATTTAGCGTGAAACCGAAATGTGCTCAGCGCTTTTGTTCCATGAGGCTTGCGACGGTGCTCATCAAATCGTACTTGGTGAGAATTTCGAAACGCGTCTCGTCCATTTCCACGAACACAGCGGGATTTTCGTGGCTCAGAATGTAGGTGACACGTTCGACGGGAGCAGATCTGGAAATTTTCGGGAGCGGTTTGCTCATGACTTCGCGGATGACCAGTTTGCGCAAATCTTTTCCTTGCAGCGCGAGGGTCAGAATCTGGTCTTCGTAAACGGTGCCGATCAGCGCGGCTTCCTCGAATACAGGAATTTGCGAAATGTCCTGCTCCTGCATGGTTTTGAGCGCGTGAAAAACCGTCTGATACGGACGGACAATCACCAGGTCGCGGACCTTCCCGGATTTGTGCTTGGCGTTGACGACTTCTCCCGCGGTAATGGCCACCGCCGAATCCACGTAACCGCGCTCGCGCATCCATTCCTCGTTGTACACTTTGCTGAGATAGCGCATGCCAGTGTCGGGCATGAACGCGACAATATAGGCTTTTTCGTCAAGATTTTTCGCCAAACGCAAAGCCGCGGAGAGACAACCTCCTCCGCTGCCGCCAGTAAAAATGCCTTCCTGCTTGACCAGCCGCCTTGCGACGACAAAACATTCTTCGTCATTCACTTGGATCACGTCGTCGAGAATCTTCATATCCATGGTGCTGGGAAAAAAGTCTTCGCCGATGCCTTCGACCACGTAGGTGCGGCCCTTAGTGACCTGGCCGGTTTTGTGAAAGTCGTAGTACAGCGAACCTTGCGGATCGACGCCGATAATCTGAATGGCGGGATTTTTTTCCTTGAGAAATTTCCCCGCTCCGCTGATGGTGCCGCCGGTACCCATACCGCACACGAAGTGGGTAATTTTTCCTTCGCTGTCTTGCCAGATCTCCGGGCCAGTGCTTGCGTAATGGGCCGCGGGATTCATGGCATTGTCGTACTGGTTAGGATAATAAGAATTGGGAATATCGCGGGCAAGTTTTTTGGCGACGGAATAGTAGCTGCGCGGGTCAGCAGGTTCGACGGCGGTGGGGCAAACGATGACTTCAGCGCCGAGGGCCTTGAGCAGATCCACTTTTTCTTTTGACTGTTTGTCGGTGATGGTGAAAACCATTTTGTAGCCGCGGACCGCCGCGACCAGAGCAAGTCCCATGCCGGTGTTGCCGGAAGTGCCTTCGACGATAGTGCCCCCGGGCTTAAGCAGGCCGCGTTTTTCCGCGTCGTCGATCATGGTGACGCCAATGCGATCCTTCACCGAGCCGCCGGGATTGGTGTAGTCAGCCTTAACGTACATTTGCGGCTTGAGCCCGTGATTGATGCGATTCAGTCGCACCAGAGGCGTGTTGCCAATGGCTTCCAGAATATTGTTGCAGCGCATGTATCGTGTATTCCCGGCTCTCGTCGAAGTGCCACTGCGTCAAAAAAACGGCAGCGCCGTGTCATACTCAGTTTAGCATGCGGTGCAGAACGGCCGCAGCGGGCGGCGCCAAACAAGAACCCTGGGGAGTAAGGCGATGGAACGGAAAAATATTTCGAGCCTAACGCCGTGGGAGCCGATTGTGGGCTATTCGCGGGCAGTGCGGGTTGGGAACGTGGTGTACGTATCCGGAACGACGGCAACCGGGGCGGACGGAAAAATCGTGGGAATCGGCGACGCGCACGCGCAGACGGTGCAAGCGATTCGAAACATCGAAGCGGCACTTGCGAAAGCAGGAGCAACCTTGTCCGACGTGGTGCGAACGCGGATTTTTGTGATCAACATTGCAGAGTGGGAAAAGGTTGCAAGAGCGCACGGAGAATTTTTTGTGACGATCCGTCCGGCCACAAGTATGCTGCAGGTGAGCGCTCTGATTTCGCCCGAGATGCTGGTGGAGATTGAAGCGGACGCGATTGTGGGCGAGGAATAGTTCTAGATCATAAACTCAACTGGCAGGAATTTATCGCTTGTTTGCTTCCAATCGATATTTTGATGGCATTCCGTTCCGAGTAGGCCCGGTCTGTTTTGACTGCCTGGTCCGCCTTCGAGGATTGGACCGCTTGCTCTAGAGGCTTCACGGGCAATATGAAGCAACCACCAGGAGAAAGTGTGTAGGCGCCGTTTAAATTCCCGGAATCTACCACTTCTAAAGTGTGCGCTGGGACGCTCCCTACAATGCAGCAGGAGCAGATGCCGCGCAAGTCGATCCGCGGGCCGCGATCAGTGAGTCTTTGTTCCCCGTCGAACGCTAAACGGGGTTCAGCAGGTCGTTGCTCCCCTCTGCTGAGCACTCGCTGTGCTGCGGAGTCGTACCGCGTTGACGTGGTCGAAGGAGAAGACACACCGTAAGAAATACCGTTCGGCGGAGGCACCATCCGTGGATGGCCATACTTTCTAGATTCTGATTCAGGGCACCCAACGCCGGGTTTCGGAACTTGACAGCAGACCACCTGTGAAGGGCCTGCATCGAGCCGATTCTTTTCGTGTTCTTGGATTTGTAGTTGGCCGCACGGCGCGGGCCACAGGATAAACGTGAGCTGAAGTACCAGCATGTTCGTCGCAAATAGATGAGTTAAACGAAACATGTCGGGCGACCTCCCTCACCGTGCGGCACAGGGCACCTTCTACCAGCGGGCGCGGATGCGGTACTTCAGTACGGAGGTGCCGTTTGCCGCGACGGGCACGTTGAACTGCGCCGCCCAGGCCGCGGTTTTTGTGTACTTGTAACTGGAATTGACCATTTCCCAGTCACCGCCGATGGGCTCGTTGACTTCGACGGTGATTGCCGCGTCTTTGTGATTGCGCAGCGTAATTTCAAATTCCATCTCCCAGGTGTGCGTATCTACGCGCTTGTAGTCGGTTTGTTTGCGTTCACTGATGACGTCGAACGCGGTGCCGATGTGAATGTTGAGCATTTCGTCTTTGGGCGTGTGGTCGATGCGGTCTTCGCCGACAAAAAGAATGTTGCTCTTGGAATCTTTTTGATAGACACGGACGTTTCCAGCAGGCATGGGCATTCCCAGACTGGATTTTTCATCGTTCTTGAATTTATAGAAGACCATCACGTTGTCTTTTAGTGGTGAGCCGGGGCTGTACTGATTGTGGTAGTAGAAATTCTGTCCATTCACGACGAAACGTTTTTCGACGGGGATGCCGCTACCCTGAAGCAGGCTGATCTGCTTCGTTTCCTTGTCTTCCACAGAGGTCTTGCGGCCCAGCGTGTACAGGTGGTACTCGCTGAAATTTTCCTGTGCGAATTGTTCGGCGCGCACGGCTTTTGCCATCACCATATCGCGTGCCATCGGTGCGGCGGCAGGCGCTTGAATACGATTCAGATCGCCGGCAACCAGTTGCAGGCGAGCATTGTGAAACGCGGTGCCACTGTTGTTTACCAAAGTCACCCAGCCATCCAGGTCGGCGGCTTTATCATCGCGGCCCACAGTTAATACGTAATCTGAATTCCAGGATAGATTCCCGGCGAGGTATGAAGCCTCGATCTGCTGTTTGCGCGAACCGGAATTTTCCAGAGACATCAAGAGCGTGGGGCGGTCGAACAGATTCGCAGGCACTTCCGGGAACCGATAGGACTCGGCATAGCCGCCCGTAACGATGTCATTGCCAATTTTCCACACCGGGCCATTGTTGTCGGCGAGCAGAGTGGCTTTGATGTCCTCGCGCTTGGTGCTTCCGTTCTCCATGTAGGAGCGGGTGAGCGTGACTTCTTTCCCGACGTACTTGTGGAGAAGTTTTGCCGGCTCGAGCAAATCGTATTCGTAATTTTGTTCGAGAACATTAAGCTTGTCTGGTTCGTTCAGCGAGCGGAAATGCACCGTCGCAGGGTTGACGGTGGCGGCGATGTCCATGAGCTTCAGACGAAAGAGGCCGCTGGGCACTGTGAGATTTCGGACATCGCGGATCAATGCGATGTTTGAGTTATAAACTGTCAACGAAAGATCGGTTTGGTCGTTAAGAGTTGTGGCTGTTCCCCCACCACTCTCCCGCTGCGTTTCTTTTTCCTGAGAGTTCGCCGCCGGCTTGCCATGCGGCGCTGCATACAGCGCTGCGGTTCCTGCCAGCAAAGCTCCAGCAATACCCAGGCTCCAAATCGGACGTTTCACTCCGTATTTCGCGCTGCGCACCATTTTTTGCTCCTTTTGCGACCAGTTGCTCTCTGTGGTTAGAACGGCTACACGCATTTTTCTTGCACAGAAGATGCAACTCAGTCTGCCGTCTTCTTTTCCCAGGTTTTTCCGCCGTTGGAGGTTTGATAGGTTTCCCGGTGCGCTGCGTCCCAGATGTTGGCACGTTTTCCGTCGCTGGCAAGGACTCCGCCCAGGTCTCCCGCGATCGGCGTGATGATAAGTTGCCAGTGTTTGCCGCCGTCAGTCGTGCGCAGCAGTGTGCCCGCTGCACCGGCAATCCAGCAAATATTTTTTGCCGGTGCCGAACCGCTGATAAGCGTCGCAGCGACCGCAGCCACTTGCGGTTTCCACGTCTTGCCGCCATCGCCAGAGTGCGCAATGGCTCCATGTTCGCCAAACCGCCAAATACTGTTTCCGTTTTGGGCAGTCATGCCCGATGGCGGCAGCCCCAGAATGGACATCACATTCCGGGACATTACTGGCAAATCGGTCTCTTTTTTCTTGGGTGCCGACGTAATTTCAACCGTCTCTGTGGCCACCTGAGTAGCTGCCGCTGTGACGGTTATTTGTTGTGATGCCGATGCTGGAGGCGCGGGGGAAGGTCCGGGCGAAGATGGCGGAGCTGCCGGCGCACCGGTTGCGGCGCCGCTGGCTTGTAGTTGAATCTGGCTTTGCTGCGCATCTGCTGCATTCTGCAAGGCCCCACTCGCATCCGATTTGTCGGCGGCATCAAAACTTTTCGCTTTGGCCAAATTTTTCGACTGTTCGATCGCGGAAATACGCCCACCGGATTGTGTCGTGTTTGCGTTCCCACCGAGCAGCGGAGTGGCCCGCTTCATTTGCGGAGCAGGTTTGTTTTCCGCCTTCGAATCCTTAGGCGGCTCGGCCTTGCCGCGCAAACTTTCCAGTTCGTCAAGCAAAACACTGGGAGCAGGGTTGCCCGCTGTCTGCCGCCTGGATATTCTTCCCGCAAGATCGTCATCCTTCTGCTTCGGCATAGCTTGCGGCGGAGTTTGCGGCACTTTTTGCGGCAGCCCGGGAGCTGCATAAGAATCGCGAGCGCGCGCGTTGTCTTCGCGATTCTCCGCGATTTCTGTGGCTGGCTCGGTCCGTTTCGTTTGCAAGCGAAAATCGCGAGCGCCGACATAAAGCAAAACCCCAGCGGCAATGGCGGCCGCCGGAGCAGCCCAGCGCAGCAACCACTTTTTCTTGGTGGGAAAATGCGCGACTCTGGATTCCGTTTCTTTTGCAGCGGGAGTGGACACTCTCGGCGCGGAAGCTTCTTCATAAACTTCGTCATTCTTTGGCCGCAATACTGCTGCTGCGACCAATTCATCTTCCCGATTTCGTAATTCACTGACGCTCTGCGTCGCCGCAAGTTGTGCCACGATTTCCCGGCAACGCGGGCAAGAGACGAGATGATTCTTGGCCGCTGACGTCTCTTCTTCCGAGAGCACACCTTCGTGATAAGCGGCCAGCATTGCGGCATCCAGACAGGCGGAATCGCCTCCACCGGCGTCGTCACGCAGGTGTTGCGCCAGGGCTCTTTCAAAAAGACGATCGCGGTCTTCAGCAGGCATACGCCACTCTCACCCTAGAACGCAGCGAAACGAACTTCTTGCGAAAAAGATTGCTCGGCATCATGACTCCAAAATCCGATCAGGGCCGGAAGAGTTCTTTGTCTTTCGCGATTCGAACAGTTTGTCCAAATCAATGGCCGCGTCTTCGGCGGCGTACTGGATGCACAATGCGACTTGCGCGTCGCTCATTCCTGACATTCCGGCAGCACCTGGCATAGCGACGCCGCCGTTTACCGCAGCTTTTCCGGCACGCAGCAGGCCTTCGACTGTCGCTCGCAACTCTGCGCGAACGCGCTCAAGGTTCCGCGATACGCTGGATTCGTGTTCACCAAGTTCGTGGCCGATTTCCGCGAGGGTACGATCCTCAGCGTAGTAGAGGCGCAGACGCTCACGATCACGCGCATCGAGCGATGCCAATGCCACAGAGAGCGCCTCACGAAATTTCTGCAAATACATTGCGCGGTGAGGATCGGCCGGAATGTCCACAGCGCTGAGTTCGGGTACGCGACGCATTTCTCCGTCGTCCCCGCCATCGTCCAGCGAATCGAATTTCCTGCCGGCACGGATGGCATCAATATGGCGTTGCGAAAGCACCGCGCGCAGCCAGGTCTTGAGCGAGCTTCGGCCGTGGAAATAGCGAAAGAGCGAGCGGCCGCCTGCCTTGCCGCCAGACAATCCATAGAGATCGGCGAAAAGCGAATCGGCAAGGTCAATTGCCGCTGGATCGGACGCCGGCCGCCGCAATATCGCTGCCGCGGAGGCGCGAAGGTGGTTGCGATATTCGGCGACGAATTCGTTCCAGGCTTTTTCTAGGCCGTCCGCGCAGGCGCAAGCCAGCACCAGATCCTTCATATGCAGGGATGTAAAATATTCCTGAATTTTTTCAGCAGTTGGCGAAGATTCGCCAAATCGCTTTGCGGCGCTGCGCGTCAGCGCAGCCTGAAAGGATTGGAAGGAAAGATGCCAGCGGTCCGCAGGCGATTCCCGAAAAAGCTGGCCGAGTAACACGCCGCAAGCCTCTGGAAGGCGCCACAGGCGTCGTTCGCCATCTGAAGAATTAGCAGCAGCCGGATCCATGATTTTTTGTAACAAAAGTCAAACGCCACAAGACTGGCCTGGCCGTGTAAATAAAACCCAATCTCGCAGGCAACTTTGACAAAACCCGAGGCACCACCCCGGTAAAAGCCTGCATCCTAGAGCATAGCCCTGCCAGGTGCGCATTGCATACGGTACAGTAAAGTACGGGTTCCCATCCGCCCGCTTTGCGGTATGCTTAAATCAAGCCCCTAGCCCGCAACTGCCAGCGCCTCGCCGGGTTCTCGAAAGGGGTGGGTTCCGAACGCTCGCAAACAGCATTAGCGACTTCGCGTCTTTGGTACGAAAGTCCTATTCGAGCTACTCCAGCCTCCTCAGTACGCTAGTACTGTGAAAGCGAACGTCCGGTGCCTTCCATAAGAAAACGCCCGGTTTTCCAGGCGAAATCTTAACCGTAGCGGACCAAAACTTTCACTGAGGCGGCAACCGGATGACTACCATGATTTCAGATCCACCAACGAGCAGGACCCGGCTGGGCGTAGGACTCGATTCCTCTCGCCGCTCCGCTTCCGAGCCGCAAGCCTGGAAGAAGAATATCGGGACCAAGCCGATTCCGGCACGCCTGGCGCTATTGCCGGAAGGCGAATCGCGCCTGAAGCGCGTTGGCGTCAGTGCGATTCTGCAGATTGCGTTCGTCGGTTTTATTTTCATCATCCCGTTGGTTTTTCCCCAACAAATCAAAACGCAGCTGAGTTATTTGACAACGGAAATCGCGATGCCGATCACGGAAATTCCGGTCGCGCCTCCTCCCAAGCCTCCAAAAATTGTGAAGACCGTGCCCCCTGCCCCCACGCCGCCTCCGGTTGAGGTAAAACTCAATCCTCAGCAGCCGCATGTTTTTCTTACTGCCAAGGTAATTCAACCTAAGCCGAAGTCGGTGGATGCGAAGGCGCCCGAACTGAATCCAGTTTTCGAAACGGCCAAGGTTGATACGGTTCAACCGAATCAGCCGAAGCGCCCCAAGGAAGAAGTAAAAATCGGCGCGATGAGCAGCGGCAACGCGACTCCTGCGACCGTCAAAGCTCCGGTTGAAAAAGTACAGACAGGTGGATTCGGCGATCCCGCTGGACTTCCCGGAAAAGGCAATCCCAACGCGCACCTGATTGTGAATGCGTCGGGCTTGAATACGCTTCCTAACGGACCGGGCTATGGAAATGGCACCGCAGGCGGCAAAGGAATTCGCGGCACAGTAGCCAGCACCGGATTTGGAAATGGCACGGCAAATCCTCCGCCCAGCGGTGGAAAACGCGGAAGCGTTCAATCTGGAAGCTTTGGCGACGAGTCGGTTGCCGCCGCGGAAGCTCCCAAGAAAAAAGCTGCCAACAATGGTCCGGCGGATACCGCTGTTACCATCTTGGACAAACCCCGTCCCGACTACACCGCCGAAGGGCGTAGCCTGAAACTAGAAGGCGACGTGGTCCTGGATGTGGTCTTCCTTGCCAGCGGCCACGTGCAAGTGAACCGCATCGCCAGTGGCTTGGGCCATGGACTCGATGAGTCCGCATCCAAGGCTGCGCAGCAAATCAAATTCAAGCCGGCCCTGCGCGAGGGCCAGCCTGTGGACTACCCGGCTCGCGTTCGTATTGAGTTCCGTCTGGCATACTGAGGGGAGAAGCAAGATGCGTAAGTTTGTTTTCGGTTTACTATTTCTGGCCGCAGGCAGCGCCGCAGCGCTGGCTCAAACGGCTTCGGCGGGCGAACCGCCGAAGAAGATGATTCTCGTCCCAGCTGACCAGCCTCGCACCATGGAAGAGGTTGTGAAGCGCGTTGTGGATAACGAGAATCACATGTACGGCCGCATGAAGGAATATTCTCCGCTCGTCGAGACCTACATTCAGAACTTGAAGCCCGACGCGGAACTCGGCGAGGTTCCCGCCGGGGACCGGTATTTTCTGGGCAAAGCGGATTTTTCCAAAACCGTCAGCCTCGTTTCCCTTACCGACACCAGCAGCAAGGGCAAAAAGATCTTCAGTGGAATCGGGAATTTCTTTTCGTTCGCGATGCAATTCCTGCCGGACGGCTTTTTGCAGATGGTCTTCATTGATACCAGCGGCTTTGACACCCAGCACTATAAATTCGACTACGTGCGCCGCGAATTTTTGGGCGATGTGCGATGTTTGGTGTTTGACGTGACTCCGCTGCCGAAATCCGGCAAGGGCCGTTTTCTTGGCCGCATCTGGGTGGAAGATCAGGACTTCAACATCGTGCGGTTTAACGGCGGCTACGGCGGCGCCGGCCATTCCAGCTGGTACTTCCATTTCGACAGCTGGCGCACCAACCTGCAGCCCGGCATGTGGCTACCTACGTTCGTGTACAGCGAAGAAAAAAATCTGCACTATGCGCTGACCAAGAAACTGGAATTCAAGGCGCAGACCCGGCTGTGGGGATATAACCTCGGCCACGCCGCGCAGGAACAGGAATTGAGCAAAGTTCTGGTGGAAAGTCCGGTGACCGACGAAACCACCACATCCAACGACCTTTCACCGATTCAGGCGCAACGCACGTGGGACCACCAGGCCGAAGACAACGTGGCTGATCGGCTGCAACGCCTCGGGTTGATCGCACCCAAAGGCGAAGTCGACAAAATTCTGGAAACCGTGGTGAACAACCTCGAGGTTACCAACAATCTGGATATTCAGCCGGAGGTTCGTTGTCGCGTGATGACCACGACTACTCTCGAATCATTTACGCTTGGGCACACCATCGTGTTGAGCCGCGGCATTATTGACGTGCTTCCGGACGAAGCCAGCCTGGCCACCGTGCTGGCCCACGAGCTCAGTCACGTGGTGCTGGCCCACCGGATGGACTCGCAATATGCGTTCTTTGACCAACTTCTGGTGGACGATAAGGATTCCTTCCGGCATTTTGGATTTGCCCGGACGCCCGACGAAGAGACTGCGGCGAACGCAAAAGCCGAACAGCTCATCGCAAACTCACCCTACAAGAATCAGTTGGCCAATGCGAGCCTGTTCCTGCAAGCGTTGCAATCTCGCCAGAAAGAAATTCCCAACCTGATCAGCGCGCACCTCGGCAATCGTGTTCCGCAGCTTCCCAACCTGCAAGCCACGGCCGCTGCGCCGACGGATCCAAAACAAAATGCGCAGAAGATCGCGGCCCTGCCGATTGGCGGTCGCGTGAAGATGGACCCCTGGAATGACAAGCTGGAAATGATCAAGAGCAAGCCCATCGGCACGGTCGCGGAACGCGAAAAGATGCCGTTTGAAGTGACGCCTTTTATGCCCTATCTGATGCGCTACGGGAGCGACACCGCGAAACCGATCGCTGCCAGCGTTACCCAGCCGCCGAATGCGAACAAGCCGTCCGCTTCTGAACCTGCAAAGCCATAATCTGCAGCAGCAGGATATTCTCGGCCCGGAAGGCAATCGCCTTTCGGGCCGACTTACTTTTTCCACGCGATGCGATGGTATTCTTCCTGATTTTTCCAGCCGCGGACTTGTTTCGCTGTTCCTGGCATCATTCATTCTTCGACGATAAATTCTTGATCAGGCGATAACTGATCTCGACGCCATCGTAAAAATCCTTTACTCCTATGCGTTCGTCTTTGCCGTGTGCCCGGTTATCGTCCAATTCAAAAAACATGCAGGCAATTCCATAAGTCGGAATTCCGGCAATGCGCAGGAAGTGGCCGTCGGTGGCTCCCGTGGACATGGTGGGAACAACCGGCAACCCCGGCCACAAACTGTGCACGGTTTTTTCTTCTGCTTGTACGACTTCCGGCAATAGCGGTGATGGCGGGACTCCGACTTGCGCGACGAGCGAACCGTCGGCCGCTTTGACCGGCACAATGGTGACGCTCACCTGGGGGTCGGCGGCTACGTTTTCCA
>Ga0209488_10003468_pt1 | contig 12654 bp, 9 predicted proteins | sample Rivendell_Oct201_8_FD_188349 | JGI IMG/M metagenome (GOLD analysis project Ga0209488, IMG submission 188349) | Vadose zone soil microbial communities from the Eel River Critical Zone Observatory, Northern California, USA -... | ecosystem: Environmental > Terrestrial > Soil > Vadose zone >...
TGTGGATTTGACCACAGCGTCGCGTGTCGATGTCAGCTGGTGCGATCCACGGGGCATCGAACATCAGCGAATGGCGGACATCCCCATTGGCGCCGAAGCGGGCAGCGTGATCTGCCAGCAGTCCATCACCTGGGCGAAGGCGTCACCCTCGGCGACGATGATCGCACGGCTTCTTGCAGTGGACGAAAAAGGGGACGAGCGCCTCCTCGGCGAGTTCACTTTCCATCACACGCGAACGATTCCTGGCCCGCCAGGATGGGAATTGAGCTGAAACCCGGAAGAACGGACTTCGCGAATGCACTCATCGTGCGACGTCTTTGCGTTGCAGATGTACCCTTCTCCTCACTTAGCTCCCTTCGCTCGTGGGCTCCAAGCGCGCTGCAGCCGTGAAACGCCTTCGCGCAGCGCGCGCTCGGTGACGGCAGTGAACCCCAGCACGTACTCATTCGCCGGTGCGTTGGAGAAGTAATACTTCGACGCGCTGGTCAGCCGAACGCCGTCGCGAGCGGGATCAGGTTCTCGGTCGACGTTCCTGAACCTCACGAGGATGTGCATGCCTGCTTGATCGCCAAGGATCTCCGCCGCCGCTCCAAAGTAGTGGTCGAGCGCAGAGACGAGCGCCATCCGGCGTTGCTGATAGAGCCGTCGCATTCGCCGAACATGCCGTTCGAGACGGCCGTCCTCGATAAAATCCGCGAGCGCCATCTGCTCCAGCAGTGACGTGTGGCGGTCCATCATCGCCTTCGCTGCTGCAAACCGCTGCGCCAGAGTCGCTGAGGTGATCAGGTAACCGAGGCGAATGCCCGGGTACATCACTTTGGAGAACGTGCCGATGTACACGACCGGTACATCGCTGGCGAGACCGTAGAGGGCTGGAAGAGGAGCCCGGTGGTACCGGTATTCGCTGTCGTAGTCGTCTTCGATCACAATCGAACCGTGTTGACGCGCCCAGTCGATCAGTTGCATGCGGCGGGCGAGCGACATCGACGCGCCAGTCGGAAACTGGTGTGAAGGCGTGACGTATATGACACGCGTTCCCGCCTTCAGCTGCCGTACGACGATGCCGTCCCTGTCAATGGGCACGGTGTGCACGCGCGCGCCATGTGCTCGAAACACGCCGTGGCTGCCTGGATAACCAGGATTCTCGATGTCGACAGGATCCCCCTGATCGATCAGCACGCGAGCGCACAGGTCCAGCGCCTGCTGCGAACCGCTGACGATCAGCACCTGCGCCGACGTGCACTGGATCGCGCGTGATTTCGCCACATACGCCGCGATGGCCTGGCGCAGGGGCTCGTATCCGTGGGCGTCGTCCGCGTACTGAAACAGGAGTTTCCCGCTGCGGCGAAGCCGGCGACCGAGCGTTCGCCGCCATTCCGCCATCGGAAAGCGCTCGTAATCAGGGGCAAAACAGGAGAGGTCAATCGCTCCCGCCGGCGGCTGGCGGCGCACGGGCTCTTCGAGCAATCTGCCTGCGTACTTCGACAGGCGAATGCGTGCCTGGGACCCGGTCCGCGGCAGGCCGGGATGGCGCGTCTCGCCGAGGGCGTCGGGAATCTGTGAGGAGACAAACGTACCCGAACCACGCCGTGCGTGAAGGTAGCCTTCGGCCGTCAACTGGTCATATGTCAGCGATACGGTCACGCGAGAGACAGCGAGCATCTCCGCCAACTCGCGGCTGGCGGGAAGGCGATCGCCCGGTCGCAGCCCTCCTGTCAACACCATTTGCCGAATGGCGTCGTACATCTGGCGCTGCAGTGGGACGCGGTTTCCACGGTCCAGGAAAATGGGCAGCTGCATGTGGACTGATTAACAGTATCAAAAGTGGATCTAGGATGATGCCAACCGGGGGATTAGTCTCGTGGAACGCATGTATTTACCAAAACACTTTGAAGAACGAGACTCGGAGCGCCTGCGCGGTTTCATACAACGCTACCCCCTTGGATCGCTGGTCACCGCGACAGAGTCGGGGTTGGATGCGAACCACATTCCATTCGTGTTCGCCGACACCGGGAGCGCTGTGGGAACGCTTCACGGCCACATGGCTCGTGCGAACCCGTTGTGGCGGGAGGGCGTACGTGACGTGGCAGCGCTCGTTATCTTCCAGGGACCGAACAGCTTCGTTTCGCCGTCTTGGTACCCGAGCAAGCGCGAGAACGCGAAAGTCGTGCCTACCTGGAACTATGCGGTAGTCCACGTGCACGGAGTCCTTCGATTCGTTGATGACCCTGCCTGGGTGCGATCACACGTAGAAGCGTTGACGCGCGAACATGAAGAAAAGCGGGATGCTCCGTGGGCCGTGACCGACGCACCTGCTGACTTCGTCGAAAAGATGGTGGCCGCAGTCGTCGGAATCGAGATCTCCATCACGGAGCTCGTGGGCAAATGGAAGGTAAGCCAGAATCGGTCGATCTCCGACAGAGTCGGTGTCGCTGAAGCGCTGGAACGCGAGGCCACGCCGTCGGGAGCGGCAATGGCCGCGTTGATAAGGGAGACACTGGGCGGCGGCGATTGAATGATCACCGGGTAACCCTGTTTAGCCGGCTTGGATCAGCCAGTTGCGGAAGGCGTCCTGAACAGCCAGCCATTCTTCTAATTCACTTCTAATCAGGCATTGGACGCTAGTTCTGCTTGAACCACTTTGGGACTTCAGGAATTTCTCGCAGGTCTAATTTGAGGACTGTTCGCCCTTCATCCACAATTGCTGCGACGTGGAACCATCCTTGGCTGTAGAAGCTCGCCTCGGCTTTGTCGTCTTGGCAGCCGACACTCCGGACCGGATCCTGGATTGTTGGATGCAGTAAGAAGATCGCGTCGCCTTTTAGCGGTGGCCCGCCCGACGTCCGCTCGACCCGTACAGTCAACACCAAGGCTTCATCAAGTCTCACGTCTATTCGACCGACGATACGTCGACCATTCAGCTGAGTTGGCGCGTCTCCGAAAAGATCATCTGCTGGGTCAGAATCCCACACAGCCGGTGCGTTCTTGAACTTGGCGACTTTTCGAAGGGCCTCCCGTTGAGTGTCGGAGGGGGGCGCCGGGGCTCCCGCCGGGCGCGCGCTTTGTTCTGGAGCGGCCGCAGCCTGTTGTGGTGCAGCCGCTGGCTGTTCGGGGGCTGCGATTTCTTGTCCAGTCGCAACGGGAACTGCGGTGTTAGAGCGTGGTTGCGTAAGCTTCCCGTCCGCTACCAGTGACGCCAGCGAGACAGCGTTCTTCGAGTTTGTCATTGATTCGTTGATTCGGCTTCTGAGGCCATTGAGCAGCGCCCAGATGTCAGAGTCTGCGCCGAACTGTATCGCCCCGTAGTAAACACGGGTCCAAAGGAAGGTGGCGAGAAAGCCTATGGTTGCAAAGCCGATGATCGTCAGTTGGGAAACCAGCCCAGCGCCATCGATCGGCGGTTTGATCGAATCACTCACCAGTGCGCCGGCCGCTCCCAGGGCGCGACGCAGCTTGCTCATTTCGACAAGTCCCACGCCCACGATAATTTTTGTAAGCCAGTCGGAGACCTGTTCAAGGTTTGTGCTCGGAGCATATTCTGGACCTTGGGAATCCGTTGCCCCGTGCGCTGGCTCCGCCGCGCCCTTGTCAACCTTCTTCGTTTCGGCGTGGCCGCGTGGAATTCCAAATAGAAAACCAAGAAGCGCTCCTGCGGAGAGCGACGCCACACCGACCAGGAGTTCGATAACAACGGTAGCTGGTGACCGGACCGTGAAGCCGAACCCGGCGATCAGTAGCACTGCGACGGCGAGGAGTGTTGCGATAATCCACCAGGGCGGCGCTGCCTTCTGAGGATCTGGTGGCCCGGATTCCTCGCGCGCCTGCTCGCGAGGGGCAGATCCGTTCTGATCGTCAGGCATGTTCATAGGGCCTCGAGTGTTCAGCTCTCACGGAATTGACAGCGATTGAGAGGTGGTCAGCCGACGTGCTGGACTGGCGGCAGCGATGATCCGCTGCCTTTTCTAATCTTGTCGATGACGAACTCTACAACCCGAATGAACGCTGCAAGGAAAACGACGGCGCCCGTGATCGTCGCCCCCATTCCGCTAAATATCTCAGGATTTCGAATGGCCGATATCACCAAGACTCCAGCGACACCTACTCCAGCTAAGCTAAATGGCACTGCTGGCCACCAGTCGTCCTTGACAGATTGGGTCGTCGCAGCAAAACGACTTGCGATCGAACTGACGGTGCTGGGCTCGTATCCAGCCACAAACGTGACCGCTGCCCCAAGAAGCACCTTCATAGCCGCAAGGAGCGTCAGAACGATGGCCGCACTCTGTCCAGACATTGCTCCACCATTCGGGAAAGTACCCCCAAGCACTGCCAACTGCGCTGCGGGTTGCCCGATCGCATACACGGCCGCGACGACGAGCACGATGGGTGAGCCGTATCTCTGTCGACAACCCCAGCCGACCAATATGGGTGCGGCCATAGATAGCGCCATCGACCATCGATCCTGGAGCGCGCCGCCTACTTCGCCAGGAAAACTCAGAAGCAAGAGATCGACGAGCCCGAACGTGGCAGCGAACATTGTGGCGACGATCACGTAGCCACTCGCCGTAAGGTCTCGCGCGCGGGTCAACGAGATGTAGAAAACGAAGATGAAAGCCGTGTTGAGATCGCTGAGGAGGAGCAAGGACCGTTGCTGCCCAACTGGGTTTGCAATGATCTGGCCCGGAAATGCTGCAAGGCTCCAGAGGGCCGTCCAGCACAACCAAGCTGCCAACCACCAGCCATGTGACCAATACAAGAATCGTGCTTCGTCTGTCGGCCTGTAGCGCCGGTCAAGTCGCAGCAACGTGATGAGGCCGAAAAAGGCGACCAAGACCGTCGCAAACAGATTCAGCTGGGACGCTTCAACAAGAGTGCTGGGCACACGTCACCTCAAGCTTTGCTGCGAGAAAGAAGATCATTTCTCCGGCTATTGATGGGGTGAGTGTAATCAGAGTTCGGTCGTGACGTACGAGGATTTTTCAGGCGCTAGCAAGCTGAGCTTGTAGGCCTTTCTCCGACACTGGACGGACTCCGTTACTCGAGGGAGGCTGTGGATTTGACCACAGCGTCGCGTGTCGATGTCAGCTGGTGCGATCCACGGGGCATCGAACATCAGCGAATGGCGGATATCCCTATTCGCGCCGAAGCGGGCAGCGTGATCTGCCAGCAGTCCATCACCTGGGCGAAGGCGTCACCCTCGGCGACGATGATCGCACGGCTCCTTGCAGTGGACGAAAAAGGGGACGAGCGCCTCCTCGGCGAGTTTACTTTCCATCACACGCGCACGATTCCTGGCCCACCAGGATGGGAATTGACCTGAAACCCGGAAGACGAGGCGTCAGCTCCGACCCTCGTTTTGGCCGCTCGCTCGTGATTGCGTACACCGTTGTTCGGCCTCCTCATCACGATCCAGCGACAATTCGGGTCTCCACCGGAATCGCAAATAGTTTTATTGACTCCAGTGCCCGCCTGACGCACCATCCCCATGTTTAACAATCTCAGCAGAAATGACCTTGCTATTGCGCGCATCCCGATATCTCGCGTTGGGCGTTCTTTCACTGCTGCTGCTTTGCGGAACATCTGCGGCTGAGGATTGTCAACAGGAGAAGATCGACCAGTTTGTCTCGGGCGCTCCTGAGAGCTTCGGTGCGGACTATCAACGTGGAATACTCTACCTTGAGGCGGGTTGCCTGACGAACGCTGTGCAGTTCCTGCAGCTGTCTAAGCAAAAGATGCCGAAGGACTGGGCTCCGTCTTTTCAATCGATTATCGACGACGGTTTGGAAATCGCCGACATTGTGAAGGATCTTCGGAACGGTGCATTGAGTCGCGCACAAGAGCGTTTCGCCACGTTGTTCGATCGGTCGCCCATCACTCGGAGGCTTGCCGTCAACGTGCTCGGCGAGAAATTGCAGCTAGAGACAAATGACAAGGCATGGAATCGGGTTCAAGCGATGGTGCTCCGATGCGCCGCAGAAGTTGATGGCGACTTCTGGTGCAAGGATGTCGCAATCCGCCATCTAATCAAGACCGCCGGGTTAGCGGAGGCCGTCAAACGCCTAGAAAACATGCTTCGGGATCCGCTTTCACGATCAGGCGAGATGCACTTACAGGTGTTACACGCCGACCTCCTTATCAAGTCCAGGCGTCTGGCAGAAGCCACGCTCCTGCTCGCGCAGCTCGATGATGATGTGCAAAAACGGTTGCTCGATGGCAAGGCCACGCGTCTTTACTATGCGCTCTGCGTTCAGGTGTGGGAACAGCGGGCAAGAAGTTCGTCGAGTGAAGCAGACCTCGAGAGGTTAGGCCGATATCGGTCGTATCTCACTTTCATGGATAGCCAAGACAAGCAATGAAAACCGCGTACGGCACATTTCTCCTGGTTTTAATCTTGGGAATTGTGACGTTGACCCTGGCATATCGTGAGGCTCAGACGTCGCTTGCAGGTACGGATACAGGTGTCGTCAAAGAACTTACTGACGCCCAGCGCGCCCTGCTGGAGAGTCAGCAAGCGATGTCAAAGTGGCTGCTTGCTTTGACCTATGCCACCTTCGTCGGATTACTGAGCCTTAGCAAGCGCAAGGCTGTGAGGTCTCGGTTTATCAGCGTGTTGCCGCTGGCGGCATCAGGTCTGCTTCTGGTCGCGCTGTATGCCGCATTTCTCTTTCAGGATGCAATTGTCTTCGCGTTAAGCAAGGGGCCGATCTCCCTCATTTATGGGCCGCTTTTGCAATGGCCTTTGTTGGCACAGTTTTGGTGTTTGGTTGGTGCGCTCGCAGTATTGGGCCTGTGGCTCTACGGACCACACAGCAGGGCGCTGCTTGTGTTGGCAATTGTGATCGCGGCCGGAGCGCGACCCGTCGCACAGGCCCCAAATGGCAAAGGGCAAGCTGTTAAACGGTGCCTTTTGCAGTGGCGAATGTCGAGGCAGATCATGGACATCGACGCCGGAGAGTTTGAGCGTGGAGCGGTCAGCCTGTTTGACGACTTAATGAAGCAGACATCGTACACGCCGTCAGTCACGAGCTGTGACTACTACTTCACGATGCTGGACGGTATTCGTGCGGGACACGTTCTCGACACGCTTACACGTCTCGCCCAGCTGCAATCGCCTGCGTCATTGCCTGAGTTCGTTGAGCTGGCGGACAAATCGCTCGAACGCCCTGGCCTTTCACAGGACGGAATGATTGGTCGGCTAATCGACATGACGGCATTGTGGAGAGCACCCTCAGGACTGCTGGTCGTGAAATCCGCGAAGCCATACGAGATCGTCATTGACGGCAGCTTCGCCGGCATTTCTACGATGATGGCAAGGCTGCCCGCGGGGAGCTATAAGATTGAAGCAATCGACGAAACAAACAAGAAACTTCCGGACGCTACGGCTACGGTCATTAGTGGCAAAACGACCAACATTACGATGGCGCCTAAATGATCTTTTGGGGTGCGGTCGCTTTTTCGTCCTTGCTTCTGGCTGTTCCGCAAGCTGCAAAGCCGGCACTCGAGTCGTCGTCGCAGTCGTTCGAAACGACGTTGCCTACGATCATCGACCAGTCGTGGCGCGTCATTCTTTCGACACACTCGGAAGCCCCAGCCAAAATGAAGCCAAGCTTCCGACTTGTGGACGGACCGGCAGCGCCGCCACTGCTCGACGGCGATGTCATCGTGTTTTCGAAGAATTATCTGCTCTCCCTCCAAACATTGGCGTTGGTACTCGGGCATGACGCGTACACGATGGAGTTTGGAAGTTTTCCAAAAGACGCAAAAGACCGAACGCTATGGAATCGGACGCCACTGTTGCCATTGTGGACAGCGTCACCTGCGGCGGTGCAGCAATCTCTGACCAGAGTGGATGCGCTCTTATGCCCAGATAAGCTCGACTCATGCGAGAGCATTCAAGGCGGCGCGGCCGTATTCATGACGATCTTCGTTGTCGCTCATGAACTGGCCCACGCATATTACGGCGACCCAAATGGATACCGCCAGCAAGCACTGGAAGTCCGCGCGGATCGTGAGGCTCAAAGGGTTCTTCAGACCGTTGCTGCCGCCTCCGGCGGCGCGGGGTCCGTCGGACGCGCCGTCAACATAGCTGCAGCAGCGACGCCATTCATTGTCTTAGATTTTCAGGTCGCGTTTGTGTCATCGAAATCGGCACATGACGAACTAGCGGCTCGGAGAGCGGCCCTCGAACGCCTGATGTTGCCACAAGACAAACATATCGTTGAGTCGTTTACGACGCTGGCTCCAAAAGGCACACTGCAGACCCTTCACATCAAGAGCGATCAATCGGTAGATTGGATCTCCATAGACTACGTCCGATTGACTCCTAACGATGTGATCGGTCGAGACCTAGTGGTCCGGAGAGGAACACACGCCTTCATGGCCGCGGCGGGTCGTTCCATTGCCCATGGAACAACAGCTGTGAATGACTTGGCGATGGTGTCGCTCGTGTTCGAACCGTTAACGTCATCCAGTACTTACCCGGAGCTGATGGTTCTAGCCTCACAACAAAAGTGGGGGGAGGTCTTGCTCGGAACGTCAACGTCTGAATTCGCACCCCGTAGCGGCGAACTCGCGTTGCTGCACTGGAAGGCCCTGCGCCATCTGGGGCTCGATAATGTATCGGTCAATCTCCTACCGGCAGATGATCCGACCGCGCGCGACATCCTCGAAATCCGACAATATGCCGCGAGAGCAGGTGACGTCGCCAACATCTTTACGAGGCAGAAGTATCACAGGCTGGCGGATGCAGGTGAAGTGCTCGCTCAGTTGGTGCTGGCGGAGGCGTACATGGTCGGCGGGGTTGATATACCCCGAAGCGTTTCAAGTGCCGTAGGCTTCTACCGAAAAGCCGCAGAGAAGGGGAACAACTTTGCGAGAGTCGCTCTCGCAAAGATTAACGAGGAGGGCATTGAGGGAGCTCCGATAGACCTCGCCGAGACGATCAAGTGGATGACCTTGGCCGCAGACGACGGCTCTTCGGCCGCTCAATTCAATCTTGGTGTTTACTATGACCATGGGATCGGCGTTCCTGTAGATCCCATTCGCGCGCTCTACTGGTACAAGTTGGCGTCTGATCAAGGGAATAAAGACGCGCCGTGCAACATCGGAATCCTCTTCGCAAACGGGACGATTAGAAAGGACGCGGCAGAGGCCGCACGGTGGTACAGGTTGGGAGCCGATCGGAATGATGAGTTCGCTCAATACAATTTGGGTCGGCTCTATCAGCTAGGGCTTGGCGTTCCCCTGGACCTGAAAGAAGCGTACATTTGGCTTCGCATAGCGGCTGTGAAGGGACATGCACCGGCAGTCGAACCTGCCGCCGTTGTGAAATCGACTCTCCGTCCCGAAGCTCTCGTCGATGCTGAACGTTCAGTTCGTGCATGGCTCAGCGCACATCAGTGATTCCTTTCCACTGGTCGGTCCGTCTTCCTGCGTTGTCGCTCCTTCAGGCGTTCACTTCTTCAGCGCCGCCGTCCAGTTGACCCGCACCGTCACCGGGTTGTTGGTCTCGCCCTCGGCCGAAAGCGTCACCAGAAATCGCTGTCCGTCCGGGGTCACGTTGATGCCGTCGAACTGCGTCGCGCCCTGCAGTGTGCTCGTGAGGCGGACTTCGAAGAGCGGCGCAGGGGTGCCGAACGTCGGGGTCGCGTCGAGCGTGACCGGCACGGCGTAGATCTTGTTGTCCAGTCCGAGAAAGTACAGCTCGCGTCCGTCGGCGCGCCAGTGGGGCCGCGTGCCCCCGTTCATCGACGCCTGCCACTTGCGGCTCGGCGTGAGGAATTTCTGAACGTAGATTTCGAACCGTCCGGATTCGCGGGAGGTGTACGCGACCCACTGGCCGTTCGACGAGACCTGGCCGTACCCGACCTCCGGGTCGTTCGCGCCAATCGGGACCACCATCTGACGTCCGTCCAGCGACAGCGCAGACACCCCGCCGGAGCCGAAGAGCAGCCACTTGCCGTCGGCTGACCATTGCGTCGGCCGCTTGTTGCGCGCCGATTTGTAGAGCAGGCGGTCAGGCGTCGACCCGTCGATGGCGGTTTCGTAGATGTCGAAGATGTTCGTGCCGCGGTTCGACGCGAACGCGACCTTTGTGCTGTCAGGCGACCAGACCGGCGATTCGTTGTTGGCCGGATTTGACACCAGGCGCGTGAACAGCCCGTTTGCGACGTCAGCAATCCAGATGTTCGAACCGATCGTCCATCCGATCTGTGTCGCGACCTTCGTGCCGTCGGGAGACAGGACGGTCGCGCGATACGCATTCGCTCCGCCGATCGTGCCCAGTTTTCGTCCCGCGCGGTCGAACCATGTCAGCAGCCCGCTGTAAAGGCCGGCAGTCTGCTGCCGATAGGCGAGCACGCCGTTTCGAGAGGCGGCAAACGCGAAGCGGCCGTTGCCCGGCGGCGTCCCCATCCGATCCACCAGCGCCACCGGCTCGCCGGTCGTCACCAGCCGGCGCGCGTCGAAGGGCTGGGCCAACAGCGTCTGCTCGCGCGCGAACAGCAGAAAGCCCGGCTCCGAGTAGGCCACGTTCGACACCGCATCCAGCACGCGCGTCTGCCCGCGATCGCTGAGGCTGGCGACGTAGATGCCCGAGCGATCACGCTGCGCGTTGACCGACAGATACAGGAAGTGATTGCCGTCGGGCAGGAAATGCGGCCAGAAATGCGCGATCTCGCCGTGATCGCGATCGAGCGTCGTGACCGGGACAGGATCGCCGCCCGTCGCCGGCACGGAGAAGATCGGATTGCCGCCGCCGATGGTCGCGAACAAGATCGTGCCGTTCTCGCTCCACGTCCCGCCCTGCAGCGTCTGCCCGCCTGGAATCTGACAGACGTCACGCGGTGGACCGCCGGCGACGTCGATGCGCTTCAGCTTCGACGTGGTCGCCGTCAGAAACCCGATCGATCGGCTGTCGGCCGACCAGAACGGCTGATCCGCATCGTCGGTATCCGGCAGCTGCGTCACCTCCGTGGAGTCGATGTCGCGCACCCACAGACGCCGCGTGCTGTTTTCGTTGGCCGCGATGAATCCGAAGTGACGTCCGTCCGGCGACACCGTGAGAAACATCGGCGCCGGGACGAACGCGGCATGCGCGGGGGGATCGATCGAAAACGAGAGGCGCCGCACCGGATCTGAACCGGCCGGATTGCGGAACATCATCCAGGCGGCGAGGCCGAGGCCGAGCCCGGCGATCGTCGTCGCGAACATCAGTGTGCGTGCGCCGGATGAGTTCTGCGCACGCGCGACCGTGTCTCCTTGGCCGTCGACAATCCATCGAAGCTGAACGGCGACGTCGTGCGCTGAGTGCCAGCGCGCGTCCGGAGCCTTGGCGAGACAGATCTTCACAAGGCGGGCGAGGGCGGGTGGGTACATCGGCTGCAGCGTCAAGATCGGCAGCGGATCCGCCGACATGATGGCCGCGATCAGACTCGCCTGGCTTTTTCCCTCGAACGCCTTCTTCCCCGTGACCATTTCATGCACGACGGCCCCGAACGCAAAGATGTCGGTCCGCGCGTCGGCCTCGCGCCCTTCGATCTGTTCCGGCGCCATGTATTGAAACGTGCCGAGGATCGAGCCCTGCTGTGTAATCGGGGGAGTCGTTGGCAACGTCGACAGGTGCGTCTCACCCAGCCCTGAGGCGCTCGTCTTGGCTAACCCGAAGTCCAGCAGCTTCGCCCCCGACTTCGTCAGCATGATGTTGCCAGGCTTCAGGTCCCGGTGGACGATGCCCGCGCCATGTGCGACGGCAAGCGCGTCCGCGATCTGAATCGCCACCCGCAGCGCCTGGTCGAGCGGCAGCGCCCCCTTCGTCAAGCGATCCGCCAGCGTCTCACCTTCGAGGTACTGCATGACGAGATACGCGGTGCCCGTTTCCTCGCCGACGTCATAGAGGGCGCAGATGTTTGCGTGATCGAGCTGTGAGATCGTGCGGGCTTCGCGGTCGAAGCGATCGCGGAATTGCGAATCGGCCGCGAGGGCGTCAGGAAGAATCTTGATCGCGACGATGCGGTCGAGGCGCGTGTCGCGGGCTTTGTACACCTCGCCCATGCCGCCGGCGCCGAGGGCGGAGAGGACTTCGTAGGGGCCGAGGCGCGCGCCGGGGTTGAGGGCCACGGGGAAGTGGCTGGGATTATAGAAGATGCTATTGCGCTGGCACGCCTGAAACGGCACAATCCGTCGACACCGAACGAGGCCCGGGACGGAATGAGGAATGCCGTGAAGCTTCTTGCGTGGCTTGTCGTGATTGGTTTGCTGCTCGCGGTCGGGGTCGCCGCCCAGGCGCAGACCGGCGACCTCGACGTCGTTCAGCTGCGGCCCAACTTCTACGTCATCGGCGGCGCCGGCGGCAACGTCGTCGTGCAGCTCGGCCCCGAGGGCGTCATCCTCGTGGATTCAGGATCGACCGCGAGAGCGGACCAGGTGCTGGCGGCCATCCGCCGCCTGACGGACCTCCCGATCCGCTACATCATCAACACCAGCATGGACGCCGATCACACGGGTGGGAACGAGAAACTCGCCAGGGCCGGGCTCAGCATTCTCCCGGGCGCTGTCGTGGCCGGCGCCGGGCTGGACGACGACGTGGTCTCGAACTTCGGCAGGGCCAGCGTGCTGGCGCATGAAAACGTGCTGGGGCGCATGTCGGCTCCGACCGGC
>Ga0209488_10003470_pt1 | contig 12653 bp, 13 predicted proteins | sample Rivendell_Oct201_8_FD_188349 | JGI IMG/M metagenome (GOLD analysis project Ga0209488, IMG submission 188349) | Vadose zone soil microbial communities from the Eel River Critical Zone Observatory, Northern California, USA -... | ecosystem: Environmental > Terrestrial > Soil > Vadose zone >...
GCCCGTCCGGTACTGCGAAGAGCGAGGCCCCGTTATGTCTGACACGCGCTCCGGGGGACATATGCTCAACTCCATCGAGTGCAACGGCATCATCTTTGATTCGGGTCTCGCGCAGCGACTGGCTGAGTTGTTGCTGGCGGCGCATTACGGGAATACGGAAGTCGAACGCCAAAGGCGATTGATGACCATCGATAACGGAGATCATTGGCACATCGAGGGGAGTTGGAACCGGGACCGTAAGATCGAAGGCAAGGGACCTTTCTTCATGTCCGTACAGAAACATGACGGCCGCGTAACGGATTTCGGGCTGTGGGGCGTGATTCACCCGGATGCGCGCGCGAAGGCGGCCATTGAGAGGGAGTTGCGACGGAGAACGGAGGCCGGTCAAGAGCCGGTCGTTCCTGATCCTCACGTGCCAGGCGGAATGCTGCGGCTGATCAACATTGCGCGCGGCGGTCTCATCTATGAAGCCAAGCTCGCGCGGCAGCTCGGCGAATTGCTCCTTCAAGCGCATTCCGGCGAGTCGCCGCCCCAATATCGCCCTCCGCTCATCGTGGCGGAAAACAATGGTCATTGGCAGATTCATATCGGCTCGAACGGCGCTTCGAGCCTTGAGACTACAGGCGCCTTCTCCATATCAATCCGGAAATATGACGGGCGCGTAAAAGTATCTAGCGACCTCCCGCTAGGGTCGACAAACTAGGCGCAGGCACCGGTGCTCAAGAGCCGACCCAACCCGCAAGCAGCCGTTTGCGAACGATAAGGCTTCGGCAAACTCACGGAAACAAGCGGCCGTTGCATCGACCGCAGATTTCGCGTCATGCCTTGCCTAGCCGATGACGCCGTCGGCGCGCAGCCGGGCGATCTCCTCGGGCGGGACGCCGTGCTCGCGCAGGATGGCGTCGCTGTGCTCGCCGAGGCCGGGTGCCGGCGCGGCAGGCGCCTTCGCGGCGCCGGCGATCCAGAGCGGGCTGCTCACCGTGTAGCCGCCGCCGCTCATGGGCACGATCGCGCCGTTATCGTGCATCTGCCGGTCGTTGAGCGCCTCGCTCGCCCGCGCCACCAGCGCGACGATGAAGCCCTTGGCTTCGAGCAGGCGCATCCATTCCGCGGCGTCGCGCCCGAGGAACAGCTCGTCGAGCAGCGCCGTCAAGGCGCGCGCGTTGCGCAGCCGCGCCCGGCGATCGGCGAACAGCGCGTCCTGCGCCAGCTCGGGCCGGCCGATGGTCTGCGCCAACAGCGGCCACGATTTCTCGTCCTGGGCCGGGCTGATCGCCAGGATGAGCCAGCGGTCGTCGCGGCAGCGGTAGTGGTTCGAGAGCGCGTTGAGCGCCTCGCTGCGCGGCGGCCGCGGCACGAAGCGGGCGCCGTCGAGCCCGGCCTGGACGAAGCACGCATTGGCCCAGATGCCGCTCGCCATCAGCGAGCTGCCGACATAGGCGCCCTGGCCGGTGCGCTCGCGGCGGAACAGCGCGGTGACGATCGCGCCGTAGAGCGCGAGCGCCGTCGGGTGATCGCCCATGCCGGGGATCGAGCGCGCCGGCAGGCTGTGCGCATCGGGCCGCACCTGGTCCATCATGCCCGAGCGCGCCCACCAGCCCGTCGAATCGAAGCCGGGCTTGTCGGCCTCGGCGCCGGCCTCGCCATAGGCGGTGAGCGAGGCGTAGATGAGCCGCGCGTTGATGTGCGAGACCTGCGCGTAGGCGATGCCGAGCCGGCGCCGCGCCGGCGGCGGGTAGTTGGTGATGAACACGTCGGCCTCGGCGATCAGCCGGTACAGGATGCGCTGCGCCTCCGGGCGCTTCAGATCGAGCGCGAGGCTGCGCTTGTTGCGGCCGTCGACTGTCCAGCAATAATTGGTGTCGGCGACGGGCATGCCCGGCTGAAACGAGGTGTTGCGGTAGGCGTCGCCCGCGCCGGTCGGCTCGACCTTGATCACGTCGGCGCCGAAATCGGCCATGATCGTCGCCGCCGCCGGCGCCGCGATGAAGCTCGCCGCGTCGATCACCTTGAGGCCGGAGAAAATGCCCCGCTCGGCCATTGCACTTCCTCCCTCGATCGCGCCGACTCAGGACGAGACTGCGGGATCGACTCTAACACTCAATGCCCGTGCTTTCGTCGTCATTGCGAGCGAAGCGAAGCAATCCAGTGCAGCAACGTCGTGATGCCGGTGGTGGATTGCTTCGTCGCGCTGTCGCGCTCCTCGCAATGACGACTTTGGATCTGACCAGGAGGCATCCCAGGTACCGGCGATCTCGGAAACCGGAGGCAAGAGTCCGCCTTCCTACTCTTGCGGGTAGCGCCACGGCGCGGCGGGTTGTCGCGCGGACTCGTCGATGGTCCATTGCGGCAGCGCCAGGCCCGGCGCGATGTCCGTGAACACCATGCGCACGCGCGTGCCGATGCCGACCTGGCGCACCAGCTCCGGCGGCGCCAGCACGCCGTCGGCCGTGGCGAGATTGCCGCCCACGCGCAGCGCCTCGTCAGCGCTGGGTGAGCCCTTCTGCGCGTCGAGGTCGACGAGCAGCACAAGATAGGGGACGTGGTCGCGGAACGCCGGCTGGATGGCGTGATGGATCTCGGTATAGGAATGCACCGTGCCGCTTCCTTCGACCGCGGTCCAGCGCGCGCCGGGAGCGGCGCACCACGGGCACGCCGTCGTCGGCGGATAGCGCAGGAGCCCGCAGGCGGTGCAGGCCTGCAGGTGGAATTGGTGCTCGGCGCAATGGCGGAAGTAGTCGAGGTTCTCGCCGTCGAGCTCGCTGATGTCGAGCGGCATGCCGAGATACTGGGCCTTGATCGTCATGTTCTCTCTCCGGTTCCTCAGCCGCGCCGCATCACCATGGCCGAGCCGGTGCCCGGCATCGCCCAGCCGAGATTGGCGGTCACCTCGGCCTTCCTCGCCTGGCGGCAGCCGCCTTCGCGATAGTCGTAGCTGTGGCGGCGCTTGCCGTCGGCCCCGGCCGGGCAGGAATCGTCGGCGTCGTGGCGGAGCTGCCGGACGTTCTCGATCACCATGTTGATGCCGTGGGTGTAGCCCTCGCAGAGATGGCCGCCGCTGGTGTTGTTGGGGCGCTTGCCTCCCAAGCGGATGGTGCCGTCGCTGACGTATTGGCCGCCTTCGCCCTTCTTGCAGAAGCCGTAATCCTCGAGCTGCAGCATCGTCGTGAAGGTGAAGGCGTCATAGGAGCCGGTGACGTCGATATCCTCCGGGCCGACGCCCGAATTGGGCCACAGGATGTCGCGCGCATAGCGGCCGGCCACGGTCGAGATCGGCCCGTGCTGATAGTGCATGTCCATGCGCGGCTTGTTGCAGCGGCCGACCACGCCGCGGATCAGCACCGGCGGATGGCGGCCGTCGCGCGCGCGGTCGGCGCCGGTCACGATGATCGCGTTGGCGTTGTCGGTCTCGACGCAGCAATCGAGCAGGTGCAGCGGCTTGCAGATGATGCGGCTCGCCAGCACCTCCGCGACCGTCACGCGCTCCTTGTAATGCGCCTTCGGATTGTTCGAGGCGTGCTCGCTGTGGATCGCCTTGACCGCGGCGACCTGCTCGGGCCGCGTGCCGTAATCGTGCATGTGGCGCATGAAGGTCGGGCTGAACATCTGCCCGGCGCTCTGCCAGCCATAGGCGCGGCTGTGCAGCATGTCGCCCGAGACCGGCGCCGCGGCGCGCACGCCGGTGCCGCCGATCCGCACCTGCGAGTAGCCGTTCATGGCGCGGAAGATCACCACGGTCTTGCACATGCCGGCCTCGATCACCCCCATCGCCATGCCGACCAGCGCCTCGGTCGACGAGCCGCCGCCGAACACGTCCATGTAGAAATCGAGGCGGATGCCGAGATCGCCGGCGACGAAGGGCGAGAAGACGGAGTCGCCGGATTGATAGGACAGCATGCCGTCGATGTCGCCGGGCTTGAGCCCGGCATCCTCGATCGCGTTGCGCACGGCCCAGGTGGCGAGCGCGCGCGTGGTCCTGCCGGAGCCGCGCATGTAGTCGGTCTCGCCGATGCCGACGATGGCGTATTTGTCGCGCAGATATCTGGGGCTGGTGGCATCGACGTCGCCGGTCAACGGCATGGGCGGTCCTCCCTTCGCGCTTATTGCTGTTCGCGTTGTCCCCGTACGATAGACGAAATGCCGCGCGTGCCGCCATCGCCGGATGCGGCCCCCGGGTTCGATCGGGCCGGCGGCGCAAGCTGGCGCTTTCCGGCTGCGCCGCCTTATGATCGGACGCGGCCCTGGGAGGAAACGCGATGGATTTCGGCTATTTCACGCTGAGCGACAATCACTACGACAACAACACGCGGGCGCCCAACCAGTTTGTCGCCGACATCGCCGACGAGGCGATCTATGCCGAGGAGCTCGGCATGCACTCGGCCTGGATCGGCGAGCATCATTTCAGCACGCTGGGCGTGCTGTCGTGTCCCGATCTCGTGCTCGCCTATGTCGCGGCGCGCACCAAGCGGATACGCCTCGCGCCGGCGGTCACCGTGCTGCCGCTGCACAATCCGATCCGCGTCGCCGAGCAATGGGCGACGCTCGACCTGCTGAGCGGCGGCCGCGTCGACTTCGCCGCCGGGCGCGGCTACGACCGGCGCGAGTACCAGCCCTTCCACGTCTCCTTCGAGGACAATCAGGGCATCTTCGCCGAGGGCATGGAGGTCGTGCGCAAGTTGTGGAGCGCCGAGGGGCGCATCTCGCACCGCGGCAAGCACTACAGCTTCGAGAATGTCGCCATCACGCCGAAGCCGCTGCAGCGCCCGCTGCCGGCCTATGTCGCGTCGTTCTCGCGGCCGTCGATCGAGCTCGCCGCACGGCTCGGCTGCGGCCTGGTGGTGGCACCCTTCGCCGCTGCCCTCAGCTATGGCGGGCTCGCCGAAGTCGCCAAGCTATACCGCGAGACCTGCGCCGCGCACGGCACCACGCCAGGCCGCCTCGTCTGCAGCTACTTCATCCATTTCGCCGACACGCCGGCACAGGAGAAGGCGGCGCGCGCGCGGCAGATCCGCTACTACCGCGAATGCGTGATCCCCGCCTTCCCCGGCGATCCCAAGACGGCGCCGCCGAGCTATCGCTATTTCATCGACATGGTCGACCGGCTGCGGAAGGTGCGGCCCGAGGACCTCACCGAGAACTCCGTGCTGCTGGGCTCAGGCTCGCGCATCGCCGCGACGCTGAAGAAGGTCGAGGCCGCCGGCTTCGACCAGGTCATCCTCTATTTCAACGTCGGCCTGAAGCCGCACCCGCAGGTGAAGGACGAGATGGCGCGCTTCATGGCCGAGGTGGCGCCGGCTTTTGCGCGCTAAATACCTTGCATCGGCAGGGTGCGTCCTTCGACAGGCTCAGGATGAAGCGCTTTTCTTTATGGCATCACCATTGATGCTAAGCGCGTATTTTCCTCATCCTGAGCTTGTCGAAGGACGCACACTGCCGATGCAGAGCGCCCCTTAGGCGAGTTTGTCAAGCTCGCGCAGCACGGTGTCGCCCATCACCGTGGTCGAGACGCGCGCCGTGCCCTGCTGCAGGATGTCGCTGGTGCGCACGCCGCCCTTGAGCGCGTTCTGCACGGCGCGCTCGACGAGCTCGGCCTCCTCCTTCATGTCGAAGGAATAGCGCAGCATCATCGCGAAGGAGAGCACGCAGGCGAGCGGGTTGGCGGCGTCCCTGCCGGCGATGTCGGGGGCGCTGCCATGCACCGGCTCGTAGAGCGCCTTGCGCCGGCCGCTGCCGTCGGCGGCGCCGAGCGAGGCCGAGGGCAGCATGCCCAGCGAGCCCGTCAGCATCGCCGCGCAATCGGACAAAATATCGCCGAACAGATTGTCGGTGACGATGACGTCGAACTGCTTGGGGTTGCGCACCAGCTGCATGGCGCAGTTGTCGGCGTACATGTGCGAGAGCTCGACATCCTTGTACTCGGAATCGTGCAGCGTCTGCATCTCCTCGCGCCACAGCTGGCCCGATTCCATGACGTTGGCCTTCTCGACCGAAGTCAGCTTGCCGCGGCGCTTCCTCGCGAGTTCGAAGCCGACGCGGCCGACGCGGATGATCTCGGGCGTGGTGTAGATTTGCGTGTTGATGCCGCGCCGGGTGCCGTCGAAGAGCGTCTCGATGCCGCGCGGCTCGCCGAAATAGACGCCGCCGGTGAGCTCGCGCACGATCATGAGGTCGAGGTCGCGGATCACCTCGGGCCGCAACGTCGAGGCGCCGATCAGCGGCTCGAACACCAGCGCCGGCCGCAGATTGGCGAAGAGGTCCATCTCCTTGCGCAGGCGCAACAGGCCGCGCTCGGGCTTGAGCGCGAAAGGCAGCGTGTCCCATTTGGGCCCGCCGACCGCGCCGAACAGCACGGCGTCGGCGGCGAGCGCCGCCCGCAGCGTCTTCTCGTGCAAGGGCGTGCCATGCGCCTCGTAGGCGGCGCCGCCGACGAAATCCTCGGCGATCTCGAAGCTGGCGATGCGGCGGCGGTCGAACCATTCGACGACGCGGTAGACCTGCCGCATCACCTCGGGCCCGATGCCGTCGCCGGGGAGGACGAGAACCTTCCGGTTCGATTTGGCGGCCATGATCAGCACCCACCTCCGCAAACCGAAGCAGCACCCCCCTCCCAACCCTCCCCCTCAAGGGGGGAGGGCCAGAAAGGCGGAATCCCCCTCCCCCCTTGAGGGGGAGGGTTGGGGTGGGGGGTGGACCGCCGACTCATGTCCAGAGCCAGGGCTGGCCCAGCCGGTTCTTCGCCTCGAAGGAGGCGATCGCCGGCGCCTTCTGCAAGGTGAGCCCGACATCGTCGAGGCCGTTCAGCAGGCAGTGCTTGCGGAAAGGGTCGATGTCGAATTTGACGACGCCGCCATCGGGCCGGGTGATCGTCTGGCCGGCGAGATCGATAGTGAGCCGGGCGTTGGCGCCCTTCTTGGCGTCGTCCATCAGCTGGTCGACGATTTGCTGCGGCAGCCTGATCGGCAGGATGCCGTTCTTGAAGCAGTTGTTGTAGAAGATGTCGGCGAAGCTCGACGCGATGACGCAGCGGATGCCGAAATCCAGGAGCGCCCAGGGCGCGTGCTCGCGCGAGCTGCCGCAGCCGAAATTCTCGCCGGCGACCAGGATCTTCGACTGCCGGTAGGCCGGCTTGTTGAGGATGAAATCCGGGTTCTCCGACCCGTCATTGCGGTAGCGCAGCTCGTCGAAGAGGGCCTTGCCCAAGCCGGTGCGCTTGATCGTCTTCAGATGCTGCTTGGGGATGATCTTGTCGGTGTCGACATTGATCATCGGCAGCGGCGCGGCGATGCCGTCGAGCGTGGTGAACTTGTCCATGGGGGTAGCCTACCTCACTTCAGATCGCGCACATCGGCGAGGCGGCCGGTGATGGCGGCGGCGGCGGCCATCGCCGGGCTCATCAGATGGGTGCGCCCGCCCTTGCCCTGGCGGCCCTCGAAATTGCGGTTCGAGGTCGACGCGCAGCGCTCGCCGGGCGCGAGCTTGTCGGGGTTCATGGCGAGGCACATCGAGCAGCCCGGCTCGCGCCACTCGAAGCCCGCGGCGAGGAAGATCCGGTCGAGGCCTTCCTCCTCGGCCTGGTGCTTCACCAGGCCCGAGCCCGGCACCACCATGGCGTTGACGCCCGCCGCCACCTTGCGGCCCTGGGCGATCGCCGCGGCGGCGCGCAGATCCTCGATGCGCCCGTTGGTGCAGGAGCCGATGAAGACGCGCTGCACCGGCACATCCTTGAGCCTGGTTCCCGGAATGAGGCCCATATATTCGAGCGAGCGCGCCATCGCCGCGCGGCGGCTATCATCCGCCTCGTCGGCCGGGTTCGGCACGCTGCCGGTGATCGGCAGCACGTCCTGCGGGCTGGTGCCCCAGGTCACCTGCGGTGCGATCGTGGCGGCGTCGATCACCACCTCGCTGTCGTAGACCGCGCCGGGATCGGAGGGCAGCGTCTGCCAGAACTTGACCGCCTGCTCCCACGCCGCGCCCTTGGGCGCGTGCGGCCGGCCCTTGAGATACGCGAATGTCGTCTCGTCCGGCGCGATGAGGCCGGCGCGCGCGCCGCCCTCGATGGTCATGTTGCACACGGTCATGCGCCCTTCCATCGAGAGCTTGCGGATGGCGCTGCCGGCGTATTCGATGACATGGCCGGTGCCGCCGGCGGTGCCGATGCGGCCGATGATGCCGAGGATGAGGTCCTTGGCGGTGATGCCGAGGGGCAGCTCGCCCTCGACGCGGACCAGCATGTTCTTGGCCGGCTGCTGGATCAGCGTCTGCGTCGCCAGCACATGCTCGACCTCCGACGTGCCGATGCCGAAGGCGAGCGCGCCGAAGGCGCCATGCGTCGCGGTGTGGCTGTCGCCGCAAACGATGGTCATGCCGGGCTGGGTCATGCCCTGCTCCGGGCCGATGATGTGGACGATGCCCTGGCGGATGTCGTTCATGGCGAAATAGGGGATGCCGAATTCCTTGACGTTGCGCTCGAGGGTCTCGACCTGGAGGCGGCTCTCCGGCTCGGCGATGCCCTGGCTGCGATCGGTGGTCGGCACGTTGTGATCGGCGACGGCGATGGTGGCCTCGGGCCGCCGTACCGTGCGCTTGCTCAGGCGCAGGCCCTCGAAGGCCTGCGGGCTCGTCACCTCATGGACGAGATGGCGATCGATATAGAGGAGGCAGGTCCCGCCCGGCTGGCGGTCCACCAGATGGCTGTCCCAGATCTTGTCGAACAGCGTGCGCGGCTTGGCCATGCGAAATTCCTCACACCCCTAAGACTGCGGCTCCGCCGTCTGCGCCTCGCCGTCCGAGGGCACGTCGACGGCGCCGCGGCCGCGCTCGGCGATGCGCGCCGCCTTGCCGGTCAATCCGCGCAGGTAATAGAGCTTGGCGCGGCGCACCTTGCCGGCGCGCACGACCTCGATGGCGGTGATGCGCGGCGAATAGAGCGGGAAGATGCGCTCGACGCCCTCGCCATAGGAAATCTTGCGCAAGGTGAAGTTCGAGTTGATCCCGGCGTTCTTGCGGGCGATGCACACCCCTTCGAAGGCCTGGATTCGCTCGCGCTCGCCTTCCACCACCTTGAGGCTGACGCGCACCGTGTCGCCAGGCCTGAAATCCGGCACCGGGCGATTGGCGAGCAGCCTCTTCATCTCTTCCTGCTCGAGCGTCTGCATAAGGTTCATAGCACCACCTCCGACTTCAAGGCCGCCCCGACCGGCCGTGCCGGGCGAGGTAGCGGTTCCACAAATCCGGGCGCCGCATCTGCGTCGCCGCTTCCGCCTGCGCCTGGCGCCACTGGCGGATCTGCTCGTGATGCCCCGACAGGAGCACCTCGGGCACCGCGCGCCCCTGCCACAGCTGCGGCCGGGTGTAGTGGGGATATTCGAGCAATCCCCGCGCGAAGCTCTCCTCGTCGAGCGCCGCCGCATCGCCCACCACGCCGGGCAGCAGCCGCACGCAGGCATCGATCAGCGCGATCGCCGCCGGCTCGCCGCCCGACAGCACGAAATCGCCGAGGCAGACCTCTTCGAGGCCGCGCGCCGCGATGACCCGCTCGTCGACCCCCTCGAAGCGCCCGCACAGCAGCCGCACCCCGGGACCCGCCGCGAGATCGCGCACCCGCGCCTGATCGAGCAGCCGGCCGCGCGGCGAGAGGTAGATCGCCGGGCCCGGCTCGGGCGTGCCGTCGATCGCCGCATCGACGATGTCCGGCCGCAGCACCATGCCGGGGCCGCCGCCGAAAGGGGCGTCGTCGACGGAGCGGTGTTTATCGCGCGCAAAATCGCGAATGTCCACTGTTTCAAGGCGCCACAGCCCGTCGCCCAGCGCCTTCCCCGCCAGCGAATGGCCGAGCGGCCCGGGAAACATCTCCGGGAAGATGGTGAACACCGTCGCGGTCCAGGCGGGCATGGCGTCGCTCTCTTAAGGGCACCGCACAGACCCTCTCCCCTCGCGGGAGAGGGTGGCCGCGCCAGCGGCCGGGTGAGGGGGCTGCGGCCAAGCGGAGCCAGCCCCCTCACCCCACCCCTCTCCCGCAAGGGGAGAGGGGGATGAGAGGCGTCGATCACCTGTATCCGCATGCCCAAACATCAAGCCTCGTCATCCTCCTGCGCCTCCGCCTCGATCGGGCGGTTGTCCAGCAGCCCCTCCGGCGGGTCGACCACCAGCCTGCCGGCCTTGATGTCGACCACCGGCACGACCGCGGTGGTGAAGGGCACGATCACCGTGCGCCCGTCGGGCCGCTCGACCTCGAGGCTGTCGCCGGCGCCGTAGGCGTGCACCGCCTTGACCCGGCCGAGCGCCGACCCGTCCTTCAGCATCGCCGCCAGCCCCATGAGATCGGCATGGTAGTACTCCTCCTCGCCCGGCTCGGGCAGCGCGGCGCGCGGCAGATAGAGCCGCATGCCCTTGAGCGCCTCCGCGGCGTCGCGATCGGCGACGCCGTCGAGCCGCATGATCAGCACGCCCTTGGCCGCGCCCACCTGCTCCAGCGCGAAGGTGCGCTCGCCGCGCTCGTCCTCGAGCGGGCCGTAGGCGGTGATGCCGTCGGCCGAGGCGGCGAAGCTCTTGACCCGCACCAGGCCGCGCACGCCATGGGCGCCGGTGATGACGCCCATCAGCACACGCTGCTGCCCGGAAGCGGCCAAGCGCCGGCTCACGCCGCCGGCGTGCCTTCGGCCGCCGGCGCCGCAGCGGCGGCAGCCGGCGCGGCCGCGGCGGCAGCCGTCGCCGCCGCCCCGACGCCCTTGGCACGCTCTTGCGCCTTGGCCTTGGGCGCCGATTTCTTCGGCGTCTCGCGCCAGGCCGGCTTGGGCGCCAGGCCGGCATCGCCGAGGAAGCGCTGCACGCGATCGCTCGGCAGCGCGCCGACTTTGAGCCAATGCTGGATGCGCTCCGGCTTGAGCACGACGCGCTGCGCATCGCTCTTGTCGAGCATCGGATTGTAGGTGCCGAGCTTCTCGATGAAGCGGCCGTCGCGCGGGCTTCGCGTGTCGGCGACGACGATGCTGTAGAACGGCCGCTTCTTGGTGCCGCCGCGGGTCAAACGGATCTTGAGGGACATAATTCTCCTTTCCAGAGCTGCGCGATCATTCGGCTTCGTGACGCACCGCCTCGATACGATTCCCGTCGGGATCGACGATGAAGGCGGCGTAATAGCTGGTGTGGTAGTGCGGGCGCAGCCCCGGCGCGCCGTTGTCGCGGCCGCCGGCGGCGAGCGCCGCCTTGTGGAAGGCATTGACCGCGGCGCGGCCGGGTGCCTTGAAGCAGACATGGCCGTTGAGCGCGGCGCCGCCGGGCGCGTGGCCGATCCAGAACGGCAGCGCCTGCTCTTTCAGCGGGTGCGGCTCCGCCCGGCCGTAGCCCGAGGTGTCGACGAGATCGAACAAGCGGCGATAGCCCAAGGGCGCCAGCGCGGCGTCGTAGAAGGCGCGGCTGCGCTGCAGGTCGCCGACGCCGATCGAGACATGGTCGATCATCGCCCGAAGCCGCCGCCGCCCGGCAGCAGCCCAGAGATGCCATGGCGCATCAGGCCCTTCTTCCCGAGCTTGTTCATCTTCTTCATCATGCTCGCCATGTCCTGGAACTGCTTCAGCAGCCGGTTGATCTCCGGCACCGAGGTGCCCGAGCCGGTGGCGATGCGGCGCCGGCGCGAGGCGTTGAGCAGCTTCGGGTTCTTGCGCTCGGACTTGGTCATCGACGAGATGATCGCCTCCTGGCGCTTGATCATGCCGTCGTCGATCTTGGCGCCGTCGAGCTGCTTCTTGATCTTGTTGATGCCGGGCAGCATGCCCATGACGCCGCCCATGCCGCCCATCTTGCGCAGCTGCTTCAGCTGCGAGGCGAGGTCGTCGAGGTCGAAGCCGCCCTTCTGCAGCTTCTTGGCAAGCTCCTCCGCCTCCTCGCGGTCGATGGTCTCGGCCGCCTTCTCGACCAGGCTCACCACATCGCCCATGCCGAGGATGCGGCCCGCCACGCGCTCGGCGTGGAACGGCTCGAGCGCGTCGAGCTTCTCGCCGGTGCCCATGAACTTGATCGGCCGTCCGGTGACCGCGCGCATCGAAAGCGCCGCGCCGCCGCGCGCATCGCCGTCGACGCGCGTCAGGACGATGCCGGTGAGGCCGACACGCTCGGCGAAGCTCCGGGCGACATTGACCGAGTCCTGGCCGGTCATGGCGTCGGCGACGAGCAGGCTCTCGGTCGGGTGCGTCGCGTCGCGCACCGCCGCCACTTCCAGCATCAGCGGCTCGTCGATATGGAGGCGGCCCGCGGTGTCGAGGATCACCACGTCATAGCCCTCGCGCCGGCCGACATCGAGGGCGCGCTGGGCGATCGCGATGGGGCGCTCGCCGGGGCGGATCGGCAGGCAGGCGACCTCGACCTGGCGCGCCAGCACGGCGAGCTGCTCCTGCGCCGCCGGGCGCTGCACGTCGAGCGACACGAGCAGCACCTTCTTGCGCTCGCGCAGCCGCAACAGCCGCGCCAGCTTGGCCGAAGTGGTGGTCTTGCCCGAGCCCTGCAGCCCGACCATCATGACCACGACCGGCGGCACCGCGTTGAGATCGAGCCCGTCGGCCGAGGCGCCGCCGAGCATCGCGACGAGATGGTCGTGGACGATCTTCACCACCATCTGCGCCGGCGTCACCGAGCGCAGCACCTCCTGGCCGAGCGCC
>Ga0209488_10003471_pt1 | contig 12652 bp, 21 predicted proteins | sample Rivendell_Oct201_8_FD_188349 | JGI IMG/M metagenome (GOLD analysis project Ga0209488, IMG submission 188349) | Vadose zone soil microbial communities from the Eel River Critical Zone Observatory, Northern California, USA -... | ecosystem: Environmental > Terrestrial > Soil > Vadose zone >...
ACCCAGATGTCACCGATCAGCACCTCATCATTTGGTACTTCGAGGACTGGTTGAAGAAGTACTTCTTCTCTTACCTTCAGATACTCGAGGTATCACAAGAAATCCTCTCCTTTCTCCTCCGCCGCTCATCGTTCTTCAGGCGTTCTCCCTAGATCCTCTACCATACGTCCGCATGCAGTCCCTCGGCTTGATAACCACTCTACTTCGCTCTAATCCAGAGCAGGAGCAAAATTTGCTTAGATTGCTGGTGAACAAGCTCGTATGTTGGCCTGTTTCATATCCAATAACATCTTTGGTTGCTGATTCACTCACCACCATAGGGCGATACGGAAAACGCCATCTGTGCTCGAACGTCCTACCACCTCCTTCACGTTTTGCAGGAGCACCCAGCGATGAAAACAATCATCGTCCACGAAACTACAGGACTAATCATGCGGCCGAGTCCGCCGCTGTCTCTCACTACCCCGTCAGGGGGCCCAAAGTTCCCACAAAAGCAGGAAAAGAATGTGTGGCATGCGCATGCGCGGTATTATGCGACTATCACATTCAATCAGATCGTTCTGTCTACATCCGAGGCCGACCGCAGCGCGGCGCGCACGTTAATGGATGTTTACTTTCAGCTCTTCCGCGAGGTCGTTAGCCAGCGGGGGTCTGAACCGACTGACGACGTAGTTCCTACAGTGGAAGAACCGAATGATAAACGAAAGGAGAAAACAAGAGAGAAAAACCAGGAGAAGGCGAGGGGTAACCATGGGAAAAGTAAACAAGTGCGCGGTGCAGCTGGATTTGCGGAGGTGCAAGATTCGAATGCAAAGCTGCTCGGTGCGATACTCACGGGTATAAACCGTGCCTTGCCCTTCGCGCGTCTTGGGGGTGAAAATGCAGAGTATGTCCCCCTTAGTGCATGCGTTCTTTGGCTTGACGGAGTTGAGTGACCCTTGTTAGTTTCGACAGGCATATTGACACGCTCTTCCTTCTTGTACATACTTCGACGTTCAACATCTCCTTGCGGGCGCTTACGTTGATTCAACAAATCGCGACTTCATCTCCGGCTTCCTCACTTGTAGTCTCGCGGTTTTATCGAGCGCTGTACATGAGCTTGTTTGACCTGCGCCTACACACGACTCGTAATCAGGCGCTTTTCTTAAACTTGCTCTTCAAGAGTCTAAAGGCTGATTCGCATCAAGCCCGAGTAATGGCATTCGTGAAGAGATTTTGTCAGGTTCTTGTGAGCGGGTTTGGTGGTTCCGAGTTTGTAGGCGGTGGGCTGTGGCTGCTCGGCGAGGTGCGTTATCTACAGTCAACTGGGGTCACGGAATAACTCATCCCACGGTCCAAGCTATTCAGCGCATCGCCCGGCTTACGTTCTCTAATCGACCGAGCCCCTTCGTCGGGTGTCGGGGGGGATGAGTACGACGCGTATAAACGCGAACCGCAATATGCACAGGCACAATCGTCTGCTCTTTGGGAACTAGTGCGTTATAATTTTTTGTCGGGCTTACTACTACCGTATCCGGTGTTGATAGCCGACATGAGTAGACAGGTCTAGTTCACCACGCGCACCCGACGGTTGCTCTTCTGGCGCGTCAGCTCCTCTCTCACGAGCCGCTCACGAGCAGTCCCGACCTCACACTTTACACGCTCACTCATTTCTTGGATCGTTTCGTCTATAAAAACCCAAAGAAGAATGTAGCAAGGGGCACAAGCGCCATGCAACCCTCGGCTGTCGGGGATGTCGGCGGTGTCAGGAGGGTGAGGGCGGATGTGCAAGAACCACCGCTTAATGTCGACGACTGGTGGCGACGTGGAGAAGGTGGGGTGGCGGCGGATCAGGTGTGTTGCCACTCACGACTGCGAACTGTCATCATGGTTACACGTACTGTCTCAGTTGTTTTTCCAACGATACTTTTCCCAGAAGCATGGGAAGGAGCAGGCGAAGGTGGCGAAAATCGACAAGCGGAGGCCCAAGGATCGTGGTCATGATACGAAATCATCCAGCGGTGTTGAGGATGATAGCAGTGATGACAACAGTGACCCAGAAGAAGCGATGATTTGGAAGGTGATTGCAGCGGAAATGTGAGAGGTCAATCTAGCTGACGAATCGATGCAGGCAATGAAGGCTTCGTTGCCAAGGGCCGATGATGACGACGACGACGACAGTGGTGTCGAAGGTTGTCGTTCAGGACCTGACGAAAGCGCCCCTTTCGATGCCGAAGGGGATTATTTAGGACCATCCGACATTGAGCGCGGTAGTGACGTCGATTGGGAAATCGGTGATGTTGGGCTTTCGTTCGCTGAGGCCTCGGACGGAGATGACCTGGTAAACCTTGATGCCGAGATCCCGGTGGATGTTACAATGAAGGAACAGACTGGTAAGCGAAAGCGTCAAGGGCCCGAGAAAGAGGATGTACGGATCAGCAAAAGGAAGCTTCGTACTTTGCCAACGTTCGCTAGTTACGAGGATTATACTCGGATGATTGAAGATGGCCCAGATGAAAACATGTAGATAACTTGTATTTCTCGCTCCCAAAATAGCTGCCAGTCGATCATTCTCACTTTCTGATTTGTACAGCCGAACTTAAGCACGGATAACCCTCAGGTACTTTAAATAGGCCACTAATAGGTCATTATAGTCTACAAGAAGGCCATGAAAAGCATGGCCACCTTTTAGTTTTTGATCAAATAGTGTAACACTCTTGTAGGTATTACTGTAATCATTAGACGCTTAGGATGACAACCACCACAGAATCGTATGTAGATAGAAAAGGTTAGATGCAGGTTAGCTAAGGTCTTGTGAACGGGCAGTGTTCCATGGGATCTACGTTAGTGAGAACGAGACGATATTCGACGAGTTAATGTGAAGTCCGATTGTGAGTACAGCCTAGAGGGTGAGTGCGATAACACCAAAAACAGCGACCACGGCGACAGCAATAGCATCCATCCTTGCCACGCCAATGACGGCCCCGCTTCCTGTACTATTGCCGCTGCTCGAGTTCGACAAGGAGTTGATGTCATCCGAGGAACCGTCGACTATTGGCGTTGAGTTATAGTTATAGTACAGAATACGTCATTGGAGGGACGCACCAGAGGGTAAGGGGTTGCTGCTGTTATCGTTTGTCTCAACGTAACAGTTGGCCAACAGGAGGTGTCTGCATGTGGCAACTGTTTCGAGGGTCAAGTTACCCTGTGCAAGAGCATCAGGAAGAAGATAGCCAACGGCAACGTCGACGGCTTGTGGCCATAGGTCGTGCTCGAGAGAGATGAAACCCGTAGTCAGGTCGCCAGCGGCAGCCAACATTGCTTCGAATTTTTGCACGACTTGCTCAGAGGTAGTTCCACCGCTAGCTATGTCCCAGTCTTGGCGGAATTCGTCAGGAATGGCTAGAACAAAACGAGAACTGCTCACCGTTCGTGTCAAAGATAAGATCAGGAGTGCGAGTCCACAAGATTACGTCGAGGTCCATGGCCTGGCAAATAGCACGTACACGATTGCTGAGTGACAGCGATAGCGACAATGTTAACTCTATAACCACACCACACAAAGCAGTAAAAATACATACTCAACATCGCCGTACGGAGGTCTCATCACAGCAGGAGTGACACCAAGAACATCTCGAATAATCTTTTTGGACCAGCCAAGCTCAGCAATGATCTCCTCATTCGTCAGATTCGTGAGGGTGGGGTGGCTCCAGGTGTGAACACCAATTTGATGTCCAAGAATATATTCGTACTGAAGAAGGGTGGGGCGGGAAAGCACACGAGAACCCACGACAAACATGGTAGCGGTAAGGGAAGGCGAGACGTTCGCTAGATAGCTGATTAGGTCCATTGTGTAGTAGGAAGGACCATCGTCGAACGTAAGACCCCAGTGTCCTTTGTCGACACAGGTGGTGATATCTGTGCTCCTTGTGCAACCACCACAGGTCCACCAGCAACGGCTCGAGTCCGCCGCCGCCTCCGCATTCGCAGGACATCCACCAAGTTGGGTAGGGGAGAAGTCAGGTATGGAAACGCCTGAGGCCTTGACATCCTGGATCCAACCCTGGACTTCAGGCGAACTTATATCCGGTATTCTATCCAGAGGAGGATATTTGGAAACGTCCCACGTAGAAACTAGCGAAAGTTGGATTCTTTCCACTGAAACATGGGTGTACAAAGGGCTCACCATCAGGAATACCTGGTGCGTTGGGTATACCACGGGGCTTTGTACCTGGGGAGGGGTGGGGTATGGCCATGGTAGGGGCAGACGGAACAGTAGTGCCAATGAACGCAAGCGGAACAGCGGTGGGGTTTGTTGATAATAATGTGACCGGAACAGTCCCCGCGGGTATAGTGGTCGAAAGGCTGGTGCGGGCACTAGCAACTGAAGCACCAGTAGTGGAATGAGGTGCACTGGAGCTATGAGTGGAGGCAATTTTGCCGAATGCGGCGACAGCACGGTGATGATGATGACCGGTATGAGCCAAAGCGAAGGCAGGGAACGAAACGAGCGGAAGTATGCGGACAGTGGTGAGCCTCATGGTGGGTCAGTGTAAGAGAAAGAAAAAAGAGTGGACGTAAGAGGCCATCATACAGTCATAAAGAGGGAGATGAGATGACGAAGCGAGAGAGAAATAGAGATGAAGTAGCCTCATAAGCCGATTGGTGCGGCGGGGACAGGCAGGCTGCTCAAACGCGACCGCGTCGCACGCGGTACATGCACTTAAACGGTTGCAGGACAAAGATAGCGACAAACTCGGATAAGAGATACGCGACATGAGATACGGGATACCGATTCTGATACGGACACGGGTCAACGGTGACTGTAAGTACGAGTAGAACAGCAGACGAGCAGAATAAATCACTTCCCCATAAATCAACCCTGCTTGACCTTCTTCGCACGCGGCTTCTCAAGGTCCATCTCTGAATTCTCATCTTCCTCGTCGCTCTCCTCGTCCTCCTCGTCCGAGTAAAGTTCGTCGCCTCCTGCGTCGCCTCGGAAATACTCGATCGCGTCTGGGAACACCTCATTGGCGATCACCACTCCGAGCTATTCACGCGCTTAGTACCAACGACAGGACCCCAAACAAAGCTCACGTCATGGTAGTCCCTCGCAACCTCGAAAAAGTTGAAGAAGCTGCCCTGGTCGACTATCGTTTCACCGTCATCTTCGTCAACATGGGGAGGATATAGCTTTGTGAGGCACTTTGACTCATCCTTCCAGTCAATTTTTGTAGCCTGTCTTACGCGTAAGAACTCTTACTAATTTTACACCCGATATGAACACACCTGAGCCGACACATCGCGCTCCCACGAAAACTCGAGCATTGAGGGTGTGATGCCATCCGAGTCGGGCTCTTCGTCAGCAGCGGCATTTGACGGCTCAAATTTGTACTCCTTCTTCAGTACCGAGTCGCAGAAATAGGGATTCTCGTTGAAATACTAAGCGATGCCAACTCAGTATCGAATCAATCTTGATCGTCACAAACGAGGGCGTACAAACTCCAAAGTGAACACTTTGGGTTCGGATGGATGGCGCTCGACCCATACGTCAGACAAATAGCTCAGTGCAAGCTGATCTGCGTCGTGCTGCGCCTGGAGAGCGAATAATGAATGCTTGAACAATGCGACAGGCCAGAACTTGGAGATCTTTTTGAGCGCCTCGCGACGCTCTTGGTATACAGGTGTCAGGTTCGCCTGGGCACGACGCTCTGAAATTAATTTATGAGTAACACAAGGACAAAGCGCTCATGTGATCGCAGAAACACGAAGAGATATGCGCACCAAGGATAAGCTCGACACGTTGGATTTTTTTCTGATATTCATTAAGGATACTCTCTTCTGCATCTCCGATATCAACGTCGGCGAATAGATCGCCTTTTTTTGTCGTATCTGCGCCGGGCGAGGTACGTTTTTTACTGTTGGTGGACATGATAGGACTGAAGTGGTTGAGAAAAAGATGGGATGGCTTGTTGCTGCCCGGCAAGTGAACGGCAACTCGCGAGATTTGTCAAACTTTAATTAGAGGTAGCATAATTTCTAAAAATGGAATCTCTCAGTCAACATGCCTCTTCGCACCCAGTTCAATCTCCTCCATCTGCATGTCTGAACGTCGGATACCATGAGTAACCCATTGGGCATTCGCGCCAGACTTCAGTTTTCCAAAGTCTAGACCGAATCCCGTTCCATGGTAACCAGACCGGAAGCCTGCCCCACTGTAGTGAATGGCCTCGGCGACAGGAAGGAGGCGAGGCCAAGCGACATAATCAAGGCCATGTACGAAGATAAAGATGGTGGAAAGGACAACCAATGCGAACCAGAGGGTAAAGTAGTAAATCAACGAGTAATCTAGACGATGTTAGTGAATAGGTGGACACAAGGTACATTAATTTCGGAGACTAACCGGATGTACGAGGCAAAGTGAGGCCGGCAAGGACCATGAACAACGAAAAACTTAAAATATAAGGAACCTAGATGTAATCATGATCAGAAACACCTCAAAATAACAACTGACAGAGAAACCGTACAGCGCGGAGAATCAATGGTCGCGTGTCTGTTATCAAAAATAGCGACGATGAAGGGCCTCTTCGAGGGATCCAGGCACCTGTCATAAGATCATATCCGTCCTTGTCGAAGGATAAGCGGGTGCAACCATTCCCAAATTGATTAAACGCACCTGACGGGCACCATCAAAGTGGTTGTTCTTCAGATATCTCAGCGCTGACTTCTTAAAGTCATCAAAAGCTCCTTGACGCGTGCGCTTGCCAGTGCGTGTGAAACCTGTCTTCAAAGCCCCGGTCCCTGCGTATGCTCTGGCAACGAGATCGGCGTGGTCCGACCACACTGGAAGGTCGTCATTATCAGCACAGGACAAGGAAGAATGAGAACAGTTTCCGTACTCTCACGCAAAGCGACATCGATGTCCTGTTGCTGATCCACTCCATCCTTCTCACCTAGGATGCCTGCAGCCTTCAGTTGCAAGTCAAGCGTCCACCTTGCAATGGCAGCTTGTGCAACGTTGGTGCGGTCTAGACTATCCATGCAATTTGTCCTAACGACACCCAATTGCCATTTCACAGGATCCTGAGATTTCGAGTCGAGGTGAAAGTAGCTGGATAGTGGATGTGAAATCACGTTTATTACGGGGGCTTCCAGAAGACATACCCGTCTCGTAAAAGATCATCAGCGAGGCTGTCAATTAAGAGGCTGATCCTATCCCAACGCATGTGTTTGCACTCGTTGTGGAAGTCGAAGTACTGGTACTTGACTTGAGATACGCTTGCCTGAACCTGGTCAGCAACGTGGGGAACACCAAACAATAAAGCGCACTCACCTTTGCGACGGAACGCTCGTATGCATCTTTAACCGGCTTTTCATATCCCTGTTGGTCAACCAAGTTGACAAGACTCTGATCACCGTACAAAGAAACTTGCTCTTGGAGATGACGGCGCGTGGCATCCACCTCGAAGACAAGATTCAGTCTACAGGGGAAGGATTTTCAAGCGGGTTAATACTTACCGAGTCCTGAAGTTCCATGATTTGGAGGTCGGGCTTGTAACGCAAAGTATTGATTTCAGCCCAGAAAACCGGGACGCTACCGCGGATCTGGACGAAGCTCAGCGTTGTGGCAGCCTCGTTTGGATCAGCCTGGGATGGAACGGTGGCGATCTGCTCCGTCTCATTGAAATTGGCAACATGGCCATCACGATCGATACCACGCCTGAAGTACCTGGTCCCGGCCCTGAAACGGGAACGCCTACTGATGAGGTATAGCTGAAGCTTTCGACCGTGGACTGCCACGGTGCGTGTATCAAAAGCTGAAATGCATGTTAGCCATGGCACTTCACCACGGTTTCGACATGAGGACGGTGTACATACTTCCATTCATCACGGGAAGGATGTATGCGCTCATCTGTATAGGGAATGAGAGCGGCCACGTTAATGTACTCCCAATACTCACATCATCATTGAGGTCCGAGATGGTTATATCAATCAACCTTGATTGTAGAAACCTGTCGGAAACGACGATGAGCCTGACATACACCTTCTTGGGGTCCAGCCTTACTTATTCCAGAAGAACCTGTCATCAGCCTTGCGCCAAAGATGAGAAAAGAAGTCGTATTACCGGAGAGAGCAGTACATACCGTTTCCCACATGGGCTTGCCCTCGTCGCTTTCTCTTGCCACGTACTGCGCTTGCAACCGCCGTGTGACGTCGAACTCATAACTATAAAGGAACTGTCCGCCGCTCAAATGAGAGCGAACGAGAGCGAGCAGATGGGTCTCCACGGGGTGAGAGGGTTTGGAAACTGAGACGCCAGGGTCGAGCGGGAGGATATCAAAGTCTACGGCATGGTAAACGGGATGTCCCAAGAGGTGCCCCTTCAGCTCTCGCCCCGTAATTACGATGAGGTACTCTGCTGTATAACTGGGTCTACTCAAGGCAGAAATCTGATTTTCGGAGGAACTTACATTGTGTCAACGAGACCAAGCCATAAATGCCGTAGATCGTTTTCTTGTAGCGTTTTGCGGTCGAAGGTATCGCAGAGTTGGGAGCTGTCCCACTCGATGATTACGCGTCATCACTCAGACACGTGTGTAGAAAAACTCACGGTCGAGCACGATGTCTCCCGAGTGCCTGTGAACGACTAGGGGCCTGGCACCTGTTGGCTCTGCGGGTGCAAAGATGTAGGAATCGTCATCGTTGGTATACCTATGTCGCTGATTTAGAACGGAATAAAGGGTGACAAGGAGTTGACTTACAAGTTCAAGCGTTCGTGAATAGGCTTCATGGTGGGTAGAGAGGAGATGAGCCAGGTGCTGGTGCGGTGCGGAAGTTGTTGGTGGTACAGGCACGCTGTAAACACACAAGAGTCGTGCCACCCACGCGTGCACCAACTCAACCATGAAGCTCACCCCAGAGCTACTCGCTCAAGCTTCATCTTCGCTCAATCCCGTCAAAGAGCGTCAGCTCGACCTTCGCGGTATGTCCACAAAAATGTCATAGTCTGATCGTTCGCCAACTGCCGCTTCAGGTTACAAAATCCCCGCAATCGAAAATCTTGGTGTGACCAGGGTGCGTATACGTGATCCCAATTGTTCCCCATACCTTTTCGTGAACGCATTCCCTGTAGGACCAACACGATGCTATTGACCTTACGGATAACTCCCTCGTCGCACTAAGTAACCTACCTCTTCTGAGGCGACTGCACACACTTCTCTTAGCTAACAATCGGATATCTACCATCTCACCCTCTTTGCACCTCTCTGCTCCAAATCTTACGACTCTCATCCTCACAAATAACAATGTCACTGAACTAGGCGATCTTGAGCCCCTAAGGACAGTCAAGGGACTCAAGTATTTAAGCCTGCTAGGGAACCCTGTCAGGGAAAAAAAATGGTACCGCGAGTGGCTTACCTGGAGATTACCAGGGCTGAGAGTTTTAGATTTCCAGAGAATCCGTGACAAGGTGCGCCGCCCTCGCCGCATGCAGAGAGGACACAAGAATTGATACATCAGTTGTGTAGGAGAGACAAACGGCCAAGGACTTGTTCTTGACTGTAGACGGGCTCATGAACTCCCTCGCTACAACATTATCAACGACTGTATCAACAGGCGCGAAAAAGAATGTAGCGATGGCAGAAGAACCCCGCCCTGTAGTTGCACCAGGGAAGGCGGGTCGGCTTTTGACCAAAGAAGAGGCCAACAAGGTCAGGGAGGCCATTGCGAAGGCCACTTCGGTTGAGGAAATCCGCCTATTAGAGAGAAGCTTGAAGGACGGTTTCCTGCCCAGCATGGAGAGCGTAGGAGCATAGTTGCCATCACATCATGTTTCTCTCCTACACGCATGCTACATGCATGCTTATCAGACGACTATGTGTACACAAGGCTTTCACTACAACTTTCCCCTCCCGTCGGGTTGTACCTCGTTAGGCAGTGGTCCCATAATTCCCGATCCACAACCCATGAAATCCTAGAGCGAGTAACGAAACCAGGTTAACAAGCGCACTGTACCCGTGCATCTTGGCGAATTGCGCCTTCAGCGCCTTCATTTCCGTCGACGCCTGTGGGTACGGTTAGTGACGCAAGTACAACGGTCTCAAAGAAAGCTGACGTTGGCATCACGGGCATCTTTTTCCTCCTGTTTTTCCAATTTAAGTCGCGCTGACGAGAGCCTGTGGAACAAGTGAGGCAGTGTGACACGTCGAGCTGCCATATTACATACTTGCTCGTGGCGGGGCCAAACCAAACGGTATTCAGTACATTTGAGAAGGCCACAACAACCAGAGCGTATGTCTGGGAGACTTCTGGGACTGTAGGATCGGCAATGTGTGTAATGACATTGCCGTGATTGCGAATCCAGGCGAGGAGTAGACCAGTGGAAACGAGGGTGCTAAGCGTAAAATACATTGGGAAGATGCGTTGTTGAAGAGGAGTGAACTGTTCCCGTGCTAAAGTGGTTGTGACGCGCAGGACGGTCCCAAATCAATGAGAACTCACTCAACACCCTACGCGTAATTACACCTGATGGACGAGAAAGACGTGCATCAGAAAAAGAAATATTGGAGACAAAGATCTAACCTCCGATGAATGACACCCATATTGCTATCCGGCGTAGTGGGACAATCAGCTGGATAGTTTGCGAATTCGAGTCGACTCACACATTCCAAAAATGAATGAGAAGCTCAGAGTGTAAAGGCCTTTGATATTGAAGAGGCCGAAAAATATTCCGGCCGTCAAACGATCTACTGCTTTCGTTGACATGTTGCGTCACAGGACGAGGGTTGCGAGGCGGGGATGGATGAACCGATTACAGTTTATAAGGGCCCGTCATCTTAGTAGCTCCCGCTCGCGCATAGGAGACCTTAGCTAAGCAGGCACTTGGTTGCCAGCTCAGCAGCGCCGAGACCATAACAGTGGTAATTATACAGTAACCTTTGACCGAGTATCCCGAGTTGCACCACAGCTTCTCAATACATCCTATCCCAATCACCGAAGCCACCAAAGCCACGCCCGGGGATGCCTCTCCTCCGGCTGGGCATAAAGCCAGCCGGACGTTCTTCCCTGCCACTGGGGTGCAGGATGTTGTGTTTGTCAACGATCTGTAGATAGCTAAGATTACCGTAGCATAGTTGGGCTACTACACGTACATCATTCAGGATGCTAGTAGATTTGGTCAAGGTAGACAAATACGCCGTGAGTTGAACATCTTCATATTCCTATCACAGGCTGTTAGTTAGGGGAAAACGCGGGTGACGATGAAGGTGGTGGTCACAGTTTCAAACTCGTCCCTGAAACCCTGGCTGTCACTTGCTGGGAGCGAAGCAACCAAGGCGGCCAGCGACCGTATTGTGGCATGATCTTTTGGTGATGAGCCTAAAACTGGTATAAGGTATATGCAGCGCTGAGGAGGGTAAGAAGACATTCCTGAGAGAACACCCTTGAGGTAATTCACAAGGACCAGGATTCGGTCGTGTAACATCTTGACAGCAGCTCGTTGAGTTTGAAGATGAGATTCAACTAGGAGATAATGTGCAGGAATAGGCGAGTGGATGACGAACGGAACGTACGGCTTGTACCACCTTCGCCTCCACGAGCCGTCGTATCTACTGCAATCCTCTCCGCCTCTCCTGTCTCGACAGAGAAAGGGGCCTCTATGTATACGGATCGTGGGGATCGATCGCGAATTTCTATAGTCGGTTCGTATGCCTTGATAGGCAGATGTCCCAGTGTTACATTGACGCCGTTAGTCTGAATAGGTTGTAAAATCAACAGAAGAGGATTTGAGCAGTATAAGGAGAACTAGACAACGTCAGCCAGGAGACATACGAAGAAAGAAGGGAAATAAACCTGTTCATGGAGAGTAATGTGCCGCTGAGTGGGGTGTGGGGCAACGGTGTACCATCCGATGAATTCTAACGACGGGAAGACCTGCTTGTCTGGGAAGCTATTATTATGAGTGCATCATGCGCTGGAACCACGGGCGCACATTGCTCCTTTCTCACGTTGAAGGAGTCATGATCGACCCTTTCAGCTTGTTCCACTGCGACTTCGAAGGTGTTGACAATCTCGACCTCACGGCCATTCTGTGTTCCGAGGAGAGCGCCAAGAACTGAGTAGGAATGAGACAAGAAAACCCGAAGAGAAGACTGAATGTGCACCGAAGGGTAGGGTGGTGTTGGTTTGCAGTCTTAGACGGGTTAGATGTTCCGAGATGTTAAGAATCGGGAGTGGGTGGCTACAGCAGTATAATTAGAGCTGCGCCGGTTCACTGTCACTACTTTATGAAACCCACAGCGAGAGGGAGAGACTGGACAAGGTGCTTGAGGGCAACACAACGGATTGGCCGCCGATGTCCATTTTGCCTGTTGCCTGCAAGTCTGTGGATGTGGAAAGGGGGCTAATACGATATCCCGAAAAAGGTAATCTATGGTATTACATAATTTTGTGTGGCAGGGACAGATGGGCAAGACTAGCGCTCCCCAGTGTTCGATCCCGACCTCGATGCCTTAATCTGCACACGCACCCTCACTTGCCACCCACTTTGTATACATACATAACCTTTTTTTAAAGCTACTGTGCTCCACCCCTCAATTGGCCAGATTTGTCAGCCACTGTCCAATTGGCCAGCATCTATATACACACAACTGCTGTAATTAGTGGTCTACCTGTG
>Ga0209488_10003473_pt1 | contig 12652 bp, 6 predicted proteins | sample Rivendell_Oct201_8_FD_188349 | JGI IMG/M metagenome (GOLD analysis project Ga0209488, IMG submission 188349) | Vadose zone soil microbial communities from the Eel River Critical Zone Observatory, Northern California, USA -... | ecosystem: Environmental > Terrestrial > Soil > Vadose zone >...
GGCACCGCGGTGGCGGCGACCGAGTTCGGCATCATGGCCGGCGCCGAGCGGGTCGAGGGCACGCTGTTCGGCAATGGCGAGCGCACCGGCAATGTCGACATCATCACACTCGGTTTGAACCTGTTCAGCCAGGGCATCGATCCCGAGCTCGTTGTGACCGACATCGACGACGTCGTGCGCACCTCGGAATACTGCACGCAATTGCCGGTGCATCCGAGACACCCCTATGCCGGCGAATTGGTGTTCACGGCCTTCTCCGGCTCGCATCAGGACGCGATCAAGAAGGGCCTCGAGGCGCTGCAAAAGCGCAACGACGACCTCTGGGAGGTGCCGTACCTGCCGATCGACCCGAAGGATTTGGGGCGCACCTACGAGGCGGTCATCCGGGTCAACAGCCAGTCGGGGAAGGGCGGCGTCGCCTATGTGCTGAAAGCGGATCACGGGCTCGATTTGCCGCGCGGCTTGCAGATCGAGTTCAGCCGCGTCGTGCAGGAGGTCGCCGACCGCACCGGCAAGGAAATCACGAGCGGCGTGATCTGGTCCTTGTTCGAGGACACCTATCTCGGACGGCACGGGATCAAGCTGAAGGATTACAGCCTCCTGCCTGAACCGCGCGCCGGCGAGCGGCGCATCGCCGCGACCGTCGAGATCGACGGCCGGGAGCGGCAGATCGAGGGCGTCGGCAACGGCCCCATCGCCGCCTTTGTCAACGCGCTACAGCGCGAATGCGGCGTCTCGCTGACCGTCCTCGATTATCACGAGGACGCGGTCAGCGCCGGCGCGGATGCGCAGGCCGCCGCCTATGTCCAGATCCGCGGCAGTAACGGCGCCGGGACGCTGTACGGCGTCGGCATGGACAGCGACATCGTCACGGCCTCGTTGAAGGCGGTCGCCAGCGCCGCCACCCGCGTGTCGCAAAAGGCGGCCGGGAAGTAGCGCGCCGGACCGGTGATGACGCGCTACTCGGTTAGCTCCGGCTAGCGCCCTTTCCGCTTGGCGGCTTTGCGGGCGGCGTAACGCGCGTCGCGCGCCGCCTGCTTTTCGGCTTCCAGCGCGAGATCGCGGGCCTCCTTCTCGGCACGCTCGGCCTCCCGGGCAGCCTCCTCGGCGCGGGCCGCCGCTTCCAGGGCAGCCTGCCGAGCGGCTTCCTCGGCGGCGCGCTCGGCGGCTAACCGCGCCTCTTCAGCGAGCCGGGCCGCACGGCGCTCCGCGACGCGGGTGTCGCGAGCAAGTTTGACGGCTTGCCGGGCCACCTGGCGCTCGGCGAGCTGCGGGTCATTTGTCGCCACGCGGTGCCGCTCCAAGGCTGCCTTTTTCGCGGCGGCGGCGGCGCTCTGACGCTCGGCAAAGCCGGTCTCTTTAGACCTGTTCATCGGACCATCGGCAATCGTGAATCTCCCCATTCAACAACACGGCCCCGGGGCGCGCTCCTGCGGCATCGGGCTGCGGACGCGGCCTTCTATCACAGTCGGGCAGGTGGACGAGACGGTCGCGGCGCAGCTTGATCACGCGACGCGGTCGCCCTGCTTGATTTCGAGGGTGCGGTTGTCGACCGCCGGCAGCATCTGGCCGGGGTCGCGCGTGACGATCACATCGAGGACCGTCGGGCGGTCGCGCTCGGCCATGCCCTGGGCGAGCGCGGGGCCAAGCTGCTCCGGGTCTTCCACCCGGATGCTCCCGACCCCCATCGCGCGCGCGATGGCGGCGTAATCCATCTCGCTGAGATCGGCCGATTGGTAGCGGCCGCCCATCATCGCGTGCTGCAGCGCCTTCACGTAACCCGATGCGGCATTATTGACGACGACGATCGTCAGGCCGAGCCCGGCGCGGCGCGCGGTTTCGAGTTCGCCGAGCATCATGTTGAAGCCGCCATCGCCGGTCAGCGCGACGACGGGCGTCCCCGGCGCTGCCATTGCCGCGCCGATGCCGCCTGGCAGCCCGTAGCCAATCGAGGCGAAGCCGCGATCGGGGATAAAATGCCGCCCCGATTTTTTGGTATCGTACAGAAGCCCGGTCCAATGCCCGGCAAAGCCTCCATCCGCGACGAGGATCGCGTCGGCCGGAAGGGCGCGGTTCAGCTCGCGGCAGAGCCGCGCCATATGCACCGGCCGGTCGCGCGAATTGAGACGGGGCGACGCCTCTTCCTCCCAGGCCGCCATGCGGCGCGGGATCTCGGCTACATAATCGGCGCGGGCCGAGCGGTGACGCGCGGCGTTGTCGGCGAGGGTCTCCGCGAGATCCTCGAGGCCGGCGCGGGCGTCGCCCCACAGCGCCACCTCGGGGGTAAAGCAGCGGCCGATCTCCTCAGCGACGATCTCTAGATGAATGATCGGGATATGGCGCGGCGGCAACGCGTAGCGCTTGGTCGCGATCTCGCCCAATTTACAGCCGACGACGATCAGGCAATCGGATGCCTCGATCAGCTCGTTGGCGATGCGCGCGTAGCGCCCGAAAAGCCCGACATTGAGCGGATGCGTGCAAGGGATGCCGCCCTTGCCGCTCATCGTATGCGCCACCGGGATCGATTGCGCCTCGGCGAGCGCCTGCAGCGCGGCATAGCCCTGCGACAGATGGATGCCGCCGCCGACCAGCAAGAGCGGGCGCTTCGCGGCGGCGATCAGCCGCGCGGCGCGCTCGATATCGGCGCGGTCGGGACGGATGCGTCGGGCCGGGATCGACAAGGTCGTCGGGTCGATCGCGAAATCCTCGGCGGTGAAATCGTGGCTGCCGTGGCAGACATCTTCCGGCACATCGAGCAGGACCGGTCCCGGGCGGCCGGAGGTCGCGATCGCAAAGGCGCGACGGGTCAATTCGGGGATGCGGCTCGTTTGCTCGACGCGGATCAATTCCTTGACGGCGGGTTTGAGGATCTCGGCCTGACGGCATTCCTGCGTCATGTTCTTCCAGGAATGGGCGCGGTTTGTGTCGCCGGCGATCGCGACAACCGGGATGCCGCCGTTCAGCGACTCGACAAGGCCGGTCACGAGGTTGGTCGCGCCGGGGCCCAAGGTGCCGTCGCAGATGCCGGGGCGGTTCGTAACTCGGGCATAGGCATCGGCCGCAAAGGCGCCACAGCGCTCGTCATTGATCAGGAAATGCCGCAAGCCGAGGCGGGAGAGCGCGTCGTAGAACGGCAGGAGCTGAAAGCCGCCCATGCCGAACATCGGCCCTGCGCCCGAGAGGCGCAGCATCTCGGCGAGCGCGCGGCCGCCATTCATGTGGCCCTCGGGGCGGTTGCGGGCGGCGGGATCGGCGGCGGTGGTCATCGGTTTGTCTCCTTGGCGAAGGCGCGGCGGAGGAGGGCGACCGCGTCGCGCGCCGGCATGCCGGGGGCGAGGCCGAACGCGGCGGCATGGCGGTTGACCCGCGACAGAATGCCGTCCTCATAGGTCGAGCGCGCCTCGCCGATGCGGGCGGTCGCGGCGGAGACGGTCGCCGCGGCGATGCCGCGGTCGTCGAGCGCCGGTAGGCGCGACACGCCGGCTTCATCGATGCCGATCCCGGCGTCATTATAAAAGGCCGCGCGCACATCGTATTTGAGCGCGGTCTCGGGCCGGCCGCCGAGGAGGCCGCCATGCGAGCCGGTCAGCACGATCGCGTCATGGTGCTCCGGCGCGACGAGCGAGGCCGAGTCGAGCGCCCAGACCGGCGGCGGCTCGGGGATCAGCAGGAACGCGCCTTCGAGCGCCGGCGGCGGCGCAGCCCGCGCCGGTTGGGCGGATTGCAACGCCGCCGCAGCGTTACGGCAGGACATCCCGGCGCGGCAGCCGAGCGCCTCGGCCAGCCCATTCGCATGGCTGATGACGCCGCGCGCCAGCATGTCGGCGCCATCGCCGATGCGAGCCGTGTCGTGGCCGATTGTCGCGGCGGGCATGCCAAGCTCTTGCAGATAGGCGAGGCCGGAAATGCCGGCCCGGTCACGCCCGACTCCGGCATCGTTGAAGACCGCCGCGGCGGCGCCGAGTTGCGCGGCGAGGTAGGCGGCGTAGATGCCGCCATGCGAGGCGTTGACGACGACCGCACCCCGCGCGTCGGCCTCGGCGACCCGGGTGATGCTGTCGGCAATGACGATCGGCGCGGCGGAGGAGGGCATCGCGGGGGAGCTCGCAAGGGGACGGCCAAAGATTGCGTCGTCACGCCGGCTCGGCGCAAGCGCGCCTTGCAAGTCTCGGATGCCGTCGTCCCCCGGTGAAGACCGAGTCCACTTATCGAAAGGCACGAGCTCGTGAGGAGTGGGTCCCTACCCTCGCCGAGACGACCATTTTGATCCCAGATCGGGCCTTACGTCTTCGGTTTCGGACCCTCCAAGAGGGCGGCGGCGCGGTTTTCGATGCGGCCTTGGATTGTCTTTGCGAGCAGGTGCAGGAGGCGCGGCAATTCGAGATCGATCCTGACAAAATCATCATAGACCTCGATGCGACCGGTGATCGTCTGCATCATTGCGACGACCCGGAAATCGAGGCGGTAATCGTCCCAGGCATAGTCGAGCGTTTTGACGTAGGGCCCTACCTCGGTGCGGACCGAGGCGAGCCCCTCGTCGATGCGCCGCTTGGCCCCGTCGCGGCCCAGCTTATGCGAGATCGTGACGGTGATCGGTTCGGTCGTGGTCAGCATATGGGGCAAACGCCGGGGTTGCCGATCGCGCTCCCGCCCGGTTTGATGCCGGGCGGACTAGCCAGGCGAGAGATCATTCCCCGATGCCGGAACTCAAGGTGCGTAGCGAGATCGCCGGCTCGGTCTGGAAGATCGAGGTCGCGATAGGCGACAGCGTCGCAGAGGACGACCCGCTGATCGTCCTCGAATCAATGAAGATGGAAATCCCGCTGCTCTCGCCGCGGGCTGGGGTCGTGCGCGAGATTCTCGTCGCCGAGGGCGATCCGATCGGCGAGGGCGATGTCGCCGTGATCCTCGAGTGAGCCAGGACCGGCTCGGATTTATCGCGCAAGTTTTCCGCTTTCCCGCGCCCGGCGCCGCGAATTAGAAACTTACCGGGTGCGTATCATAAAATGTCCTCCCACGTTCAACTTGGCGGAGCGTGATTCGGCATCGGGTTCGGCTTTGGCGGGCATCATTTCTTTCATCAGGGGTTCCGTGGCGGCGGTTTCCACGGCGGTGATGGCGGCGGACACCACCGCTAGCAATCTGCAATAGGCGAGCCTCCACCGGGGGATGGCTTGCCGAGCGCTGGTGGCGCGATCGGCTCTAGCGGGCCGGTCGTCGCCGCAGCGCTGCCAAACCGGGGTTTGCCGAGCGAGAGGCTGCCGGGAGCGTGTTGCGCCGATGTGTTGCGCCGATGTGTTGCGCCCTGGGGCGGCGCGCTCTATCAAACGAGAGCCGCCGTTCCGCAGGGGCTTCCGCCATGGTCGATCCGGATTTGCTGGCCCGCCATCTCGACCGCGTGCTCGATGACGCGACGATCCCGGAGCTGCCGAACCACTATCGCGGCAAGGTGCGCGACAATTACGACCTGCCGGATGGACGCCGCATCCTGATCGCGACCGACCGGCTCAGCGCCTTTGACCGCAACATCGCTGCGATCCCGTTCAAGGGACAGGTGCTGACCCAGATCGCCCGCTTCTGGTTCGACCGCACCGCCGATCTTTGCCCGAACCACGTTATCGAATATCCCGACCCCAACGTGCTGGTGTGCCGGCGCCTCGACATCCTGCCGGTCGAGGTTGTCGTGCGCGATTATCTGGCGGGCACGACCGCCACCTCGGTCTGGTCGATGTACAAGGCCGGCCGCCGCGAGATTTATGGGTTTCATTTCCCGGACGGTCTGCGCGAGAACGAAAAACTGCCGCAGACGATCGTTACGCCGACCACGAAGGCGCGGGACGGCGAGCATGACGAGCCGGTTACCGCCGAGGAGATCATCGGCCGCGGCCTTTTGACGCCGCCGCAATGGGCGGAGGTCACCGAACGGGCCCTGGCCCTGTTCGCGCGCGGGCGGGACATCGCGGCGGCGCGCGGCCTCATTCTCGTCGATACGAAATACGAATTCGGCCTCGACCGGGGCGGGCAAATCGTGCTCGCGGACGAGATCCATACCCCCGACAGCAGCCGCTACTGGTTCGCCGAGACCTATCCGCGGCGCTTTGCGGCAGGCAAGCCGCCCGACAGCTTCGACAAGGATTTTCTGCGTCGCTGGGTGGCGGCCCGCTGCGACCCGTACCGCGATCCGATCCCGCCGATCCCGCGCGAGGTCGTCGCCGAGACCGCACGAGTGTATATTGATGCGTTCGAAAGAATCACCGGGGACAGCTTTTCGGTATCGCAGCCCGAGACGCCGGTCCTGCAGCGCATCCGCGCGAATCTTAGCCGGTATTTCTGAACCGATATCCCTTCACAATTGCGTGCCGGGCGATCGAGGCTACCGCCCTGCACAACCGCGAAACTGGCCTTTGGGGGGCGGGATGTGTAATGAAGGTAAGGTCGCGCGGCCAGCCCGTCCGAGCAGATCTCTCATAAACGGAAGCGGATTTGCCTCAAGACCATGAGTGACGAGTTGATCGCGATCGTCGGCGCCTCCTGCCGATTCCCCGGCGCGCCCGATCTGGAGGCGTTCTGGCAGCTGCTCGTCTCCGGCACGGATGCCGTCACGGAGGTCGACGAGACGCGGTGGTCGACGCGCTTTTATTACCACCCGAACCAGGACGAGCGCGGCAAGAGCTATACCTGGTCGGCCGGGCTGTTGACCGGCATCGACCTGTTTGAACCGGCATTTTTCGGGATCTCGCCGCGCGAGGCCGCGCAGATGGATCCGCAACAGCGGCTGCTCCTCGAACTCGTCTGGCACGCGCTCGAAGACGCCGGCATTCCGGCCGGCAAAGTCGCCGGGAGCGCGACCGGGGTCTATATCGGCGGCGCGACGACCGACTATCGCGATCTGCGGCTGGGCGATCCGGCAACCGGCGATTCCTATTTCATGACCGGTGGGACGCTCAGCATCCTCGCCAACCGGATTTCCTATGTGTTCGATCTGCACGGGCCGAGCCTGACGATCGACACGGCATGCTCGTCCTCTCTCGTCGCATTGCACGAGGCGTGCGAGGCCTTGCGCCAGGAGCGCATCGCCGGCGCGATCGTCGGCGGGATCAACCTGCTGCTCGCGCCCTATCCCTTTCTCGGCTTCTCCCGCGCCTCGATGCTGTCACGCCGCGGCCGCTGCTTCGCGTTTGACGAGCGGGCGGACGGCTACGTCCGCGGTGAAGGCGGCGGAGTCGTCGTGCTGAAGCGGCTGAAGGACGCGCTGGCCGACGGCGATCCGATCCGCGCGATCATCCGCGGTACCGGGGTCAATTCCGACGGGCGCACGATTGGCCTCTCAATGCCAAGCGAGGCGGCGCAAGCGGCGCTGATCCGCTCGGTCTGCGAGCGCGCCGCGACTGCGGCGGAGGATCTCGCCTTTTTCGAGATGCACGGCACCGGGACGCCGGCCGGCGATCCGGTCGAGGCGGCCGCGGTCGGGCATGCGCTGGGCCAACTCCGGCCGGAACCGCTGCCGATCGGTTCGGTCAAAACGAATATCGGACACCTCGAAGCCGCATCGGGTATGGCCGGGCTGATCAAGACGGCGCTCGCGCTCGAACATGGCACGCTGCCGCCGAGCCTGCATTGCGTGACGCCGAACCCAAAGATCCCGTTCGACGAGCTCAATCTGCGCGTCGTGCGCGACGCCGAAGCGCTCGCCCGCGGCAAGGGCGCCGGCATCAACTCTTTTGGTTTTGGCGGCACCAACGGCCATGCGGTATTGGCGCCGCCGCCGCAGAAGACCGCGAGGACTCAAGCGACGGTCGGACCGATGCCGCCGCTCGTCATCTCGGCGCGCAGCGAGGCGGCGCTGCGCGACCTGGCGGGGAGCTGGCAGGAGACGCTCGCGGGCGTCGCACCCGAAGGGGCGGGTCCGTTGTTGCGGGCTGCTGCGCGTTGCCGTGACCATCACTCGCACCGCCTCGTTGTGCTCGGCGCCGATCCGATGGAAGCGGCTGCCAAGCTCGACGCGTTCGCCGCCGGCGACCAGCACGCCGTGATTAGCGGAACCGCGCTGCGCGAAGCGAAGCTCGCCTTTGTTTTTTCCGGCAACGGCGCGCAATGGCCGGAAATGGCGCGCGGCGCCTATCGCGCCAGCGCGGCGTTTCGCGCGGCTGTCGACGAGGCCGATGCCGCGTTGCGGCCGGGTCTCGGCTGGTCTGTCGCCGAGCTGATCGAAAACGGCATCGAGGCGGACCGGCTGGTGCATGCCGATGTCGCGCAACCGCTGCTGTTCGCGATCCAGCTCGGCATCGTGACGGTCTTGGGTGACCTCGGCATCGAGGCGGAAGCGCATGTCGGTCACAGCGTCGGCGAAATCGCCGCCGCCTGGGCTTCCGGAGCGTTGTCGCTGACGGATGCCGCGCGTGTTGTCGTCGCGCGCAGCCGCAACCAGGAGCGGACCCGCGGTGACGGACGCATGGCGGCGCTCGCTCTGGGCAGCAGCGCAGCCCGCGAACTGCTCGATGAGATCGGCAGCCCGCTGGAACTCGGCGCGATCAATGCGACCCATGCCGTTACGGTCTCCGGTCCGAGCGACGCGATTGAGAAGCTTGGGGCCGAGGCGCGGCGTCGCGGGGTCGCGTTCCGCGCGCTCGATCTCGACTTTGCATTTCACTCCGCGGCGATGGATCCGATACGCGACCGGCTGCTCGCCGATCTCGACGGGCTCACCTCCTCCGCGCCACGCGCGAGGCTGTTCTCGACAGTGACCGGCGAGCCGGTGTGCGCCGGCCAGCTCGACGCCGAATATTGGTGGTACAACATCCGCTCGCCGGTGCGCTTCACCGACGCAACCGCGGCGCTGGTGAAGGACGGCTTTCGGATCTTTGTCGAGATCGGACCGAACCCGGTTCTGCAAGGATACCTGCACGACGCTCTGCGCGCCGCCGAGACTCAGGGGAAGGCGCTGGGGACGCTGAGCCGGAAGCAGACGGACGGAGACCCGTTTCCGGCGCTGGCGGCGCAATGCCATATTGCCGGCTACGACATCACACGGGCGGCGCGGTTCGATGGGGCCGCTAACCCGCGCGACTTGCCTCTTTACCCTTGGCAGCGCGAGCGGTTCTGGTTCGAGTATACGGTCGAAAACCTCGGGCTCAGCGACCCGCCATTCGAGCATCCGCTGCTCGGCTACCGGCAAGCGGGGCCGGTTCGCGGCTGGGTCAATCATCTCGATCCGGAGACGCTGCCCTGGCTTGCCGATCATGCGGTCGAAGGCGTGCCGGTGCTGCCCGCTGCGGCCGTTGTCGAAATGGCCGCCGCCGCGGCACGGGCGCAGCGTCCGACGGCCACGGCGATCGAGCTGGCCGATATCGAGGTGCGCCGCCCGTTGCCTTTCGATACCGGGCGGCCGCGCGAAGTGCGGGCTACGCTCGGATCGGAGGGCAGCGATTGGGAGCTGAGCAGCCGCCCACGCCTTTCGGATGAGCCGCCAACGAGCCATGCCGTAGCGCGCATCCTCAACGCCGGCGAGGTCGCGGCGAGGACGATGCCGAGCGCGCCCGGTTCGCCGCTGCGGGTCATCGAGGCCGACGAGCTGTATCGCATCGCAACAGGACTCGGCCTCGATTACGGCCCGCGCTTTCGCACCGTCACGCGGGTCGAGGTGCTGGGGCCCGACGAGGCGCAAGCCTATTTCGAGCCGGCCGCAATCGGCGAGTCCCTAGACCCTTATCTCCTTCATCCGGCATTGCTGGACGGCGCCCTGCAGGCATTTCTGGCGCTGCTCGCCGGCAAAAGCGCCGAGCTTCGCGACACGAGCTTTCTGCCCTGGCGGTTTGGCCGGGTGCGGCTCGCTGCACCCTTCGGGCGCGCGGCGCGCATCGCGCGGTTGCGGTTGACACGGATCGGCACGCGCTCGGCATCAGGCGATATCGAATTGTTCGACGATAACGGCGCGTTTGTCGCCGCGCTGTCGGAATGCTGGTTCCGCCGGGTCGAGCTCAGCCGGAGCGGCTCGCTCGATAATCGCGTATTGCGCGTCGACCTCGTGCCGGCGCCGCTCGACGAAGCGCGGGCGCCGGGCATTTTTGATCGGGTCGGCGAGATCCTGGCGCGGCAAGCCGACCGGGCCAACACCGATGCCGAGAAATCGAGCGAACGTGCGCTGCTGTTCGACGCGATGACGGCATCCATCGCCTATCGCGCGGTTGCGGCGATCGTCGATCCCGAGGTGAGCGTCACGATCGATGCGCTGGTCGATGCCGGCGCGATCCTCCCCGAAACGGCGCCGCTGTTCGAGTATCTCCTGCGTCTCCTTGAGCGGTTCGACGCCGCGGAGGAGTGCGAGACCGGCTGGCGTTTGGCCGACGATCATGATCTGCCGGATGTCGCCGAGATCTGGCGCTTGCTTCTATCGGAAGCCCCCGAGTTGGTTGCCGAGCTGGCGCTTGTCGCCATGGCGGCCGAAGAATTGCCGGCTCTGTTGCGGGACGGGTTGCGCCGATTCGAGCCGGCCCCGTTGCCGATGGCCGAGCACCTCGTGCAAGCCTCTCCGGTTAGTGTTGCCGCGTTCGAGCACATCCGCGAAACCCTCGCCGAGATCGGCGCGGCGTGGCCGGCCGACTGCCCGCTGCGCGTATTGGAGATCGGCGCCGACAGCGCGGTGACCCCGCGGCTTATCGAGGCGTTGGCGCAGACGGGGGCGCCGCTTGCCTATAGGGCGACCCATCCGGATCCTCAGCAGGCCGCGCGGCTTGCCGGAGCGATCAAGTCGCAGGCCGGAGCAAGCGCCAGTTGCTGGTCCCTGATCGACGATGATGACGCGCTCGGCGAGAGCCGTTTCGATGTCATCGTCTCGTTGCAGGCGCTCTCGCGCTTGCAGCTCGATGCCGATGTGCTGTCGCGATTGCGCGAGCGGCTCGCGCCCGGCGGGCTGCTGCTTGCCGCCGAGGCCGAGCCGAACCCGCTCTGGGCGCTCGCCTTTGGCCGGTATCGCGGTTGGTGGCGCGACGGGGCAAGGGGCGGGGACGCGTCGCCCTTGCTGCATGGCGAAGCGTGGCGCCGCGACCTGGCCCTGGCGGGTTTTGCGGCGCCTGGCAGCATCGCAACCGGCGCAGGACCGTGGCCGCTGTCGGTTTTGTGGGCGCGGGCGCCGGCGCAACAAGAACCGGCGAGGACCGACCGGTCGGACGCACTGTCGCTGGCGGTGATCGGCATGCCGTGCGGCGTAGACCTCGGGATTTCCGATGTCTTCGCCGCCGCCGGGCATCGCGTCACCGAATTGAATAGCGCCGCTTTTACGGCCGTCGCCGAAATGGATGCAACCGCGGAGGCGCAGGCCGGGCTCGCGGTTCTGCTCATCGGTGAACAAACCGACCCGGTGTCCGGCGCCGCCGAGTTGCTGCCGAGCGCCGCTCGGATTGCGGCTGCGGCGGCATTGCGCGGCATTCCGTTGTGGATCGTGACCCGCGGCGCGCAGCAGGAGGCGCGCAGTGCGGATGCCGACCTGATCGGCGCCGCGCTTTGGGGGTTTACCCGAACCCTCGTCAACGAAATCCCGCGACTATCGCTGAAACTGGTCGACATGCCGCCGGGGCTCGGCGGCATCGAGATCGCGGACCGGCTGCTGCGTGAGATAAGCGCGGCAACACCGGAAACCGAGATCGTCTGGACGCCAACGGGGCGGCACGTGCTGCGTCTCCGCCGTGGCCTGCCGCCGCGCTGGGCTGAGCCCGGCGATCGGCTCGGGCTGAGCAGCGACCGGCCCGGCGGGCTCGATGCGCTGAGCTGGAAGCCGATCGCGCAACGCGACCTCGCAAAAGGTGAGGTGGCGATCGAGGTGCAAGCCGCGGGCCTCAATTTCCGCGACATGATGTGGGCGATGGGTCTCCTGCCGGAGGAGGCGCTGATCGATGGCTTTGCCGGCCCGACCTTCGGGCTGGAATGCGCCGGCATCGTGCGCGCGGTCGGTCCCGGCGTCGAAAACGTGGCAGTCGGTGACCGCGTGGCGGGGCTCGCTCCGGCATCTTTGAGCACGGAAGTTGTTACCGCCGAGCATGCGGTCATGCGGATCCCCGCGGAGACGAGCTTCGCGGCGGCGGCCACTGTCCCTGTCGTGTTCGTCACGGCGATCTACGCGCTCGGCACGCTCGCCAAGCTGGCCGCGGGCGAGCATGTTTTGATCCACGCCGCGGCGGGCGGCGTCGGCCTTGCCGCAATCCAATACGCCAAGCACCGCGGCGCATTTGTCATTGCGACAGCGGGTTCCGAGACCAAACGCGCGTTTCTGCGCCTCGCCGGCGCCGACCATGTGCTCGACTCGCGCGACCTCGGCTTTGCCGATGCGGTCCGCGCGATCACGGAGGGCCAGGGCGTCGACGTCGTCCTCAATTCGCTGAGCGGCGAGGCGATGGAGCAGAGCCTCGGCGTCTTGAAGCCGTTTGGCCGCTTTCTCGAGCTCGGCAAGCGTGACTTCTATCTGAACAGCCGGATTCATCTGCGGGCGTTGCGGCAAAACATTTCCTATTTCGCGATTGACGTCGATCAGTTGCCGATTCAACGGCCAGATCTGGCGCGCGCTCTGCTCGGCGAGGTGTCCGAGGCCTTGGCTTCAGGCACGATCCGGCCGCTCGCACATCGCGCCTTTTCGTTTGCCGCGATCGAGGACGCCTTCCGG
>Ga0209488_10003474_pt1 | contig 12649 bp, 12 predicted proteins | sample Rivendell_Oct201_8_FD_188349 | JGI IMG/M metagenome (GOLD analysis project Ga0209488, IMG submission 188349) | Vadose zone soil microbial communities from the Eel River Critical Zone Observatory, Northern California, USA -... | ecosystem: Environmental > Terrestrial > Soil > Vadose zone >...
AGCGCGAAATGCGGGGGAAGGAAAGAGCTCATCTTGTAGAGAACGGATGAGTGCGTGAGGTGAATGTGCTGCACGGGGTGACACGGCTGTTGATGGTCCCCCGAGGGCAGGCACCTCGAGAACGTTGTATCGCCATTTATGAGGCGGGCCCTTGATGCGCCAGCCAGAACCCGTTCCTGCGGTATGTGGCGGGATAGGTGAAGAACGTTTCTTTCCGAGGCCATCACGCTCGTCAAACTTGCGAAGGCCCAAGTCGAGTTTCTCAGCGATTGGCTGCAGGAGGAAATCGTGCAGTTCGAGGGAGGACTCGGCTAGAAAGCGGGAGGCCAGCGCTTTGATGGTACGCTGCTGGAGGTATGCAGGGTTTATGAATTCAGAGAGAAACGAGATCTGATCTGCGGTCAGTGGGGAGTCTGGAATAGGTGGTGCTTCGGCGTCCGAGTAAGACCTGAACTCAGTCGATGTGGAGGCCTGGCAGTCAACACAGTAAAAGCAATTCATCAAGGGAAAGCCATCATGACCACTCACAAGTTGTTCACGCGAGCTGGGAAACGATTGGTCGACTTCACCCCCGTAGCCCTCTTCGTCAGGCTGAGCGGCGTGGAACCAGCCACTGATGCTCAGACGCTGCCGCCCGTCGTCGCCGTCGTCGACGACAACCTCCTCCACAGAATGAAAGCTCCGCCCGGGCTGCACCTCGAAGAATACGAACTGGTTCCATGCCGGCGGGATGCTCTTGGTCGGCACGGGCTCAGGCTCCAACGCGCCGTCGGCGCCCTCTCTAACAGGGTACAACTCAAGCGCGCCGCCCCACTCTTTCCGCCAGGGCTGGTGGTGGTGGTGATGGTGATGGTGCGGCAGGGGCATGTAGAGGATGTACGAGACGCGTCGCGTGCCGATAACGTCGTCGTGGTTGAGCAGGTGGCAGCCCTTGCGGTACGTGTTGACCGACATGTCCTGCTTTGAGCCCGAGAGGGGCCCGCAGCGCGTGACGGCGCGCAGGAAGTTGCGGAACTTGGCAGAGTAGAGCGCGTCGCGGAGCTTGAGGAGGTTTTGGAGGAGCGTGAGTTGTTGCTCTGCCAGGTAGGAGAGCGATGCTAGATCGCCTGTCTGGTTGACCTGAAGCACAACAATTCATGTAAAAAATCAATCGAGAAAAGAAAAGAAAGAGGGGAGAGAAAAGGAGACGAAGAAAGGAGGAGACTCAGCGAGGAGGGAGAAGCACAAAAGTGAGAAGAGGGAAATGGGGCATTTGAGTCGACGAGAAAGCGAAGCGTTACCTTGTAAATGTCGGTCTCTTTTTCGGTAAAGTGCAGTTTGCCGAGACACTCATCCTTGACTCGCTGGAGGAGGTCGTCGCGAAATAGTTTTTCGATGAGGGCGTGTTTGAACGGCTCGCTCGCAGAGTAAGAGGCTGCCAGCCTGCCGACGTTCTCCGCGTCGAACAGATCGGGCGCAAAACACGCGGCTACGTCGTCCTGGGAAGCGACCGCGGCAGGAGCCTGAGCAGCAGGAGTAACGGCGTCCGTGGTGGTGGGAGTCGTAGCGGGAAATTCGTGCACGATTTTAGGTCTCTTTTGTCCACTCGTCTTGAGCTCTGGGGAGGGCGACCGCGGGTGGGTCTTGGCCATCAGAGACGGTCCTTGGTGGCGATAAGAGAGAAGAGCTGAGGAAATGGAACGTTGTTGTTCAGGCTTTGGTTATAGAACTAACCATCGAGGCAAGCTTGAGGACGACGGGCTAGACCGCCGTCGATCTTCGTTCCTTGTGACCGACCAACCGGGGAAACCGATAAGTGCAAAGTCGAGACTCGCGCACTTCCGATTGAGAAGCACAAGAAGTCCAGGATGCAACACGACACAATGTATTGATACAACAAGCTAAGATGAAAAATGAACGTAAAGGGTCTACGGGGTGGGGGTGAAAGATACCACGCGAGATTGAACGGTCGATATGGAACATAGTGAACACACTGACAACCGGTGGGAGCGTAACGGGAACAGATGTAAAAGAAACGTGTATCAATCCTTGTACTTCTCGTGCCCATGAATCAACGGTTCGCCCGGCTGAACGGGAAGTACTATTCGGCCTGAGCTGTGTCGGTGTCCCCGAGCATGCGAATGACGGTGCTGGCGCGGTGGATAATGAGAAGATTTCGTGTGTACCCACGCTTCTCGCGCATTCAGTCCTTGGACCTCACGCTCAGAGAGGTCGCCAAGGGCAACGGGGGCGTAAACAAGCGCCGCCGATTCGAGATGGGGGTCCAGGCGGTCAGCTTGGGAGGACGAAGTTGGAGGCAGAAGGTAGATACGCTGAAGTGTGGTGTCTTTGCGCAATCTTGACGGGAGATCCCTCGAGTTGCGAAATAGCTGCTTGTAGTAGTTCGTCACTACAACCACGAGGTGCAGCTGTGAATTGACGCGTGTTAGGAAGAACGGGGATTTGTTCGGTTCTTGGCATTTCTGGTAAGAATAGTGAGAAAGCACACTCACCCGTAAGACAATCACGATGAACATCGCGCCAACGAACACCAGGACCGCCCTCTCAAACCACAACTCGCAATTCTCCGGGCCGAGTCCAATCTCGGCGAGATCGCGCATGAGATCGCCGTGTCGGGACAGTTCCTCGCATATTCTGGTGCGGACTGAATAATAACGGAAGGAGGCGTAGGTTACAAACAACGTAGAGATCGTACAGAACGCGAAGTCTGCAACTGAGAAATCACGATAAAAGCGAAGGTATGCTGGAATGCCCTGCGAACAAGACGATTAGAATCGACCTGGCGGTGTATTACTAAGGCAGGGGGTTGCTGACCTTGACGATACCAGCGAAACCGATGGCACTAGCCACCGCTACTGTGACAAAGTATGCGGCGGATAGACCGCCGAGAAGACTGAGGGTGTTGACGGTCCAGGGGTCTAACGAGCCTTCCCACTCGCTCTCCGAATCCCACTTTAGGGACCGCCAGAGAGTAAAGAGTTGGGCAGCAAACATGGTGTTGGAAAATGCCCCCACGAGGGAGGTGACTAAAACCGTGGTTCTGTTCCAGCGGGACATGATGGTTGAGGAGGAGGGATGGGATGAGGAATAAGAATGGAGGGAGACCGACTAAGGCGGCACCAGGCGCAGCATGACTAATCCGTATTACAAGCGAGAAGCGAGCATGATCTGAGACTCAAGCTCATGACCATGACTCAGACAGACTCTCCCTCTTCCAACTGAATAACTTCTCGCCACGAATGATCCTGGTTCACAGGTCGTCCCACGTCGCCCTCATCCCGTCTGTATATCCTCGAGCGTGTCACGGCCGCGGCAGCAATTACAACACCAATCGTTATCCCTTGCGACCACATTCTCGCTTGGACGACCTTTTGTTTTGCATCACACGTAGCCGTCGCATCAGCAATCAACCGGCCTTTGTTAAAACCGTACCACAGTACCTTTTGTGACATGCTTTGATATCTGGACGTCACAAAGGTGATCGGGGGGGTCAGCTGTGTTGCTCCTTTCGTCAATAATTCCCCACGCACGGATTCCGCATGATCGCCCCGAATGCGCCAGTGATTCCCAGCGCCCAACACCCCACGATGACGCTGTACTGATGCCGCGCTGTGAAATCAACGACCTTCTGCCTCAACGACATGTTACTCCACATCGTCTCATCGCGGCGTTTGATGAGCGCCACTTGGTCAGGATTCGCTTTTTCCCTGCGTACCGCATATGAACGGAACCTATCATAAGCCGGAAGACTGAGGTCACTCGCCAGTTGTCCTTTTCGAACCGCCGTCCGGCCGTCTCTCCTGCAATGATAAATGCAGGGACGACGACCATCACGACCCCAAATGCTTTCAGTGATGAAGGTAGGTTCCTATAGTAAGGCCAGCGCTTGTTGGCAACGTATGAGGCGGGCAACGCTGCTGCCAGGGATCCAAGAAACCCCTGGGCGCCGCCAACTGCGACAGCGTATTGATGGTCTCTCAGTTTCTCTGCCTGAGACTGGTAGATATTCAGGGTTACCCGTTGTCTTAACACCGGATGTCACCAAGGGTAAAGCTTGCCTTCATACAGTGGTGGGTAGGGATGGGTCCTAAAATTGATCTCGACCGCTGCTCGCCCCCTAAATGCGAGCGGAGAGTATTGGGCGTTACTGACTTGCCTTTCTTGTAAAGGATATTGGTTTGGTCCCCAATTATAATGCGTGTTTACAATATATCGTACGGCTGACATGTACAAACGAAAGTACAAGCCATGAAATATTTAAGATTTACCATAATTATGAGCCAAATAACACGATCAAGCTACAGTCCAAAACGATCGTGATATGCAAATAAAAAAGAGAGAGGTCTTATTGGATGTCCTGTTCGCAGTCCTTTATTCAACGCGCTTTACTGTCCGCGAGGCGTTCCTCAAGACGCTCCGGGGCCCACGCTTCGTCACGGCCCAAAGGAAGACCATGATGATGATAATAAATTGCACCCACAACCAGAGTTCAATGAGCACCTTCATTGCACGACTCCTCTTCGTCCTCGAAACTTCCAAAGAGGGGCGTTGCAGCGCACGCGTATTGTCAGTTTTGACAGCGGCAAGATCCTGTTCCTTCTCATCACAAGACACCGTTTGAACGCCTACCTGGACTACGGTGGGCTTCGAGGCAGGTATCCGGTCCGTAGGTGAAGTGCTTCCAGTCTCGGGCCCATAAATGTTCGTGTTCAATCGCCCGATGAGTGCGGTGTGATTGAAGCGCCTGTCCACCCAGTGGTGCGTCCGTGCGCGTATGGTGTCCGACAAACGCTGGCGATGTATGGTCTTGGATGATGACTTTTGCGGAGTCTTATCTGGGTCTTGAGATGGCTTGGGTGGCTGTGGTTCGTCTAGTAACGGATCGGGCAAGGTCTGAGGTTCACGAGGAGGGGAAGGGGGAGTAGTGGGCCGGGAAGCCGTCCGAGGTCCCGACAAGAATACGTCGTAGAGGCTGCTCGAACGCAGATGATGGTTCTCGGCATAGTCTTCACCATAATCACTGCCCAATTCACTCCCCAAGGTGGGACCATGCGAAGCTTGCCTTTGGACGGAGAAGGGACTGCCGGCAGGCAGGTCCAGCGAGGACAGAGCCGGCGAGGAAGGGTTGCTGGCCATCATCGCAGGCTCCGCACCGTCGCGAGCAGGCTGACTCGGGGTGTCGAACAACCCGACGACGGTCTTGCGAGCTTTGAGTGGGGGTCCCTTGATAAGGCTATTACTGTTCACGGTCCCTTCCATATCCATATCCTCGGCGCCTTTCCCAAGGGTAGATGTAGATAGTTGTCTGAGGTCGCCGTTGATTGAGCGGCGCAGACTTCGAAAACGCATAGTGGAATTGGGGTCGTGCGCGAACTGGTCCTCGTGCTCGCGATCCTCGACAACCTCGAGTTCGACGTCCTTCTGTTCGTCGAGGAAGGCGTACAGCCGCCGAATTCCTTCCGCCTCGATTTGCGCCTCGTGCAGCTTGTTCTCTGTGTCACACTGACTCTCCAGAATTTGCTCGTTTGTGACCTCCAGTTCGCGAACCTTGGAGACGAGCTGGGCGACGAGCGCCGACTCCCCAGCCGGGGTAAGAGCGGCGCACATCATGCTAAGAGACGGCTCAGGAGGAGTAGGAGGGAGAACGCTCGTCGCTTCCGCTGGTGAGTCTGAATTGATGTCAGTTGAGGTTGTGACCGTGTCCGGTGCGGCGGGCAACGCGGGCTTCCAACTGGCCGACGGCAAGGCGGGTCTGCTGTTACTGCCAGGCGCGAAATCACGCAAGCCGTCTTCTCCCTCACTGCTGAACGCCCAAGAACTTCCGCTCTTGTTGCTGCGATGCGCTCTCACCCTGTCGTTCCACTCTTGCCTGCGCCTCCTTGCCTCCTCGTCCCCGCGCTCCACCTGCAACTGCAGGGCGTCGCTCTGCGTCCTGTGTTGATCCAGCTCCTCACGCAGCACGTCGATCTCCTTCTCGAGCTTCCCGAGCCGCCGCCTGCCGGCTAGATTCGCCTGCGCGGACTCCACCTCGAGCTTCTCGAGCTTCTGGAGGAGCTCCGCATTCTGATCAGCCAGAAGCGCGAGATCCGACGGTGAGACTGAAATGCGGCGCGCGTGAGAAGCTCGAAGATACGGCAAGGGGCTGGGCCGGTACTCGGGCGTTGGAGCAGGTGAAGAGGATGGGGTGGTTAGAGGTGTCATAGACGAGGCCGCGGGTATACGCGCGAGAAGCGCCTTGTGCTTCTCCTCAAGGGTGATATTACTGTTGTAGAGGGTTTTCGACAGCTCTGAGGTCATGGTCAACTCTGCCAGGCGAAACAGAACCGTCAGTTCATATTGGACAGGGGCTTTGAACGAACGACTTGCCCCTTTCGCGTTCGCGTATGAGTTCATTCGCGCGAACGAGTAGAGACGACAGTTCTTCCCTCGATCTATCATTGATCCATTCCTCGATGGCAGAAGGAACGGCTCCAGAAAAGACGTCGTTTGCTAACGCGTGGATACGATGCACGGTAGCAGATTCGGACAGAGTATTACCTTCGGGAGACGTGAAGGTGTCGCCGTATGGAGGTGGGGGAGATGGCTTTACGTAGGATGCGGAGATATTATTCCGCGCAGAAAGGCGAGGGCGCATGTCAGGGGTCGGGTTCATGGGGGTGAGAGTGAAGATTGAAAAAAGGAGTGGACTAGATCTAGTGGCATGAAAATCCCATGTTGTGGCCCACTTTTGGATGGGACCGGGCCAGGCTACTAATTATCAACCGATCATCCTCGGCACCATCATCTCATGAAAATATGTCTCATGGAAATATGTAGCCATACAAACAGAGCATCGTCATACACAATCCCTCGTGTAACGTCAACTCTACACACTATGGCTTCTGAGTCCCGAACGAACCAAACGAGAAGGGAGCCGAGCTCTGGCTGAATGTAAATCCGCTCGTACTCGATGCCGCAGCGTTCTTGGGTGTCCCAAATGATGGCTGTGTTATGGGTTCCGCATTCCTTGCCGTAGTGTCACTGAACACACTACCTGGGGTAGGGGGAACAGCAGGAGGAGCAGAGCTTGCCGGATTAGCATTGAACGTGAACACAGAGGCAACTTTCCCAGGTTCGGGTGGTTTCGTCCCACTGCTCGCATCGGGTCCCGCGCCAAAAGAGAAAAGAGGATTCGCGGTTGTGCTTGCAGGCCCAAACGCTGGCGGTTTAGCTATTCCACTCTGGGCCTGTTTCCCTCCACTGGTAACCCCGAATAACCCTGTCGGCTCCTTATTTGCCTCTGTCGGTTGTCCCTTAGTTGTCGAACTGGCATCCCCAACTTTAAAGACAGAAGGTGTAGACCTGACACCGCTTGCAGGAGTGCCGGCAGGTTTACTGCCAAAGAGCGATGGTGGGTTTACTTGCGTAGCAGTCGTGCTCGGGCCCGGTGCGTTGCCAAACAGGTTTGTTACAGGTTGCGCTGTTGGCACTGACGAGCTCTTTGGCATTCCAAAACTGAATATCGGTTTTGATGCTGAATCGGACACAGTAGCGGCTGCTGGGGGATTAGATTGGTTGACACTAGTCAGCTTGCTTGTCACACCGAAATTGAACTTCGGCTTCGACGTGTCACCAGAGCTGCCGACTGTGGGAGCGCTGGCGCTTGGGTTGGAGCTAGTGCTCGGAGGATTCGAAGGTTGTGAAAATGAGAAGAAACCTTGAGGAGTAGGGTTTGAGCCACTCCCTTGTGGAGCAGACGGAGCATTTGAGTCGGAGTTGTTCGACAGCACTTTCGTCTGGCCGAAAGAGAAAATCGAGGGGGTTGTGGAGCTTTTAGCATCTGGTGCTGACGAGGGTACCGTCGTTGTTTGCGCATTTTGTGAGAAGAAGTTGGAAACCGGCGGATGGGGTGGAATAGTGCCACTCGCAGTGGCTGTAGAAGTCTGCGTTGCTGGAATTGGTGCTGAGGGGAAAGTGAATAAGGGAGCCGCTGGGGTTGTCTTGGCTTCAGGCTTGTCTTTCTCGCTCGATTGGACGTTCGAAGGTGGTGTAGGTAGTTTGAACAAAGGCGGTGGGTTAGAGGGTTCCGTGACTTGCGAACCGGCTTTCGGAAGTGAAGGGAGGGAGAATGGGGACGTTCCTATTGGAGGGGCGACAGAAGGCTTTTCATCAGCCTTTGCAAGGGGGACCGGGGCGGGCAAGGTAGGCACGGTCGCGGCCTTCTTTGCCTCCGCTTCCTTTGCCTTTGCTTTTGCCTCTGCCTCTGCTTTTGCCTTCTCCTTTTCCTCCGCTTTACGTCGTAGACGAGCTATCGCCTCCGCTTCAATCTCCTGCTTCTCCCATTTGGAGTAAGAATTCGATGGGCGCAATTTCGGGCTCATCTCTGTGGGCTTCACTGACGAGCTGCTGTATAAAGAGGAGACACGGCGAGTGTACTGGGGTGGCGCTGGCACGGGGAACAATGCCATGCGAGGACTTGCGATTGAAGAGTGACCAGAAATGCGGATCTTGCGAACGGGGCTGCCAGTATTGGATGTGGGTGTAGAGGCCCAGAGAAGCTGCTTGCCGGCATTGGACGAATTTCCCTGCCTGACATTAGGACATGATGATCTACAGTCATGCTGGCAAACGTACCGCAGGCGTCTCGAGCTCTGCAAAGGGCTTATCTGAGTCCTGCCATGCCAACTCATGGGCTTCTTTTGCTGCCACATACCGGTCCTCGGTATACCACCGCTCGACAATTGCCGTTACAGATGCAGATCGATCCGGATGTTCGGAATCAACAGGCTGGCATCGAGGGAGGTCAAATAGAACAACATGAAAGAGGGAGAGGGCTCACCATACTGAATTTCGGACGGTCCTCCTTAACGAGAACCTTCCGTAGTCTTTTCCCGTCAGGACCAACCCTGAACTGAACCCCGTGGGCTTCCCATTCCTCCCCGCTGCGCCGACCTCTGCATAACGGGTCTCTCGATATTTGCGCATCTTCAATCGAGGGATCGGTATCCGATGTGTCTGGGGGATGCCGGAAAGCTTTCCTTCTCCCCCGTAGGTCACCGCTATCAGTGTCTACACCGAGGGAATCGACGTCACGTCCGCGTTTTTGGCCACGGAACGAATTTGTTGACTTCCGTTGTCTCCGCCTTCGGTGACGATGTAACGCAAAATCGACATCCTGGTCATTGGAAAGGATGTCGTCATCCACAAAGCTGAAATCCGTCTCGGTGCGGTCACGTTTCTTTCCACCGCGGGATATCTGATCTTCTGACACGCCATTCATCTCGATGTCATCTGCCTTCTGGATGCGCTTCTTGAGATGGCGACCAGACACCTTTCTACGCCTCTTGTCGTGACGATTCTCTGGCGAGTTTCGTAAATCACTCTCGTCGCTTGAATCAGCCATTCGCTTCGACCGCCTAGGGGCTGATGCCGAATCCACATCGACGCCGGAGTCGTGAGCCACATGACCACTGAAATGGGGTAAATCGTTAATCGTAAAAGGCTTAAATCTGACTGTTCCGTACCCGTCGCGCTTTGCTTCGTGTTGGTCTCCTGACTCCCCGTCACGTGCACCAGCGTGACCATTTGCTGGCTGTGAGCGGGATGATGACACGCCTGCATGGGCAGAGGCTAAGGGGATGCGCAAAGCCGGGGTGGCTGTACCAGCGGCAAATGGGGGGCGTTTCGTACTAGCGAAGATCAAAATTGAGTTCCCTGTAGAATCCAAACGAAAAATACATACATCTGTCTGGCATTCTTGTCATGCGCAGTGACTTGAACCGTAGCGGGAGTCGATACTTGTTGAGTAGTAACGCCATATTCTTCCCCTATATATCCGTTACAGCTGTAGAGATCGCTTGGAATAAGGAGCATCATACCAGGTCCTCTGGTCCCGTTGCCGACAGTATTTGGCTGATCGAATGTCAAAACATTTCGCATCCTATCCTGTATTTTCCTCTTATCATCCTGGGCGAGTCTAGCTGTGGCATAAGCAACATTGAATGGTCGCTGGTCGTGGTCCGGGATTCCGTATCGTCGGCGCATAGATCTTATAAAATACCAATTTGAGTGCAAGCCATAACAAGATGGGAGAAAGATGCATACAACTTGTAATGTCTCTCTCTCCAGCGCAGGAAAAAAGTTCGCCCATGGCGAAAAACGAGGAGAAGAACGAGAGTGGACGCTCCGAGGGCGCAGATCTTGAAAAAAGAGGAAAAGCCTGCATTTTGTGCAACTCTTCCACGGCCAACGGGAAGAGCGCCACCCAATATGTCGGAAGACTCAAAGTCAAAATCTGAGGCCATGTCGAGTAGGGTATTGGGTGAGGAATCGGGGAGAAGTGATGCGGCCGCGAATGGGCACGCGTGGGGTGATGGACGCAGTGAGGCACGCGTGTCGGGTCGGTATTCGGATGCGCGCGTCACATTTAGGGCGGAGCTTTAAATCTAATCCTTCGTGTGGCGTCCGAAATGTGATGCTCTTATTCCGGTACTGTGTCGTATTCATCTTTTGTTCAGACCCGATTTAGCACCCGTCTCTAGTATTCTTGTTCGATTCCGTTCCCACTCGCTTCTGCCTAGGGACATGGCTGCCCGTGCTTTCGTCTCCTCTACTGGTGATGTGGAAGAAAAACGTGGCGATTGGTCCACGCTTGGATGCCCTGTCTGTATGGTGGCCGTTCGAGTACTAAGCCAAGTCGCACACCTATATCAACCTGTATATTATTAATAGGAACATTGTTTGTGATTGGGAATTTATCGGCAGTTCCGCTCTGTGGATGATGATGATGAAGCAACCTTCGCCGTAACCGGAGCAATGGTAATGTGGGAATTCGCAAAAGGCCGGGAGGGGAATTATTAAACCCTGACTGGGATCATACAACAGCGGTTTCACTTCCTCCCCCAGTCGCTTCCCCAGTCTCAGTCCCTTCAAATCCCTTTCGCTATGGCCGCTGCTGAAAAAGTTGTTACCCTTAAGGAGTTACGTGAGCATACGACGAAGGACAATATTTGGGTCCTTCTCGACGGCAAGGGTCAGTCTCATAATCGATCGTCTGTCGAGGCTTCTGACGACCTTTTGTAGTATACGATGTTACCAAGTTCTTAGAAGAGGTTCATCACAGCACCTATTTCTCATTCAGCTCGTCTCACATACCCTCATAGCACCCTGGAGGCGACGAAGTGATCCTTTCTGAAGCTGGTTAGTAGTTACCTTTGTGTGCGACTGTACAACTATTCACTCCACACACGAAAGGCAAGGATGCCAGTGAAGCCTTCGAGGACGTTGGACATTCTGAAGAGGCACGTGCACTCTTACCTGGGATGCAAGTTGGCGTGTTTGAGAAGGGTCCCGATGTGCGTCCCACTCGATTCCCTCCACTCGATCTGTCCATGCCCAATGTTCACACTAAACTCAGGTGGACAAAACAAAGCAGTACCCATCTACTGCTGCCGCGGGTGCTATGGAAAATACTGTTCAACAGACGTCCAAGTTGGTTTTACTGTTATTGTCTTTGCTTGATGTAGCTTACTCATCATTTTCTAGCGTTGCTTACTTCGGCCCACTGGCCGCCCTTGGTCTGTACATCGCATGGAGAATGTACTCCTAGAATATCTTGTTCTTTCTCTTGCCGTGTGCTATCTCTTTATAGAGCTGCTCCCAATAATACCTCCTCCCCACCCTACATATTCATGGCGTATTCAGCTGGCCGCCGGTAGCTAGACAGGTTACCGTTCATGTTCATACTGCTGACTCCGGCATTGTTTTGAAATGGAGTCAATCTTCTCGTCGACCGATCTCCAAGGTACAAACAGGGCCTCGAAAGATGGGCATATCTTGCATTTATACGAAACACTAGTAGTGTGTGACTATGCAAGACCCCAGACTCCAGCCCGTTTCACACCTTCTACCAGCGTATCAACATTCCCCAGCATGAAGCCCAAGAATTCCTTTTTTTGTTCCGTTGTCTTAACCATATCCCGATCACCGGCAGTGGCGTAATCTCGCTCGCTCCCGAACGGGGCCCCATCAGAGCTGTGACGTGTCTCCAAGCTCGCGTCATCAGGATCATGAATGGTCCGAAAGTTCTTAAATGGTGAACTCGGAGCGCTCGAAGGCCGGAAGGGGTCAACGCCGAGCCGAGATGTGTGTGACTTTTTTGGCGTGACTGGCATAAAGTCGACTTCTTTCTGAAGCATGAGGAGGGTGCGCGGCTTTGCATACGAGTGTGCGGAGGGCTTCGTTGGCGAAGGTGGCGTTTTTGGTCTCGTGGATGAGGTCCTGGTGTGGGATGGCGTGGACGTGGACGACAGCGATGTCGAAGATGACATTGAGGAGGAGGATGACCGTGAGGAACCATCGCTGGAAGCGAACGAGTCATCCGAACTAGATGAGGCATTGCGGCTGCTCTGGGGGAAGTATCTTGACTTTGACAAAGAGCCAAACGGCGAGGGCGATAGAGACATGGGTGGCAGGTCAATCGGTTCGATATTTGTCACTGAAACGTCTGAGCGAGAAGAGGTTTCATCCATTAAATAAAAGTAGAGAAACTCCAGACATTTCATCCTTGACATTGAGTTAGGGGTGAAGGAACGGGTTAGCCAAAGTAACTTACCTGACGTCCCGGGGAGTATGCGCCCGCTTCAGTAATTTCACGACAGTTTGGACACCA
>Ga0209488_10003476_pt1 | contig 12642 bp, 13 predicted proteins | sample Rivendell_Oct201_8_FD_188349 | JGI IMG/M metagenome (GOLD analysis project Ga0209488, IMG submission 188349) | Vadose zone soil microbial communities from the Eel River Critical Zone Observatory, Northern California, USA -... | ecosystem: Environmental > Terrestrial > Soil > Vadose zone >...
TACATCAACTTTGGGCATACAGCAAAACGAGAGGCCGAGATTGATTTGAATGGTGGGCGATCACGGACTCGAACCGTGGACCTCCTGCTTGTAAGGCAGGCGCTCTAACCAGCTGAGCTAATCGCCCTTCACGCCACTAATCGCCTGAATTGGCGCGGTTTTTCAGCGTGTTTGCAGTATAGCGGCTGCGGCTGAGCGGGGTCAAAGCAGTTTTCCCGGAATGGGACCAAAACAGTCGTTACCCGGCGGTTACTGAGGTTACTCGCGCCCAGTCTTTCCCAGCGCTTTTTCTGGCCCTGGCCATGATAGATTTGGTGCTTCCCAGACTGGAAAATTGCGGAAATGGCCAATTTGTTCGACAAGCTACCCACCATCCTTGTATTGGCCGTCATGGTGGGCATTTTTGTGGCGCTGCGCCGGCATGTTAAGTCGGCCCGGCTCCATCTATGGATTACGGCCTGGGTACTGATATTTGTCCATTTCTTTGTTCAGCTCTTTGAGCCCGCAGACGGCAACCTCACACCCGTGACGTTCATGATCGACCTGGGTTGCCTGCAGCTCTCGGCGATTTTTTTCATTGCTTCTCTCACGTCATTTTTTGAAGACATACGGCTGACGGTTAGCCTGCTTGCCCTGACCGGCGTTCCCGCCCTGGCTTACACCGCCGGGCTGGCCTACGAACTGAATTGGCGATGGCTGTACATTTCCTGCGCCGCCCTTATTTTTTACGGGGCACCATTGTTCGTGGTCTTGCGCCGCAAGCTTATTATTCAGCTTTTGTTGTGGGCTCCGATCGTCGCCATCACGGGTACTGTGGCCATTGTGCGTGCCTGGCACGGACATTACGACTTTGGTTTCCTCGCCATGCTTACGCTTGGCTTTGCCTTCCCTGGATTTTTGTTTTTCAGACGCTATTCGCACTGGACGCCCGGCGTAGTCACCAGTGCCGGAGGCTTCCTGTTGTGGGGAGCGGTCTTTCCCATAAGCCAGATGATGTTCGTGTGGGCTCCAAACCTTAAGGTAAACCCCGAACTCTGGAACACGCCCAAGTTTTTTGTTGCTTTCGGAATGATTCTGACTCTATTGGAAGACAAATCAGAGTTTCTGCGTTCAGCCAGGCGCCGCGAGCAGAAACTGAACCACCAGTTGCAGAAGTTTGCTGGAATAACATCAAGGCTTTTGAGCGGAGAGGATGTGAATTCGGTCTGCAATGAAATCGCCGCTGCCATTCGGGAAACCAGCACGTTTGATCGTGTCGTGATTATTCTCAGCCACGACGGCAGAAACCTGTTTGCCGCCGGGCACTGTGGTTATGAAGGCGATGCGAAAAACCTGATTGAACAGAAATGCAACGAAGTCTGGAAATTTGAAGACCTGGTGGAAGCGTGCACAGTGGGCCAGAAATTGGGTGAGCGTTCGGTAATGCTGCGTCCGGAGCAGATGCAAAAATACGGCCAGGTACCCAGCGCCACCAGGTATGAACCTTCCCAGCAGTGGGTGAAGGGCAATCAGGTCCTTGTGGCGCTTCGTTCCATGCGTGGCGCTCATGTGGGATGCATAGGCCTGAGCGATCCGCGGGATGTCAGGCGGGTGAATGCCGAGGAGTTGACCAGAATCGAGTTGCTGGCGGGCGACCTCGCAGTGACCGTGGACAACGCAGCTCTGCACAGGCAGCTGGCGCGCTCGGAAAAGCTGGCAGCGATTGGTCAGCTGGTTGCGGGCGTTGCCCATGAATTAAATAATCCGCTTACGTCCATCGTGGGCTATACCGAGCTAATCAGTGACGATATTCCCGAAGGCCCTGCGCGACAGAAGCTGGGCAAAATGTTGCGCGAAGCCCAGCGCATGAAGCGCATCATTGAGAACCTGCTGCGTTTCGCCCGCCAGAACAGTCTGGCCAAGAAATCGGCGAATTTGGAAGTGCTATTACAGGACGTGCTGGCGCTGCGCGAGTACCATCTGCACAATCAGGATATTGAGGTCCAGGTGCAGATTGAGCCCGGCCTGCCTCATGTGGCGCTGGATGAAGATCAATTTAAGCAGATCCTGTTAAACCTGCTGAATAATTCCATTGACGCGCTGGACGGGAATTCCAGGAAAAGAATACGCATTGAGGCAAGCTGCAACAAGGGTCGCGTGACGTTGAGCTTTGATGATAATGGCAATGGATTTACCGACGTGAATCGCGTTTTCGATCCTTTCTATACAACGAAACCTGTCGGCAAAGGCACTGGCCTGGGATTGAGCATCTGTTACGGGATCGTAAAAGAGCACGGCGGAGAGATTCATGCGGAAAATCTGGAACCACATGGAGCCCGTATAGCTCTGGAATTACCGGTGGAAGTGGCCGCATTGGCGGGCCAGGGAATCTGAGAAAACTGCAAGCCCCACAAGAAACAGGAAAACAGCAGGATGTGATCCATCCCGCCAGTGGACAGGCGCGCGACTCCGCGGATCGCGCCAGGATTATGGCCCGTGCCAGCGCTAGATGTTAAAGCGCGAGTAGAGCATCATTCCCGCGATAAGAACAAGCAACAAAGCAGAGCCAGCGCCGCACACCTTGACCCACGGCTCAATCTTGTTCATTCTCACGATCAGTTCTTCCTGCTCTTTGGCCATGTGGGCTTCAGAGTTTCCGAGGAACAACTGGTCATCTTCATGCATGGCAAGAGTGCTGCGATAGATCAGGAGAATGACCAGCACGACTGTTAAACCGGCCCAAAGGATGAGGAGAGGCGTCATCATGGAACACCACCTTGGATTTTGGCCGATTCCGCTACTCAGAGGCCGCAACCGCAGGTCGCGGCGAGGGTGTAGGTGGAACCTTACCGGCATTATAGCTCTGGGCAGGACGGCAAAAGCCAGTATTTTCGAGAGTTGCTGGATTGGTCGGCGGAAGCCTGAACGGGGAACCAGAGCACCTGAATGGTCAAAGCAGGCAGGTGGGCAGAAATTGTGCGACTACAGAGGACTTGGATTCATCTAATTGGGAGTAGAAAGCCCAATAGAATCAGCAGAGAACCGTGTATAATAAGGGCTGAACATCAGGCAAGATCCAGCTTCAAGGAGAGGAATAATGGCTACCACCACAACTCCAAATGTTGAAACCACTCCCAAATTGCCGGTCAATTTGACTCCCACGGCAGTTGTAAAGATCAAGGAGATCATGGGCCAGCAGAACCCGGTCCCGGCAGGTTTGCGTATCGGCGTAGTGGGCGGCGGCTGCTCGGGCTTCTCTTATTCCATGTCATTTGAGAACGCGCCCGGAGTCATGGACAAGGTCTACACCTTTGACGAGCTAAAAGTTTACGTGGATGCGACCTCTGCCATGTATCTGAACGGCTGCGTTGTGGACTTTGTGGAAACGCTGGAGGCGTCGGGCTTTAAGTTTGAGAATCCGAACGTGAAAAGCACCTGCGGATGCGGTTCTTCCTTCAACGTGTAATGTAAGGAATTTTGCGAGTTCAGGCCTCGTCGAAAGACGAGGCTTTCGCTTTTAGTTGGGTACTCGGGGAGGTCCGGTCGGCGTGGGCTGTCCTGTTGGGGTGGGCTGTCCAATTGGCGAGGGTTGTCCTGAGTCCGTGGAGGTTGGAGGATTCTGAGATCCTGTGGCTCCCGGCGCCCCAGAGGCTCCTGTGGTACTGCCTGTTGCAGTGCTTGCGCCGCGCGGGGCAGCCACCGTGACGCCGCTTCCGCCACTCTGTTCCAGACGCAAGTCATAGACAAAATACCATTCGTCGTAGTGGTCTTTGTCGTTGAATTCCTTGATTGCCTGGCCCTTGTTGACGCTAGCCACGCCGATGATCTGGCCACCGCCCACCGTCTGTCCGTTGCCTATGCCTGAGGTCTTCAATGTTCCGAAGTCTTGCGTGCCGTCGCTCTTCGGCGGAGGCTGACCATTTGGAGGGGCGGTACCGGGCGGAGTGCTTCCTGGCCCTGTGCCGCTGCCAGACAAACCAGGATTCACCGGGTTTGCGCCGGACAAACCCGGCTTGGGGGTAGGAATGTTGATTTGGGCTTCACCCACGTGCACCATCTTCCAGTCGGACTCGCGGGTCATCGGGTCTATATATTTTTTGCGCAGGAACCGGACGTGATTGGTGTTCTCCAGTTGCTCAATGGAAGCCGGATAGCGTCCGCCATTCTTGTGGACGAAGCGCTTTACCGCGGTGGCATAATCTTTCCCGCGATGGATCAACTCTTCTTCTTTTTCCCGCTTGATCTGCTGGACGATGCGCGGCGCTTCCACGGACAGGGCAATCAGCATCAGCGTAAGCGTGAGCATCACGATCAGCAGCACATATCCGGATTCTTGGGAACGACCTGATTTCATACGGCGCATCTTGATTTCCACCGACCTATTTGGCAGTTAACTGGATTGTCTGCCGATTACTGTTCAGCACGTCTTCAATGATCACGCTGGTATTATTGATCTGAACGATCTTGTATTTTCTCTCGACAATGTCACCCTGCCGGGCGACGAACACTTCGCCTTCATCGGCCAGGAATATCCGCTTCGGCTCGTTGGACTTACTGGCGAAGCCGTAAAACTTAAGCGGAATCGGCGGAGGCGGCGGAGTAGGCGTTGGCGTCGGCGGCAGATCCGGGCCCATGGGTCCTTTTCGAACAGAAGTGTCTACGGCCGGGATCGGCGCTTCTTCCATCCTGAAGATATTTCTTCCGCCAGTTTCATACTTTTTGTTTTGGCTTACGGCCAGGATGTCGAGCCGCAATCTTGGATCAAGCGTGCTATCGGAGAGTTGTGGCGCACCGGGTTTCTTTGTCGGCTGCGTTACCTGCGTGGAGCTAGCGGGCGAGGGAGACGCGGCGGAACTGGTGCCGAAGTCGACAAAGTTGTAAATGCCAACCAGCAGCGCGAGCGCCAGCAACACGATCATCCATCGCACCTGCTTTTTATTTTCCGCGCCTATCTTCACTTTAAGGTCCTTCTCCTGTGGCTATGAATGCTCGTGGCCCAGCCGCTTGCTAACTTTGTTTCAAGAACGTCTCAAATTTTATCTGCAGTGAGACAATTCCGCTTTCCTGGCTGGTGAGCGCAATCTGGTCAATGATAAACACGAATTTGTCCTGCTCCATGGCGTTGATAAATCGCGCAACCTTGGCGTACTCGCCGGTCACAGTAGTCTCGATGTTGATGCGTTGCACATCTGGCAACTCGTTTTTCTCATTGCTCGCGTTACGGTCCTGGTTATAGCGGATTCCGGCTGTGGTTACTCCCGCTTCCTTCATCAGCTTTTCCAGGTGCTGAGAAATCTGGGAAAACTGGCTCGGGACCTTTTGTTCATAAAACTTTTTCACGTCCACGCGGGTCTGTGCCAGCTTCTTGTCGATTCCGTTCAACGGCGCCACTTCGCTGGTCAGTGCCTTTTTCTGTTGCCGTAAACTCTCTTCCTGGGCCAAGCGTGCGGCGGGACTGGATCCGGGCAGCAGAAGGTAAATAATGAGCAACAAATCCAGCGCGCCCAGCACCGACAGGATCAACGTAAACTGCTTTTGCACTTTCGCCAGATTATTCATCAGAAGCCCTCCCGGTTGGCGCTACGCCCTTGCATTGGCGCGGCGGGAGTGTAATAAGTGACAATATCGAACTTGTAAAGCTGACCTTCACTCTTCTGCTGCTTCTGAGTGATTTCGGACATGATTTGCGGGCTGCGAAAACGTTCGGACTTCTCCATTTTCTTCTGTAGTTCAAGACCATTGTCATGTGTATCGCCCATCACCACCAGTGTCAGCTTCAGACGGTTGTCCGCGGTCACTTCCGGATGGACTGAACTCAGGTAAGCGCGAGCCGGCATGATTCTCTGGAGATCATTGAACAACTGCGTCCAGGACAGCTGGCGGCGGTTGATCTGCTTGTTCCAATAATTCTTTTCGGTGGTAATCTCGTGGTTTTCCGGAAGATTGGAGATCGCTTCCGCGGCGGCGCGCTCTTTTTGCAAATCGTCGATCTCCGCCTGCAACTGTTTGATCCGCTGGCCGGACTTGGACGAGCCGGCAAAATTTATCCAGGCAAGTCCGATGAGGAGCACCAGCAGCAGCGCGGCGAAGCCAATTGCCACACTCCAGCGCACGTAGAATTGCCGCACGTCCTCAAATTTTTGCGAAGCTAGATTAATATTAAGGCGCATTACCCGAGCAAAGCCCCCACAATTCCCGCCATGGTGGTGGGCGAAACCTGTTCACCGCTCAGGTTCTGCTCCGCAGCAAGTTCCGGGGCCAATTCCTGCACCTGCGCGCCGGTTTGCTGATGAAGCAAAGGGCCAAGCTCCTCGAGCGGGGCCGTGCCGCCTACGTAAATCTTTTCAATATGCGCGGCAAAGGTATCCTCAAAAAAGACGATCGAAGGCAATACGGCTTCTGACAGGTCAGCTGCGGAAAAAATACCGCCATGCGGATTATCGAGCGTACGTACCAGCCGCAGTTCATGGTGCTCCACGGCCGTGATGGTAATGTTCATCGGATCAACTTTCAGGACCAGCGTCGGTCGCTCACCATCCACCAGTCCGAGGGCCGCCAGCGAGGATGGCAGAACCACGCCAGGTTCATATCCGACATCGTGGAAGGCCTTTTCATACTCTTCAATGATTTCGCGCGGGGCCACCGCGGCGGCTACCCGAACGGTTCCATTGGCGCGGATTACATCATAGGAAAGCACGGCCTGGTCGACGTCAAAAGGCAGTGACTTTTTGAGGCGAAAACGAATGACCGGCTCAATTTCCTCGCGCTTGGCTGGCAGGGATTCAAAATCCAGCAGAATCATGCGAATCGCCACGTCCGGCAATATCACGATCACGTCTTTCGATTTACCCGCCACCGCGCCCAAGGCTCCACTCAGCGCCGTACGGAACGCCTGGGCGTTAAGAATGTTAGGAAGGCTCAGTCCGGGAGCAATCGTACCTTCCTTCCACCGCCGGGAGGTGAAGACCTCCAGCCGCGGCGCCTTGTCAGAGGCGCGCGCTGCGATCACCCCTTCCGAGGTGATCTCACAAGCCAGCCGTGGCCGTACCGTCTTTTGGTTCAAACCTGCCATTTTTATCTCGTAGTCTCGATGAAGGTGACCTTGTTGATTTCCTTCATCGTGGTAACGCCGGCTTTGACGCGGGCCAGCGCCGAATCGCGCAGGAATTTCATTCCTTCTTCATGCGCTGCCTTGCGGATTTCTGACGACGGCCGCTTCTCCAGAATCAGCTCGCGGATGCGATCGGACAAATCCAGCAGCTCGTGGATCGCTGTACGTCCGTGATAGCCCGTGCCGCCGCACTCAATGCATCCCGGCCCATCATAGAACGGCACGTCGCGCCATTCTTTCGGGGAAAGCCCAAAGCTTTCCAGCTCTGCATCCGAATAACGTACCGGCGTTTTACAGTGCGTGCAAATCATTCGCACCAGCCGCTGCGCCAGTACGCAGTTCAGCGCGGAGACAAAGTTATACGGCTCCACACCCATGTTCAGGAAGCGGCCAAGCACGTCGACTACGTTATTGGCGTGGACCGTGGTGAAAACAAGGTGTCCGGTAAGTGCCGATTGGATCGCGATCTGCGCGGTTTCCGTGTCGCGGATTTCGCCCACCATGATCTTGTCCGGATCATGGCGCAGGATCGAGCGCAGTCCGCGGGCGAAAGTGAGGCCTTTTTTCTCGTTCACCGGAATCTGCGTGATGCCGTGGATCTGATATTCCACCGGATCTTCAATCGTGATGATCTTGTCCTCGTCGGTCTTGATTTCATTGAGCGCCGCATAGAGCGTGGTGGTTTTGCCGCTGCCCGTTGGGCCAGTCACCAACACCATGCCGTAGGGTTCCAGAATGTAGCGGCGGAACTTGCGCAAATCTTCCTCGTCAAAACCCACCACGTCCAACACCAGGTTGCGGAACTTCTCGCTCATCGACTCTTTGTCCAGCACGCGGAGCACGGCATTTTCACCGTGGATGGTGGGCATGATGGAGACGCGGAAATCGATCAGGCGGCCGCTGTACTTCACGCGGAAACGTCCGTCCTGGGGCACGCGGCGTTCCGCGATGTCCAATTCGCTCATGACCTTGATACGGGTAATGATGGTGGAGTGATGTTCCTTGGCCATGGGCTGCATGGCCGGCGTCAACACGCCGTCAATTCGATACTTGACGACAACGGAATCGCTTTCAGTCTCAACGTGAATGTCACTGGCGCGTTTTTGCAGAGCTGTAAAAATGGTTGTGTCGACCAGCCGAATGATAGGGCTGACGTCAGCTTCGGTCGTGCCCGTGATGCGGTCGATGGTGATGTTTTCATCGCCGCCTTCGTCGTCACGGACAACGTCCAGCACAAAGCCTTCGCTGGCTTCTTCCAGAACACGTTGTGACTGCTCGGTTTTTTTCAGGATCTCGCTGATCTGTATCAGCGTGGCGACTTTGGTCTTGATGCGGCGATTCAGCAGCAGGCCAATTTCATCGATCATCATCAGCTTGCTGGGATCGGCGATGGCGATGGACAGGGTGCTGTCATTCTGTTCCAGTGGAACAAAGTTGTAGCGGAACATCAGGTCCACCGGCACGGTCTTGAACAGCTCCGCGTCCAGATGGTAACCCCGCAGGTCCACGAACTCACAACGATAGCGCGCGGCCATATCCCGGGCCTTCTGTTCGCTGCCCTCGACGAGTCCGTTGATCGGCGTATTAGTTTCCATAACAGTCAAATTCTTTCGATCCATATCATCCTAGGGGTGGGCCTGTGCTCCCAGAGAAAAGATGGGCAGATACAGCGAGAGGAGCACAACTGCAACCGTAATGCCCATGAAAATTAAAATGACGGGTTCAACCAATTGCATGGCGGTAGCCAATGAATTTTGTACGTCTTCCTCGTAAAATTCCGATACCGAGTTAAGCATGGCCGGCAGCGCGCCGGTGGATTCCCCGACCTCGATCATCTCGATGGCCAGATCAGGAAAGAATTTCGTCTCTTCCAGGCTGTAGGAAAGCGAACGGCCTTCCCGAACGCGATTGGAGGCGTATCCCACATTGCTGGAAATCTTGAAGCTGTTGATGGACTGGCTGGCGGTTTCCAGCGATGGCACCAGCGGCAGGCCCCCTGTAAGCAGCGTGGAAAGCGTCCGGGAAAACATGGCAATCTGGTACTTCATCCAGATTTGCCCAAAAAGGGGCAGGCGATAGCGTAGCGCGTCGAGCGACTTGGATCCCCTCTCCGAACGGACCCACAAGGCGATAATGATTGCCAACGCCAGCAGCCCGGCCAGGATAAGGTAGTAATAATTCTGGATGCCGCGGCCAACACTCAGCATGAAGACCGTTATTGCCGGCAATTGCGCATTGAGCGAGCTGTAAAGATCGGCAAACTGGGGCACCACGTAGGTCATCAGGAAGGTCAGCATTACCGTGAGGGCGCAAATGAGCAGCGCCGGATACCACAAGGAAGCAATAAGTTTCTTGCGGAATGAAACCGTGATCCGCTGGAAAGAGATATAACGGCCCAAAACTTCTTCAAGATTGCCGCTGCGCTCGCCCGCCAACAACGTGGTGGTGTAGATCTTTGAGGTCGCTCCCTGAGCTTCAAAAGCCTGGGACAGCAGTTCACCGCTCTTTACCCGTTCCTGCACGTTATCCAGGATGGCCTTGAAGCGGGGGTTCTTCTGCCTTTTGCTGAGAATATTCAGAGACTTAAGGATAGGCAGTCCAGCCTTAATCAGGGTCAGAAATTGTTGGTTGAAAATGACAAACTGATCGGCTTTCAGGAGCTTCTTGCGTGACCCGCCCACGGGAAGCAGTCCACGCCGGGTCTTGACCGAGTAGACCATGAAGCCCTGCTGGACAAAGCGGTCCCTGATCTCCTGTTCGGAGACGCCACTTTCAACCTGCTGGAGCACGTGACCGCGCTCATCCGCCATTTTAACGAGGAATTCAGCCATGAAATGCGAATACGGGGGAAGCTCCGACTCCCTTATACAAGTCTAGCATTCAACGGATTGCCAACTCTATTTATTAGAATGAGGGGGAACCCTCATTATTGCGCAATTTGGTCATTAATTTTACTAATTCTTCAGCTATCTAAGGTAATCAGGTAGTGATTTATTGGGTTACCTGGCTGTCTTCAATCGTGTCAACCCCGGGGGGCGGGGTGAAGCGAAAGAGGCTGTCTTGAACAGGCACATTTTCTTCAATCTGGGAGAAACGGAAATCGGTGATGGTGCTGTCAACACCGTGGATCATGATCCGATGGATCTGGTGCATGGGAGACACCTCAAGCACCACTTCCGATACCCGGTCTTTCATTATCTTGGGAACTCCCCGCATAACGAGATCACCGGGCTGTAGCGGAGTCAGGTCTGGAGCCAGCGAGAGACCCTCAAGCTCCTTTTCCAGCTTCGTCTTGCCCAAAAGATAGCGCAGAGGGGACCGGAGATCATCGAGGTTCTTGGCCGGCGTTTTCTTGGCCTGCCGGTCTCCGGTCACGTAAAAATAAGCAGTTTGGGAGTCGATCAGGAACAGTTTCTCCCGTGGCACATGGTATTCCCAGCGCATGCGTGAAGGCTTTTTGAGCCATAGCGTGCCGCTTTCCGTGCGCGAAATGCCGTCGCCCTGATAAATCTCAGTGAAAGCCGCTTTGAACGTTTTCAGGTGATTGTAATGTTCATCGACAGCATGGGCCGTTGCGCGCACGTCGGGCGACTGGCCTCGGGAAGGCAATCCGCATAAAAGAAGGACCAATGCCATCGGAATTGAGTGCCGCAGTTTCATGAAATCCTCATATGGGGTTAGATTCAGGCGAATGGCCTACGCGTATTTATTTGTTATGGCTGCGATCGAGAAAGCGGTATTTGGATGGGTCTTGCACGTCAACCGTCCCATTGGGCAGGAGCTTATATTCGGCGCCATTGGGGTCTTGCGGCAGGCCTGGCAGAATGCCTGCGCGCACCATATCCACCCATCGCGAAGGCAGCATTCCGGTCCTTCCCCGATAGATTTTCACGCGCTGTTCCAATTGCTCAATATCTTCCTCCGCGCGTAACGACGTTAGATGCTGGACGGCAGTCTCTTTCACCTGCGGGTCGATACTGGTGTCATACACGGCCTTCCAGAGATATACCGCAGTGCTGCGATCGTCGCCATGCTCAGCCATTCTGGCGGCCATCACTTTCATCCAGGGCAGCGCCCCAGGAACCTCTGATCCTTTCAGGAAGGCCGCACCAGCCGCTTTATAGTCGCGCCGGTCAAGATAGTGAATGAAGCCGAGCGTGAAATACAGACGCCAGTAGGCAGGGTTCTCACGGATGCCTTTTTCCACCAGGGCCACTGCTTTTTCCGGCTGGCCTGCGCCATCCGGTGGCGGCTGGCTCAGAAACAGGGAACCAAATTCGTACGCGACGATCAGGTGCGGATCAAGATCAGTGGTGATATCCAATAGCGGATAAAGCAAGTCATAGCGCATCGACCGCTGGTTCAGCTTGTCGCCAAAATACTGGACTGCGCGGGTCCAGTAAATATCGGCCAGCAAGCTGGAGTAACCCAGGCTCATGCGCTTGACCGATTTGCCGGAAGGCATATAAAGCACTTCTTCCAGCGTTACTTCCTTACCGCGAAGCTTTTCCACCTGCGAGCGGCACAGCACCGTGCCGGCAAAGAACACTGCGAGCAGCAGAGAGCAGATGACAGTTGCTACGCGATTAGATTTCATTTCAGGTTACGCCGTTCGAAAATCAGCACTGCTGCGGCCACAGCAGACGCGGAGTAAAGCAGTGCATAAAGCGTATTGAAAAGGATGAGGCGGCCGCCGACGCCCTGGTCATGGGCAGTTTGCGCAATTATGTTGAGCGACGCGAAATTGGGCATGACATAAGCAGCGGCAGTGGCCAGCAATTTGGCCGCGCCCTTGGAGATGGCGGCGAAATTCTTCAGGTCCTCAGCAAATGTCCCAATCACAAAGAGGGCAAAGGCAAAAATCGCGGAAAATATGGGAGACGAGAAAGTAGAAAACAGCACGGTCAGGGCAGTGACGATCAGGAATTGAAGCACCGTGAAATAAATAGCCACCAGAAGCAGAGCGTCGGTCTTGTGCAGGCCATTGGTGAACATCAACGCAATGTAGAAGCCCACGGTCATGAGCGCGGTGTTTACAACCAACGTCATGACCAGGCCAAGATATTTGCCCAGGATAAACTCCCAGCGCCGCACCGGCCGGGAAAGAATTGTGTAGAGGGTCTTCTTCTCGATTTCCTTCGATACCAGCCCTATGCCGATAAAGATGGCGATAATTACGCCGAAAAGAGAAATGGAACTCAGACCCACATTGACCAGAATGAGCCGCTCCATGCCAATAGAGATCTGGCCGAACAACGGGGCGCTTGCCACCAGAAGCAGGACAAAAAGAATCAGGTTGTAAAGGACCCGGTCGCGCACGGCTTCACGAAACGTATTCAACGTAATGGCGGTCAGGCGAGAGATCATGAAATGACTTTCTCCTGCTCTGACGTTCTGGCCAGAAAATATTCTTCCAATGTGCCGTGCAGCGGCGTAACGGAAATAAGCCTGGCACGCTGCCGCCGCAGTTGGTCCAGCAGAGAATCAATGTCCTCACTGCGAACGATCCCACGGACGGTTTCGCCCGTGACATGAGATTCGATCAGCAAACC
>Ga0209488_10003477_pt1 | contig 12637 bp, 14 predicted proteins | sample Rivendell_Oct201_8_FD_188349 | JGI IMG/M metagenome (GOLD analysis project Ga0209488, IMG submission 188349) | Vadose zone soil microbial communities from the Eel River Critical Zone Observatory, Northern California, USA -... | ecosystem: Environmental > Terrestrial > Soil > Vadose zone >...
GACCGGCTCCTTTCGCCTGTGGCCCTGTACTGCGTGTCATCCGATTCGCAGCATAACCCACGCGCCGCGAATCGGAGCCGGTCATTCCATTGTGACTAAGATGGCACAGATTATTTGGGCACAGCTTCCGCTTTCGTAAAAGTGTTCTTGCATCTCCTAGCAGGAGAAGGGATCTGGAGAGGGGGACGGCACTTGAGTCCCCTTCCCCCGCAGCCCTGTCGAAATCTTCCTGCGGTTCTCTTTGTTCTCAAAGAACACCATCGTTGCGCTTCGAGATTAAGATTGGGCACAGTTTCCGGGAAAGGAACCACAGTGAAGAGAAAGAGATATTCCCGGAAATTTCAGCGGATGGCCTCATGTCCTTGTCCAGTCGATTGGACCACCTCCGAGTGTACTTTCCTGCCGTAGCCCTGGCTGTTGAGAAAATCAGGCCCGGCGAGGTCACCACAGTCGGCAATATTACTTGAATCGCCTCTGCGTTCCTCACGAACTCCCGATCAATATCCCTGTCAGAAACACGAGCACTCCCCCCACCACCACCAAAAACGCCGCCTGCAAAAACGGCGTATCCATATACTTATGTCGAATCCAGCTGATCACTCCCAATTCCACGCACACCACAAAAATCGCCACTGTAATCGCCACATGGAAATTCTTGATCAGAAAGGGAAGCGTGTGCCCCAATCCGCCCGCGGTAGTCATTCCTCCGATAATCAGCCCGCGGATCCACGGCGACCCTCTGCCCGTCAGCGATCCATCGTCCGAAAGCGATTCCGCAAATCCCATCGAAATTCCCGCTCCCACCGACGCCGCCATTCCCACCAGAAACGCTTCCCACGTCTTGTGCGAAGCGTACGCCGCCGCAAACAGCGGTGCCAGCGTGGACACCGATCCGTCCATCAACCCCGCAAGTCCCGGCTGCACCACCTGCAGCAAAAACAATTTCTTGTGCGAGGCATCTTCGGCCAGCCGCGCATGTTCCGTCAGGTGTTTTTCTTCTAGGTTTCCCGCAGTCTCGGTATGCTTTCGTTCCTCATCGGCAAGCTTATTAAGCAGTTCTCTCGTCCCGGCGTGTGTCACCCGTCCGGCCGCCCGCTGGTAAAAACGCACCGCCTCCATCTCCATCACTTGCGCGTGTTTCCGGGCGGCATTCACGCCCAGTGGCCGCACCAGCCACAACGGTCGTCGCTGTAGAAATCCCTTTACGTCTTCGCGGCGTATTGGCGGAATCTGCTCGCCAAATCGTCCTCGAAATTCTTCAAACAAACGATCCCGGTGCCCCACTTCCTCCACCCGCATCTCCTCGAACATATCCGCCGTTGCCGGATAGCTTTCCCGCAACGCATCCGCAAACTCGCCATAAATCCGTCCATCTTCTTCTTCGTTCTGAATCGCCAGCGCCAGAATTTCCCGTTCCGTCAGTTCCTTAAATCGTTTCTGCATCCAGCTCCATCCTTTAGTTCGCTTCGAACCACGTTGCTGCAAGAGAATCGCACATTTCGCCCGTCCCCGTCATCCAACCCAAAATCTCGCGATTTCCCAGCATTCTTGCGCCCCCTACGCAAAAGTACCAATTTGTGCTGGTACTTCCGTAACGCCGAATTCCCAAACGTATTTCCTTTATTTTAGGTACTTCTCATCTATAGGAACATCACATCCGTCCGCATACACTTCACTTAGTAAAAGTTGTAGAGTGAGAGGGCGGTTCTCAATGGCCACGCAAGATCTTATGACGAAGACCACCGGCAATTCATCCATTCTCAGGAGCACTTCTCAGGCAGAGCGCCGCGGCAGCCGCCGCTGCAAAATTACGCAGCTGATGCGCATTCGCCCATCTGATCCAGAAAAAGAACACTTTGAAGATCTGCGCGGCACCGCCAGCGTCTCCCGCAGCGGCGTCTTTTTTCAGACCAGCGAAACCGGCTACGAACTCGGCATGCGCCTGTTCGTCACCATGCCCTATTCGCGCGATCCCGCCGCTATCAACCGCGAATACCTCGCGGAAGTGGTGCGCCTCGACGCGCTGCCCAACGGCCTCAACGGCATCGGAATCAAGCTGCTGATGGAAATGGGCATGCAGCATTCCTACTCGTTCGCGCCGCCAACACCGCCCCGTCGCTAACAGCGATTAAATCTTCCGCCTACGTGCTGTCATCGCGAGCAGAGCGAGGGATCTGCTTTTCGCCTCGTGGCTCAACACAATTCAAAAAGGAAAAAGGGCGCCAGAGATTTCTCCCGTGCGCCCGTTTTTGCTGTTTGAGGGGTGAAACTTTGATTACGAATTGCCGAACATTCCCAACGTCCGGTGACGCAACCGGCCGATCTGCCGATTCAGCGGATGCCTGCGCGACAAGAACGAAAACACCGGCGGCCTCCGCTCCACCAAACGGTTGATCGCCAGATTCAAGCGCACATCGCGGCGCGCGTACTTCAATCCCGCCTGTAGAGTTTCCACCGCATCGTCTTTGCGGCCCGCAGTCGCGTACACTTCCGCAAGATTCAAATAAAGTTGCGCTTGATTGCGTTTCAAGCGCACCGCGTTATCGCAAAGCTTTTCCGCTTCCGCCCATTTCTCTTCGGAGCGCGCCAGCACCACGCCTAAATAAGACATATAGTAAGGATTATTCTTTTCCAGCTGCGCCGCTTTCTGCATGTGCGTCAGCGCTTTATCGGCGAAGTTATCGCGCAGTAGCGCCAGTCCCTGCTTGAATTCCTTGAATGCTTCGGTTTCTGTCATGTCCACCTCGTCCGCCTGCTCGAGCGGAGTTAGTTGCCGGCGTTGGAGAAGTGCCTGCGCGCGGCCCCTGTCATATTTTTTATTTCCACTACCTGAAAGTTAGGCAGGAAGTACGCCGGAATCTCCACCGATACGCCGCTGAAGAACCATCTGATGCCTGTTTTTTCGATAAGCGCTACGAGAAGTTTTGTCATTGCCGACATGACCCACGATAGGCGAAGATCTCACTGAAATCTACTGAACGGATGGACAGTCTTGGGACAGCCGGACAGTAGTGCAGCCCGTGCCGCTCGAACGGACAATCAATTTTCGCCGTGCCGTTGCTTCCACGCTTTTCGCCAAATCTTCCAGTCTCTTCGCGTTTCCGCAGCCATGGCTTTGCCGGCTTTGTGCAACCATCGGCCACGCCGGGCTGCCAAATCCCTTTTAACGGCGCTGATTTTCGTAGTGCTGCCCAGATGGATGTTCGCCGTTTCCCAGCCCATCGCGTAAAGCAGCCGCTCTTCGTCGCGTTCCTCGGGCAGGGAAGCCAGCTCAATGCGGCAGCAATCTGGCGCCAGCCGCCGAATCACCCAGTTATCGTGAAAATGCAAATGCGGATCGCGCACCCGCACCGCGCTGCTGATGATCTGCTCTTGCAACAAAGGAGCGTCGAGACTTTTCTCGCCGCTGGCCCAGATCCAACCGGAACGCGTCAACGCTTTCGCTTCACGCACAATATGCGCGCCGTGCCACTGAAAAAGTGCCAGAATTCGTGAATGCCCCAGGCTTCCCAGTCCCGCAATCCGCGTCTTCATCTGCATGGCGGCGTCCTTTACCGGCATGCAGCCATGCAAAAGGTCGGCCGCCAGCTCGGGAACTCTGCCGCGGTAGTCCGGGCAAGTCTCGATTTTCTGCCAGAAGCGAACTGGATCTCGCAACTTGCTCAATGCAATCTGCCGCAGCCAAACATGACGTTCCGCCAGCACGTACGGCGAGCCGCCTTTATCGATGGCATCGCGATAGCCAGCTTCAATCGCTTCGCGCGCGGCAGCGCGTGTCACTACAAGTTTTTCTTCTCCGATCGCGTAATACGCGCTCACCAGCAGCCGCACCAGATCCGAAGCATACACAGCCGGCCACGCTTCATCGAAGTCGTTCACTCCCCAGACCAGCCGCCCTTCTAGGTCGCGCCAAGTGCCAAAATTATCCACGTGCAGATCGCCAACAGCCAGCACTTGCGGCGCCCGCGCCAGTTCCGGACAAACAATTGGCCACAACTGCGCCCAACGATAAAATGTCGAACGCATGAACGGGAAAACCGCATCGGCCATCATGCGATGCTTGAGAACCAAATCGCCGCGCACAATCGAAATTTGTTGCGACTTCCACCTCTCCAAATCCAAAGTAGCAGCAACGATCGATGGCAGATTCTTTATGGACGGCTTGATCGTTTTCATTCAATCGAAAGATCTCTTCCTTGTAGTACGCAATCTTGCGTGCGCGTTTTTTAACTCAATGCATCCGCGCATGTTCCGCCGCCGTAGTCCCACTCACTCGCGATTCATAAATCGGAAATTTCCCCGCCAACTCCGCCACCTGCTTGCGTACCCGTTGCTCAGTTTCCGCATTCCCGATCGAGGCCAAAATTTCCCCAATCCATCCCGCGATCATTTCCATCTCCGCTTCCTTCATCCCCCGCGTAGTAATCGACGGCGTCCCCAACCTTATCCCGCCCGCTTTCATCGGCGGCAGCGGATCAAACGGAATCGAATTCTTATTCACGGTAATCCCCGCCCGGTCCAGCGCCTTCTCCGCATCATTTCCAGTAATCCCACGCGAGTGCACTTCCACCAGCAACAAATGATTGTCCGTCCCTCCCGAAACCACCCGCAGCCCGCGCCTCACAATCGCCGCCGCCAAAGCCTTGGCATTCTTCGCCACCTGCTGTTGATACTCCTTAAACGCCGGCTCCATCGCTTCCTTCAAGCACACCGCTTTGGCCGCGATGGTATGCACCAGCGGCCCGCCTTGAGTCCCAGGGAAAGTCAATTTATCCAACTCTTTCGCAAAAACCGTTTTGCACAGCACCAGCCCGCCACGCGGCCCGCGCAAAGTCTTGTGCGTAGTCGTGCTCACCAGGTCCGCATGCGGCACCGGACTAGGATGCACTCCCGCCGCCACCAGCCCCGCGATATGCGCCATATCTACAAAAAAAAGCGCGCCTACTGACTTCGCCGCCGCCGCAATCCGCGGAAAATCTATTACCCGCGAATAAGCGCTCGCTCCCGCCACAATCATTTTCGGTTTGTGCTCCGCCGCCAGCTTTTCGATTTCGTTGTAGTCAATCTGCTCGTTGTCCTGCCGCACTCCATACGCCACAAACTTATACATGCGCCCGGAAAAATTCAGCGGATGCCCATGCGTCAAATGCCCGCCATGCGATAGATTCATCCCCAGAACCGTATCGCCTGGCTGCAGCGTGCTCATATAAACCGACACATTGGCCTGCGTCCCCGAATGTGATTGCACGTTCGCGTGCTCCGCTCCAAACAGTTCCTTGGCCCGGTCAATCGCCAGCTGTTCCACCTTGTCGGCAAATTCGCACCCGCCGTAATACCGTTTGCCCGGATACCCCTCCGCGTATTTATTAGTAAAGATGGAGCCCATCGCCTCCAGCACCGCTTCCGACACCAAATTCTCGCTCGGTATCAGCTCCAGCCCCGTAGCCTGCCGCTCCGCCTCCTCCCGCAACAAAGTAGCAATCTGCGGATCCACCTGCGCAAGCCCCCGCTCCATCCTGCTATTGGCTTCAGTCGTCTTCGTCATGTCGTCCCTTTTCCCTCTCGCTTTACGGTGACATCATACCTGATTCTTTTTCTCTAAGTGCTGAGGGGAGAAAAAGCGAATATCTGTTATTGCGTCTCAAGACGCCGAAAAGCCGGGAGTGTACAAATACCTGTCGGAGGGAAGGCGATATGATTTGCGCCCAGCCAAGGTCAGGAGCCCGCAGTCTCAATATGGAAGGTTTGGGCCGAGGGTGGTGAGATTTATGCGTCGTCCCGGTTTTTCTTTCTCCGTGGAAATTCGGCCGAATTCGTCTTCTCTGCGAAATAAAAACTTCCGCAACGCAACAGGTGAGCTTGAAGACGGAGAGGAATTGTTAGTCGTTGTTCCTTCGGACACTCTAAGGCTCGTCGCGACGCCAGACCATCCGAATCCATCAGCCGAGTTCGTTGGGAAGTTTACGCTCCGGGACGGAAACCGGGGGTACACATGAACCCTTGAATGCGAAATGGACACGGGCGCAGCCGAAAGTGGCAAGATTCCGTTATGTTTTTTCTGATTTCAGACAGCCGTAATCTCGAAGCCGCTTAGAACGGATTGCCAATTCATCCGGCGTGAACAGGCGATGCCACCTTTCGTGTTCGTGAATAACGGCCTCGACGGTTAGGTCGATGCGGCCTCTTTCCCAAAGCGCGATGTAGCCTTCCGAGACATTCGGGGAGTGCAGCAAGATTCGTGCCGTCCTGAGTCCGTGCTGTTCCTGCAACATCTGTAGAAATCGACTCACATTGTATTTCGCTTCTAGGCGCGCCTTTTGGTAGATCTGAAACCTCTTCGTCGAATTGAAGAATCAAGGGGTCTTCTGACCTTTTCTGCCTCTTCTCTTGCAGCTGGGCGTGGACCGCGTAACTAACGCTAGACTTTGCCTGCCGGAATTCTACCCTAAGGCAACTCCACGATGAACAGCTGCAGACCCGCTCCAAGACATTCCAAGCGCTTCGCGGAACACTGCTGCCCCAGCAAGAGGTCATTCCGAAATCTCGGCGAGATTGTGCAGGACTACATAGATCAATGTCAAGAGGGCGCGACCGAAGAGCAAGAGTACTTTGCTGACGCGCCCGATTTGCGCAGCGCTATACACAGAGCTGCCCTTGCAACGGGCGCAAACGGTAAGCGACTCTCGCATCAATGGCGTATTCCCGGCGCGCTACTACAGGAGTTCGCCCCGGGGCCTGACGCGCCGGCAAGAAGCGGTCCGCGCCTGTAAGTCGTTTCCGGAGCTTATAGATATTTCGGAGAAGGTCGCGGGGAGAATTTGGAAAAACTCGGAGGTAACCGTCTACGATACCGCTTGTCGTGTTGGTGCGTATCTCGGAATCGAACCAAAACTAGTTTATCTGCACGCGGGCGTTAGAAAAGGCGCAAAAGCACTTGGTTTCAAGGGAAGTCTTCCCTTCATTTCGCCGTCGAAGCTTCCAAAGGAATTCCGCACATTAAAGCCAGACGAAATCGAGAATTGCTTATGCATCTATAGGGATGCACTCAAGCGTCTGCGGAAAGAGCTAGCTTAAGGCGGGCGGGTGGCGCACTCGGCCCGCTACGCCAAGTTCTCCTGGATAAAGCGCGGGCTCAGATGAACATCCACCTGGACCAGTGGGCCATCCCCAATCGCTTTGAATTCGTGAATCTCGCCAGCCTTGATCACGAAAATGTCGCCCGCGCAACCTTCAAACGTCTGCCCGTTCACGGTCCAGACTCCGCGGCCTTCCCGCACAAACTGAATTTCGTCGTAGGGATGGCGGTGCGGGCCGGGCCCCTTGCCGGGCAACGCGCTGAGTAAAAACACCGAAACGTTCACATCGCCGTGCTCCGCGCCGACAAATTCGTGCGAGCTCCCGACAAAAGGCAAGTGCTCCTGACGGACGCTGTACATTCTTATCCTCCATTCACTTCCATCGCGGGTTTCAGGGTTTGTTTTACAAACCCTTAGAAGAACAAGTTGTACTTACAAACCCTGAACTAATTTGGATGCCCGGCCTTTCCCTTCAGGTGTACTCCGCTTGCAGCGGTGCTCGTTCCCCCCACCTGTCATCCCGAGCGCGCCCGCCGCATCTGCTGTTGGCGGGAGACACTCGATCCACAAAAAATTCCGGATGCCTCATTCTTTCCTGCTTTACGCGAATGGCTGGGGCTTTCTTCCCTTCGCGTCACCAACGCTCGCCGTTGAACCGCCGATTGCGTATCGTCGGAGCAACAGAGGATTCAATGAATCTGGAACGCCTCAATCGAATCACCGTCGAAACCGGCAAATGCGGCAGCAGGCCCTGCATTCGGGCCTGCGTATTCGCGTTACGAATGTGCTCGAACTGCTTGGTGCCGGAGCCTCCTACGAGGAAATTCTCGCTGACTATCCATTTCTTGAACGCGAAGACATTCTCGTAGTGCTTGATTACGCAGCTCATCCTTCATTTTCCGTCACACGATTTCACTCTTTTTCACTCTTTCACACTCTGAAAATCGCAAGTCCTTTGCTTGTCACTCTTACTCAAAGTACCCAGGGGTAGTACACCCATCCCTCGCCACCAGACAGGCACTATAGTTCCTATCGAAAGCTGCGCAGGCGGGAGCGCACGCAAAAAAAAAGCCGGAGCGGTGGTCGCTCCGGCCCAAGTGTCAAATGAAATGTCGAAAGAACTACTTTTTGCAGGATTCGCTGACCATCTCAACCTTGGTTGCCTTCAGGTGTCCATGCTCCTTGGCATCGGCATCAACCGTCTCTTTGGCTTTTTCTTTGGCGCCGTGCATGTCCGGATGCCAGACTTTGCCGCTCACCGTCACGGTGTGTCCCAGGTGGGGAGAAAGTTTAACGGTGGCGCTGGTTACTTCCCATGTGCTTCCGTCCTCGCCGGTGATCTTGAATTCTCTTGCACTATCGCCTTTTGACAGACAGCCTGTGATGCTTCGCACATCGTCACTCTTATCCTGGCTCGGCGCCGCCTGCGCCGCAAAGACCGGTGAAAGAACCAGGCCGGATGCTACAAGAAGCTGCAACGACCATTTCGCTTTCATTTAGTGCCTCCTTGCGAGAGCGAACAGCCCAACACGCAGCCCTCAGTTTCTCTCGCCTTTGCAACCAGCATGCGCTAGGGACGAAATGGAAGGCCATGCAGTGAAATACCCGGGAAGGCAGGTATTTTTCGTTAGGGTAAAATTTGCCACTTTCGGGAACTCGCCAAAAGATTCCTCCGCTACGCCTGCCTGCGCAGGCAGGCTCGGAATGACGATTCCGTGGCGGCGTTAGGAGGCCATCTGCACGTCGAACGCAATTTTGACTTCGTCTTTGGCTCTGACGCCTGCTTTTCCGGGAGGCTTGATGCCGAAGTCAGTCTGCTTGACGGCTGCCTCGCCGGTGTAATGGCCGTCTTTCAGAGTGACTTGCGCGGTGACCGGCCGTGTCTGCCCAAGTAGCGTGAGATTTCCACGCAGCGTCCAGCGATCTTGACCGGCGGGCTCGGCGGCCGTGGATCTGAAGACGATTTCTTGATGTTGCTCGCTATCGAGGACTTCCGGACCGAGCATCGTCCTCTGCACTTCGGCGCGCTCTTTTTCGGAAGCATCCTTGTCGATCACGCGGAGCTGCCGCGCATCCACGTGAATTTCGACCGCGGGATGAGAGCCGGTTTCCGCAGTACCGTTGTGAATCGGAGCACGCACTTCGTGCTCATGACCGAACCCGGAGAACGCGCCAGTCTTGCCGACGTGGATCGTCAACGTGGACTTTTGCGCGTCAATGTTGTGCTGTTGCGCGCTCCCGCTCCGTGCGCACATCAAACTCGCTGCTGCCAGGAACATAGCTCGCTTCATGGTTCGCTCCAAGACTGGAAATTCGATTTTAGCTCCAAGACGAACCGTGAGACTACGGGGCTGTCACCCGGCTAGGATGGCAAGGCGTCGGCAGCGCAACCGGCTGCGCGAGTCAGCAACAGCGTGCGTTCACGCGAATTGTGCGCAAGCGAAGCAGCGCGACTGAATTCGGCTTGCGCTTCGGACAAGCGGCCTAATTTTTTCAGTAAGTCGGCGCGGACGGCAGGAAGCAAATGGTAGGACTTAAGCGCATCATCGGACGTAAGCGAATCCACGATGTCGAGGCCAGCTTGTGGTCCGAACGCCATCGAAACTGCGACGGCGCGATTCAGTTCGATGATCGGATTCGGCGTAAGCTGTGCCAGCGCAGCGTACAGCGTGGCGATGCGCGGCCAATCAGTTTGGGCTGCGGAGCCAGCGCGCGCGTGGCACGCGGCGATGGCAGCTTGCATCGCGTAAGGGCTTCGCGCCCCGTTCAGCCGTTCGGCGCGCTGCAGTTCAGCGAGCCCGTGGCGAATCAGCGCATGGTCCCAGCGAGTGCGATCCTGATCGGCAAGCAGGATTGGTTCGCCAGCGGAATTGGTTCGCGCGTGAGTGCGCGAAGCCTGGATTTCCATCAACGCCACCAAGCCGTGCACTTCCGGCTCGTCAGGAGCGAGTCCCGCAAGAATGCGCCCAAGTCGCAGAGCGTCTTCAATAAGTGCTGGGCGCATCCAGTCTTCGCCAGCGGTAGCGGAGTAGCCTTCGTTGAAAATTAAGTACAGAACTTCGAGCACGGAAGAAAGTCGCGCGGCCAGCTCGGCACCGCGAGGAACTTCAAATGGAACACGCGCTTCCGCCAGCGCGCGTTTCGCACGCACAATACGTTGCGCGATGGTCGGCTCGGGAACCAAAAAAGCGCGCGCGATTTCCTGCGTAGTCAGTCCGCCAAGAAGACGCAGCGTAAGCGCGACCCGCGCTTCCGTCGAAAGCACCGGATGGCAGGAGATGAAGAGCAGGCGGAGCAGATCGTCGCCGAAATTTTGTTCGTTGGCAGCGTCGAATTCGGCTTCAAAATTTGCCACGGCGGATTCCTGCTGGGAGTTGAGTTCGCGGCCGAGCTCTTTGTGTTTGCGCTCGAGAAGTTTGCTGCGGCGAAAATGATCGAGCGCGCGATGCTTGGCGGTGGCCATCAGCCATGCGCCAGGATTGTCAGGTACGCCGGAGCCCGGCCACTGTTCGAGCGCAGCGACCAAAGCGTCTTGCGCAAGTTCTTCGGCCAGGCCAACATCGCGAACCATTCGTGCAAGCGCTCCAATAATTCGCGCGGACTCGATGCGCCACACAGCATCAATGACGCGATGCGTGGCCGCAGTAGTTTCGATCTGGGTTGTCACGGCGACCCTTTCAACTGGTGAAACACTCAGCTTACGAGAAACATTTCACCAGTGAAAGAGGCGCCGCGCCCGGGACGCAAAGCCAGATTCGCAGCCCAGGATCGCAGAGGTCAGTCGAGGTCCGGACGTCCAATCAGGGCTTCGACTCACCAAGGTGCATCAGGAAGCAGCCGCGGCTTTGTCGAGGCAAGTGGTCTCGCCCTCTTCGTAAACTTGGCGAAGTTCGCATTCTCCCTCACCGACAACCTGGAGGAACTGCTTGGCCAGTTGGATGGCCTGCTCCTTCGAGTTGGTGCGAAGAATTGCAAACCCACCGACCAACTCCTTGGCTTCGGTGAACGGGCCGTCTGTCACAGTGGTCCTGTCCCCGGTCCGCCGTACGCGTGCGCCGAGGGCGCTTGGCAGGCAGCCTTCCGTGGCGACCAACCAACCGGCCTTGAAGCCATCCTCGATGAGCTGGCCCATCCTGGACATTTCTTCTTGCGATGGTGGAGTATTTCTTTCCACTGACTTGTACAAGCTCAGGAATTTCATCTGTGTAGCTCCTTTTGTTTGAAACTTTTTATGCGATGACTTAAGCAGAAATTATTTGCAGGGAGAAAAATCTTCAGGGCCGAGAATTTGCCGGACCTCGGTTTCGCCTTCCCAACCGGGCCAATATTTTTTATGCAACCCCATGAACTCGATCGCGGATTTCACCGCTTCTTCTCGCGATGGAAATTCCAAGATTGCGAAGCCGCCGACAATCTCCTTGGCTTCGGTGAACGGCCCATCGATCGCTTTGATTTCTCCGCCGGAAAGCCGCACGCGCGCCCCAGCTGCAGTCGGTTTCAGTGCTCCACCGCCATGAAATGCGCCGGATTTAGTGGCTTCTTCGTTGAGCTTATTCATCGCGTCGAGGAATTCCTTGGGCGGTTGCATCGAGGTTTCGGCGTGTTTGACCAACATCATAAATCGCATGTTCTATCTCCTTTTAGTTTTTACTGCCACTACCTATACGTCGAATGAGAAGGCCCGAAATCGACATGCCGCGAAATTATTTTTTGGCGCCGAGTTGCTTGCCGAGTTCTCTGTGGCGATCGATGGCTTCGCTGGGAGCAAAATCGTCCAGTTCGAAAAACTGCCGCAGCTCGATTTCGCAATCCCGAGTTTCGTGCGGAGCCGGCGCGCGCTTGGCCCATTCCAGCGCTTCTTCGCGCGATTTTACCTGGATGATCCAGTAGCCGGCGATGAGTTCCTTGGTTTCCGCGAATGGCCCATCGACGACGGCGACGCGCTTGCCGTTCGAATATTTAATGCGCGCGCCTTTGGAACTGGACTGCAGGCCGCTGAGGTCCAAAAGCACTCCAGCTTTCATAAGCTCTTCGTTGTATTTGGCCATGGCACTGAGCAGCGTTTCGCTGGGCATGATTCCGGCTTCGCTTTCCTTGCTGGCTTTCACGATCATCATGAATTTCATAGCTATTTCTCCTTAGATTTTTTATACGGCAAAACTTTGTGCAAATCTTGGTTGCTACCTATGCATCGAATGAGTCGGAGCAAAATCGACAATCATGAAAAATGTTTCCCGAAAATCGTGGGGCTACTCGGCCGCTTCGGTTACGGTGTGGAGCAACGGCCACAATAGCAACATTTGCAGGGCGCACAGAGAAAACTGGTGATGAGCTGCGGCGTCCGGCTGCAGAGCTTGCGACGCCGTAAGCACCAGAGAGGGCAGGAGCGCGATGGCGTCCTGAGCGACGGTGCCGACGTAGTTGGATAGCTGGGTCGCAGATTGATCGAAGCTCGAGAGCACAACAACGACTGCGAGAGCGATTACGATAGCCCGCACGATGGGCTTGATCGTTTGAGGTGTGGTGTGTTGGTTTGCCATATTCGACTCCTTGTGCAGCTT
>Ga0209488_10003482_pt1 | contig 12628 bp, 7 predicted proteins | sample Rivendell_Oct201_8_FD_188349 | JGI IMG/M metagenome (GOLD analysis project Ga0209488, IMG submission 188349) | Vadose zone soil microbial communities from the Eel River Critical Zone Observatory, Northern California, USA -... | ecosystem: Environmental > Terrestrial > Soil > Vadose zone >...
AACTCTTTCACACCGATACCGGCGACGGCGACAATTCCCGCCTCCTGCGTCGCATCCACAAACCGCACTGCAATCGCCGCCCCCACCTTCCCCACCGCCACCGGCGACTCCTCGGCCCGCGAATACTTCCCCTGCTCGCCATAAGCCAGGCTGATCGGAGTGCCGAGCTTGTTCTGCGTGATGTACTGGAATTTCTTCAGGCCTTCGCGGGCTCTGTCGGCTTGTCCGGATTGCTGGTAGGCGCGTGAGAGTCCGAATTGCGCGGAGGCGTGCAGTGGATCGACCTTCAACGCGCGGTCGAAGGCCTCGATCGCCTCCGGAAATTGCTTTAGCTGCGAATAGGTCGAGCCGAGAAAGTACCAGGCGTCGGCATCGTTCGGATCAATTTCCGTGACACGGCGGAATGTATCGATTGCGGCCTGCGGCTTGTCGGAATTCTTGTAGTACAGCCCGAGGCTGTACCAGGCGTGCGGGTCTTTGGGATCGTCTTGCGCGGCTTTCTGGAGCAGGACCTTCGCTTCGTCCACGCGCTGCAGATTCAATAGAGCCACTCCACGATTGAGCGTCGTCACTTTCAGCTTTGGGTCTTTGGCGGCGGCTTCTTCGAATGCCTTCAGACCTTTTTCGAATAACTGCTGATTCATGTAGGCAACGCCGATGTTGTTGAGGCGGGCCGCCCCCTGAGGATCGTCCGGTGACGCTGCACCAATGAGACTGATCAATAGACCTGCGAGAAGAATGGGGATCAGGGCGACGCTGCATTTCTTGATCATCTTGCGCACGAGTGATTCTATCTGAGCGGCAGTACTGGGCCGAAATACCTTGCCGTACGTCGATATGGGGAATAGGGGTCCTTACACTCCGCAGACATTCGCTATGCGAATAACCTGCTCCGCTCAGGATGACAAAATTGAAAGATTACTTTTTTCCATAAAGTCGGCTGGCAATGATGCCCCTCCCCTCTTCAATCGTCACTGTCTGTGCAGTTGCGATGTTCGAAATCTTATCCACTTGTCCACTGGGCCATTGCACTTCGACGGTGTCAGCTTTCATCTTCGACCCCAGTCCGAAGGTCAACACCAGTTCGCTCTGCGAAAGATAACTCGATCCGGACTTCATCATCTGCCAATGTTTGTCGCTGCCGGTAGTAATGCGAACGACTGCGCCAATGCCGTCGCGATTCGATTTCGTCCCGACCAGTTTCACGCGCAGGCTGTGATTTGTAACGCCCTCGCTTCGGTATAGATGGGCCGGACCAGCGTTAGTGGTCATCAGAATGTCGAGCGCACCATCATTGTCGATGTCACCGTAAGCGGCCCCCCGTGCCACTTTCGGAGCGGCAAACGCTGCGCCGACCTTCGTAGTCGTCTCTTCGAACTTGCCATTCCCAAGATTGCGAAACAGATGCGGAGGCTCGGCGTAACTAACACGCTTCTGCACACGCTCGATTTCGTTCTCGATGTGACCGTCGGCAACTAAAATGTCGGGCCAACCGTCGTTGTCGTAATCGAAGAAGAAGCAACCGAAACCGAGTGTGACGAGAGTTGCGCGCCCAACCTCGGAGCGCGGCGCTTCGTCTACGAACAGGCCGTTGCCTTCATTGTGATAGAGCGACAACATTTGGTTCGAAAAATTTGTGATGATCAAGCTGGCATGACCGGACCGGTCATAGTCGGCGGCGTCAACACCCATACCGGCGCGCGCGATGCCATCTTCACTGAACGCAATGCCGGCGGACACGGCTCGTTCTTCGAATGTTCCGTTCTTCTTGTTCAGGTAAAGCTTGTTGGGCTGCGTGTCGTTGGCGATCAGAATGTCGGGCCAGCCATCGCCGTTGTAATCGAGAATGGCGACGCCCAGACTCTTCGACGTGGGATCGTAGAATCCCGCTCGCTGCGTGGCATCTTCAAACTTGCCGTTGCCGAGGTTGTGCCAAAGCCGCGCCGATGTGCCTTTGTACGATTCCGGCGTGCAATATGATTTATGCGCACCGTCAAGCGTGCAATAGAGATCGCCTTGCTCCGACCACTGCACGTAATTCGATACAACGAGATCAAGCTTGCCATCGCGATCGTAGTCCACCCAGGCAGCGCTGGTGGAAAATTCGTTCGGACCCAACATACCAGCCGTCGTCGTGACGTCTTTAAACGTCCCCTTGCCGTTGTTATGAAAGAGGTGGCTCTGGCCAAGAGCCGTGATGAAGATGTCGTCAAAGCCGTCGTTGTCATAGTCGCCGATGGCTGCGCCGAGTCCGAAGAGCGACATTCCAAGACCGGACCTGCGGGTGACGTCCGTGAAAGTACCGTCATGATTGTTGTGATAAAGCTTGGGCGTAGTCGGGCCGCTCTTCGTGTGTCCGACCCAATCCTGGCCATTGATAAGCAGTATGTCCGGCCAACCGTCATTGTCGTAGTCGATGAAAGCGCAGCCCGGGCCCATCGTTTCAGGCAACCACTTCTTTCCGAAGGCGCCGTTGTTGTGTGTGAATCGGATTCCCGACTGCGCAGTGATGTCGACGAATGTAATGGTCTGCGCAGGCGCAATCGCTGCCCAGGGAAAAATCAATACCAACCACAGAAATGCGTGGGCGCGGAGGAAGACAAAGGGAAGGAACTTGAGGGTCTCTCCGTGTCTCCGTGTATCCATAGTAGATTCTTCTGCCGAAGAGCGCATCACCGGCCAGCCCCCAAACCAACCCTGCCGACAGAAGTCACAGCCCGGGGCTTGCGAGCGCGCGTTGATGCCCCCGACTGTTCGGTTCCAGGCAGCGCAACTGACACGTGCTCGTGAATACTCTGCCGCTCGTTGTTGTCTTCAGGATTGAGTTGCCGATAAGGCCCAGTAATCGCCTGCGCAGCCTCGTCCGCTTTGAAACGTAAATAACGCGCCTGATGTTCCCTGGCCATCTTCTCATCACCCAATCCGTTGTAGCAGAGCATCAGGTTGTAATGTGCCTGCAAGTCTTCAGGATCGATCGCCAGCACCTGCTGCAGAACTTTCGCAGCCTCCGCATACTTGCGCTGAAGGAAGAGCACACGTCCCAGATTATTTACAGCCACGCGGTCTCGCGGATACTGGGCCAGAACTTTCCTGAGATGTTGAGCGGCGCCGTCGTAGTCTCCCTCCTGTCGCAAGACGCCAGAATAAAAGAAATGTGCTCGCGCGAGATCAGGACTTAGAGCCAGCGCCCTTTCAAGAACCGTGCGAGCGCGGGCAACATCGCCTTCCTGAAGCGCGGCGCGTCCGATGTTCACCCATCCGTCCGGGTTCTGCGGATCGGCTTCCGTGACTTTTTCAAACGCCGCCTGGGCAGCTTTCAGATCGCCCTGCAGCAGCAGTCCGATCCCATAATCGTTCCAGCGTTGCCAATCTTCCTTCCTGAGATCCGTCCTGGGCTGGGGCGCATGAGCGCCCGGAGAAAGCACATCGAGCGTGACCTGATTCTGCGCAACGGTCACGATCGGCACGTCGGGAATCTTCTCCTGCTTGGCGGAAACACCTTGCAGTGAGCCGGTCAGGACAAATTTGCGATCGTCGTAATCGGAGGTGACAGAGGTGGCTGGCTGATTCGCTTCGGGCACTCCTGCAAACGCGAATTGCGTCCCCCACCAAACGAATTTGCGATAGAGCAGCCGCGCCGTGAGTGTGATCTTGTTGCCGACTGCTCCATTGGCGCTCGGAACTTTCATGCGGAAATGCACAGTGTCGGCAGCGCCGGGAGGAATCAGACGAACATATACAACGGCACGCGTCGCCCAGGCATTTCGCTTGTTGATGGGATTGCCGTGAGCATCGACCTGCAGCGAGCGATAGAAGTGGGCTCCCTTTTCCACGGGGCCTTTTCCGTTGTCCTCGACCTCGCCACTCCAAAAAACTACTTTGCCGTTTTCGTCCATGCCCTTCAATTCCAGCCAGGTGTCATAGGCGTCAACGGTGCCGCCGGGAAAAAAATGCCCAACACGCTTGGTGCGGACGACTACATCCACGCGCACAGTATCCCCGCGGCGAACTGCAGGCTGCACACGGTCGAGCGGCGCCGTGACAGGGACGGCCTCGCCGCCCGTGCCGGGCGTTACTTTCGCTTCGGCTTCTTCCCCCACCGCAAACGTGGTAGATACTTCGTGCTGCGCCGTGGCCCCTGCCTTGACCTCGCGCGCCGGCGACAGAGCGAAAATGTCGACAGTCAACGCGCCGTTCGTCAGGAAGTCGTCTGTGACTTTCAACTGCTCTGCATCTTCATTGGCTGTAGGAAGCGCGGTGTTGGCTCCCGGGAAACGATGCGAGTGGACCTTGCCCGCAACATTGCCGAGGTCATTCGAAGGCTCGAGCGGCATGTGGCAGTCGGCGCACTGCTGCGGCTTGGTCGGATAATAAAACGATCGCGCACCCTGCCCGGAGACTCCGCTGGCCTGCCAGTTGTCGTACTCGTTGAAGCCGCGAATCCAGCGATAGTGATTGACCGGAACATCCAGGTGAACCTTGTGGCAAGACGAGCAGAATTCCGCCGTCTGCTCGCGCATGAATGGCTTGAGAAAAACGCGGCGATGCGGCTCGGGATTCAACTTGGTGATGGTGTCGTGTAAGTAGCGAATTACAGGATTCTTGCTAGCCGCCAGTTCGTGCAGTTTGGGATACTCCAAGTAGAAATCGCCCTGCCCCATCGTGCTTTTCACATCCGCAATCGCGTGACACATCATGCAGCCAAGCCCTGCCTGCGCTTCGGGAGTGTGTACGATCTGCTTGATCGGCGTATCCATCTTGCCGGCGTATAGCACCGCTGGATCGTGACATCCGCCACACCACTTCGAGGGCTTTGTACCGACCACGTCCTGCATGTATTCAATTGACTTGCGATACCACTGATTGTTAAACGACGAAAAATGATGCGCCGAACTCGACCACTGCTTGTAGATGTCTTCATGGCAGCGCTTGCAGGAGTCTGACTCCATGAAAAACTTGCTGGGAATCTTCTGGCCGCCATAGACCTGGGCAGAACTGGGAAAGAACGGGCCCTGCGGACCGTCCCCTTCCGCGTCCATGGTGGCCGGGGATAGCGTCGGATTCTTGATGAGGTTGTAACTCAACCACCGCGTCTCGCGCTGATAATGCGCAGCCCAGCCGATGCCTGCCAATAACGCAACGCAGACCAAGAGTCGCACCGCTGCGTTCGAACTCACCCAGTTGCGCTTTCCCATCCACTCGGCCAGCAAGCAACTGATGCCAGCAACGCTCATGATGATGTGCGCATATAGCCACTTGAACTCGCTGTGAGCTGTGCCCGTACGGAAAAGCACCAGGCCGAGAATCGCTCCCGCCGTCAGCAGAACCCAGCCTGACTTCCAAACAAAGTTTCCGTCCCTCAAAAGAGGCCACAGCAAAAAGAGCATCAGCACCGCGGCAACGACACCGACGAACGCGTGTATTAGCACTACTCCGGGATAGAGAATATTGGCTTGCGGAAAGGGATACAGATACGCCGCGCTAAGCAGCAGAAGCAACACGAGAGCGCGTAGCAGCTTCTGGGGTATCGAGAGATTGGAACCCGACATAGTTGTGCTTCGCGTCAGAAAAGCGCCGCTTGTCCTATGCAAGACAGCACGTTGCGTCGCAGGTTAAACAGCGTAGTCGATGATGCTTGTCGGGATAATAGTACAAAAATACTAGCGACCCACCGCTGATGGGTGCGGAAACTCTCCCCGCGCTTCATCGAGCGAAGACGCAACCGCAAGCACGAGTTCCTCTTCCCATGGTCTGCCAACAATCTGCACTCCGATCGGAAGGCCTTCAGAAGACAGTACCATTGGCACCACAACAGCAGGAAAGCCCAACAAGTTAAACCACTCGCAGTACGTCCACGCATCAAGATACTTCACCGTCCGCCCTTCGACCTGCCACTGGCGCTCACCATGTCGAAAAGCCGAAATGGCTGCGGTAGGACAAAGCAGCACGGGATACTTCCGCATCTGGAGCAGAATTCTTTCTCGAACATCGTCGCGCCCGAGCCAGGTTGCGAGAAGAGACTCGCCCGTATGTGTTGGTTCAGCGGCGGTCCACGATAAAAATTCCTTCAGGATCGGACTGATCTCCTCCTCATGTCTGGGTAGCATCGGCCCAAGAATCATGCTTCCGGCGGTACCGAAGAGTTTCCACCACAGCTGCCGCGCCTCGTCGAGACCGTCGGGGCGGAATCGGTCCACACGCAATCCGCGTTGCGACAACAAGGTCGCCGCCTGAGTCACCGCCAGCCTGATTTCCGCAGTGACTGGAGTCCAGCCATCATCTTCGAAGAATCCGATACGGATCATGGGCACCTCGGTCTCACTCACTGTTCGCAGTGATACTGGAGCCGAGGAAGGATCCCCGTCATCAGGTCCGGCCATAGCTTCGAAGAGAATCTTCAGGTCCGCGACGGTACGCGCCATTGGCCCTACAACTCCGAGCAGTGCAAACGGGCCGCCAGATTTCGGGAAGTGTCCCGTCGAAGGAATGCGACCGGGCGTCGGCTTCAGGCCGCAGATGCCAGTGAAGTGCGCGGGCTCGCGAATGGAGCCGCCGCCATCGCTGCCTACGCCTCCGGCTGAGAGTCCAGCCGCGATGGCAGCCGATTCTCCCCCACTTGATCCCCCGGCCGTCCGAGTTAAGTCCCAGGGATTGTTCGTCTTCCCATAAAGAAGATTGTCAGTCTCCCATGCCATCAACAATTCCGGAGTGTTGGTGACTCCAAGTATCACGGCGCCCGCCGCCCGCAACCGCGCGACCAGCGGAGCATCCTGTGTAGCCACGTACCCGGCGCGCAGGCGAGTCCCCGCCTCACAACGATGGCCAGCGACATCTATCGCCGATTTAATGGAAAGCGGAACTCCATGCAGGGATCCCAGTTCATCTCCCCGCATCACTGCCTTCTCGGCAGCACGCGCTTGTTGCAGCACGCGATCCGGCTGCCAATCCACGAACGCATTCAGTTTGGGATTGAGTCGCTCAATGCGCTCCAGATACATGCGTGCAACTTCGAGTGGAGAAACAGATTTATCTCGGATTGCGGCGGCGATGCGAGTGGCAGACGGTAACGCGGACGACATGATCTTCGTGGCGGAAAACGGAGTCTATCACGCGGAGCGTTACGTCGGAGGACAAGGAACTCTTAACCACGGGGACACGGAGGTCCTGCGGGACGCCACCGCGCACGTACGATGCGGCGCGCCTACGCCCCGACCAGCTTTTCCAGCGCAGCCTTGTTGCGGATCAGAAGAGTGGACCCTCGCAGCTGCGCGAACTCTTTTTCGCGGAATTCGCCGAGAACTCTTGTCACAGTCTCCCGCGAGGTGCCGATGAGCTGCGCGATCTCCTCGTGAGTGAGAGCGAGCTTGATTCGAATCCCCTCTTTGGTTTCCTCCCCGTTAATGGCCCACTCCAAAAGAAGCCGCGCCAACTTCTCAGACACGGAATGCGAGAGTCCCAGCGAACGGATCATCTCATACGCGCTTTGGCAGTCCTGGCTCAAGTGCTGAGCGGCGTGCAGCGAGGCGTCGGCATGGGTCTGCAGAAATTTCAGGAAATCATCGCGCTTAACGAAATCCAGCTGGCACGGTTGCAGCGTTTCGGCGGTTAGCTCGTAAGGCTTCCCTGACACCGTGCTGTTGAGTCCCAACACCTCGCCTGCTTGTGCGATGCGAAGAATCAGCGTTTTGCCATCCCGCGATGTCGTCGTCAGTTTCACTCGTCCCGCACAGAGGACATAAACGCCGCGCGGCGCCTGCCCCTCCACAAACAACACGGCGCCAGGTGGAAAGGCGGTCGCATATTTGATTTTGTCGAGGTCTTCTATAGATTGCTTAGGAAGATCACAAAAGAAACCGGTATGACGCAGCTTGCAGATCACACAATTCTCGGTGATCTGCAAACCATAGGGTGTACTCATATATAAACCCTCAAACAAGCATCATACGTCAGTTACGACATCGTCTGTGGATATTCGGATAAGTGCCTGCGAGTAGACCTGCCATCGAGGCACGAATGAGTGCGTAGGGCCTATGAACACCGCCTCAGGCCCGAAAGCCTTGCAGTTTAAGGGAAAAGACTCGTCGCCGCGGGCGGCGCGGTTACTTCTTGAACAGATTCTCAAACGCCTGCCGCGCATCGTTGGGACGGGCCGTGCCTTTGCTGGACGTCTCTTTTTCGAGCGAAACACGCATGGAATAAAAAGAGCAGTCATTCTGCTTGTCTTTGGGCGAGATCCGTTGCGGAATCGGCTGGTTGCATTCGAAACGGCTGGAGGGATCGAAGTGCTCGCACTGTTTGCAGGAGTGCAGATCGAATCCGCATTTCGGACATTGCCCGACTGGGTCAGTAATCGACTGCAACAGCGTCCCGCACTGAGCGCAGCGGGATACGGTGCGCGTTCCCGGCATGTTCAGCGGTCGCGGACCAAAAGTATTGTCTTTGCGTGAGGGACCCGGCTGTTCGAACTTTTTCTCCGGTTCGCGGCCCGAATCCTGATATCCACGCTGACGGTACTTGCGGTCCGACAATTAAAGACCTCCTGAAAACGCCTCATTCTCCGCCTTTCGGAGGCCGCGCACAAGAGCCTCTTTGCGCTGCTGGGCTCCGAACCACCCGTTCCAATAGTTTGCGCCCAGCGCTCACTAGTAAAATTCGTATTCGTCTAAGTTACTGGCCCGGTCGGCCACCCCGTGCTCGCGAAGAAATACCTCCGATGGCTGCCGCTGGCGCTGGTGTGCGCCGTTACTCCGCTTTTGGCCGAAGAGTCCGACTTTGGCAAAATTCGCATCCCGCGCGTGGACATTCCTCCCCGCATTGAAGAATTTCTCGCCATGGAACCGAGTCCTGCATGGAAAGGCAAGCTGGCCAAAGCGGAACAGTTTCGCCAAAGAATCCCCAGCGATGGCGCTCCGGTTTCAGAGCGAACTGAGGTCTATCTCGGATACGACGCCAGGAACCTGTATGCGATCTATATCTGTTTCGACCGCGAACCGCAGCGACTGCGCGCACGATTGTCGCGCCGCGAAGACCTTTTTGACGACGATTTCATCGAGCTAATGCTGGATACTTTCCACGATCACCGTCATGCCTACGCCTTTTTTGCGAACCCGCTGGGCGTGCAGGCAGATGCATTGTGGACGGAAGGTCCGGGCACGAACGACCAGAATTTCGACATGTCGTTCGATACCGTCTGGAACTCGGCGGGACGAGTCACGGATCGCGGCTTCGTAATCTGGATGGCAATTCCCTTTCGCAGCCTGCGTTTCGCTTCGACCGATCCGCAGACCTGGGGTGTGTTGCTGGCGCGGGAAATCCCCCGTAAGAACGAGCAATCGTTCTGGCCGCAGTACTCCAGTCGCGTTCAGGGACGATTGAATCAGGCGGGCGTAGCGACCGGATTGGAGAAAATTTCTCCGGGACGCAATCTGCAACTCATCCCGTACGGAGTGTTTCGCTCATTCAAGGAGCTTGACTTGCGCGATCCTAACCGTCCCGGATACACGCAGCGCGCTGCGTTTGGACAATTTGGGTTGGACGCAAAGGCGGTGTTGAAAGACAAATTCGTTCTTGACGTGACTGCCAACCCGGACTTCAGCCAAGTCGAATCGGATGATCCGCAAGTCACAGTCAACCAGCGCTTCGAGGTTCAGTTTCCGGAAAAACGGCCGTTTTTTCTGGAGAACGCGAATTACTTCCAAACGCCGATTCAGTTGCTGTTCACGCGCCGGATTGCAGATCCCAAATGGGGTGTGCGCTTGACCGGTAAGGACGGGCCTTGGGCAATCGGAACGCTGGTCGCACGCACCGATTCCCCGGGCGAGGCCGTAACCCCACCCTATGGCGACTATCCTGGCAATCCGCTACTTGGCCAACACGCGCTGTTTGCGATTGGACGCGTTAGCCGCGACATCGGCAGTCAGTCGTCGATCGGCCTGCTGTACGCCGATCGCGAGGCGGGCGGATTCTTTAATCGCGTTGGGAGTATTGATGGACGTTTCAAACTGAACGACAACTGGGTGGCGAATGTGCAGGGTGTGGTCAGCGCAACCATCAATCCGGACGATCCGAATTTCAATCTGTTTAATACCAGCGGTCAATATCAAGCGGGATCCGCTGGCGAAGTCATCGTTCAACGCGACGGGCTCAGGCTGAACTACTACCTCGACTATTCGGATCGCAGCCCGAATTTTCGAACGCTAACTGGCTTTGATCCGCAGCCGGACATTCACGAGGTGTATCAGCGTCTGCAATACACCTTTCGGCCGGAGGGCAAACACCTCGTTTCATGGGGTCCGATGTTCGAGCACTACTTGATCTACGATCATGAAGGAAACGAGATCGGCTCCGGCTACTTCCCTTCCGTCCGGGTGGAGTTAATGGGACAAACATTTCTGGGTGCGTTTTATGCCAAGGAAATGGAACAACTGCGGCCACAGGATTTTGATGGCCTGGACCAGATCAAGAAATATACGCGGCACACCACGGAATTCTTGCTGGACACTAATTACTTTCGGAAATTTTCTGTCCATGCCGACTATCGATGGGGCGAGCGCGTGAACTACGATCCGCCGACGAATCCGGTCGATCCGTCGCATACTCTGGCGCCTTTTCTGGCCAGCCGGACCAGCGCGAACGTGCAGATAACGGTGAGGCCGACCCGGTCGCTGAAGATCGACAATACCTACATCTTTTTCCGTTTACATCACTGCGCGAATTGCCCTCCACCGCTGGGAAGCATGAACAATCACATTATCCGGACGCGGGTGAACTATCAGTTCAACAAGGAGCTCTCATTTCGCTTCATTGGACAGTACAGTGCAGTCCTCACAACTCCGGGGTTCACTTCGTTGGACACGACCAAGAACTTCAATGCGGATTTCCTGATCACCTATCTGGTCCACCCCAGCACCGCGATTTACGTGGGATACAACAGCAACCTTGAGAACATTGATCCGATACTGACGCCCGGCGGCATCACTCACATTCCCGGCGGACGACTGGTCAATGACGGCCGCAACTTCTTTGTGAAGGCGTCGTATTTATTCCGGTTCTAGGGAGACGCGGCACACGCCGCGTCTCAACCTTGGACATGTGGCGGGTCTAGCGCACTGCTGCGGTTGCGCAGTGCTGATCGAAGGCGGCTCTGAGATCGGCGGCAATGGCTTGCGCATCGCGGGATTCAATCTGCCGGCGTTCCATCATGTAAACGAGCTTGCCGTCGTGAAGAATGCCAATCGATGGCGAAGAAGGCGGATAGCCCGTGAAATAGGAGCGGGCACGTTCGGTAGCTTCCAGGTCCTGGCCTGCGAACACTGTAACAACCTTTCCCGGCTTGGTCGCGTTCTCAAGGGCGAGGCGAACGGCCGGCCGCATCCGTCCTGCAGCGCATCCGCAAATCGAGTTGACGACGACCATCGTGGTACCGGGGCTTGGCAGTGTCTGATCCACTTCCGCTGCGGTACGAAGCTCTTCAATTCCCAAACGCGTCAGTTCTTCGCGCATCGGGACGACCATAATTTCCGGATACATTGATTCTCCTCTTCTCCAGTTCAGCGATTCGGTAACTTCATTCTAATATGCCTTGCTCGTGTGGACATGAGATGCTCGGACCTATATAGACTGAAATCCGCAAGATGACGATTCAGGAAAACGTCCCGCTAGCGCCGCTGACGACCTTGCAAGTGGGCGGTCCGGCCAGATATTTTGCCGAGGCGGCCAGCGAAGACGACATTCATGAGGCGGTGGATTTCGGGCGTGCGAAGAGGTTGCCGCTGTTCGTGCTGGGCGGCGGAAGCAACTTGCTAGTCGCTGATTCGGGCTGGCCGGGACTCGTCCTGAAAATTGTGACTGGCGGAATCACGCAACAAGAAGCAGGCGGCGCAGTCATTTTTGAGGTCGGCGCGGGCGTGGATTGGGACGAATTTGTCGCACGCGCAGTAACCGAGAATTGCGCCGGCGTAGAGTGCCTGAGCGGAATCCCAGGGAGTGTCGGCGGGACTCCGGTACAGAACGTGGGAGCTTACGGACAGGAAGTTTCGGAGACGATCGAATCCGTCCGTGCGTTCGACCTGAAGCAGGGCAAGACTGTCGTTCTCCCTTCAGAGGCCTGTGGCTTCCGATACCGCACCAGCATCTTCAACACGACCGAGCGCGGACGATACATCATCTCGATCGTCACCTACCGGCTGGCGCCAGGCGGAAGTCCCAGCCTGAAGTATGCGGATTTGCAAAAGCATTTCGCAGGCGCGGGTAATCCCCCGTCCCTCGCGCAAGTACGGACTGCAGTGCGGCAGATTCGTCAAAGCAAAGGCATGTTGATCGTACCCGGAGACCCGGACTGCCGCAGCGCAGGTTCGTTTTTCAAGAATCCCGTGCTGAGCGAGAACCAGTTTCACCATCTGTCCAGGCGCGCTGAGTCCCAAGGTTTGAAAATTCCCAGCTATCCGGCGCTGGACGCACAACGTAAAGTCTCTGCCGCGTGGCTAGTGGAACATTCCGGATTCGCCAAAGGCTTCACGATGGGTGCGGCTGGAATTTCACGCAAGCACTCGCTGGCCTTGATCAACACCGGCAACGCACGAGCGGCAGATGTTGTCCGTCTCAAGGAAGCAATTCAACACGGAGTCGA
>Ga0209488_10003483_pt1 | contig 12628 bp, 11 predicted proteins | sample Rivendell_Oct201_8_FD_188349 | JGI IMG/M metagenome (GOLD analysis project Ga0209488, IMG submission 188349) | Vadose zone soil microbial communities from the Eel River Critical Zone Observatory, Northern California, USA -... | ecosystem: Environmental > Terrestrial > Soil > Vadose zone >...
CGTCTTCGGCGGCGGGCTCGCACTCTACGACAAAAAAGGACAAATCGTCGGAGCTCTCGGCGTGAGCGGGGACACCTCTTGTGCAGACCATGTAGTCGCCTGGAAGACCCGCCACGCTCTCGCTTTAGACGCCGTGCCAATGGGAGTAGCACCCGGACCGAGCGACAATCTCATTTTCGATATTGAAAATGGAGTCAGCAGCAGCGGCTTCGGACATCCGAGTTGTAAAGGTGGCAATCCAAGCGAGGAGATTATCAAGAAGCTTACGGAAACACATCCGGCCGGACCCCGCCCTTAGGGAAAATGCCTAATTTAGCGTGTCCCAGTTAAGGTTGCAAAGCGGGACCAATGCGACTGCGCATTCTATGATCGGAGACTGAGGTGCTCGCATCGACGCCCGATTTTTACCGATACTTCAGCGTGTTTAAGTACCTTGATTGTTACTTTCCGCCGCTCGTTCCGTCAACGTCGTCACCCAGGACGGAGAAACTTCAGAATAGCTTTGCTTCCCGGTTTTGATTTCAGTATCGGATCCCTGTGCGCCTGGCAGCATCAGGTTCGCGGCGGCCATCACGTCGGCGGTGATTCCGGGAAACAGGGCATTGAACTTCACCGCGAACTTCGCCGGCAAAGAGAGCACAACCTCCGCTTTGCCTCGTATGCAGGCGCGCAGTATCTTTTGCGCTGCTCGTTCCGCGTTCATCGATACAATTGGCAGCGAGTCACTAATGCTGAACCAGGCATATTCCGCCTCATTATTTCCCTTGAACAACGCGTTGCGTGGACTGCCGGTGCGCATCAATCCCGGACAGACGGTGGTGACTCGAATGTTGTCTTTTAAAAGTCCCAATCGCAAACCTTGAGAAAATCCAGCTAGGGCGAACTTACCAACGCAGTACGGAAGCAAATGTGGCACGCTGATCTTCCCGCCAATCGAGGAAATATTCACGATGCGTCCTTGCTCGCGCCGCCGCATATCTGGAAGCACGGCCATGGTAGCAAAGTAAGCTCCCCAAAAGTGCGTGTTCAACGAGTCTCGGAAATCGTCGATGGTCATGACTTCCAGAGGTCCCACACAGATTGTCCCCGCGTTATTCACCAGAATATCGACCGGTCCAAAGTTCTGCCGGATCCGATCTATAGCGACGTCCGCCTCTTCTCGCATCGTGATGTCGCTTTCGATCGCCAGGACGTGTTCGCCGAACCTGCGAATGTCCGCGGTTGCTCGCTCCAACGCCTCGCCGTCGCGCGCAGCAATTGCCACCCGTGCGCCGCGCCTGGCAAACTCGCGGGCCAAGAGCAGGCCCAATCCTCGCGAACCGCCGGTAATGAAGACGTTTTTGCCGGCTAGGTTATAGCTTTGGCGCCGCCACAGTTTGGCGGCGGCGCCGAGCCCCGAAACTATTCCGATTCCGAAAAAGATGTTTTGACTTTGGCTTCGCAATTTGGCCCTCTTGACACGTCCACGAACTACTCCATCACACAACGCTGCGAGCCGCGCAAACAATGGGCCAGGAACTGTAAACCACTCTCTTGAAAACTGTAGGCCTGATGTTCAAATGGTCCTGCTGCAGACGTGCCCGATTTCTTGCCCAAAGGTCGATCTCCGGAATGGTGCGCAGCCGGACAACCCCATCGAGCGCCAGCAGAAACTGTTTTCGGCATCCCCTCCAAGGCTCTACGCATCTCACGGTGACCCTAGATTCCTCAATGCGCCACCTCGCTCCACGTTCGATAGGGAAGGCCGTATTCGCGGCGATCTTTCATCCCAAACGTGTGAGGTCAAAGCAAATTCCACAATCCAAAAGGGAGACGACATGGCAAGTCAGTTTGCGTTAGTGACAGAGCATCCAGCGGAATTGGATTTTTCCTGGCAAAAGAACTCGCAGGACGCGGTTACGACTTGGCGATTTGCTCAGCCGGCGCGCGATTGGTCGACGCCACAGAAAAACTGAAGCCCCTGAGCGGGCGGGTCACAGAAATACAAGCGGATCTAGCCACTCGCGAAGGGGTGCAACAACTTTGGGACGAAGTTCTCTCGCTCGGTAGGCCGGTCGATATTGCCTGCATCAATGCAGGAGTGGGAGTTGGAAGTCTATTTGCCGAAACTGACCTCGACGCCGAACTGAACATGGTCTACCTAAACTGCGCAGGCACCGTCCAACTGGCGAAGTATCTGGTGCAGCACATGTTAGCCCGGAAAGCGGGGCGGATTCTGTTCACGTCTTCTATAGCAGCGGAGATGGTGGCGCCCCGGGAGGCAGTCTATGCGGCCACTAAGGCTTTTGGGCTCTCATTTGGCCACAGCCTGCGATACGAGCTCCGCGACACTGAAGTGTCGGTAACGGCGCTTCAACCAGGTCCCACCGATACGGACTTTTTCCATCGCGCAGGCATGGACAATACCGAAGTGGGCTCGACTGGCAAAACGGAAAGCCAGCCCGATGACGTCGCACATCAGGGCATCGAAGCGCTCTTGGCGGGCAAGGATCATGTCTACGCGGCGTCAGCAAAAACGAAGGTCGAAGGCATGTTGGCTAATGTCACTCCCGGCGGTGTCAAAGGTGCAATGCACGAGAAAACGGCCAGGCCCAAAGCAAGCTGACGCTCTTGTTTCATGAGCTTTTCGCTCATCACAGTCATTTAGGAGAATAGCGATGTCGAAAGTATTGAACGAAAAACCAAATGCCGAACAGCTGCCCACGGTCGGGACTGTCGGGATCATAGTTGACGGACATTACGCGCCTCCGCCGGAGGACAAAGACGGCAAGACCTGGGTCCGAACGAGCGCCTTGGTTCATGCCGATACCCGCGCTCTCTATGAGATTTGGCGCGATACAGAAAATATCCCACTCTGGCAGGAACAAATCGTTCGCGTGACCCGTACTGGAGAAACGACCTCTCACTGGGTGATGCAGTCGGCAGACAAGAGCAAGACGATCGAATGGGATTCCGAGATTTTGGCCGATGAGCCCGGCCATCGTATCGCCTGGCGTTCCATAGGAGGCGAATCAAACAATGCAGGAGAGGTTGTCTTCGAACCGTCTCCGGGTAGCCGCGCAACGATGGTCACCGTCCTGCAGGAATTCCGAATGGGCAAATTTACCAGTTTGTGGGAAAGCATCCCAGGCCGCAATCCGAAACAGGCTGTCATTGAAAATTTGAGGCATTTCAAAGCTCTAGCGGAAACCGGCGAAATTCCGAGAACGGAAGGCCAACCTCATGGTCCGCGGGGAAAGATTGCCGATACGAAGCGATCCCTCTACGGCGAAAAGATAACGACACCACCTGGTTTGAATCGCAAAGCCAGCTAAACCTGACTTATCGATTGGAGGTTAGCATGAAAGCTCTTTGTTGGATGGGAAGCAGCAAAGTCGAAGTTCATACCGTCAGTGATCCAACGATTCTGAATCCGCACGACGCTATCATCAAGGTAACGCGCACGGCTATCTGTGGATCGGATCTGCATTTGTTCGACGGCTTCATACCTACCATGGAAGAAGGCGACATTCTTGGTCACGAATTCATGGGCATCGTGGAGGAGGTGGGCAAGGATGTCAACAACCTCCAACGCGGTGACCGCATTGTCGTCCCCTTCACGATTGCCTGCGGCAATTGCGAGTTTTGCCGGAAGAAAATCTGGTCTGCCTGTGACAATACCAATCCCAACGCCCATCTTATGGAGGCCGCTTACGGATATTCGGGCTCCGGGCTTTTCGGCTATTCGCATATGATGGGCGGCTACGCCGGAGGCCAGGCGCAGTATGTCCGCGTACCTTTCGCCAATGTTGGTCCGTTAAAGATCGAAAGTGATCTTCCCGATGAGAAAGTACTGTTTCTCTCCGATATTTTCCCGACAGGATTTATGGCGGCGGAAAATGCCCAGATACAAGAGAACGACATCGTTGCCGTTTGGGGCTGCGGACCTGTCGGGCAGTTCTCGATTGCCAGCGCGTTCATGCTGGGCGCGGCGCGTGTTATCGCGATTGATCGGTTCCCCGAACGCCTGGAACTGGCACGATCGATTGGAGCGGTCACAGTCGATTATTCCGAGGAAGATGTGAGTGTGTTGACCGCCCTGAAAGACTTAACTGGCGGTGTTGGGCCAGACTCCTGCATTGATGCCGTCGGGCTTGAGGCTCATTCCGCACAGTTACAAGGGATGTACGACAAAGTAAAAACGGCGCTGATGTTGGAGACCGACAGATCGAGTGTCCTGAGGCAGGCAATTCAGGGGGTGCGCAAGGGTGGAACTGTTTCTATCCCAGGCGTCTACGGAGGTCTGCTTGACAAGATGCCCTTCGGCGCCGCTTTCGGCAAAGGTATCACAATGAAAATGGGTCAGACCAACATGCATAACTATATGAAGCCGCTCTTCGCACGTATTGAGAAGGGCCAGATTGACCCGAGCTACATCATTTCTCACCGCATCACTCTTGACGAGGCGCCCGACATGTATAAGGTCTGGCGGGACAAGAAGCAAAACGTCACCAAGATTGTGATTGACCCCTGGGCAGCATAATCGCACTGGCATGGCCATTTGCGAGATAGGACTTGCCTTAGGACCATCGCAAACAGAATCGTTAGCGAAGCCGAACGGCGTCTCCCCGGACAGCCCACAACTTCTCTTGTTGCGAAATCCCCGGTCAGAGTTCACTGGGATAAAGAAAGCGGCAGCAGTGCTCCCCAGGTTCTCATCGAACACGAATCTATGGAAAGACGGTGAACGCCCTGCCGGCCGCCATCCGACGTCGTCCGATTCGTGTCGTCATTGCCGACGATCATTCTGTTGTGATACGGACGTACGATGGCTTTGATGAGATTAAAGCGGATCTGATCAAATTAACTAGACGAGGTTCGACTGTATAATTATCCTTTCCACATTCGGAATGTGCAGTGGGAGGTTTCCCATGCTGACGAGCAACTCTTCTGTGACTCCTAACCGCGCGCTTGATATCATCGAGGAGAAACAACCCGAGAACGCTTTGCGCGACAATGAAGAACGCTACCGCACCTTGTTCGATTTGGCCCCCGTCGCTGTCTATTCCTGTGATGCCTCAGGTGTGATCCGCGACTACAACAACCGCGCAGCGGAACTGTGGGGCCGCAAACCACAACTCGGTGATACAGACGAGCGGTTTTGCGGCTCGTTCAAGCTGTACCGCCCCGATGGCAGCTTTATGCCACACGAACAGTGTCCGATGGGCGACGTGCTGACTGGCAAGGTGCCGGGTACGCATGATGCGGAAGTCCATATTGAGCGACCCGATGGCTCGCGGATTATCGTCATCGTGAATATTGCTCCACTCAAGAACGATCGAGGAGAAATCACTGGAGCGATTAACTGCTTCTACGATGTTACTGCGCGAAAGCAGGCCGAAGAGGCATTGGGCGAGAGCGTATCCTACCGCCGACGAGCGGAGGAAGCCCTACGTGAAAACGAACGTAAGTTACGACTTGCAAACGAACAGCTTGAATCCGTCGTCCAAAGACGCACCGCGGCGCTCCGACATCTTTCCGCCAAGCTCATGCACTCGCAAGATGAGGAACACAGGAGAATTGCACGCAATCTTCACGACAGTTTGGGACAGTACCTGACGAGCATAAAGATGAATTTGGAATCGCTAAGTCGTTCCGACGCGCCGAACAAAGGCGAAGTATTGTCCGCCGCCTTGGAATCGGTCGAGCGGAGCATAGTCGAAACTCGTACTCTGTCGTGTCTCCTACATCCTCCACTGCTAGACGAGGTTGGTTTTGCCTCTGCAGCCCGTTGGTACACAGATGAATTTGCGAAACGAAGCGGAATCGTCGTGAAGTTGCACTTGCCGGATGGGATTGATCGGCTGCCAGAATTGGCTGAGATTGCGCTGTTTCGCATCTTGCAAGAGAGTCTCACGAATGTTCATCGACACTCGGGTAGTGCATCAGTTGAAATCCAGCTGAAAGCTAATGGACATCAAGCTGTGTTCACAATCAGAGATTTTGGACGCGGGATGCCAACCGAGAGCCAGGGATCTCAGACAAATGGAAATCACTTCGGAGTCGGTTTGAGTGGAATGCGGGAGCGTGTCACCGATTTAGGTGGGAATTTTGAAATTCAGTCTGATGGAGGCGGTACGGCCATAACCGTGTCGATTCCATTGGCAGCACAAATATCGGACACGGAAACTTGTGCTCGGAAGAATCCGGCTGCTTAGACCACTACGTCTTCTGCCGCATTCCAGGAATAACGACAGGGAGAATGGCTCAAGCCAATCGGGCGATAAGTCGTCGGGCAAACTTTCGATAGCAGAGCAGATTCGGAACCGCTCGGATTCCTGCGTACCAGCGAGTTTCTAACCAGATGAACTACCGCTCTCGCACGAGAACGTCTGAGTTCGTCCGATTCCCTCCCCTTTGCCGTGCTCTGACACCAGCAGCGTTCCGCAAATTGCAAGTCGCGCGCATGGTCATCCTCATGCCTTTCCAAATTGCTACTTCCATGTCCAGATCACGCCAATGCACGCACAGAACATGACAGCAGTTGCAATCCAGCCCATGGTCTTGAGATACGAGGGGATCGCTAGCTTGCCCATGACCTTCCGGTTCGATGCCATAGCCATGATGACCGCCATCAGGGGCGCGGCGACGATGCCATTCAAGATCGCCGCCCAGAACAGCGCCTTCACCGGATCAATGTGAATGAAGTTAAGCAAGAGCCCAATGAGCGTGGCAACCGTGATCGCAGCGTAAAATCGAATCGCTTCTGCGGGCTTGCGCTCAAGACTGGTTTTCCAGCGGCAGGCCTCGCCGACTCCATAGCACACCGAGGCGGCAAGTATCGGTACCGCTAGAAGCCCCGTGCCTACAATACCGCCGACGAACAACACGAAGGCGAATCGTCCCGCCAGCGGTTCCAATGCCTGCGCCGCCTGCGCGGACGTCGTAATTTCGGTGATCCCATGGGCGTGAAGTGTGGCCGCAGTGGTCAGGATAATGAAAAATGCCACGACGTTGGAAAACGCCATGCCCAGATAGGTGTCAACGTGAATGCGTCCCAGTTGCTCCTCCGCCTGGGACGGTGCACGCTTGAGTGGCTTCTCGCCATGATTGTTCCTTACCTCTTCGACCTCCTGTGACGCTTGCCAGAAAAAAAGGTAGGGGCTGATCGTCGTGCCCAGCACGGCGATCAAAGCGGTCAGGTTTTCCTTTGTCAGCTCAAGATGAGGAAGCACGGTCGCGTGAAGAACAGCCAGCCACGAAACGTGGGAAAAGAACACTACACCGACATATGCAAACAGGGAAAGCGTGAGCCACTTCAGATATTTTGCATAGGTCGAGTAAGGAACCAGCATAATACCAGCCAACGAGCCCACCCCAAATACCACAGTGAAAACTCCCGCTGTTTTCGGCAGAACGAGTTGCATCGCGGCTCCCATCGCACCAATGTCCGCGCCCAGATTGAAGATGTTGGCAACCGCCACCACGAAAAGCACACAATAAAGGAGAGGCTTCGGATAGTTCTTCCGAAGATTGGCAGCGATACCGACTCCCGTCACCCGTCCGATACGCGCGCTGACTTCCTGAATGGCCGCCATGAGCGGATAGGTCAGGACCATAGTCCAGAGCAGGCCATAGCCGAATCGAGCTCCGACCTGCGAATAGGTCGCGATTCCGCTTGGATCATCATCGGACGCGCCTGTAATAAGGCCGGGGCCAAGCTTCTGGAGAAGACCTATGGCGGCACCTCGGCGTGTACCTTTGCCGGCGGAATGCGTCTCTTGTCCTTCTGGCTTGAGGATTTCCGCCGCGGTTCCCATCAAAATGCGCCTGGTAAATATCTCACGCTGTATTCTCCTACCGCCCAAGATCGGGTTACAAGGTTCGAATGTTGCGGCAACGCGTAAAACCATGGACAAGGCCGGCCGCACGCTCCGGCCCTCGTCCATGCGAAATCTAACCAGAAATCACGCAACCCGCTTGGACTTTTTCTCCGCTCCTGCTGACTCTAACCGCACCGCCTTACCGGCCTGCACATTGATCTGTTTTGCGAGATCCGTCAGTTTTTCGTCGGTTTCCTTTTCTTCTTCCAGTGTTTCCTCGAGCAGGGATACATGGTCGGAATGTCCCAAGGTATCGGCGAAGGCCTTGGCGGTGCCGTAAGCTGCAATCTCATAATGTTCGACCCGTTGGGCCGCGCCGATGAGGCCGGCATCTTTGACGCTGTCCTCAAGATCCTCGTCGATAATTTCTGCCCCCTCCTCAACCAAGCCTTCCATTCCCTTGCACTTCTTGCCCCTAGGACTTTCTCCCAGCGATTCGAATATCTGTTCCAAACGGGTCACATGCCCCCTGGTTTGCTCCAGATGTTCTTCGAATCCCGCGCGCAGTTCTTCTGACGCAGCCGCTTTCGCCATCTTGGGTAGGGCCTTAACCAACTGGTTTTCGGCGTTGTACAAGTCTTTGAGTTCATCTATATACAGTTCTTTTAATCCCTTCTCCGGCATAACTTCCTCCGCACTTGAATGGTTTTACGACGAGGGTTGGATGCACAAACATCTCAAAGCGTCACCGTTCAATTCGGCAGACGTGACGAGCAGACGCGGTTGTCTTGATTTTCATGACTGCCTTCTCCGTTCCAGTCGCCCTTGGCATTGTTGCGGGACGAAGCTCTTTTCGTTCATGTCCTTATTTCCGCCCTGCCGCCCGTCGGTTCTCCATAACACCTTAAGGGCATGACTCCTTCTGCATCGGCCTAGGCCTCAATGTCGTGAACAATCCAGAAAACCCTAACAGTTCACGCTCACGATTGAATGTTTTGATATCGGCCAACTCTGCTGACAGTAGGGTCGGGGGACGAGTTCGCCCGCCCCGAGCGTACCCTCGGCATGTTTTTACGGTTCGCAGGTCGGTCTCGGATAACTCGTTTTTCAATTAATCCGGGGCTGTAGTAGCGCGTCAGCCATTGGCTGAGGCCATCTAAGCCGGGAAATAGAATTCGCTCATTGATGTTTGCCTGATCCAGCTTGTCTCGAATTTCTCCTTTCAACCTCGCCGGGAATAGAATTCGATGAAACAACTCGTTGTGTTCACCCAACCACGCACTGAGACTCATATTCGCCCGAGAAGTCACCGAGAATAAAGCCGCTTGATTGACGATGCGATCATCCAACGACGGCGGTTCAAACAGAGCAACAAATGGCTTTCGAGACAGTCGTTCAAACGCGGCCAATGTCGGTGCTGCCCGATCTAGCATTTCCAGCGTCAACACATCAGATTCCTCTTCATGAAGCAATTTCCGAAGTCTTCCGGGTAGGTGCTTCTTCATTTTCACGCAGTCTACGCACCAGATGATCGCGTCATTTCGCCAATCACTTTGATTGACAGTCGCGAAATGCAAAGCTATATAGGGAGAAAAGCTCCAGTCCAAAAGCCTGGTAGGCAAGCCGTGATGCTGCGCGAGAGCAATCCAATTCCAAACTGAATCAGGTTGCGACGCGCCACGATGAGCGTATTTTCGAAAATTTCTTAAGAGCGACTGCTCTCGGCGTGGATATTCTCCTCCCAGTCTGGTCAAGGTAGTTTCTGGAATTGCTCTGGCGTCTGAAAGCCCACGGAATGCGAATGGCGATCGGAACCTCTTCAATTCCGTTTGCCATGACCCTTCGTACAGCCTCGATTGCAGATCGGACCAATTTGATACGTGAACGTCATTGGTGAGGCGTGCCATAAAATCAGAATTCAATTGGACTGTTGCACAGGAAGTCGTTGCGCCGAAAGCGGCTTAAGTGCAGTATGCCTCCCAGTCTCGGAATGTGATCTTTGCCATTCGGCGCGCTGCCGCATGAAGCCAATTGGAATTCCTATTTCTTAAATCCTTCAAAATTGCCTTTGCTCGTCGGGGTTGCCCCAAATGAACATTCGCAGCTTCACTGCCCATTGCGTGAAGCAACGTGTCCTCGTCGCGTTTCGCTGATAGTTCGTCGATCTTGATGGGATTAGAGTCTGGCGAGAGCCGCCGCAAAAGCCAGGATTTCCAGATTCTCTGATAGGGATCTTGCGATCGCACCGCTGATGTCATCGCTTTTTGATAATACGACTGGCGACAACTGATTCGTCCTTCAAGCCAGAGACTTGCAGAAGGAACTACACGCTTTGCCTCTCTTGCGACATATCCACCGTCACAATGAGCGATCGCAACAAAACGCTGTTGGCCGAGGCTACCGAGTCCAGCTTCTCTTTGAATGAATCGACACACGACATCTCTCTTGGGAAGTGAGTCCTGCAAGCAACGCTTTGCGTCTCGAGGTATTGGTCCGCGAACCTTAGGCTGACCGCTGAGTTTTTCCCAGAAGTTCTTTGGTGTTTTGAGGGCCCCGATGCCTAGCTTTTCCAAGTCTCTCTCCAATTCAGCAAGAACGATAGGGCAGCCGTGATTTTTGAGACTTTGCTGGTATCCATCCAATATGACTTCGCAAGCCATCCTTGTCGTTGAAGTCAGGAGCCCAAGCTTGCGCGCAATTTTTGCGCTTGCCGCCAGCCGCACCAAATCATTTGTGTAGGGCAAAAGATGGGCTTCATCAAAGTCGTCAACGCCCCAGCACAGCCGTCCTTCGGCATCCCGCCAAGTTCCATAGCTATCGACGTGAAGATCACCGACGCAAATAACCTGGGGTGCAGTGACGCATTCGGGACATATTTCCGGCCATGTTTGCGCCCAGCGATAATAAGTCCCCCTGAAAAATTGGAATGCATCTTCCTTCATCTTCCTGTGTTTGAGTTGCAGATGTGGTTCCACGACCGGTCCGCAATCGTGCATCCAGGCTTCGTAGCTTCGAGTCGCAACCTTGATCTCCATCGCGCATTCCCTGAGAATTCCTCAAAGTCCACTCCTAGCTGCCAAATTCTCTAGCGGGAGGTCAGTCATCCCTGCGTTTGAGCTTTTATTGCTCATGCTGCCACGGCATCCACGTTCGGTTCCCGACCCAAAGCTCGGAGAATGCTTTCTGGGCCGCTCGATTCTGGTACGGTAACATTTGCTTCGGCCGGCACTCTTTCATCGCCGATCAAGTCAGTTACAAATATGATCTTTCCCTGCGGACAATAATTTCGAAACAACCTGGTCAAGTCACCCGCGTCTGTTGCGGATAGCCGATAACAGATCAGGAAGACCCCACATCTCCCCATCTCGATCTCAAATCGGGCTTGGATAGGATTCATCACGGAGACGACTTTCAGGCCGCCACTCCGTAAGGCGACTTCTCGGGATGCGAGCGCACGTTGATCCGGACTAAGCGAAAGAACAGTATTCTTGTCCATAGACTTCTGTCACTGCACCGACGTAAAGAGGAGCCGGCTCCATGAGCCCTTCCTGGCGATCCTCAGACTGCCATAGCGACATGCTAAAGATGTGCTAGATTCGTGCGGGGTTGGTCGCCATCACAGCAGCGGGAAGTCAACATACGAGCCCGGTCTTATGAACTCGAGGCCCGGTGCTCAGTACCGGCCGGACGCCGGTGGCCGCATCGAGGTCATCCTCGGGACTCCAAACGGAAGTGCTAGGCGATGAAGTTCTACTCGATTTCATCTTTACGGTGCATGGTCGGAGCTGTACTTAGGATCGAAGGAGCCCGGAGACCGCTGAACGTTGCCGCGGCGTCCGTCCGGACTACACGAAATCAAACACGACGCAAGAGAATCACTATGGCCAGGATCAGCACGATCAGCCCTAGTCCACCGCTGGGATAATATCCCCAATTGCTACTATACGGCCATGTAGGCAGCGCGCCGATGAGCAACAATATGAGTAGAATAATCAGGATCGTGTACATGGGTTGCTCCCGTTTTGCGGTCTTTTCGATGTTTAAGCATTTGCAGAGGTTGCCCTCTAGCTAAGAGTTCCGGCGACAACGCTCCCAACCTCCATAACCGATCACTGCGGACATGGCGAGCACAACCGCTATGGAAGTCCAGACGCTGAACCAGACCCCGGTCTTGAAGAGCGCGAGATGGGAACGGTTTGTCCGGACCAGAAGATGAAACGCCTTTCTTTCCTGTCGCCTTTTCTGTCCGAGCAGTTGGATTGGAAGAACGGAAGAGATGTGTTCCTCGAGAAAACTGTTCCATACGACCAGGTTCCGCTGCACATCATCGGAGTCTGTGGATAGCTTCATGCGGAAATGTTGCCGGGCGATAAGGAAGAATGGAACAAGAGGAAGGATGGCCAACGTCAGCACTGGACTCAGCACAAACATGGTTGCGAGCGTGAAGGTGGTAGTCAGGCACATACGCAGGATCGACGGAAGAAGATCTGCGCCGAAGTAGGCCACTTCCTCGATCGGTTCTTTAAGGGGATACATCACCGCCCCGGGTGGAGTGCTCTCGTAATAGTCGGCAGAGAACTTGTCCAAGTGGTGCAGTATATCCATACGCAATCGGAGCGCCATTTTCTGCACGGCGCTGAGGGTCAGGTAATTACCCACACTCGTCAGCGCCGTCCTTCCCTGACAGCTGAAGAAGATCAGGCTGGCCGCAGCTAGAAGCAATCCGGTCTCTCTTCGTGGTAAAACCTGGTCGATGAGCCACTTGAGAACCAGCGGCGTGAGGAGCGCAAGGAGACTGCCCGCAGTCATGCAGAGGAAGCTGGCAA
>Ga0209488_10003484_pt1 | contig 12623 bp, 22 predicted proteins | sample Rivendell_Oct201_8_FD_188349 | JGI IMG/M metagenome (GOLD analysis project Ga0209488, IMG submission 188349) | Vadose zone soil microbial communities from the Eel River Critical Zone Observatory, Northern California, USA -... | ecosystem: Environmental > Terrestrial > Soil > Vadose zone >...
CCACGCATGGGCGCGACCGACGTCGTGCCGTTTGTGCCGGTGGTGGGGAGTACGATGCAAGAGTGCGCCGACCTGGCCCGGCAGCTTGGGGAGCGGGTGGGCAAAGAGCTGGCGATTCCGGTGTTCCTCTACGCCAAGGCCGCGACGCGTCCCGAGCACCAGCGTCTGCCCGACATTCGCAAGGGTGAATTCGAGGCATTGCGCGAGCGAACGTTGGCTCCCGACTTCGGTCCCACCACGGTGCATCCTACGGCCGGCGTCACGGCCATCGGAGCCCGGCCCTTCCTGGTCGCCTTCAACGTGTATCTGGATACGCAGGAAATCGCCATCGCAAAAGAGATCGCGAAACAGATCCGCACATCGAGCGGCGGGTTGCCGGGCGTGCAGGCCAGCGGTTTCATCGTCGACGGTCTCGCGCAGGTATCGATGAACCTCCTGGACATCGACATCACGTCGCCCGCCGTCGTCTTCAATGCCATCAAGGCCCGCGCCGAAAAGCAGGGTGTCGGAGTGCAGTACAGCGAGATCGTCGGTCTCATTCCGGAGCGGGCGCTGGTCGGCGCCGCGGAATCGTTGCTGCGGCTGTCCCACGCCGGGGACCACATCCTGGAAACGAAGATCCGCGCTGCGCTGCCTGCTGCCGTCCCATCCGCCGGGGGGGGGCCATCCCTGGACGGCTGGATCGATGAGCTGGCGGGAGGAGCCCCGACGCCCGGTGGCGGCAGCGCCGCCGCGCTGGCCGGAACGCTCGCCGCGGCGCTCGTAGCGATGGTCGCGCGGCTGACGGTGGGGAAAAAAGCCTACGCGACGGTCGAGGCGCAGGCCCGCGAGATCCTCGCGGAAGCCGAGGAGCTGCGGGGCGACCTCCGGCGTCTGGTGGATGAGGATGCGGCCGCCTACGAAGGCGTCAGCCGCGCATACAAGATTCCGAAGCGCGACCCTCAGCGCGCTCAAGCGATCGATGACGCCCTGCTGGCGGCGGCGCGTCCTCCCGCTGAAGTCGTGAAGCTCGGACGTCGCGTGCTCGCGCTCGCCCAGACGATCGAGCAGATCGGCAACAAGAACGCCATGAGCGACGCGCGGGTGGCGGGGATGCTGGCCCGAACCGCGATCGATGGCGCCACGGAGAATGTGAACGCAAATCTGGCGGGGCTATCGGAGCAGGCCCGGGCAAGGCAGTCGGGCGCCGGCTAGGAGGGGCGCAGCATGCTGCGCCCCGCACACATCATACCGTCGTGAGAATTCTCGGGCCGTTGTCCGTAATAGCCACCGTGTGCTCGAAATGTGCGGACAACGAGCCGTCCTGCGTCACCACCGTCCACTTGTCATCCAGCGTGCGGATCGCCGAGCCCCCGATATTGATCATGGGCTCGATCGCGATCGTCATGCCGGGAGCGAGCCGCGGGCCGCGTTTCGGTTTGCCGTAATTCGGGACCTGCGGCTCCTCGTGAAAGGCCGCGCCGATCCCATGCCCGACCAGCTCTCGAACGACCGAATACCCCGCGCCCTCCGCCACTGCCTGTACCGCATACCCGATATCGCCGACGTGATTGCCGGCCCGCGCCTGCGCGACACCGGCGGCGAGCGCCTGCTGCGTCACCGTCAGCAAACGCGCCGTCGCCGGCGTGATGTCGCCGACCGGGAACGTCGCCGCGGAGTCCGCGTGCAGCCCTTCGAGCCAGACACCCACATCGATGCTCACGATGTCCCCGTCGTGCAGCACGCGCTTGTGCGACGGAATACCGTGCACGATCTCGTGATTGATCGACGTGCAGAGCGTGGCCGGAAAATCGTACAGCCCCTTGAACGACGGCTGTGCCCCGGGATGGCTGCGGATGAACGTTTCGGCGAGGCGGTCCAGATCTTCGGTGGTCAGGTCCGGCCGGACGGTCCGTCCGACCAGCGCCAGGGTTTCGGCGACGATGCGGCCCGCGGCCGCCATCGTTTCGATTTCGCGGGGCGACTTGATGGTGATCATCGCCCGATGATCCGCTTGATCTCCCCGGCAATCTCATCGACTGTCCCGGTGCCGGGGACGCGGTGCACGATGCCCCGCTGGGCATAGTGCGCGATGAGCGGCGCGGTGTCGCGCTGGTACACCTGGAGACGCGTCGCGACGGCCTCGGGGGAGTCGTCGGTCCGGCCTTCGACCCGCGCGCGGGAGCGCAGGCGGCGGAGCAGCTCTTCTTCGGTGACATCGAGCAGCAGAATGTGATTAAGGCGCTGGCCGCGCTCGGCCAGGGTCCGGTCCACGAGCTCGGCCTGCGCGGCGGTGCGGGGGAATCCGTCGAGGATCGCGCCGTCCTTCGCCTCCGGGCGCGCCAGCTCGTCCTTGATCATGCCGAGGATGATACTGTCGGGCACCAGCTTGCCTTCATCGTAGTACTTCTTCGCGTCGAGTCCGAGTGGCGTCCCGCCCGTCATTGCTGTCCGAAGCAGATCACCCGTGGTGATCTTGGGGAGCCCGAGTCGCTCGGCGAGGATTTTGCCTTGGGTCCCCTTGCCCGAGCCCGGCGCCCCGAGGATGAGGATGTGCACTAGCGGCGGAAGCGAACCCGCGAAGCGCCCCCCCCACTACCCGAGCCACCACCCTTCATGAAGCCGTCATACTGCCGCAGCAGGAGATGCTGCTGCACCTGCTGGACCGTATCGAGCGCCACACCGACGACGATGAGCAGCGCCGTGCCGCCGAACCCGAACGGCATGTTGAAGGTGTTGGAGATCACGATCGGCAGCAGCGCCACGAACGTCAGGAACAGCGCGCCGGGCAGCGTGATGCGGGTGAGCACCTCATCGATGTAGTCGGCGGTCGCCGCGCCCGGCTTCACGCCGGGGATGAAGGCGCCCTGTTTCTTGAGGTTCTCCGCCAGATCCACCGGATTGAAGATGATGGACGTGTAGAAGTACGCGAAGAACACGATCAGGACGGCGTTCGCGACGATATACCATACCGACGTCGTATTGAAGTACTCGGCGAACGTCTTGAGCCACGGGACGCCGCTGAACGTCGCGATCGTGCCGGGCACGATGATCAGCGATTGCGCGAAGATGATCGGCATCACACCCGCGCTGTTGATGCGCAGGGGAATGAACGTCTTCTGCCCTTCGCGGATTCGCCCGCGACCCATGACCTTACGGGGGATCTGCACCGGTATTCGCCGCGCGGCCACCGTAATGGCGACCGTCGCCGCGACCACCAGCAGCATCATGATCACCACGAGGATCAGCACGGGGAAGCTGAGCGTACCCGTCTTCAGCGCCTCGAACGTGTTCACCGTCTCCGGGAGAATCCGCTCGATGATCGAGAAGAAGATGAGCAGGCTCATCCCGTTCCCGATCCCGCGCTCGGTGATCTGCTCGCCCAACCACATGACGAAGATGCCGCCCGTCGTCAACATGAGGACGGTCGTCATGCGGAAACCGAAGCCCGGATGCGCCACGGCGCCCGGGAGCGACTCGGTGAAGAGCGCAAAGCCGTAGCCCTGGATCAGGCAGAGCGCCACCGTGAGATAGCGCGTCCACTGCGTGAGCGTCTTCTTGCCTTCTTCGTCGCGCTGCATCTTCTCGATGATTGGGAACACCGGCCCCGCCAGCTGGAACACGATGCTGGCCGAGATGTACGGCATGATCCCGAGCGCGAAAACAGTGGCCCGCCGCAAGCTGCCGCCGGAAAACAGATCGTACAGCCCGAACAGCGTCCCCGATCCGCGGCTGCCCATGAAGTCGGCGAGGGCGTCGACGTTCACGCCCGGCGTCGCGATGTGCGCGCCGATCCGGTAGACCACGAGGCACAACAAGGTGAAGAGGAGCTTTTCTTTGAGCTCCGGGACCTTGAACAGATTGGGAATCGGTCCGCTCACGCGATCGTTCCGCCCGCCTGCTCGATCTTGGCTTTGGCGCTCGCGGACACCGCGACGCCCTTCACGACGAACTTCCGTCCCGACACTTCACCGGTGCCGAGCAGCTTGATCGGATGGTCGGGACGGCGAACGAGCCCGGCGCCGAACAGCGTCTCCGGCGTCACCTCGACACCCTCCGCGAGGAGAATGAGGTGGCGGACGTTGACGACCTGCGCGTCCTGCTTGAACGGATTGGTAAAGCCGCGCTTGGGAATGCGCCGGATGAGCGGCATCTGCCCGCCCTCGAACCCGGGACGCACCTTGCCGCCCTGGCGCGCGGTCTGGCCTTTGCCGCCGCGGCCGGCCGTCTTGCCGATCCCGGAGCCGGGACCGCGGCCTTTGCGGATGCGCGCGCGATGCGAGCCGCGGGGCGGCTTCAGATCGTGCAGGGCGAGCCGCTGGACCGGCGCTTCGGGCTGCGCTTTCGGCTTCCGCTTTGCCTTCGTTTTCGTGGCGGGCATGCTACTTCTTCCCTTCCTGTTCCGGCGTCACCTCGATGAGATGTCGCACCTGTTGGAGCATGCCGCGCAGCGCGGGATGATCCGCGTGCACGACTTCAGCCTGATGATGCTTGAGGCCGAGCGCCTCGAGCGTCCGCTTCATCCGATAGGAATGGCCGCTGCCCGACCGCACCTGCTTGATGCGCAGCTTGCCCTTCCCCGGCGGCGGCAGCACCGGATCCCGGCCCGATTTGCGTTTGCGGTATTTCCGCGTCGGGGGCAGCCTACCCATGCGTAACCACGCTTTCCTGGCGGGCACGGTAATGGATCGCCTCGAGCTCAACGCCGCGCTCGCGCGCGACGCGGCGCGCCGTGGTCAGCCGTTTCAGGCCATCGAGGGTCGCGCGAACCATGTTGTGCGGATTGGTCGAGCCCAGGCTCTTGGTCAGGATGTCCCGGATCCCCGCGCATTCCAGCACGGCGCGCACCGGCCCTCCCGCGATCACGCCGGTTCCCGATGCGGCGGGCTTGAGGAGCACCCGACCCGCGCCGTGTTTGCCGATGATCTCGTGAGGAATCGTCCCGCCGGTCAACGGAATTTCGTTCATGTTGCGGCGCGCGGCCTCGACGGCCTTGCGGACCGCTTCGCTGACCTCGTTTGCCTTGCCGGTCGCGATTCCGACCTGCCCCTTGCCATCGCCGACGGCGACCAGGGCGTTGAAGCTGAAGCGCCGGCCGCCCTTCACGACTTTCGCCACACGATTGATCGCGACGACGTTCTCGACCATGCCGTCGCTCTCGCGACCCCCGCGATCGCCGTCGCGCCGTTCACCGCCGCGGCCTCTGCCTCTGCCGCCACGACCGCCTCCGCCCCCTCCGCCACCGCCCTGGCCCCGGGGACCACGGGAAGGGGAGGAGGGCCGGTGTTCCTGCGCAGGCGCAGGCGCCGCCACCTCAGCGGCCGGCGGAACGTCGGCCGCGGGCACGTTGGTGGACGCCGCTGTTCCCTCTGTCGAGGGTACCGTTTCGTCTTTCGGATCAGGCATCAGAACTCCAACCCCCCTTTGCGTGCGCCGTCCGCGACGGCCTTCACACGCCCGTGATACTGATAACCGCCGCGGTCGAACACGACTTTGGCGATCCCTTTCTCCTTGGCCTTGGCGGCAATGAGCTTTCCGACCGCGAAGCTCCGGGCCACCTTGCCCTTGCCCTCGACCTGCACGCCTTCGGACATGTCCGCCACGCCCGCGAGCGTGAGACCGCGCTCGTCATCGACGAGCTGGGCATAGATGTGCTTCGACGAGCGGAACACGACGAGCCGCGGGCGCTCCGGCGTTCCCGCGATCTTCTTGCGGACGCGAAGGTGCCGGCGATAGCGCTGGTCCGCCGATGTTTTGATTTTCCGGATCGATCGCATGGCTTATTTCGCCGCCTGGGCAGTCTTGCCCGCTTTGCGCCGGACCTGCTCACCGACGTAGCGGATCCCCTTGCCCTTGTAGGGCTCCGGTGGGCGGACGTTGCGGAGCTCCGCCGCGACCTGACCCACGAGTTCCTTGTTGATGCCCTCGACCTTCACGAGGACGTTGTTCGTCACCGTGATCTTGATGCCTTGCGGCGCGTGATACGGCACGGGATGCGAGAACCCCACCACCAGCTGGACGCCGAACGGCTTGGGCTCGGCCTTGTAGCCGACGCCCTGGATCTCGAGCGACTTCGCGAATCCTGTGGTCACGCCCTCAACCATGTTGGCGACGAGCGTGCGCGTGAGTCCGTGCAGCGCCTTGTGCTGCGCTTCGTCGGAGGGCCGCTTCACGACGAAGGTGCCGTCTTCGAGCGCGAGGATCATGTCCTCGTGCAGCGAGCGGGTGATCTCGCCCTTCGGCCCCTTGACCGTGATCTTGTGCCCGTCGATCTGCACGGTGACGCCTTGGGGCAGCGGCACGGGCTTCCTGCCGATACGTGACATCGCTCGTCTCCTACCAGACCACCGCGAGCACTTCACCACCCACCCGGGCGGTGCGCGCTTCGCGATCGGTCATGAGGCCCTGCGGCGTGCTGAGAATCGCCATGCCGAGGCCGTTCTTGATGCGCGGGATCTCGCGCGCCTTGACGTAGCGCCGGAGCCCGGGCGACGACACGCGATGCAGCTCGCGAATGACGGGCGCGTCGTTGTGATACTTCAAGTAGAGCCGCAGCAGTCCGTGCTGCCCATCGTCCAGCACCTTGAAGTCCTGGACGTAATGGTTGTCACGGAGAATCGTGGCGATCGCGACCTTCAGCTTCGACACCGGCATGTCGACCCGGCGATGGCCCGCCATGCAGGCGTTGCGCACCCGGGTCAGCATATCGGCGACGGGATCAATGACGCTCATCTCGTGTCCTTTACCAGCTGGCTTTGCGCACGCCGGGAATTTCCCCGCGCAGCGCAAGCTCACGGAAACAGATGCGGCACAGCTTGAACTTGCGCAGCGTACCGCGGCTGCGGCCGCAGCGCTGGCAGCGGTAGTAGCCCCGCACCTTGAACTTCGGGCCCCGCTTCACCCTCTCCAACCACGCCTTCTTTGCCATGAAGTCTCCTAGGCCGCCGCCGGGGTTTCCACCCGGAACGGCATGCCCAACTCTCGCAGGAGGGCCAGCGCGGTGTCGTCGCGCCCGGCGCTCGTCACGAACGTGATATCCATCCCGTGAATGCGCTCGACTTTGTCGTAGTCGATCTCGGGAAAAATCATCTGCTCCTTGATGCCCAGCGAATAGTTGCCCCGCCCGTCGAAGCTCTTGGTAGGCAAGCCCCGGAAGTCGCGCATCCGCGGCACCGCGATGCTGATGAAGCGATCGAGGAACTCGTACATGCGCCCGGCGCGCAGCGTCACCGCGCAGCCGATCGGCTGCCCTTCGCGCAGGTTGAAGTTCGCGATCGCCTTCTTCGCGCGCGTCACGACCGGCTGCTGGCCGGTGATGGCCGCGAGCTCCGCGACCGCCGCGTCCAGTCCTTTGGCGTTCTTGGACGCGTCACCCATGCCGACGTTCAGCACGATCTTCTTGAGCCGCGGAATCTGGTGCACGTTCGTGAACCCGAACTGCTGCTGCAGCTTGCCCCGCACCTGCTGCTCGTAGGTGTCCCACAACCGTGCGCGCGGTGCCGGCTCGACCGGCTCGTTCGATTCCGGTGCAGGAGCCGCCTCGGCGGCAGGCTTTCCCTTCTTGGCCTGCTTGTCCTGCTTGGGCTGCTTCGCCTGCTTCTCCTGCTTCTCCTGCTTCGGCTCTTTTTTTTGCTTCTCTTTTTCGTCGGCCATCGGTTACCTCACTCGCGGGATGGGCTGGCCGGATTTTACGGCGATCCGCTCCAGCTTCCCTTCCTTGTCCAGGCGCCGGCGCACGCGCGTCGGCTCGCCCGACTTCGGGTCGAGCAGCATCACGTTCGACGCCGCGATCGGTGCGGGAAACTCGATGATGCCGCTCTCACCCTGCGGCGTCGTGGCGCGCTTGTGCTTCTTCACGACGTTCACGCCTTCCACGACCACCCGGAACTGCTTGGGATAGACGTGAAGGATCTTGCCTTCCTTCCCCCGACCGTCACCGCGGATGACGCGCACGACGTCGCCCTTGGCCACGTGCATCTTGTGTCGCTCGGGCACGGTCCCACGCACGCGCCGGGATTTCTTGTAAACGAGCGGCTTCATATCAGATCACCTCCGGCGCCAGCGACACGATCTTCATGAACTTCTTCTCGCGCAGCTCGCGGGCCACCGGGCCGAAAATGCGGGTGGCCCGTGGCTCGCCTTCGTCGTTGATCAGCACTGCCGCATTCTCGTCGAAGCGAATGTAGGAGCCGTCCTTGCGCTTGGTCTCCTTGGCCGTCCGCACGATCACCGCCTTGACCACTTCACCCTTCTTCACCTGGCCGGTGGGAATGGCGTCTTTGATCGTGACTACGACGACGTCGCCCAGCCCCCCATAGCGACGCTTGGACCCGCCGAGCACGCGGATGACGAGCGCGCGCCGCGCGCCCGAATTGTCCGCGATCTTGAGCTGCGTTTCTTGCTGTACCATGGCTATTTCGCCTTTTCAATGATCTCGAGCACGCGCCAACGTTTCCGTTTGGACAAGGGCCGGGTCTCCACGATGCGCACGGTGTCGCCCGTCTTGGCGCCGTGCTCGTCGTGGGCCGCGACCGTCTTCGTCCGGGTGATCTGCTTGCCGTAAAAGCCGTGCGCGAAGCGCCGGACCATCGAGACCGTGACTGTCTTCGTCATCTTGTCGCTGACGACGGTCCCGGTGCGAACTTTTCTGCGGCCGCGCTCCGTCATGCCGACGCCCTTTCCTTCAAAATGGTCTTGATCCGCGCGATGTCGCGGCGAATCGTCCGCAGCTGCAGCGGATTCGTGAGCGACTCCGTGGCCCGGCGGAACTCCAGCCGGAACTTCTCCTCCGTCAGCACCGCCAGCTTCTGTGACAGCTCGTCGCTCTTGAGCTCGCGCAGCCCGTCGGCCTGGTTTTCCCGTTTCGCCGGCATACTACCGCTCCTCCCGCTTCACGAACTTCGACCGGATCGGCAGCTTCGCCGACGCGAGCGCCAGGGCGGCACGCGCCGACGCTTCATCGATCCCCTCGAGCTCGAACATGATCCGGCCCGGCTTCACCACCGCCACCCAGCCCTCCGGATTCCCCTTGCCTTTGCCCATTCGAGTCTCGGCCGGCTTCTTGGTGATCGGCTTGTCCGGGAACAGCCGGATCCACACCTTGCCGCCGCGCTTCATCTCGCGCGTGAGCGCGACGCGCGCGGCCTCGATCTGCCGGTTGGAGACCCAGCCGGGGTCGAGCGACATCAGCCCGTAGTGGCCGAACGCGACGGTGTTGCCGCGCGTGGCCATCCCGTTGGTGCGGCCCTTGAACCGCTTGCGAAACTTGACGCGCTTCGGTGCCAGCATGGTTTAGACGCCCGTGGAATAGGTGCGGCCGTGGAGATCCTCGGTCCGCTCGCCCTTGAAGATCCAGACCTTCACCCCGATCGTGCCGAAGGTCGTCTTGGCCGTCGAGGTCGCGTAATCGATGTCCGCGCGCAGCGTGTGCAGCGGTACGCGGCCTTCGTGATAGCCTTCCGTGCGCGCGATTTCGGCGCCGCCCAGCCGGCCCGCCGCCTTGATCTTGATCCCCTGCGCGCCCATCCGCATCGCGCTCTGCACGGCGCGCTTCATAGCCCGGCGGAACGAGATGCGCTGCGTGAGCTGATGCGCGACGCTGTCGCCTACCAGCTGCGCGTCGAGCTCGGGGCGCTTGATCTCCTCGACGTTGATGCCGACTTCTTTCCCGGTGAGCTGGGCCAGCTCGTCGCGCAGCTTATCCACTTCGGCGCCGCGCTTCCCGATGACGACGCCCGGCCGGCCGGTATGCACCGTGACCGTGACCTTGCCGGGCTTGCGCTCGATGTGCACGTCGGCGATGGCGGCGTGGCTGAGGCGCGTCTTCAAGTACTTCCGGATGAGCTCGTCTTCCTTGAGCAGCTCCGGGAAGTTGTGGCGCGCGTAGTATCGGGACCGCCATTGCTTGACGATGCCGAGACGAAAACCGTAGGGATGTGTTTTCTGACCCACTTACTTGCTCGCTTTCTTTTTCTTGGCCGGCGTCTTCTTCTTGGCCTTCGCAGCCGGCGCCTTTTTGGCGCGCGGCTTCTTCGCTTCCTTCGCTTCCGCCTTCGGAGCGGCCGATGCGGGAGCCGGCGGCGCTTCGACGCCGGCCACGCGAATCTCCACGTGGCTCGTCCGCTTCAGAATCGGCGTGCCGCGGCCCATCGCCGCGGCCGTGAACCGCTTCAGCGTCTGGCCTTCGTTGACCACGGCATACGTGACGCGCAGCGTGTCCGCGTCGAATGCCGAGTTGTCGCGCTGCGCCGCCTGCTGCGCGTTCGCCACCGCGGACTTCAGCACCTTATGGATCTGCCGCGCGGCCCGCTTCTTGGAGAAGCGCAGAATCGCGTCGGCTTCCGGTACGGCCTGGCCGCGGATCAGATCGATCACGAGGCGCATCTTGCGCGCCGATTGCCGGACGCCGCGTTGGATTGCTCGAGCTTCCATCGTGTACTCCTAGCCTTTCTTCTCGGCGCCGCCCGCGGCACCAGCCTCAGGCGCGGCCGCCTCGGCCTCACGCTCCGCCGCCGAGCCCTTGGCGCCGTGGCCGCGGAACAACCGCGTCGCGGCGAACTCGCCGAGCTTGTGGCCCACCATGTTCTCGGTGATGTAGACGGGGATGAACTTGTTCCCGTTGTGCACCGCGAGCGTATGGCCCACGAAGTCCGGCGTGATCGTGCTGCGCCGCGACCACGTCTTGAACACTTTCTTCTCGTTCCGCTCGTTGAGGGCGCGGATCTTCACCATCAGTGATTCTTCGACATACGGGCCCTTCTTGACGCTGCGTCCCATTACGTCGTCGCCTTCCCGCGCTTACGCCCGCGCACGATGAGTTTCGTCGAATGCTTCTTCTTGTGCCGCGTCTTCTTGCCTTCGACCTTGCCCCATGGGTTCGTCGGGGGCCGGCCGCCAGAGCTCTTGCCTTCGCCGCCGCCCAGCGGGTGATCGACGGGGTTCATCGCGACGCCGCGCACGCGCGGGCTGCGACCGAGCCACCGGCTCTTGCCCGCCTTGCCGATCGACAGCAGCTCGTGCTCCGCGTTGCCGACTTCGCCGATCGTGGCGAGGCACTCGCCCCGCACCATCCGCATTTCGGTCGACCGGAGGCGCAGCGTGACGTAGTTGCCCTCTTTCGCCACGACTTGCGCGCTCGTCCCCGCGCCGCGGCACAGCTGGCCGCCGCGGCCGATCTTCAGCTCGATGTTGTGGACCGCCGTACCCAGCGGAATCTCGAACAGCGGCATCGCATTGCCGGTACGGATATCCGAGCCCGGACCGGACACGACGTTGTCGCCGACGTTCAGGCTCTTGGGCGCCAGGATGTAGCGCTTCTCGCCGTCACCGTAGTGCAGCAGCGCGATGCGCGCCGTGCGGTTCGGGTCGTACTCGATCGACGCCACGCGCGCCGGAATGGCGAACTTGTCGCGCCGGAAATCGATGCGCCGGTACTGCCGCTTGTGCCCGCCGCTCATATACCGGCTCGTGATGTGGCCCTTGTTGTTGCGTCCGCCGGTGCGCCGCAGCGGCTCGAGCAGCGACTTCTCCGGCTCCGACTTGGTGATTTCGGAGAAATCGGAGACCGAGCGAAAGCGCGTGGCCGGCGTCATCGGCCGAAAATTTCGGATGCCCATTTAGCCCTCGAAGACCTCGATCGCGTCGCCCTCTTTGAGGGTCACGATCGCTTTTTTCCAGGATGGCCGGCGGCCCTGATAGCGGCCGTAGGTGCGCCGCTTGGCTCGCATGATCATCGTGCGGACCGCGGTCACCGAGACCTTGAACAGGGTCTCGATCGCGGCCTTGATTTGCGGCTTGGTCGCGTCGGAATGCACGCGGAACGCGTACTCCTTGCGCGCGCCATAGGCCGCGGACGACTTCTCCGTGACTACCGGCCGGACGATCAGGTCGTGCAGCTCAGGCATCGGTCGCCTCCTTCGGCTCCTGCGTCGTCTCCTGCTTTGCCGCGCGATCATCGAGCGCGCCGATCTCCACGACCACCGTCTCCGACCACATGATCTCGTACGCGGAGGCGTCCGCGAACCGCATCACGCGCACGTCGGGGATGTTGCGGCCCGACAGGTAGACGTTCTGCGCGTCATTGGCCGTCAGCACGAGCACCTTTTTGGCCGTCGCGCCCAGCTTGCCGAGCAACACGGCGAAGTCCTTCGTCTTCGGCTTTTCGTACTCGAGCGCATCGACGATGAGCAGCGCGCCTTCACGGGCGCGCGCGTTGAGCGCCGACTTCTTGGCCAGCTGGCGCATCTTCTTCGGGATGCCGAGCCGGTAGCTGCGCGGATGCGGCCCGTGCGCGATACCGCCATGCCGCCAATGCGGAGCGCGCGTCGAGCCCTGGCGCGCGCGACCGGTGCCCTTTTGCCGCCAGGGCTTCTGATTGCCGCCCGAGACCTCGCTGCGCGTCTTCGTGTCGCTCGTGCCCTGCCGCTGATTGGACAGGAACGTGATCACGGCGCGGTGCAGCAGGTCGACGTTCACCGTGCCGTCGAACAGCGCCTCCGGCAGGCTCACCGCTTTCTTGCTGGCGCCGGCCGCGGAGTAATGAGGAGCGTCAATCATGGCGGCTCGGGCCTCCCTGCTTACGGACGGTGACCAGGCCGTTCATCGGACCCGGCACCGAGCCGCGCACGAACAAGAGATTGCGCTCG
>Ga0209488_10003486_pt1 | contig 12620 bp, 9 predicted proteins | sample Rivendell_Oct201_8_FD_188349 | JGI IMG/M metagenome (GOLD analysis project Ga0209488, IMG submission 188349) | Vadose zone soil microbial communities from the Eel River Critical Zone Observatory, Northern California, USA -... | ecosystem: Environmental > Terrestrial > Soil > Vadose zone >...
CGGCAGCACCGCCAGAACAATCGGCAGAGGCCACCTGCGGCTTCCGATCAGAGGCCGCAGGAGCTGTAATTTTCCGTCGTGCGTTGCCAATTCGTATTGCCCGCATTGGTCGCGCTCGAAGCGTTTGTATTTGATCATCTGGCAAGCGACAGGGCCGCCATCGAGATTGAGTGCCAATTTGAGTCGCAGCGGCGTCGTGGTTAGAAACTCAGCGAGCCGATCGAGAGAGAAGAAAGCGTCTTTTGTGGTACCGAGGATGATGGAACCATCATGGGCTTCGGCGACGAATGTCCGGTTGGCCAGCCAGCGGCTGTTGCCTTTCGATCTGCTCAAGCCGTCGTCGCCGATGAGCATAGGATAGGACACCATCCCATCGTCGGCATCACGAAGCGCGTCCTGCCAATCGAGATTTGCCAAGTCGCGAATGCCTGCAAACGAACGGGAGGCGACGAACGCGCCGTGTTTGGCATCGTAGTTCTTTGGCCCGCCATACCGGTTTGCATTCAGGATAGGCGTCGCGGGCATTCCGTTGCGCGTGAAATAGCTTCCATTGGTGACAAGCACGGCCCCGAGCTTGTCCATCCACTCCGAAGCGTCCCAGGAATCACTTGACCTGGTGCGAACCTGGAATTTGAATCGATCCGGGTCGATACGGGCGAGCAAGATCCGGTCCACCTCGACATTGTCCGCCATGACGGGGAGTTCCCCGACATCGAATCCCCGATCAAGCTGCTGCCACTTGAACGGTCCAGGCCGCACCACTGGGGGCTTGTCCTGCAAGGCCAAACGCATGGAAGCTGAAAGGCGCTGATCGTTTGGCTCGACATTGACCCAGACGGGTATGACATGACGCAGAATGATGTTGAGGCCGAATGTGCCGGAGTGAGCGAGCACCCCCGCAACGGCGAGCCCCGCGCTTGTGATGATAGCCGCAGACACCAATAAGAACTTGCGTAACATTGTTCATCGACTCCCAGCAGCCGTGGATGATAAGCGCCACTACTGCCTCGAAACGATGCTTCGTTGGATAGCCAAGTTTGGCAATTTTCGGCACTGGCGCGGACGAAGGTGGCTGTTGCGTCCGCGTTGGTGCGGGTTTGTCAGGTCTCGTGAGCGTTCTGCCGCCGCGCGTCGTAGAGCGATAGGTACAAGGGCGCTGCGTAGGGTGGGCAAAGGCGCCAGGCACAATGGTCGAACAAACAAATGGTCTATCGTGGCGCCGTGCCCACGCGGCGGTGGCGCAACAAACAACAAACGAGGTGGGTGTGATTGGCACCACCGTCGCGTGGGCGCGGCGCCACGATGGCACGTTGCATACACCGGCATTGTGCCAGGCGCCTTTGCCCACCCTACGAAACCTGCCATTTCGTTGGAGGCAAGATGTACCGCAATGCTATGGCGCAATAAAGCAATTGCGCCCTACACACCGCCAAACCCGCCCGCTCACGCCGCCGCGGGGCGCCCGCGCCATATCCGCCACCTTGCAAACTGCCGCAGGCGCCACGTGCGCATGTTCTCGATCGCCATCAGGGCCGCGGGCGTCACGATGAGCGTCAACAAGGTCGCAAATCCAAGCCCGAACACGATTGCGGTCGAGAGGTTGATCCACCATTGCGTGGCCGGCGCCCCGATCGTGATCTCGCGCGAGAGAAATTCAACATTCATCCCGAACGCAATCGGCAGAACGCCGAGGATGGCCGTCACGGCGGTGAGCACAACCGGCCGTGCACGCTCGCGGCAGGTTTCCAGGATGGCCTCATGGGCCGCCACGCCCTCGCGCCGCAGCCGATCGTAGGTGTCGATCAGCACGATATTGTTGTTCACGATGACGCCCGCATTGGCGATCACGCCGATGCCTGTCATCACAACACCGAACGCCTGCCCCATGATCAAAAGGCCGAGCAGCACGCCGAAAGTGGACATCAAGACCGCGGACAACACCAGGCCGACTGAGGTCAGCCGATTGAATTGCGCAAGCAGGATTGCGAAGATCATGAAGATCGCGGTTCCGAACGCCTTCATCAAGAAGGCGCCGGCCTTTTCGCGCTCTTCGTCTTCGCCCTTGAGCTTGAAGAGAACGCCATTGCCGAGATCCGCCGAGCCAAGTTCGCGCGCGATCTCCTGCTGCACTTTTGCGGTCTGCACGCCTGCGGCCACATTGGCGGACACCGTCATGACGCGCGCGGCATTCACGCGGTTGATGTAGCCGACGCGCGGCGCGGGCTCGCGTGTCACGAAATTTCCAATTGGCACATGTCCAGCCGGCGTCTGGATTCGTAAATCGTCGATCTGGTCGAGGCTGCGCCGGTCCGGTGGAAAGCGCACCAGGATGTCGACAGCTTTGTCGCTGTCGACAGGCCGATATTCCGTCGCCTTGAGGCCGTTTGTGACCAGTTGCACGGCACTGCCGACTGCGTTGACACCGGCGCCGTATTTGGCGGCCTCGGACTTGTTGACCTCGATCTTCCAATCGATCCCAGGTAGCGGCAAGCCATCGTCAAGGTCGAGAATCTCGGAATGCTGGGCCAGTAGAGCTGCGACCTTGCGGGCGGCGCTGGGCAATGCCGCAGGATCAAGAGCCGTGAGTTGCACCTGGACGGGCTTGCCTGTCGGCGGCCCGCCGCGTGGCGCCGTCACCTCGACCAGGATGCCTGGAATGTCGGCGGTCTTTTCGCGCATCTGGTCCATGATTTCGTGCGCGGATGGACGGATGCGCCAATCATCGAACTCGAATTGAATCACGCCGATCGTGTCTTCGGTCAATTCCCCCATGCCCCGCGGCTGCTCACCGATGCGGCTATAGACGGTCTTGAGCCCCTTGAATGCGAGCACGCGCTTCTCGACTTCGGCAACCAGGCGATCTTTTTCATCGAGCGAAAGATTGCCGCGCGCGTGCAGGATGACCTGGCCGTAGTCCGGCTCGACCTTGGGGAAGAACTCGACGCCACTGCCGAATTTTCCATAAGCGGCCTGCACGGCGAACAGCAGGAAAGCCGCGAGCGCAAGCGTGGTGCCGGGATGGCGCAGTGCCAATTGCACGGTGCGCATATAGGGACCTCGGTCACGGGCCCGCTCGTCACGTGGGACTTTTGAGGCCTTGCCGAGCAGGGCGCCCAGCGTCGGCGTGAAGAACAGCGCCACCGCGAGCGAGGCCGACAGGGTCGCGATCAAAGTGATCGGCAGATATTTCATGAATTGGCCGACCACGCCGGGCCAAAATAGCAGCGGCGAGAAAGCAGCGACCCGCGTTGCAGTCGCCGCAATGACCGGACCGGACATGCGCTTGGCGGCAAGCGCATAGGCCTCGCGTGGCGGCATTCCCTCGGACATGCGGCGCTCGGCGAATTCCGACACGATGATGGCGTCGTCGACCAGCATGCCGACCGCGAGGATGAGCGAGAACAGGACCACGATGTTGACGGTGAGCCCCGCCAACTGGAGCCCAAGCACGCCGGCCAGAAACGATGCCGGAATTGCGATCCCGATGAACAGCGACGCACGGAACCCGAGAACAAACAGAATCACGATCGCGACCAGAAGCACGCCGGTCACGACGGAGTTCTGCAGGTCCGAAAGCATTTGCCGGATGACTTTCGATTTGTCCTGCGTAAACGTGACATGCACGGCTTCCGGCCAATTTTTCTGCAGCTCTCCGACAATGTATTTTACGATATCGACAGTCTCGATCAGATTGGCGCCCGTGCGCTTCGACACTTCGATCGTCATGGCCGGCCGCCCATTGACGCGCGTCACGGAGGTCGCGTCCTTGAATGTCGGTTTGACCTCGGCAATGTCGAGCAGCGTGACGGCGGCTGCCGCCGAGGCGATGACCGGGATCTTGAGAATGTCCTGCGGACGCTCAAACAAGGACGGCACCTTCACGGCAAATCGCCCGCTTTGTCCTTCGATCGCACCGGCCGCGATCAACGTGTTGAAGCTTTGCGTGAGCTGACCCAGCTGGTCGAGCGACAGCCCATAGCTCTGCATCAGGTTCGGCTCGATGATGATCTCTACCGCCTCATCGCGCGCACCGCGTAGTTCAGCCGCCAGCACACCGGGCGCCTGTTCGATTGCGTTCTTGGCCGCGCGCGCAATCCGCAACAGTGTCCGTTCTGGCACGTCGCCCGAGAGCCCCACCACCAGCACAGGATAGAGCGAAAGATTGACTTCCAGCACCTGCGGCTCGTCGACATCGCGCGGCAGATCGTGCTTGGCGGTATCGACCTTGGCGCGCACATCGGCCAGCGCAGCCTTGGAATCAAAACCGGCCTCGAATTCGAGCAGTACGAACCCGCCGCCTTCGAAGGCTGTGGAACGCATTTCCTTGACGTTGCCGACCGACTTGAGCTGGGTCTCGACCGGTCGGAGCAACAACCGCTCGGAATCCTCCGGGCTGATCCCGCGCTGGGAAAGCTGAACGTAGATGATCGGTATCTTGACGTCCGGTTCCGCTTCTTTCGGGATGGTTACGTAGGCGACCAGGCCCGCGAACAGCAGGAATACCAGCGTTGCGATCGTCAGTCTCGAGTGGTCGATGGCATAGTCGATGAGCTTCGACATAAGACGGCTACCTTACAGATGCCGAAAGGTCAGCAGCCGCAACCGGGTCCACCTTCTGGCCTTCGCGCACGAAATCCTGACCCTGGACGATCACCCTTGTGCCGTCTGGTATCCCCGTCACCCACATGTTGCTTTGCTCGTCCTCGACGACCGCGATCGGCATGAAGCCGACGATATTGTCTTTGCTATTTTCTTGGCCATTTACGTGGGAGACCACGCGCACCCCGATATTGCCATTGCTGGCGATGGTAAGTGCCGACCGCGACACCTGCGTCGCCGCCACCGCGGCAAGCGGCAATGAAATTTCCGCCGTTATTCCGTCGGGGATCGAAAGGTCACGGTTTGGCAGTTCGATTTCCACCCGATAAGTACGGGTCGTCTGGCTCGCCGTCTTGGCGACATAGCGAACCTTGCCGCGCGCGGTTACACCTGTGACGAGCCGCACTTCGGCCTCATCGCCGATTTTGACGCTGGCGAGCTTGCGCTCCGCCACTTCGACGACGGCCAGCATGGGGTCAAGCGCGACGAGTTGCGCGAGTTCGCGGCCCTGAAACGAAAAAGCCGCCTGGCCGACTTCGACCGACAGATCGCCGATCACGCCGGTCCATGGAGCGCGTACTATACCCCGATCGCGCTCGGCTTCGGCCATCGCCATCGCACCTTCGGCCGCGGCGAGCTGTGCCTCTAGGTTGACAAGATCGAGCTTGGGCATGGCCCCCGTTGCAATCAGGCGCCGCTTGGCATCGAGTTCAGCCTGGCGTTGGGTGACAAGCGCCTTGGCCTGCATCACCTGGGCGGCGCGCGCATCGTCGGACAGCACCGCTATGACGTCGCCTTCCTTGACCCAGGTGCCGCGTTTGATGCGCAATTCGGTCAACACGCCGCCAGTGCGCGCCGTGATCATCACCCGTTTATCCGCCTCGGTGCGGCCGGAAATCGTGAGCTTGCGCGCATGCATGACCTCGCTCGTCTCGATCACGGCGACGCGAAAGAGCTTGCGGGCCTCGGTGGTGTCGGTCCGGGGCGCGGCGCGGCTTTCGGCGCTTTCATGCGGCATGAAATGCCCGGATGCGATCCAGAGGGCCGCAGCCGCGACAAGGCCAACGGCGGTAAGGCGGCTTCCGATCATCGGGATGGCTCCTCGTTGATGGTTTCGTTCTTGGTCGCTTCGTTTGTCTCGTGCTTGGCCGCGTCACTGGCCGCGTCATGGGTCGCGACACAATGCGGACGGTTGCGCAACATGTGGCGCGTAATGTCCATGAAGACGGGAACGACGGATGCAGGGTCGAAATTCGGATCGAGGGCGCGGCGCCACCAGACGCCATCCGCAATGATCATGAGCATCGTTACGGCGCCGTTGAAATCGATATCACGCGGGATGTCGCCGCGCTCCGCTGCCGCGTGCAACAGGTCGACGAGCCACTTTTTCACATCGGTATCGAAGGACGCGGAGATGCGCGCAATGTCGGGGTTGCGGCGTGCCTCCGCCATGACCTCGGTGCAAAGCAGAACCTGTTCGGTCGGCTTCTCGGCGAAGTGGTGGTGCGCCATGCCTTGGAGGACGTTGAACAGTCCCTGCGAGAGATCGGCGCTGGCAAATTGCTGCGCGACTTCGGCCCGGTCGCGCTCCGCAATGCCGGCCATGAGCGCTTCTTTCGAAGGAAAGTAGCGATAGAGGTTGCCGGGGCTCATGCCGGCCTCGGCGCAAATCTCCTGCATGGAGGCGCCGTGGAAGCCGGAGCGGACAAAACACCGCTGCGCCGCCGCCAGAATCTCGGCACGGCGATCCGCCTGCAGCTGAACGTTGACCCGGCGCATTTCCCCCGCCCCGAATGCGATAGTGAGAATGAACGTTCACTCTCATATTTTCTGCGGTTGCGAGATGTCAAGCCTAAAATCTGAGACAAATTGTCAATTGATTGATTTTACACATTAATTTTAAGATTTTGGCGGTTGCTCACGACAACACCGGCTTGGCTTCGCTATGGGCTGATGTGATTCGATGACCTGTCGGCGCACTCGGTCTGACTCCCTCTCCCCTCTGGGGAGAGGGCTGGGGTGAGGGGGTACGGTGGTCGAATGAAGGCAGCTCTCGAGCCAGGCTTTTCCCCAACGGAAGTCGGATTTGTTCGATTGCCCCCAAACTAAAGAATGACCGAAGTTGGACAAGTTGCGACCTCTGCCAGGGCAGGGGATGCGAGACCTATCGAGGGACCGTAACCCCTCACCCCAGCCCTCTCCCAAAGGGAGAGGGGGTCATACCGAGTGCGCCGATCGGTCAGCGACCCGCACAACACAGGGACTTCACTCCGGTTTGATATTCGCCGCCCTAACCACCCCGCCCCATTTCTCGGTTTCATCGGCAATGACTTTCCCGAATTCTGCCGGCGAGCCCGCGAGCACGGTTCCACCCATTTCGCTAAGCCGGTCCCTGATCTTGGGATCCGCAAAGGCTGCATTGATCTCCCGGTTGAGGCGGTCGACGATGTCGGGCGGCGTATTGGCGGGGGCGCCGACCCCATACCAGGCGCTCGCCTCGAAGCCCGGGACGAAATCGTTCATCGTCGGCAGGTCGGGCAGAGCCGCGGCGCGGTTAGCCGTCGTCACCGCCAATGCCCGCACGGCACCCGCCCGGATGTGACCGATTGTTGCGGTAATGCTGTCGAACATGACCTGGACCTGGCCCGCGATCAGGTCGGTGAGGGCCGGAGCCTGGCCGCGGTACGGCACGTGCACGATTTTGGTCCCGGTCATCATGTTGAACAGTTCACCGGTCACGTGCTGGATGGTACCGATGCCGGCCGATGCCATGTTCAGCTTGCCGGGATTGGCTTTGGCGTAGGCAATGAATTCCGGAACCGAATTGACCGGAACAGCCAGATTGACCTCGAGCACGGCCGGCACACGAATGAGCCCCGCGACCGGCGTGATGTCTTGCATGAAATTGTAATTGAGCCGGTCATAGAGCGAAGCGTTGACGGCATTCGCTGTCGTGGCGAGGAGTAACGTATAGCCGTCGGGCGCCGCACGCGCGGCCGCCTCGGTGCCCGCGTTGCTGCCGGCGCCCGGCCGGGTTTCGATGATGAACGGTTGGCCGAGCCGCTCGGAAAGCCATTGACCAAACAGCCGTGCCAAAATGTCGGCCGGACCGCCCGCCGCAAAAGGCACGATCCAGCGAACCGGCTTTGTGGGATAGGTTTGTGCGCCCGCTGTACGCGGCACAGCCGGCAGCATGGCGGCACCCGCCGCCATAGCCAAGAACCTGCGGCGCGGCAGATTAATCTTCGAGCGTGTCTTAATTTTCGAGCGCGTCAATGTGCACACGGTCATTCCCCGACAATCCCATGCTCGCGGACAATCGGGCCCCATTGCTTCATCTGCTCGACAAGAAACTTTCTCTGTTCTTCGGGACCGGCGAGCAATTCGGTAATTTGCATGTTCTCGACGAGTTGCTTGTTGAGAACCGGTTCCCGCAGCGTCTCGACCAGCGCTGTCCTGAAACGCTCGATGATCGGCTTCGGCGTTCCCCCGGCCGTGAATACGCCCCACCAGGCGTAGGATTCGAAAGCCGCGAAGCCGCTTTCGAGCGCCGTCGGCACGTCAGCAAGCGCTCCGACGCGAGCCTTGCCGGTTTGCATCACAGCCCTAAGTCTCCCGGCTGCGACCTGGGGCATCGCCACGGCAACACTCGCAATGATCAAATCGACATGGCCCGCGATGGCATCATTCATGGCGGGTCCCCCGCCCCGATAGGGAACATGCACAATTTTGACGCCGGCACGTTGCGACAGCAACACGCCGGTGAGGTGACCCAAACTGCCGCTGCCGACTGACGCGTAAGTGATGGTCTCCGGTTTTGCCTTCGCAGCCGCAACGATGTCGGCGAAGGTGCGATAGGGCCGTGAAGGGTGCGCGCAAATGACATTCGGCGCCGTCCCGATGAGCAGGACCGGATCGAGATCCTTTTCGGTATCGAAGGGAAGAGTTTGAAGAAACGGGTTCATCGCATGGGTGTCGAATACGAACACCCAATTGCTTCCGTCCGGCGGCGACTTTGCCACTTGAGCCGTCCCGATGGCCCCCGAAGCGCCTGGCTTATTTTCCACGATGATCGTCGTGCCCAACCGCTGCTGTAGTCCGGCCTGCACCATGCGCGAAATCTGATCGACGCTTCCACCAGGAGGAAATGGCACGACGAGGCGAACGGCGCGCGACGGATCGGTCTGTGCCAGAACGAAGCCCGATAGCGCCGGAAGTGCGGCTGCGCCTGCCGCCAGTTGCAGGAATTCACGCCGGATAAATTTCATCGGTGCGCTCATGGTTTCCCCTTTAGCGGCCCGAATCCCTTTGGCGGGCGGCGGTGTTTCGTCCCGGATTTGCTTCGCCCCAGATTCATCGCGAGGCCTCCGGTTCGAGTTTGGGGCGATAGTCTCGCGCTTGGGGCCTCCCTGCAAGCCATTGGCAACCGCGATTGCGCGCCGATAGAATCAAGTGGCTAAGTCCGCCAATAGCTCGCCAAGGCGCCGGGTCGCCTTGCCTCATTGAAGTCCAACCTGATAATTGGACGCTTCCTTTTTGGGCGCTGTTGCTGTGGCGCGTTTTCTGCGGCGAATGTCCGCCGGGATCCAAGTCCAGGCTTCGCCAAAAAATGCGTCGTCGAAAGGCGCTATGGGGCCAAGAATATGGCTGGGAAGCCGGTTGCGATCATCATGGGTAGCCAGTCCGACTGGGCGACCATGAAGCATGCCGCCGATACGCTCAAGGCGCTCGGGATCGGCCATCAGTCGCTCATCGTGTCGGCGCACCGGACGCCGGACCGGCTGTTCAAATTTGGCAAGTCCGCCCGCAAGAAGGGCTTCAAGGTGGTGATCGCGGGCGCTGGTGGTGCGGCCCATCTGCCGGGCATGACCGCCTCGCTCACGCCGTTGCCGGTGTTTGGCGTACCGATGAATACGCACGCACTCGAAGGTAAGGACAGCCTGCTTTCGATCATGCAGATGCCGGCTGGCATTCCGGTCGGAACGCTGGCAATCGGCAAGCCTGGCGCCATCAATGCGGCGCTGCTTGCCGCAGCCGTCCTGGCGCTCTCCGACGACAAGCTTGCCGACCGCCTCGATCGATGGCGCGCCAAGCAGACCGAAGCGGTCGCGCAATGGCCTAAGGATTAACGCAAGTGGCCACAAACAAACTCTCGCCCCGTCACCCTGAGGCGTTCGGTGAACCCTATCTACGATCGGGCTCACCGAACCTCGAAGCGGCGACGGCCCGGACCAGTCATCCTTCGAGGCGCGTGCAAGAGCACGCGCACCTCAGGATGACGGTCGTTGGTAAGCAAAGCTGGTAAAAGTAGTGCTCAAACCCGACGACGCGACCATCGGCATTTTGGGCGGCGGACAGCTTGGCCGCATGCTGGCGCTTGCCGCCGCGCGGCTTGGATTCAAGTGTCACATATTTTCACCGAGCCCGGATTCACCGGCTTTTGACGTCGTACACCGCGTCACCTGCGCGGACTATACCGACACCGGCGCGCTTGACCGCTTCGCCGCCGATGTCGACGTCATCACCTACGAGTTCGAAAACGTACCGGCGGAAACCGCAACGTTCCTGTCCGCGCGACGCCCTGTCATTCCCGATCCCAACATCCTCGCGATCACCCAGGATCGGTTGACCGAAAAGAACTTCGTCAATGATCTCGGGATCAGGACCGCGCGCTTCGCGAGCGTCGATTCCGCCGCTGAACTTGGCCGAACGCTCGACACCTTCGGCCGGCCGGCCGTGCTCAAGACGCGCCGGTTCGGCTATGACGGCAAAGGCCAAATCATCCTGAGGGACGGCGCCGACCTTGAAACGGCTCTTGAACGCGCCTGTCTTGAAGCCGCTTGGCGCGACATTGGGGCGCAGCCCTCGATCCTCGAAGCATTCGTGCCGTTCCAATGCGAAGTGTCGGTGGTCGCCGCGCGCGCGCAGGACGGTACGGTGGAATGTTTCGATATCACCGAGAACGAACACCGCGATCACATTCTGAAAATCTCGCGCGTGCCGGCCAATGTTTCATCCGCCGTGGCCGCCGAGGCACGACACATCGCTGAGACAATCGCAGGCGCCTTTAACTATGTGGGCGTGTTCGCAGTTGAAATGTTCGTCGTCGACGAAGGATCGAAGCAAACCCTTCTGGTCAACGAAATTGCGCCGCGCGTGCACAATTCCGGCCATTGGACCATCGACGGCGCAACCGTCTCGCAGTTCGAGCAACACATTCGGGCCGTCGCGGGCTGGCCGCTCGGCAAGCCAATGCGTCACGGCCGTATCGAGATGATCAATTTGATCGGCCGAGAGGTCAAAACCTACGAGCAGTGGCTCGCCGTGCCCGGCGCGTTCGTGCATCTCTACGGCAAGGCTGCCGTGCGTGACGGCCGCAAGATGGGTCATGTCACACGGATCGTGGGCGAGGCCCGATGAGCTATGTAATTGCCGTCTTGATTGCGCTGTTCGCGGGCTGGTCGGTGGCCGCCAGCGACGCGCTGTTTCGCGCCGAGGAGAAGCCTGGCATTTTCCAGGGGACGGCCGGGATGGTTCTGCTCCTGGGGGCGACCGCAGCCGGCGGGCTCGTGGTGGCGGGGGCGGTGATATGGGTCTTGCGGATTTCGCCCTCCGCATCGGTGGCCGTCATTATCGGACTGTTCGGCCTCCTAGGTGCCAAAGCATCCAACATGCTCAATGTCTCCGCGGCCGGTGCCGCCAACCGCATGATGGTGGGAATTGCCGGCCTCGCCGTCCTGTACGGGATCGCGTGGTGGTATTTCCCGGTGTAATTTTTTTCAGGCCTGCGAAATTGCAAGAAACCACGTCGACAGATTGGACTTCTCCAGGGCTTTCTGCTAAAGGCCCGCATCAAATACGACGGGTACGCGCCTTTTTTGGCCCTCCCGCCGCTGCAGGAAATCAATCGACAAATTCAAGAGGAAGCACGCGTGCAGGTTCTCGTCCGTGACAACAATGTCGACCAGGCGCTCAAAGCGCTCAAAAAAAAGATGCAGCGGGAAGGCATCTTTCGCGAGATGAAGCTCCGTGATCACTACGAAAAACCCTCCGAAAAGAAGGCCCGGGAAAAGGCTGAAGCAATCCGCCGGGCGCGCAAGCTTGCCCGAAAGCGCCTGCAGCGCGAGGGCCTCCTGCCCATGAAGCCCAAGGTTCTGCCGGGCGCAGGTGGGCCGGGCGGACCAGGGGGCGCGGGCGGGCGTCCACCCCGTCGCCCGAGCTTCTAAGTCCTTGTTGGCTCGGCGGCGCTAACTATACTGTGGCTGGTCTTAAGGCCCACACAGTAAGCGCCCAATGATCCGCCAAGGCACCCAGCACAGATTGCAGCACAGCCTGATAGCGTGCACCCTCCTCGCGGCGGCGCTGCTGCTTGCCGCCTGCTCCGGTGCCTCCGTCATCACGAATTCGGCGTCGGAACCCCAGGATCCCGGGAACGCGCTTTCGCCCGCCAATCTCGCGTCCCTGACCGCTGTCGTGGAGCGTAACCCTTCCGACGCGCAGGCCTACAATATCCGCGGCGCCGTCTATGGCCAGGCCGGCCAGCACGAACAGGCGCTGGCCGATTTCAACAAGGCCATCGGTCTCGATGCCAGATTTGCCCAGGCCTATGCCAACCGCGGGCTGCTCTACCAGGCCACCAACAAATTCGATCTGGCGCTGGCGGACTACCACAAGGCGCTCGGCCTCGACGCGAGCTACGCGCCCGCCTATGTGGGCCGCGGCACGGTCTATCGACAGAAAGGCCAGTTGCTGCTTGCTCTCAATGATTTCAACAAGGCCATTGCGCTGCGGCCCGACAACGCCAAAGCCTATTACAATCGCGGCCTGCTCTACCAAAGCCAACGCCAGCACCAGTTCGCAATCGACGACTTCTCAAACGCGATCACACTGACACCGCAGCAACAGGACCTCCTGGCCGCGCGCGCCTTGAGCTATCTCGCCATCGACGACACCAAGTCGGCGGCAACCGATCTCGACGAAGCCGTTCAACTCAATACGCTCAATATACAGGCCTGGATCGC
>Ga0209488_10003487_pt1 | contig 12620 bp, 15 predicted proteins | sample Rivendell_Oct201_8_FD_188349 | JGI IMG/M metagenome (GOLD analysis project Ga0209488, IMG submission 188349) | Vadose zone soil microbial communities from the Eel River Critical Zone Observatory, Northern California, USA -... | ecosystem: Environmental > Terrestrial > Soil > Vadose zone >...
GGAAGCTCCACTCTTGATATTAGTATTAGAGGTAGAGCCGGCCAGACATCAGCACCTCCGACATAGGTCCACGTCCACCATACACGAGTCGTAGGTTGAGGCGACGCGGTGATGCAAACACGATGTATCTCCATCTTCGACACACATGCACGAGTGCATGCCACGTATTTCGCGGAGTGTCCCAGGTCGGATAGTTAATATGCACATAGAAATTGAATATTTCCAGGAGCACATCGTCATGAAGCATGTCGAATGTCACCAGCCCTACATTTAAAGGGTCAGCGTTTGTTCAGGACATTATTAGACTCTACAAACGGCATACATCGATCTCGTGCTATACCAGACTCTCCCTGGAGGTGTACAGAACGACCGCGAATGAATGGAGGGACCTGACGCCAACTATATGAGACTTGGTCAGTACTCCCAGGGTAGGAATGGTGAGAAAGGATCTGGCTCGACGTACAGGAAAAAACTCATCAGTAAGGATGCAACGTCTGAGGACCAAATGATTGTATCGAAAGTACCCGCAGGTGGGTGGGGAAGCAGGTGAACGATGAAAAAGCATGTCACAAACGCCCTGCACACGCAGTTGGTCAGGTGCGTGAGTATATTTCAATTTCAAATAAATGCCGTTACCAAGGATGTACGTGTCATTCACCTGCTAGAAGGCCCACTGTCGGCTCTAGTATGTCATCCGATAGGTAATCCATTTGGCACTTCAAGTTATATCGTTGCTGTCTTCGCGGGGGAAGGATGGAACTTGAATGGGAGACGCGCTGAGACGACATGGCGCTTCTCGGTGGAGACGTAACTCGGAATCAGTGCAAGCTCAAGCGGCCCGAAGCCTTGAAGCCGCCAATTCTGCGCAATTTTCCCTGACTGCTGTCCCTTGCCCTGCCAGTGCACTCTAATCGAAGACATGGGAGAAGGGCAAGCAAGATAGTGACAAACAATGGGGGTGGGTGATCCCTAGGAAGTGCGGTGAGATCATTCAGCATGTCGGAGTAAAAGCCTCAGGTTGAGACAATGCCGAGTATTGAAAGTGTTGCGTTTTTCACTGACATTTGTTGTCTGGGAGGTAATGCGATAAACGTACTGCACGTCTACCCTTACCTATTGTGCGCAACAAGTACACTACAGCCAGAAGTGTTCGGATGGCGTTGCCGCGTTGGCGGGGCACTACGTGACCGTGACACGTGGAACCCTCGTCACGTGCTCATGAGAAACGAAGCGCCATCACGTGAGTAGATTCGCCGGCCCTAAACCTTGGCTGCGAGCTCTTTCTTCATCTTTTAACAACTCCAGGCGCTGATATACCACATGTTCGACTGGCCACGCGTCACGCGCAAGTCAGTTCCTTCATCAACAGTTGCCTCAGAACGAGGGATGCGCTCTTTGGCTGTGCACCCTGGAATGGTTGTGCGAACGACACAACCCCTCCAAATGGGTGGTGCGGTCACCTGGCGTCACCGACAACTCACCGACAGAGACGAATCGTAGTAGAAACTTTTTATTGTGCCCGATCATGATCTGTACGTTATCATCACCCTCGTTAAGATTCTGCTCTTCATGGACCTGTTGGCCATGACCTTAGCATGGAGATCCGAGGAAAAGCCGACATTCTGAAGAAAAAATTCCCGTGTCGAAGCATAAGGTAAGTAGTACAGGTGTGTGTATCATGCTCGGTTCGCGTTAGTAGTATCGTAAATGTATGAATTGCCCGCAACCGAAAGTGCAACTGTATTGAACAACGGTACTTGCCCACCGTGACTACGACTTTCATGGAGAGCACGCCGAAAGATTATTCATCCTAGAAGAAAGAAACCAAAAGGTATTCTGACATCTCGGGGCTCAGACCTCGGGCAAGCCAGTGTATGCGTGTCGGTTAGGCTGCAAGTCGGGTGTGGAGTTGGGATACTGGCTGGGATAGTTCGTCGTATTGATCGTCGGAGTCGGCCCTTGAGTGGGGTACGTGCTTGGGTCAGAAGGGTCCTGTGTGCAGTGTCCTGATCAGTCATCCTCTCTGGCGCCGGCATGTGGCTGAACGGGAAAAAAAAGAGCGACTAACGTAAAGTCTAGGGGTTTCGATGCTTAGCGGATAATGTACCGCCGTCTGATCCATGTTGCCACCGTTGCCGTTCATGTATGCCGCAGACGGCGCTGAGCGAGCACGGCGGCGGCGGATGGCGAACCATGCCACGACACCAGCGATCAAGCATGCTGCGACCACGCCGCCTACCACGCCGCCTGCGATCACGCCCGCATTCGAGGTACTCGGGGAGGAAGTGGACGACGTGGACGAAGGAGTGTAAGTAGACTTGCTGCCCTTGGTCGCGGACGGGATAATGGTAACACTGCCCGTAACCTCCGGCGTATCTGTAACAAAGGCGAGAATACATAAAAAGATGGGGCAAGTTGGCTAAACTACGCACCACCGATAGTCTTTGCCTCTTGAAGATTCCAGGTTTGCCCGTACTACGTGAGCAATTGGATTGGGTTGGGGCATAGAAGAAAGAGAGGGAAAGGGAGAGGAACGTACATCATGGAACGCCCATAGTGGCACTCGCGTCCCCGCTGGGATGGGTTCAGGGAAGTTAGAAGATAAGTTGTCCTGAGAAGGCCACACGGTGGTGCAATTTGCTGTCCATGCACGATAGCTAATTATGTTTTGGCGTCCAGGAGTCAGGAATATCAGTGAAATCGACGCACGAGATCCACGTCTCTCCCTGGCACGCAGCACATGCGCTGATGGCATTAAAGAAGGGCTGGTTGCATTTGCATATGTCGCCGTTGTCTTCTATACCGCTCGGGCCAGTGTATGAATGCTGTGGAAGCAGAGATGGTACAGAAAATTCTGCAAAGGTTGAGTCAGAGGCGTGCAGAATTGTATGCTCAGTCGAACGATGTACTAACGGCCATTGTTGCACACCGCAGCCAAGTAAGCAGCTATTAGACAAGGATTCTGATTGAGAGTATTGTACGACTTTTGACATTAATGTGGGAAACGGGGAGGTCAGCATCATCACCGATCTGGCAACAAACCAAGGAGCCCTCACCCATTGAAGAGTGTTCTCCGTACAGTCCGCTGCGGTGACCTGTGAACGAACTGATCCTATGATGAGAAGGCTCCACAAGGCGAAAAGGAGCGAGGCAACCATCGCGCTATGATAGATCGACGGGAGCGGGATGGGAAGGAAAACCAATCAACCGCAGCCGATGGAGTTGCGCCCATTGCAGGATGGGTATATTATATCTTGCCCTTGCCTCATGCCTGGACCAGGCACCGGTACGACTCAATTTCATTTCGACCCACATTTCGACCCACCATCATCGTTCATCATCTCATCCCTCCACTCCATTGATAGCTACCCCAAGGCTTATATCTTCCAGGGGTTGAAAGGTGTAGTAGGCATGGCGTTTGAGTGGGATGATGCGAGGATCAATGAAATTAATGAAAAAATACCCAGCCGAGCTTCGGCCACATTTGGTAATCAGGCAAACCGGTAATCAATGACCGTACTGTGTTGGTTGTCCGAAAACCGCGACTGCGGTGACCGGGATGTCCTCACCCTTGTCCTCCCTCCCATCTTTCAATGGCCTATCCAATCCGCGTATCCAGTCTCTCTACTCTGATATCTCTAGACAGAAGCACTCCAATCCGACAACTTACCACGCTAACGTTGCCTGGTGGCGCTCCACTCTCGAAGCCATTGTCTCCCGCGGCTTGTCACTCAACACACCCGATAGGCTCATTCTCCATGCGGATCAAAGCCTCTTGGAGGTTCTAAGATATGAACGCATTGGAAAGCCTCTATGTCTGGGTACTGTTGTCGTACGTTACTCCACGCATGCGTCGCCGAGACGCGTAACTGACCCATCGATCCTGCTAGCGAAGACTGAACTGGTCAATTCCCGCTCCGCAGTGCATATTCAACAATTTCTGAGCATGTCACACCCAGTCCATGACCCTGGCTGGTTACCATACCGCCTTGCCGCGTTTGTCGTCGGAACGCCCCTCCGGTGGGCACTTAGCCAGCTCAACCTCATCGGCTCCGACGACGAGAGTGAGACCGAACGCTGGAGTCGTATCAAAGGGGACTACGTCCTCGTTGGTCTGGTTGAACTCGCCGCAGACACTGTTCTCGCCTCGCAGCGCGCGCAAAGTGTGAGCCTAGCCGACACCTTGTACACGTTTGACTCGTTTCGTGCCACCTTCGCCCCGTCCGCCCTTCCCGGAGTCACGTTATCCGACAAAGATTTATGCGTTCTCATAAAATTTTTAGAACGCGACAGACGGGCAGTTGTCACCGAGAAAGAGGTTCGTCTCTGAATTGCTCCCTCGCGAGCGCCGCACTGAACCTAATTTAGGTAATAAAGTTTGTCGAAGCTGGTTCGAGTGCATCGCAAGTCACAGCAATCGACCGCGGCGTCGTGGAGCTCAAAACGGCCGTCGCGAACCTTTCAGCACAGATAGACCAGATTACCGCAAAGATCGACTCGTAAGTGCACCCGTTCTCGCACCACTCGATAGCTTTATATATTTGATCTCAGTTACAAGAGTAAAGCGACGGCCGCTATCCGGCAACAACGCAAATCGCTCGCGCTCTCCTATCTTCGTTCTCGTAAACAGCTTGAGGACGTACTTTCCCAGCGTCTCGGTTCCCTTGACATTCTGCAAAGCACCCTGCTGCGCGTCGAGAACACTGCGCAAGACATCCAGGTAACGTTATCCCTGGTGGTTCCATTGGTGGATTCCTTACGCCCCTCCTAGATTGTGAAGACGTACGAGAGTAGCACCGCTACCCTCCGCGCGCTGCTTGCGCACCCATCGCTCCAGCGTGACGCTGTGGACCGTACCCTCGAAGCGCTCGCTGACGCCAATGCAGATGCGCGGGAGCTCGACGAAGCGGTACGCTTGGGTATGGACGTGGCATCCGGCGTGGAGGTGCCACCTGAGGATGACGAGGAGATCCAAGCGGAGCTTGCCGCTCTCGAGGCCGAAGCAAGGGCTGAAGCGCGAGCCAGAGAGAAAACGCAGCAGGTTGTAGAGTCGGGGGTGATGCCCCGCGAGAGTGCTTCTGAGGCGGTCGAACATGTCACAGAGCGCACGGACACCTATGTCGGGAATGAACGAGAAAGGAGGCCCGTGCCTGTTGGATGATGTTTAGGTGCGAGAGCACCGCTTTACTTTGCATGCATGCGCTAGATTATTCCGCATCACCGACAATCATTTCCTCTAATTTCTGTACCTCTCTACTCATGACCTCATGTTCAGACTTTTGTTGATTCCTTGAGTGGCAATCACACATCATCGTTCTTCCTGGGAACTGCCAGTGAACCCCCGCCTAACAACGTCGACAAACAAAGTCGATCATTGGCCGATCATTGGCATCACCTCACTCCGGCGCGCCCTTCCGGCGCATCATAGCCTTCGCCAATAGCCATTTCCCCTCTCACAGCCTCGATTTAGACCCTTTTGTCGTCTTCTCGCGGCTTCCTTCATTGCCGTGTCACTCTGTTCTCCTCGGCTTCGCCACCGTGGCCTCTTCTTGCCACTTACGGACACAGAGTCACAGAGTACGCACCAGGGTGTACTCAAAAAATGTATAAAAGTTCGTTGTGGAAAGGGAAAGTAATGAAGAGTGCTTGGGGGGCGCAAGGTCTTGCTATCAAGTTTAGTCGTGGGCAGGCATAAGTTACTCGTAGAACAACCAAAGCGTGATTAGACTCGGTCGTGCTTTGGCTTCTCCAGAATATTGATGCTGTATGGAAAACCCCAAACGTGTCGACGTCACGTATGGTGTCGCCATACAGCACGATGGAGAAGGCCACACCGTTACTCCAATTTAATGCTCCTTCAGCTGGGTGATCGTGTGGTCATTCTAGCTTGAACTTGGGCAGTACTAGTACGCCACGCCGCAGCCACTTGCGCACTACTATAGTATGGAACATACTGGAAGGCACCTTCAGCAGAACGAGAAGCCCCCACCCGTGACGACTGATCATGGGTCAGGGACATGATGGCGAGAGTACATCTCGACTCTGGCACGTTCGATCTTGACGAGGGTCAGCGCATATATGCAGAACGGCTTCGCGCCTGAGCCCTCGAGTGAACGACTTACAATAGACTGCGCTCGTCCCCCGGTCGTGGTACTAGTATCCGGAAAGCGTAGTGTTAAATCAGCGAGCTGCTCGGAAGATCTTCTGTCCCGATGGGTTGTGTGTCATTTTCAAGTCAAATGGATTCATTGCAAGACATGCAGGTGAAGGCTAGTGTGGAGAAGTGCCAGTAAGCTCAGACTTTTAGCACTAGGGCCGTGACAGCGTGACAGCGCTAGAAAGGATATCTGGTTTGGCTTAATCCGCACTTCGATCGATCAATCAGCAATTTGGAAATCGACAAGCCGACAATATCTCTGAAAGTCAAAGACGCAGAGGGAATGGACCCGTCCGTGAGTTCAAGTTATCAGGAGGTGGTTTCGCAGATAAGTTCCTCGGAAGGGTTCCAGGACTTTTTGAAGACACCGTCGTTTGCCACTCTCCGTTCTTCCGCAAGTTCCGCTGTGAAAGGGCCAGTGATCATCATAAATCACTCCAAGCGTTCGCACATCCTCATCCTTCACGACGACGCTCAGTCTTCCCCTTCTGTTATCACCACAACCGATGATTTCTATGATCGTGCAATCGAATTGAGGGATAGGCTGGTACGCACCCGAAATAATAATTTCCTACTCGAATCAAAACAATACCATCGCGCTCTGCGATCCGTACTCGAGGACCTTTGCGAGCTTGTCGGCCAACCAGTCGTTAACGAGCTCCGGAGGTTGAAGATACCAGAGCAATCCCGGGTTTGGTGGTGCCCGACATCTGTCTTTTGCTCTCTCCCGCTCCACGCCATGGGGCCATTTCAGTCCAGTGATGGTGTCAAGCGCTACTTTTCAGACCTATACATACCTTCATATACCTCGTCGCTATCCGCTCTCAGCGACGCTCGAAAATCCAGCGAATCGCCGTTGGAAAAGCCCTCAGTGTTGCTTATAGCAAACCCCGACGAACATATGAAGGACGCGTTTCCGGAGATCCAGCTCATACACAGCCTCCCTACGAAAGTGACAACTCTTATTGGGGAGGCGGCGATGCCCTCTACTGTCCTGGAGGGCTTCCAGGATCATCAGTTTGCCCATTTCGTCTGCCGTGGAAATCAGGAACCAGGGAAGCCGTTTGATGCGTCTTTTAAGCTTTATGGAGGCAATCGCCTTACCCTCCGGGACATCATACGGTCTCGCCTTCCCCCTACTACCGAGTTCGCCTTCCTCCCTAACTGCGTAGCAGAGCCGGCAAAAGACATTGCGGATGAAGGACTGCATCTTGCTGCGGCGCTTCAATCCAATGGTTTCCGAAGCGTGGTTGGGACGATGTGGGCGATGGCCGACGAAGATGGAAGGGATCTAGCTGAACTTTTCTACAAGTCCTTGTTTTCGAGCGACGAACAAGGGGTGCCGTATCACCAGAGATCTGCGAGGTCACTTCGGGACGCAGTGCGTGCTCTGAGGATAAAGCAAAGCCTTCCTCTCGAACGATGGGTGAACTTTGTTCATTACGGTGCATGACTGGTTATAACTAGACTACATGTGAGTAGTCGTGTCGTATTATGTGGGTGTGGATCACTGCTACACAACATGACCAGTTCTGTGGACAGGTATCGAGGACGATAGGGGGGGGGGGGTCAGAGGTCAGTCCGAGATGGCCATCTTCACTTTGCTCATGGGACGCTAAGACCTAACGCATGATGTCAGGCTACGTTTCATAATTGGCCAGGATGAACCCATCGCAGTGAGTGAGATGTTGTAGATCACGACGTGATCCAATCCTACGCCAGGACGTTCTCAGCTCCCAGCCACAAGTACGTTCGCAGAGCGTGCGTACAAGACTATTTTTTCTCTCTGTCGTCCACGGGCTTCCTTTAACCTGACTTCTCATCCCCCAGCCGCGTTGACACGCCTCTTCTACTGACTAAGGTTTGATCGATCTAATCCTGTGTCATCGTCCCAATTAGTGTGATTCAGATCCAGCCTGATTGTCACCGGTACCCTGAAAATTACGTCTCTTCTCATGAATGTGAAACATTTAAATGTCAATACGGCAGTATTCCGCGAAGGCCACATGTATCGAGATTCGTTCGTTGCTCTTCGAGGATCATCATATCATTCGTTATCAAGTGTGCATACTCACAGTGCCCGCACTCAGGTGGAGAATTTTGAGGACAGCGTCTGAACTCACTGAGAAGCCGGTTCAAATTTTTGACTCATAACATCGTTGCCGCCTCGGACGACCAATATTAATGGCGTAGTGTCCGTCTGGCAGTATTTATAACTCTACAGGAGAACACGTATCCTTTTCTTGCGAAAATACCCACGCCCATCATATGTCATATGTCACGGACTCCCTTGTTCCGGTCAAATAGTTAATGTGAGGTTATTTGGCACATGGACGTCGCCATAACATTGTACGGGATCGTCAGGAACTGTCACTTGTCAAAGGCCTGGCCAATTGTTATCACCAGGGGATGGTGGCCCCCCTCCGTCGTTGGGCGCTTTCCACTAGCGGTAGCCTTTCAAGTTGCCTCAATCGTCTTCTCCACCAGAAGTAGCGCCCGTATCCTCTTTGGTTGGGTCAATTCTGCTGCGGACGATTCCAATCGACGTAATTATCCCTCGAGATCCGGCCGCAGAATCAAGGTCGGATCTCCACAGACATTCCCCCCGCCGAGGTATCACATTGTATCGTACAGCTCAGCGCGATGCCTTCTCGCATCCGAAGATCGCAAGTCATAGTCACTGCTGGTGGTCACCGCTTCAAAATGGTATGGTGGGGAAGACTGCGGTACGATAACGAACGGCCTTCGCATCGACGTGTGTGTGAATTACTCTGCCAGCTGTCGGGAAGTACTGGGGCAACCGAAAGTGGTGGGCAATTTCCCCTCGGTTGGCTAGATCCTCAGGCCTGTCCGTACTAGACCTAGGCGAGACACAGGTGTGCCAGTTATACCGTATATTATGTCCATTTGGTAGCAATGAATGGCTTACAATACAATCAGTGAACGAAAGGGGTTAGTCCATGTCGAAACAGCTTCGCACTCCACTCTAAGGATGGTAGGGGGAAAGGTGTCATACTTCGGGGAGACCCGAGTAGGTAGAAGCGTTCGTCCGTAGATTTGTAGAGACCTGTGCTGGTGGCACTGGATTGGTTGCCGCCGATTGAGTAGTATCTGGCAACAAAGCATTGAGATCGGGATATGTAGTAGGGTCCGAGGGATCCTGGAGCACGGACAACGCCCGAAGGCGGAGAACATCAGCCGATCTCTCAAATGAAGGGCGTGTACAAACGACGAGAGACCCACGTAGAATGTCCTGTCCGCTCCCGGCGTCCATGCCACGCTTGTGTATGCGCCAGTCCCCTGTTCAGCGGGGGGGTGATCGATCGATGAGGACTTCAAGCTGTCTCTCAGGCTCTGCCAACCTCGCCGCCGCCGACGGTGTACAAAGTACCAAATCCCGGCCCCAATGGCTGCTAATGCGAGAAGCGTGGAGCCCGTTGCGACGCCGACAAGCGCGCCAAGGCCGATGGCGGACCCGGCGTTTAACTGTGGTGCGAACTGTGGGCGGGCGGTACCGCTGGACTCCGGGAGGCCGCCGAAGGCACAGGCGGTAACGTTGTCCCAGGGTTTAGAACTCTATGGGCCGAACTGAGGTTGAGAACTGCGAATAAGAAAAGGAATAGGACACACAGTGACGTTCAGGAATGCCCATGCCGGTACGAGAGTTTTGTTGGTTATTGCCTGAGGAAACCTGTGCAACAAACCGACTTAGTATCGCACTCGCATAGTCATCGTATACAGTAGGGACGGACGTTAAATCCGGTTCGATAGTTCTGCAACTAGCGTGCCACTGGTCGTACCTGAAAATAGGTGTCACGGGAAACAGAGAAGGGCATGTCTAATACGAAGCGTACGATAACCAGATACCCCTCTGGCAGCCAGCGCAAGCACTAATTAATGAATAGTATACGGTGTTGCATTCACATGTGTCAGTGACGTCCGAATTGGGAGGGCCTAAGTAATAATTCCCTGCTGCGAGCTGTGGTATTGTAAATTCTGCGGAAGGTGAGTGGTGAGCGGGGTTCCCAAAAAGCACAGGAGATAGGAGGTACGTACTTCCATCATGAGATTCTGCTGCGAGGTAAGCAGCTATCTCGCAAGGACTCTGATTGAGGCTGTTGTATGTCTGCCAGTGTCCCACCAGGTTATTGAAATTGAGAACAGAATATGATTAACGAACCCAATTCCAATGTTGTAGCGCGGCGGGAAGGCAGCCAACTGCCTGGACTTGAGCTTGTACGGGTACGGCAGTGAGTTGTACAAACAGGAGTGTGAGATGGAGAGGAAAGAGAGGGGACCATGGTGAAGAGGGTATGAAAAAAGTCGTGACGAGGGAGAGGGAATCCACAAGGACCATGGCGGTCCGAAAAAACGTTGAGACGAGACATCATATATCAGTGGTTGAAGGCTAGGACTGGCGTGGAGCCGATCTCATCTGAGGATGCCAGATAGGATTGACTCAGCAACGGCTCAACCAAATTGGGATGGGCTGCTCAGTTGGAACCGGTCCGGACCATCCGGTACAAGACCGAGTGGCTGGCACCCCCAATCCCTATGACTCTCCCCAACGCTGGTGTCCAGAAAGCCCACTAGATGGCCCGTGCCTAAACGTGACCCTGACACCAATAAATTTGTCCCTTCCTGACTAGTACTCCCCCAACACACTCTCTGCAAACTGGCCTACGTCAAGCCCTATCCCAGGCTGTTGAACGATTCGACAACCTATCTCGCATCCAGAAACTCCACAGTTTGCAGACCGCTTGTAGGTGGCTATGCTGGATGAGCGTGCTGGTTGGCTAGCTTTGCGAAGATGCTGGAATCGAGAGAGGGGTTCCGGGTCGGAGAGCGAGGGAACTTGAACTGAAGACGGTGTTGGCGATGAGGGGCATCCATTTGATGCGACTGGGCAAGGCGACCTCGGCTGGCGGTATGCGTCTTACAGTGGTTGATCAAGACTGGAAGTTTGGTGTGGATAAAAGTGTAATTGACAACAAACGGGCTTAGTCCCGGACCCTCCAACGTAGGACGAGAAGGGCAAGGTATATGCGACCTTCTCCTGGCTGTCTTGCTTTGTGCTTTCCTACTCCCATTTACAGGCACCAGGGAACATTGGCCTAGGTGTCTTGGATTATGGTAATGCCAATGCAAGCCCTGTCATTGCGGATGTTGGGTAACACTGTGACAACGCCTTCCAGACCCCGGCGAACAGGCTACAGGGAGACATGCCTTAGCATTAGTGTGAGCAGCAACACCTTGATCACTCCCAGAGTTCAATTGGCTGACCTTTATGGCCAGGCCTGGGTCCCTCGCGAGGGTTGCACGCCTTTCCCTTGGCCCTTCGTGACGCTATCCGGGCATAACAGCCCTCCAAGTGCTCTCTTCGCCACGCACGTAAGACGACGTCCTGTCTTTATCCAAACCAAATGCTCACGGCAACTCGTTCCCTGTACTCAGCTTGGTCATTATCATTATCTTAGTGGAAATTTTCTTTCCCTGCTCAAAACCAGGCCAAAATCGAGATCCAACCTTAGTCGGAATTTTCAGGGCTCATAACGTTCACATTGTACGAGATGCAGTGGTCAGGGAAGTCAATGGCTCAATGGCTAATTGTTATCACCAAGGGAGGATGGCGGGCTTTCTACTAGTGGTATCTTGTCAAATTGCCTCTTGAGTACATTCTGCGGACGGTTCCAATCGACGTAATTTGGTATTATCGTCGCGCGTCCCGGTCGCAGAGCTGCTTTCGTATGTGCCGTAGCTTGACATCGTCGTTCCCCGTGGCACCTCAGGTATGAGTCTGCGGATTCGCAAATTTTGGCTTGCGAGGACAGGGCGTCCCAGTGGGCCCGACCCACGGACATTCCCGCGACCGAAGGATCACGGTGTACCGTACAGCTCAGCGCGGTGCATTCTCAGGTTGGACAAAGATAGCAAGTCAAGTCACAATACTGGTATGACGAGGCTACAACTGTAACATGATAACGAACAGCCTTCGCATCGACGTGTGCATGGATTACGTTGCCAGCTGTCAGGAAGTGCTGAGACTCGGACAACCGAGAGCGGTGGGGTGGTTCCCCGTCCGAATTTGTATACCGCGCGCATGTAACTACCGGCAAAGAGACGGACACGCCATGGGCGTACGAAATGGAATCGTCGCTATCCCGCTTGGGCTGTGTGTGTGGGTTAGGTTTAGTAGTCATGCATCTTAACCGAGCCGCATGCGAGGTGTTCCCCGGTAGTCTAGGTCCTTAGGTTTGTCCTAAGCCAGATCCAGGTGTGCCAGCTATACAGTACATCACATCCATTTGGTAGTAATGAAATCAGGGTTACAATACGGTCAGTGAACGAAACCCGTTAATCCATGTCGAAACTGCTTTGCACTCCACTTTAAGGATGGTAGGGGGCAGCAGGTCACGAGGGAATACCAGGCAACGAGGCAGCAGACGAGGAAGTGAAGAAGGCA
>Ga0209488_10003488_pt1 | contig 12618 bp, 13 predicted proteins | sample Rivendell_Oct201_8_FD_188349 | JGI IMG/M metagenome (GOLD analysis project Ga0209488, IMG submission 188349) | Vadose zone soil microbial communities from the Eel River Critical Zone Observatory, Northern California, USA -... | ecosystem: Environmental > Terrestrial > Soil > Vadose zone >...
AAAAAAGTTGATAGATATGTAGATAGAGGGTACTAGATGCAGTGTACGAAGTCTGATAGCAGTTGAATAAAAAATGGGTGAGTAATTCAGGGTGTCCGAATGAGGGCGCAAGCACAGTATGCTGGCGGTCATAGCAAATGGCTTGACATGGAAAAGGAAGTTTTTGAAAATTACGCTCAAGACTCCTTCCCACCTTCGGAGAAAAGCCGCTCCAATGACCCGGTCCACCAACTGGTAATGGATATATCAACTCAAATTGTACATATAAATTCGTCTGCTTGTACTCATACAGGTATACAGGTATATGGACACCAATAATATTAATTAGAGAGATAGCATATAACATTCCAGTCAGGGTCCAGCATGTGAAGTAGTCGCTCCAACACCTCTATGCCACCTGGCTTGTCCCACAAAGGTTCCACGAGCGAAACCTCAAACACCTGAACATCCAGCCGTCTGCAATATAAAATGAACATCAACAGGCTTTCTGTCACGTCCTCCTCATCACCAACTGCGGAATGCCGACAAGAAGCCAACAAGAGGGCATTGACGTCCTTCCTAAGGTCGGAAACGTCCCACTCTGAGGGTCGAGCGAAGGCGTAGTGGACCCATCTCCACAGAACTTCGACGCTGAATTTGCTCCGGCTGACTATGACCCGTTGGAGGCTTGCGAAAAGGGTACCACGACTGTCCGCGGTGCTCCATGGGTAGACAGAAACGGCAATGGAAGCAGCAGTGGCCAGGAGCGCCTCTGCACCTTCACCGAAACGCAACGTCTTGAGGGAAGGAAAGGAGGAAAAGAGGGACCGCCAGCAACCGCACAGGATCAACGGCTGATTGTGGTTGTAAGATGCTTTTCGGTACTCGATGAACAGCTCCTGGATGGTTGTGCCACCTAGGAAGGTGCACAATTGCTGCAGTTGTCGAAAGGATGAAGCTGTGTCGGGTACGTCTATGAGCTGGCTGTGCGGACAGCCAGCCCCGATGATGCGGATCTCGAGCCTGAATGGGTCGTCCAATGGAACCCACGGTGACGGTGAACACCCCGGCTCGGTTGGGGACGCCCATGCACAGACACTGATACTCCTGGGCTCTCTCCTGAAATGGATGCCGTGTAAGGGATAGAAAGATCCTTCCGTCTTCTCGCCCATCAATGAAGTGAACCTTTCCCATAGATCGGTACTGCACGCAGACTGTTCAAGCGTGAGCTTCAAATTCTTCTGGACATTGGCCGGCACCAAAAGGCAACTAAAGAGACGCAGAAAGGTTTGAAGCGACGTGTCTTCGATAACCAATAATGTCAAGTTCTCCAGTTTCACAGGTGTGTTGACCGCGCCTGAGAAGAGCGGGAACGAAATCTCCTGTACCCTCAAGACCTCGAGCTGAGGCATTTCGGAAAGTGTGGAAAAAAGGTGTTTAGCACAGAAAGAGTGTGATACTGTAAACTCGGAAACACTCCTAAGCACCCACGGCGGGAAGGTGACATGCAAACTATAACGACAGTAGAGCCGGGATAATCGGGGCGCATGCCCCTCAAAGAGGCTCTCGGGAAGGATGAGGGAGGTGTCTCGTCGTTCATTGTCAACTCCACAATTGATATGGCGATACCTGAGTTCGTCCCAGAAACCGAGGCTCAGGGAGGTAAGAGACATTGATCCACCCAGGGACTTCAAGGTTCGAATCACGTCCGCTCTGTTGCCTTTAAGTTGAAGATTTTCAATTCGTGTGACATGAGATAGAATCTCCTCTGTTACTTCACTTGGCAGGGTTGTTAGAGGCTGTTGGACGGGAACAGGACGTCTTTTGATCCTGGAGAGGCGATTTTCGCGTAGCTTGGTGGAGGGAGGTCCAACGTCGAGGTAAACTTGTTTAGGGTCATAAGAGGATTTTTGTAGGAATGCAGAAAGCCACTTCGGTGAAAGGTCCGGTGTGATAGTAGACCAAAGCTTCTTGAAATCCAATGCAACTGCTCGCCAACGTTGACAAACGTATGTGATCGCAACCCAGTTTGGGGGATATCTTGGTCCTTTCTCGGTAAAACTCGGGTTGTGAACGTAGGAATCCTTGGTACAGAGGAAGATGACATGGAGAATCTCTACTGGAAGGGCGACAGCAGGATTGTTGGCGTTTAAAGACCTGGAAGGGTTTCATGCTTCAATATCTCCAAAGTCATCAGAGTATTGCGCTCGAATCAAAACTCACAGAAGCGTGCTACTGTGATGACTTCTACTCCCAAGTCGGCTGTTCAACCGGTATAGCGTTTGCTTTATCGACTTCATCGATGCATTGATGATGGGAGGTCCGGCGCAAAGCAGACGGTTTCACGTGACTGCCAGCTGTGAAGCAATTCCCACGGCACTATTACGGCCGCCTCATTCCTCCTTTTCTTTCCGTCCGTACTGTATCTTGTCTCAGTGAGTTATAAGTATAAAAATCATTTGTGGTGATATCCCAATTCCAAATTTTGCGACATTTGGTCAAGCACAAGTACGCCGGAGTCCCGTAGGGAGTAGACTGCTAGTGTATCCTGAATGCACCTGACCTGTAGCGCAGGTTCACCAGATGAGAGCCACAGGCAGTACCTTGAAAAACATACCTTCTCACCTTTTGAAGAGGAACTGTTACATGATCCACCAAATAATATCAGTGAATGAAAGAAGTAAACTCACTCGAAACAATACAGACAAAATTCCGCTGCGTATACACGTTGCCAGTGAGCCCACCCAGGCTCGACTGCGTCAGGCTGTCATTGGGTCCAGGTGAGTACAGAAAATCGCAAAAGTAGATATTCATACAACAGACATCAACAATCTAGTCGGAGAGGTAGCCTCTAATATGACACTCCAGTCCGGGTCTAGCATATGTAGTAGTTGTTGTAATATCGGTAAGCCTCCTGGGTTGTCCCACGAAGATTCCACGAACGAAACCTCAAACACCTGGACATCCAGTCGCCTACAATACAAAAGGAACAGCAAGAGGCTCTCTGTCACGCCCTCCACAAATCCAACTTCCGAATGCCAACAGGCAGCCAACAAGAGGGTCTCGACGTCCTTCCTAAGGTCGGAGACGTCCCACTCTGGGGGCCGTGTGAAGGCGTAATGAATCCATCTCCAAAGAATCTCGGTGCTGAATATGCTCTTGCTGAATATCACCCGTTGCAGGCTTCCAAAAAGGAAACCACGATCGTCCGCGGTGGCTCGGGGGTAGACAGAAGCCGCGTAGGAGGCGCTGGCCAGGAGCACCTCTGCACCGTCCCCAAACCGCAACGTCTTGAGGGAAGGAAAGCAGGAAAACAAGGACCGCCAGCAACGGCACAGGATCATGGGTATGGGCTGACTGCGGCTGTACAACGTTTTTTGGTATTCGAGGGACAGCTCCTGGACTGTTGGGCCACCTAGGGAAACGCATAACCGCTGTAGTCGGTGGAAGGAGGAAATAGTGTTTGACGTGTGTGTGTCTTGATTGTGTGGACAACCGAGCCCGGTGATGCGGATCTCAAGCCTGAACGGGCCATCCGATGTGGCGTGCGGTGACGGTGCAAGTCCGGGTCCCGGCTCAATTGGAGACGCCCAGGCACAGACGGAAGTACCCCTGGGTTCTCTCCTGAAGTGAATACCGTGCAGACGATAGGGAGACGCTGTGGTCTTCTCCCACATCAACGAAGTGAATTTTTCCCATAGATCGGCCCCGAACTCGGACTCGTCAAGTTTGAACTTCAGATGGTTCCGGACATTGGCCGGCATTGAAAGGCAACCAAGGAGAGCTGTGAAAAATTCAAGGGAGGTGCCCTCGATAACTAGTAAGGTCAGATTTTTCAGATCCACGGGCATGGCGGCTCCCTCTGAGTTGGGCTCAAACCAATCCTGCAAGAATGACACCCTCAAAACTTCAAGTTGGGGCATCTGGCGAAGCGCCGAAAATAAGCGTTTAGCAGAGAAAGAACGTGATGCCGTAAACTCGGAAATATTCCCAAGTACCCATGGCGGGAAGGTGACATGCAACCCAAAGTGACAGTAAAGATGGCGTAATCGGGGCGCGCAACCTGAAAAAAGGGTCTCGGGGAGGATGAGGGAAATGTCTGGTTGTTCATGCGAGTCGTCATCTTGAGAATATTCGAATTCGTCCCAGAAATCAAGGTGAAGGGAAGTGAGAGATGTTGACCTGCCAAGAGAATTCAAAACTCGAATCACGTCTGCCGTTTCGCCACTGAGGTGAAGATCCTCGGTGCATGAAACATGAGAAAGGATCTCTTCTATCATCTCAATTGGCAGGGCGATCGCTGGCAAAGGCAGCTGAGCGGGATGATATGCGTTCTCGGAGAAAGGTCCGATATGGATGTCCACATGTCTGGGAGTATACGACGATCTCTGCATGAATGTGGCCAGCCACTTTGGCGACAGATCTGGGGTGATAGTAGACCAAAGCTTCCTAAAATCCAATGCGACTACTCGCCAACGGTGACAAACATATGTGATCGCAACCCAGATCGGAGGATATCTCGGCCCTCCCTCAACTGTATCTAGATTGAGCTCTTCTGAAACCATGGTGCAGAGGAAGAAGATTTCGTGGAGCATCTCCGCTGGAAGGGTAACAGCAGTATTGTTGGCATTTGAAGAAACGGTGGATCTGTGACAGCTTAAACGTGATATCAGAGTACTGGGCTTGAATCAGGACTCACAGAAGGGTGCTACTGGAGTAATCACTTTCAAGTCGACTGTCCACTGAGTATCGTGTTCGCTTTTTTGAGCTCATTGATGGATGATAGGGACTTGGGATAGACGACAGGGCTTACTACAGCCTGAGCCTGAGTACTGTGGCTGTCCTCCGTTGCAGTTGGCGGGACACGGCCCGGGACTCCGAAAATGTGCCGAGTGCCGAGAGATTTCGTTGAATCGGAATTGGATCCTCACTGGCAGTGCGGTGTGCACAAAGGAGGTCATATCTCTTTCACAAGGGGAAGCCACTCGTCTTGCATGCTCTCCTTTGTCTTTGATGGCTTGGGTTCATTTATCAAATACTCTCTGAGAACTCGCCGAATGGAGTCCGAAGTTACTAGGACCGCATTTGCTTCTGCACAGCGTGCAACATTTTTATCATCACCACACTTCCCATGTTCAATTTGCGGCACTGCTGTAAGGCACGACATTATGTGTCAAGGTTAATGGAGTGTAGACTGTTTGATCAATCCGAGCTACGTTGTACACAGCTCAGAACTGACCTCAAGCTTCCTTCTCATTCCAGAGAGAAGCCGCGACATGACGATTTCCAGATTGATAGATAAGAACGAATGAAGTGCTCATACATACAAAATTCCTCTGCGTAATACACATACAACACGCGTCGCTCGAAGGCACCAGATTGGGGTAATCAACCAAACCGATAAACACAGGGGAAAGCAGTAGATACTCTCGCAGCAGATATCAACTATGTATCTAGTCTGGGGAGATAGTAGCCTCTAAAATCACGTCCCAGTCAGGATCTAGCATGTGAAGGAGTCGCTTTAATATCTCTAAGCCCCCTGGATTATCCCAGGAAGACTTCACAAGCGAAACTTCAAACATATGAACAACCACTGGCCTGAAATATAACAGGAACAATAAGAGACCTTCCGTCACGTCCTCCACAAAACCAGAGTTAACCCATTTCCGACGGTTAGCCAACAAAAGGGCCTCGACGTCCTTCCTAAGGTCAACAAAGTCCCACTTGGCGGGTCGCGCGAAGGCATAATGAACCCAGTTCCACAGGCTGCGGGTGCTGAATGTGCTCCCGCTGACTATCAACCGTTGAAGGTTTCCGAAAAGGAAATCACGGGATGCAGGGACATCACCCGCGATGCAACAGGGGTCGAGGAGCGGTCCGTAGCAGGCAGTGACGAGGAGTCCCTCTGCACCATCTCCAAAATGCAACGTCTTGAGGGAGGGAAATTTGGAAAATAGGGATCGCCAGCAATTGCACCAGATCGTGGGGTGATCTTGGTTGATCGATGCTTCTTGGCACTCGACATGCAATTCTTGCACGGTCTGTCCGCCTACGGAAACACAGAACTCCTGCAGTCGGTGAAGGGATAAAATGGGGTCGAGCATGTACTGCACACAGCAGAAGCTCACGATGGTGCGGATCTCAAGCCTGAACGAGTCGTCCAGTAGAGGCCATGGCGATGGCGCAACCCCTCGCTGGGTTGAAGACGCCCAGATACAGATGCTGGTACTCCGGGGCTCGCTCGTAAGGTGGATTCCGTGCAAGGGATCGGGAGACTCTGCGGCCATCTCGCGCATCAGTGAAGTGAAACCTTCCCATGAATTGCTTCTGAAATTGCACTCGTTAATTGTGAGCTTGAAATGCTTCCGGACGTTTGCCGGCATCGAAAGGCAACTAAGGAAGGACAACAAAAATTGAGGCGAGGTATCTACGAGGACCAGTAAAGTCAAGTTCTTCAGATTCACGGGTACGGTGACCGCGACTGATTGAGGTAGAAACGAGATTCCCTGTACCCTAAAATTTTCAAGTTGGGGCATATGGGAAAGTGCTGAAAAAAGGCGTTCGGTAGAGAAAGAGAGTGATACCGTGAACTCGGAAACATTCTGAAGCACCCACGACGGGAAGGTGAGGTAAAAGCCGGAATAAAAGTAAAGACGGCGTAACTGGGGGGCGCTGCCTCCAAAGAGGCTCTCGGGAAGGATGAGGGAGACATCAGTTTGTTCATTTTCACCTCCAAATTGATATTTGAATCCATCCCACAAACCAAGGCTAAGGGAAGTAAGAAATATTGATTTGCCAAGAGATGTCAATATTCGAATTATGTCCACTGTATTGCCTTTGAGAGAAAGATGCTCCATCCGTGAGATATGATGAAGGACCGCCTCTGCCGCTCCACTCGGAAGTGTTGTCAAAGGCTGTTGAAGAGGACGTTTCCGGGTTCTAGAGAGGAACCTGTTGCGTGGTTTCTTGGGAGGCGGGCCGATGCGGATGTCGATGTCTTGAAGAGAATATGATGATCTCTGCAAAGATGTAATAACCCACTTTGGCGACAGGTCTGGTGTGACAGTAGACCAAAGCTTCCTGAAATCCAGTGTAACTGTTCGCCAACGATGACAAACATATGTGATCGCAACCCAGATCGGGGGACATCTCGGACCTCATTCGATAAAATTTGGGTGATACACGTCGGAAACCTTGGTGCAGAGGAAGAATATGACATGGAGAATCTCGACTGGAAGGGTGGCTGCAGGATTGTTGGCGTTTAACGACCTGTAAGGGCGGCTTCAAGCTTCAACATCCCGTCACGGCGTCCGGGTGCTGCGTCCGAATCAAGACTCACAAAAGCGTATTGCTGTTATGACTTCCGGTTCCCGTCCGTCTGTTCAAGCGATATAGTGTTTGCTTTATCGACTTCATGGATACATTGGTGATGGGAAAATTGTCGCTGGGGGGCCATAAGCGGAACCGCAATATTTTGTGACCAAGTACTCGGCGGTTATACGGCTTCCGGCCCGAACCATGTCCAACTTGCCAGTGACAAGAGTAAGTCGCCGCTTAACCCCCATCTGCTCTTAGCGTTTTCCTTAACACGCCTTTCGCTCGCTTCACCTGGCCTGGGCCTCGAGTGTGGAAGTTCCAACCTGAGCAGATCAAATCACGTCTCTACAGGCAGACTTGACCTGGCGGTGATTGATTTGTTAGTACTGCCTGCACCACGGCCAGTTCCGCCACTGTTGGTTCCGCACGTTAAAGGTTATGGTCAATTCAACGAGCCCTCGAGCCTCAGAACGCCTTGCTGTATTTTCTAACTCGACAACGCGTAACACACACAACCACCCCACGGCGGCCCCTATCGCAGACCATAACCACACTTTACCACATACGCATACTATCATAGTAAGCATAATACGTAGATAATACGTGACCGCCTCTGTACCTTCGTAGCATGCGCAGCGGTACATGAGTTCAGATTCAAAAAAAAAGAAAAGAAAAAAGGTGCGTTCACGATACAACGAGATAGTCATTAATGAGATGGATACCAGCCCTGTGCTGTATCTACATTGTAAACTCAAACCTCGGATGGCGGTCTCTGAACTGCCTGTGATTCTACGCAGAGTCCCAACCGTCATTTCTTGGTGCATTCCTCGTATATCCGGAGGAGGCGCTGCACTTCCAGGCACATTTTCGCATTGAGAGCACGAAACTATGAGAACATGAGAGTGGCGCATCTCATGGCTGTACCAAGTGAGAAGGCCGAGTTTATGCAAGTGGCCTCAGGCTTGTGGAACAGTGGAAGGTCGGTGAACAGCCAAGTTGACACGACGCCGCCGGTGTCGCGACATTTTTATCATCGCCACAATGCTAACGTTCAATTCGTGGCGCTGCCATAAGACCTGACATGAAAAAAGGCATGTGTCAGAGTCGATGGGATGTAGGCGCTGTTTGATCAACTCGGAACTACGTTGTACTCAGCTCAGAACTGACCTCAATTGAAGCTTCCTTCTTACCTTTGGGAAAGAAACCGCCCCATGATAATCTCCAGATTGATAGATAAGAATGAATGAAGTGTTCATACATACAAGATTCCTCTGCGTAATACACATACAACACGCATCGCTCGAAGGCAACAGATTGGGTAATCAAACACCGGAGATAGTAGTAACCTACTGGATACTCAGATATCAACAATGAATCTAGGCTGGGGGGATAGTAGCCTCTAATATCACATTCCAGTTAGGATCTAGCATGTGAAGGAGTCGCTGTAATATCTCTAAGCCCCCTGGATTGTCCCAGGAAGACTTCACAAGTGAAACTTCAAACATATGGACAACCACTGGCCTGAAATATAACAGGAACAATAGGAGACCTTCCATCACGTCCTCCGTGACGGATTTCCGACGGTTAGCCAACAACAGGGCCTGGACGTCCTTCTTAAGGTCGAAAAGGTCCCACTCTGCGGGTCGCGCGAAGGCATAATGGACCCAGTTCCACAGGGTGCGGGTGCTGAATGTGCTCCGGCTGACTATCAGCCGTCGAAGGTTTCGAAAAAGGAGATCACGGGACGCAGGTACATCATCCGCAATGGACCAGGGGTCGGGGAATGGTCCGTTGCAGGCACTGACCAGGAGTCCCTCTGCACCATCCCCAAAATGCAACGTCTCGAGGGAGGGAAATTTGGAAAATAGGGATCGCCAGCAATGGCACCAGATCGTTGGTTGATAGTCGTTGTTCGGTTCCGAGTCTTTTCGGCACTCGACATACAGCTCTTGCACGGTCTGGCCACCCACGGAAATACAGAGCTCCTGCAGTCGGTGAAGGGATGAAATGGGGTCGGGTATGTGCGAGTCCTGCAGACAGCAGCAGCTCACGACGGTGCGGATCTCAAGCCTGAACGAGTCGTCCAGTGGAGGCCACGGCGATGGCGCAACTCCTGGCTGGGTTGGAGAAGCCCAGACACAGATGCTGACACTCGAGGGCGAACTCGTAAGGTGGATTCCGTGCAAGGGATCGGGAGACTCTGCGACCATCTCGCGGATCAATGAAGTGAAACCTTCCCACGGATTGCTTCTGAAATTGCACCCGTTGAGGGTGAGCTTCAAATGCTTCCGGACGTTTGCCGGCATCGAAAGATAACTAAGGAAGGCCAACAAAAATTCAGGCGAGGTGTCTTCGATGACTAGTAAAGTCAAGTTCTTCAGATTCACGGGTACGAGCACGGTGACCGCGTTTGATTGGGGTAAAAACGTGATTCCCTGTACCCTAAAAACCTCTAGTTGGGGCATATGGGAAAGTGCTGAAAAAAGACATTCGGTAGAGAAAGAGAGTGATACCGTGAACTCGGAAACATTCCGAAGAACCCACGACGGGAAGGTGAGGTAAAAACCGGAATGACAGTAAAGACGGCGGAACCGGGGGGCGCTGCCTCCAAAGAGGCTCTCGGGAAGGATGAGGGAGACGTCTTTTTGTTCATTTTCACCTCCAAATTGATACTTGAATCCATCCCAGACGCCAAGGCTCAGGGAAGTAAGGGATATTGGTTCGCCAAGAGATGTCAATATTCGAATTATGTCCGGTGTGTCGCCTTTGAGAGAAAGATGCTCGATCCGTGAGATATAATAAAGGACCACCTCTGCCGCCCCACTTGGAAGGGTTGTCAAAGGCTCTTGAACAGGACGCTTCCGAGTCCTGGAGAGGAACCTGCGTGGTTTCTTGAGAGGTCCGATGCGGATGTCGACATGTCTGGGAGAATATGATGATCTCTGCAAAGATGCGACAAGCCACTTTGGCGATAGGTCTGGCGTGATAGTATACCAAAGCTTCCTAAAATCCAGTGTAATCGCTCGCCAACGATGACAAACATATGTGATTGCAACCCAGATCGGGGGAGATCTCGGACCTCGTTCGATCAAACTTGGGTTGTACATGTCAGGATCCTTGGTGCAGAGGAAGAAGATGACATGGAGAATCTCGACTGGAAGGGTGACTGCAGGATTGTTGGCATTGAGAGACCTGTAAGAGGTCCAAGCTTCAACATCCCGTCCGGTGCTGTGCCCAAACCAAAACTCACAAAAGTGTACTGCCGTGATGATTCCCAGTTCCTGGTCGTCTGTTCAAGCGATATAACGTTTGCTTTATCGACCTCATAGATACATTGATGATGGGAAAGTTGTCGCTGGGGCCGCAAAATAACCAAGTACCCGTGACTCATCTGTACTCTCGGTCACGGTGATTATACGGCATCCGGCCCGAGTCGTGACCACCAAACCACGTAAAGGACCCCAGACAGCCGCAGATTACTTAAGAAAATGTTACCCTAACTCCCATCTGGTCCAAGTATCTTTTCCATAACACGCCCCTTTGGCCGCGCTCGCTTCACCTGGCCAGGGCCTCGAGTACGGCGCAGATAAAATCACGTCTCTACGAGCGGAGACTTGACCTCAGGCTGTGGTCGATCCGTTAGCACCGCCTGCATCACACCCAGTGCCGCCACACCAGATGGAGAATGGTACCACACACCGCACGTTAAAGGCTAGGGTCAATTCAACAAGCCCTCGGGCCTCAGTACGCCTTATTGTGTTCCATATTTTCTATGTCGCGTTACACGATACAATAACGAGATGGTAATGAATGATAGATACCAGTCCTATGATATATACATTGACTCATGATTGTGGACTCAAACCGTGGATGGCCGTTCTCTGAGCCGCCTCCGATTCCGAGTCTCGGCAGGGTCCTAACCGCCATTTCCTGGTGCCCTCCTCTCGTATATCCCCATGAGGCGCTGCACTTCCAGGCACCCTTTTGGCATTGGGAGCACGGAAGTAGGACATGAGAATGACGCGTATCATATGATACACATACATCGCGCATCGCTCGAATGTACCGGATTGGGATGAGCAAACCCATAAATAGCAGTAGATACTCCCTCGTCAGATATCAACAATGTGTCTAGTCTAGGGAGATAGTATCACATTCCAGTCAGGGTCCAGCATGTGGAGTAGTCGCTGTAATATCTCTAAGCCCCCTGGATTGTCCCAAGAAGAATTCACAAGTGAAACTTCAAACATATGAACAACCACTGGCCTGAAATATAACAGGAACAACAAGAGGCTTTCCGTCTTATCCTCAATAAAACCAGAGTTGATCGATTTCCGACGGTTCTCCAACAAAAGGGCCTGGATGTCCTTCCTAAGCTCGACAAAGTCCCACTCTGCGGGTCGCGCGAAGGCATAGTGGATCCATCTCCAAAGGGTCCCGGTGCCGAATCTACTCCGGCTGACCATCACCCGTTGAAGGTTTCCAAAAAGGAAATCACAGTATGCAGGGCCCTCCGCGAAGCACCAGGGTTCGGGGAACGATTCGTAGCAGGCATTGACCAGGAGTCTCTCTGCACCATCCCCAAAATGCAACGTCTTGAGGGAGAGAAATTTGGAAAATAGGGATCGCCAGCAGACCACCAACAGTCGGCAGATTACCTTAAAGCGGCCGTTTCCCCCTCATCTGCACCTAGCGTGTTTTCCTTAATACGCCTTTCGCTCGCTTCACGTGGCCAAGATCCTGAGTACAACCTGCGCAAATCAACACGTCTCTCTACGGGTGGAGACTTGACCTCGGGCCGTGAACAAGCCGTTAGCGCTGCCTGAATGCCGCCATGCCAGTGGTACCACACATTATGGGCCGGAGTCAATTCAACAAGCGGGCCTCGAGCCTCGGCACTGTGACCAGTATTCCTAACTCTACGATAATACGCTACTAGTACACAACACAACAAGATAGTGATCAATGAGATAGACACCAGTCCTGTGATGTAGTATCTACATTGTGAGCCCAAACCGTGATAGCGGATGGAGGTCTCCGATCTGCCTCCGCTTCTCGCCAGAGTTCCAACCGCCATTTCTTGGTGTCCACCCCATATATCCTGTCACCGCCAAGTTAGAAGTCCCGCGTAAGAGTTCAACGTGAGTTGCAGGCGTTATTGAGATTCAAGCGAACGGGGGTCGCGGAGTCGTTCGTGAAGGAGGGGGACAGCTCAGGTGGAGAGCGAAGTCTCTTCGCGGCTGAAAGGGGGCGTGGCACACAGCAACATGCGGGGGAAGAGGGACAAGTCGAGGGATAGCTTCTTAGACTGTAGAGAGAGTA
>Ga0209488_10003490_pt1 | contig 12615 bp, 7 predicted proteins | sample Rivendell_Oct201_8_FD_188349 | JGI IMG/M metagenome (GOLD analysis project Ga0209488, IMG submission 188349) | Vadose zone soil microbial communities from the Eel River Critical Zone Observatory, Northern California, USA -... | ecosystem: Environmental > Terrestrial > Soil > Vadose zone >...
TGCTGCAGGGCAAGCACGACAATTACGACATCGACCTATTCCGGGCGCTGATAACGGCGTCGGCCGAGGCATCCGGGGTTGCCTCGGACGGCCCGCATGCGGTGTCGCACCGGGTCATCGCCGACCATCTGCGCGCCTCCTCCTTCCTGATCGCCGACGGCGTGCTGCCGAGCAAGGAAGGGCGCGGCTACGTGCTGCGGCGCATCATGCGGCGGGCGATGCGCCACGCTCATATGCTCGGCTGCAAGGAGCCGCTGATGTGGCGGCTGGTGCCGGCCTTGGTGCAGCAGATGGGCGCGGCCTTCCCCGAGCTGCTGCGGGCCCAGCCGCTGATCGCCGAGACGCTGCGTTTCGAGGAGGAGAGGTTCAGGCAAACCTTGGGCCGCGGGCTGACACTCCTGGAGGAAATGGCCGAAGGCAAGGGACTGAAGGACGACAAAACCCTGGACGGGAGCGTTGCGTTCTCGCTTTACGATACGTATGGCTTTCCGCTCGACCTGACGCAGGACATTCTGCGGCCGCGCGGCATCACGGTCGATGTCGATAGATTCGATCAGGAAATGGAACAGGCCCGCGCGCTCTCGCGCGCCTCCTGGGTCGGTTCGGGGGAAGAAGCGACCGAGGCGACCTGGTTCGCGTTGCGCGAGGAGGTCGGCCCGACCGAATTCCTCGGCTACGAGACGGAGACCGCCGAGGGCGTCATCCTGGCGCTCGTCAAGGGCGAGGAGAGGGTCCTCGAAGCGCAGCATGGCGACGAGGTCGGCATCATCGTCAACCAGACCCCGTTTTACGGCGAGTCGGGCGGACAGGTTGGCGATACCGGCGCGATCTTTTCCGCCGGCGGCGGTGAATTCGCCGTCGAAGACACGCTGCGCAAGGCCAGCGATCTGTTTGTCCATGTCGGCCGCGTCAGGCACGGCACGCTGCGGGTCGGCGATGCCGTCGAGCTGCGCGTCGATGGCGAGCGGCGCCGCAGGCTGCGCGCCAACCATTCGGTGACGCATCTGTTGCATCAGGCGCTGCGCCATCGGCTCGGCGAGCATGTGACGCAGAAGGGCTCGCTGGTCGCGCCCGACCGGCTCCGCTTCGATTTCAGCCATCCGCGGCCGCTGACCCCAGAGGACATCGTCGCGATCGAAGCCGAGGTCAACGCCCAAATCCGCGCCAATGCCGGCGTGCGCACCAGGCTGCTGAGCCCCGACCAGGCGGTTGCGGAAGGCGCGCTCGCGCTGTTCGGCGAGAAATACGGCGAGGAGGTGCGCGTCGTCGCGATGGGCGCCGGCGATGGCGAACCGCGCCCCTATTCGGTCGAGCTCTGCGGTGGCACCCATGTCCGCCGCACCGGCGACATCGGTCTGTTCAAGATCGTCGGCGAAAGCTCGGTCGCATCGGGCGTGCGCCGCATCGAGGCACTGACCGGCGCCGCGGCGGAGGCCTACCTGTCCGGCGAGGAGGAGCTGTTGCGCCAATCGGCGGCCATGCTGCGCACCAGCCCGTCCGAATTGCCGGCCCGCCTTGCCCGCCTGGTCGACGACAATCGTCGGCTCGAGCGCGAGCTGACCGAGGCGCGCCGCGCGCTGGCGGTCGGCGGGCAGTCCGCAGCCTCTCCGCGCGGCGGTGGCGACCGGGCGACGGCACCGAACGGCAAGCAGATCGGCACGATCGCCTTTGACGGCCGCGTTGTCGATGACGTGCCGGGCCGCGATTTGCGGTCGCTCGCCGACGATCTGAAGCGGCGCATCGGCTCCGGCATCGTCACGGTCGTGTCGCGGGCCGAGGGCAAGGCCGCGATCGTCGTCGGCGTCACCCCCGATCTGACCGACCGCTTCGACGCGGTCGAGCTGGTGCGAGCCGGCGCCGCGGCGCTCGGCGGCAAGGGCGGCGGCGGCCGTCCGGATATGGCGCAGGCGGGCGGGCCGGCGGCCGAACATGCCGAAGCGGCGCTCGCCGCGGTTGAGCAGGTATTGACCGAGCGAATGGCCGGCCGCGCGGCACAAGAGATACACTGACGGTTGCGGTCAAGTCACACCGATTCGCGCGAAATTGGCTTTCCCGAATTCCTAAAATTACTTGGAATATACTAGCAAGTTATTGGTTTTCCTGAAAATTATCCATGCCCCTCGACGCGGCGCGCGGCGCCTTTCATGATTCGCATCCGATACCGGTCGTGGTGTGGGGAAACTGCCATGGTGCCGGGCGAGGGGGCTATGTCGCTGAGAATAAAGGGCTCCGGGGCCGCGACCTCCGTGCTGTTCGCGCTGAGCCTGGCGCTGACCGGGTGCGAGGACATTCCGTGGAACCCCGACCGCTGGGGTCTTGATCATATCGACGTTCTGGCGGTCAACGGCCGCGACGGCGATGCTCCGATGGATTACGACACGTTGATGCGGATCGGCGCGGCGGCGCGTGCTTCCGGCGATCTGCCCAACGCGCTCAGCCTTTATCGCCGCGCCGGCTCCCTCGAATCGCATCCGCCCGCACCGTTTATCGCGATCGGCAACACATTGCTCGAGATGGGCCAGGCCGACGAGGCGATCATCGCTTTCAATTCGGCCTTGTCGCGGGAGGAGCGCAACCCCGAAGCGTTGCGCGGCGTCGCTCGCGCTTATTTGAAAACCGCCCGCCCCGAGCTTGCTGGCCAGCCGCTGGCGCTGGCCTTCGAGGGGACGCCGAATGATCCCAAGCTGTTGATGCTGATCGGTGTCGCCGACGATTTTGTCGACCAGCACGGTGAGGCACAGGCGCGCTACCGGCGCGGCCTGGAGATTGCGCCGGGCGATCCGGGATTGACGCTCAACCTCGCGCTATCGTTGGCGCTGACCGGCGATTACGATCAGGCGATCGCGCGGCTCGGACCGTTGGCCGGCGGGCCGAGCGGCACGCCTCAAGACCGGCAGACCCTGGCGCTGATTTACGGGCTGAAGGGGGATCGCCGCACCGCGGAGAGATTGGCCTCGATCGATCTCGATCCGGCGGCAGTGCAGCACAATCTCGCCGCCTACGACAATTTGCGCCGGCTGTCGCCGGAGGCGCGCAGCCGAGCGATCCGGGCACTCGTCAACAGTGCCGGTGGCGCAAGGTCGTCCTGAGACAGCAGGCGCTGCCGTCCTCAGCGCGTTTGCAGCCCTGGGATTTACCCAACTAAGGCCAGTTGCCCTGCGCGGCTCCTTACTCGAGGACGTGCGCCTCACTGATCGCCGCGACGGAGGGTTCGCGCCCGACAGTTCCGTTGGCGTGCCGCGCGGCGACGAGCAGCAGCAACAGCAAGGCCGGGAATCCAATCTGGACATATGCCAGCCAATGCACCGGCGCCATCAGCAACGGCGCGATCCAGGCCGCGAGCAAAATCATCCCTTCCCATGGCGGGGACCCGCTCCGGACAGCGAGCCGGGAAAGCCAAATGACCGCCAGACCGGCCCACATCAAATCGTAAGAGAACAGGTACGGCGATACCATCAGCGAGGCGCTCAGCAGAACCGCCGCGCGCGTTTCAAACGGCGCGGTCGGGCAGCGCCACGCGCGCCACACGCATAGAGCGGCGAAACAAAGCACGGCCGCTTGCAACGTCGCGGCGCCCCATGTTGGCACCCCCAGCGACAAGGCAAACACGTAGGCGCTCGGCATCAAGCCCCACGGAACCCAACCATTGTCGGCGATCGCTCGCATCCGCGGGAGATAGGCGAGAAATGCCGCCGTGGTATCCCACCCAAACGTCATCAAACTGGCGGCTACCATGAAGGTGACGGTCAGCGCGGCCGCAACGAAGCTGCGCCAGCGGCCGGACGCTATTAGCGCAAGCGGAAACAGCAAGGCGAGATGCGGCTTGATCGCCAGCAATCCGATCAGCACGCCGGCGAGCCGTGGTCGCTTGTCGAGCAACAGCAATGCGAAGCCGGCGAGCGCCGTCGTCAAAAACCCGTTCTGGCCGTCGAGCAGGTTGAACAGGCCGGCCGGCATTGCCGCGATAACCACCCAGGCGCGCGGGGCGGCGGTGATACGGCGCACCAGCGCGGCCCACAGCCCCACCGTCGTCAACAAAAATCCGGCAAGCGCCACCGGATAGGCGACAAGACCAAGCGGCAGCACCGCAAGCAGAAAGGTCGGCGGGTAGTGCCACGGGAACAGCATGCCGGCGAGGCCGGGAACAGCGCTGCGGTGGATCGCCTCAATCGCCTCCCAGTCGAACACCGCCTCCGGCCGGCCGTCGAGCGCGAGCCGCGCCGCGCTCCAGAACGCCATGAAATCGTAGCCGACCGGCTTGCCGCGCGGATCGATCAGCTCCGGTAATGACAACGCGGTCCACACCGCGAAGGCGATAAGAAATATCGTCAGTCCGATCGCCGAGTACACGAACACCCGCTCGCCGATCGGCCAGATATCCGAGACTGGGTGGGCTGACGGCGAGGATCTCGGGAAAATGGCCACCGGGCCACGTTAGCCGGCAAATCTTCAGCGAGCGTTAACCAGAATTGCTGCCACTCGGTTAAGGAGCTGCCCCCCCGATCGATGCGGACCAGGAGCATTGGGCGATGATGTAAAGCACGCACGCTAAGAGCGGAGCATCGAACAGGTGCTCTCCAAGCGCCGCGGCAAGGATGCCGCGGGCCTGTTTCCGTTATTTGCCGGCAAGCCGCACCAGAGCGCGCCCGCCGGAGCGCCGGAACCAGGACGTCGCCTCGCGCACCACTGCCGAGCGCCTCAGGAACTCCACCAGGATCGCGGAGAGGATCGCGACAACCCACCACCACACCGCTTCCCGGAAAATCCAGAACAGAAAATGAATTTCCGCGGTGTGCGTCCCCGACGCGCCGGCCGCCTTGAGGGCGCGCTCGATGCCGAAGCGGAAGCATTCTTCCCACATCAGAAAAACGGTCGCGATGCTGGTCCCGACGGCCCAATTGCGGCCGCGGCGGGCCGGCGCCGCGCGTGCGACGGCGAACAGTCCCGGCAGGACCAGCAGCAGGAAGATTGCGCGATACCAGACATTCTGCCCGGCGAAAAAACAGCCGCAGATCAGGGCGCTTCCGAGCGCCAGCAAACTGCGCTCGCGATCGGCCAGCGCCGTCATCGCGGCGGGCAATTGGCCATCCACCGCAAAGCGGCGGCAGATTGCGACCATGCCGGCGATCAGGAATGCCAGAAACGCCGCCGCGAGCACATTGCCAAGAGCTGCCGACTCGCCGAAAGCGGCCTGGGCGACGTCTGCCAGCTGCAGCGGCACATTCTTGGCGCCGAACATGCCCTCGATATACGTTCCGCGAGGAATGTAGGGCAGGGTCCGGACGATCTCGTCGTGATAGGCGACCCCGAAAATCGCCAGCGACATTACAACCGCAATACTGACGGACAGGAAGACCGGGATGCGCTCCTCAACCACCATCACCAGGGTGACAAACGGATAATACTTCACCAGCCCCGACAGCACCGCGACCGCATAGCCGATCAACCGCATCCCCAGCCCGCCTTCGGCGCTGAGCGCGGTCGCCAGCGCCAGGATGAACAGCAGAATGTCGGGGTTCGCCCGTTCGACGGCGAAGACGACGGCGGTCGATAAGGTCGCCACGACCGTCAGGATCAGCTCGAAGGGACGGCGCGGCCGCGGAAGAATGCCGAGCGACAGCAGGAACAGCAGGCCGCTGAACCACCCGACCGCCGCAGTGTCGGAAACGCCAAGCGGGATCGCCGACCATGACATCCAGATCGGCGAATAGCTGTACGACCGCTGCAGCACGTCGCACGGGTCGGCGACGATGACGTCGATCCCCTGACGGGCGCATTCCCAAGCCGCCAGCGAGCCGCTGATATCGAGGAACGGGAAGCGGAACGGCTCAATGCCCCAATATTCCAGCAGCGCAAAATACGAGCCGCGGTCGCCATACAGGTAGAGAAGCGAAAGGGCAAAAAATACCAGCAGCGCTGATACCGGAGCGGCAAATTTATAGAAGCGCTCCATCCGGAATATCGGCAGGTTCATGGAATTCCGAAGGCGCGCGGCCCAGCCTCAAATTCGAGCGCGTTGCATCGGGTAAATTTGGCTAACGAAGGCTTGGCGCCGGCCCGCGTATGTGTCTCGAACGGGCGGAAAGAGCGGCGTCATCCGAACTCGCCGCCATCCTTCGAACGCTGTCGCCGGAGGCGCGCCGCCGGGCGATCCTAAAGCCCATTGCCCGGCGTGGCCCCCGTTACGGCGCGATCTGGCACGAGCGGAGGATGACAGCGGTAGTATCGAACACCACCCCCCAGCCGTTCGGTATGCCGCGCACGACTACCGGTTCGCCGACTCGCAGCGCATTGGCGCGCGCCTGCAACGTTGGATCATCGGCCGCCACAAGGCAGACCACCTCGCTCGGCCCGCCGTTGCTGCTGGCCTGCGGCTCGGTCCAGCCGAGGAAGATCGCGGCATAGGCTTTGCCGGGATCGACCAATGAGCGCAATGCCGCCACCGAGGCGAGCTGGTCGGCGCTGCGCGGCTCGCTGCGCAGGAACTGGCCCTCGATCGTCAGGCTTCTGTCGCGATAATTGCTCGCAAAGCCCGTTTGTCCGAGCGCCCCTGCCTCGCGGATCAGCTGACTGGCCGCGGTGGCGCCTGGCGAACCCGGCGCGACCTCGATCGTCGCGCGGGCGGCGACGACCAGGTCGGTGCCGAATTGCGGGATATAATAGAGGCGCACCTCGTTCGTGCCGGCGGCGCGCGCAGCAGTGAAGACGCGCATGCGCGAAGGCTGCACCGCTATGCTGTCGCGGGCAAAAGCCGCGGCATCGGCGATCTTGTCCGGTGTTCCGGCCGGCACCACCGCCAGCCGATGCTGGAAACCGGTGCGCAATTTGCGCGCGTCGAGATCCACCACGACCGGATCGATGATCCGCAACGCGGTCTTCATCGGCACCAGCTCGACGGAAAGGTCCGCCGCCGCGGCAGAGTCGCTGGATTCGATAACCACGGTGCCGCCGCCGGATGATGCCCCCGCGGACGATGACGGTTTCGAATTGTCGACGACGGTCGTGCCGCCGCCGGCGCCCCCGGCGCCCGAGTTCGCGCCGTTCGATTGCACAGTCGTCGTCTGCTGCCCTTTCTTGCCGGAAAAGGTGTCGATGATGTTGAGCGCTGCCGGCCCCAGCAGAACGATGAACAGCGTCGGCAGGATGAACAGGATCATCGGCACGGTCAGCATCGCCGGCAGCCGCGCCGCCTTTTCCTCCGCGCGCACGATGCGGGCCTCGCGGTATTCGGCGGCCAGAACCCGCAGCGACTGCGCCAGCGGCGTACCGAATTTAGCGGTTTGCAACAGCGTGTTCACGACGCCGCGAACCGCGGCGAGATTGGTGCGTCCATTGAGGTTCTCGAAGGCCTGCCGGCGCTCCGGCAGGAAGGTCAGCTCGGCGGCGGTGATGCCCAACTCCTCGCTGATCTCAGGCCAGGTCGGCTCAAGCTCGCGCGACACCCGGTTCAGCGACGCGTCGAGGCTGAGCCCCGCTTCGGCGCAAATCACCATAAGATCGAGCGCGTCGGGCAGCCCCAAGGTCAGCAGCTTGCCGCGTTTGGTGACCAGGTTCTTGATGTAGACGCCGGGGGCAAAGAAACCGAACATCGCCGCCCCTAACGCCGCCGCCCAGCGGAAGTTCGGTGGCACCGGCAGCACATGAGCCCCATAAGAATCGGCAACCATGGCGCTGGCAAAAACCAGCGGCATGCAGGCGCGGGCGAACAGGTAGCGGATCATCGCTTCGCGCGTCCGCATGCCCGCCTGAGCCAGCAAGGCGCGTGCTTCGGTCGCGTGATGCGAGCGCAGCAGATTGAGGCGCGTGACCGCCTCGCTCATCAGCCCTGCCGCCTGCACCCGCCGGCGGGTGCGGCCGCTGTCGAGAACGGCGCGGCGCAACGATTCCTTGCGCTGCGCGATTGCCGCAAAACGGCGCTCGAACGGATTGTGCGAGCGCAGCGCGTTGTAGACGCCGATCAGCGCCACCAGTACCGCCAGCGCCGCCAGCGCGCCGATCAAATCATCGACGGTGAGCCAATACGGCAGCCAATCCGCAAGCTTGAAATCGGCAACCCGGGTGCTGGTCGTCATATCTCGAACTTCGCCATTCTGACCATGATGAAAATGCCCGTACCGAGCATCCCGAGCGCGATGCCGACCAGCATCAGCCCGCGGATGTCGCCGAACAGCGGCATGATGTACCCGGGCGAGGTCAGGAACAGGATGATTGTCACCAGCACGGGCAACGAGCCGAGGATCATTGTGCTGGCACGCGCCTCGCTCGCCATTGCGCGCGCCTTCAGGCGCATCGTCCGGCGACGGCGCAGCACGTCGCCAAGGTTGCTGAGCGTTTCGGCAAGATTGCCGCCGGTTTCGCGCTGCACGCTCAAGGCAATGATAAAGAAGCGGAATTCCGGCGCGTCGATGCGCTTCGCGATGTCCCACAGCAGGCTCTCGAGATCGCGCCCGAGCCGCATTCCCGCTTCGATCGAGCGGAATTCGGCGCCGATCGGGTCGCCGATCTCATGACTGGCCATGATGACCGCTTCGCTGATCGGCAGACCCGAACGCAATGCCCGCACCATCAGGTCGATCGCTTCCGGAAACAGGCCGATGAAGCCAGCGACGCGTTTTCGACCCATCCGCCCGATGACCATATGCGGAATGGCGATGCCCAGCCCCGCCCCCAACAGCAGGCTGGGCGGGGGCTGCAAGCCCGCGAACGTCATCAAGATCATCGCCAAGATCGAGCTCAGCACGATCGTCAGGACCATGTATTTCCCGATGCCGATCGGGCGGCCGGTGCGCTCCAGCCGGGCAATCAGCATGTCGCGCCTCGGCAGCCATCGGCGCGCGACGTTATCCATCCTGGTGGCATTGTCGCGGCGCGACAGCGAGCGCGCCGCCGCCGCGCCAGTAGCGGCGGCCTTCTTGTTGCCCTTGAGGGCTTCCACGCGCTGCACCAGGCGGCGCGAACCCGCGCCGTCGACCCCGGCGGCGACCAGCAGGAACCCGGCCCCGGTCATCAGCCCGATGACCAGCGCGGCGAGGGTGACTGGATCGAGAACCCCGGGCATGGCTCAGATCACCTCGAGCAGCGCGCGGTCCAAGCCGAAATATTCGGCCCGCGGCAGAAACGCCGGGCGTATGCCGCTCGACTGGAAGGCGCCGCGCAACTTGCCGTCCGAGCCTTCGCCCTGGAACTGGTAGGTGAACAGCTCCTGGGTGGTGATGATGTCGCCTTCCATTCCCACCACCTCCATCAGGTGCGTCACCCGGCGCTGGCCGTCGCGCATACGGTTGACCTGGCAGATCATATGAACCGCCGAGGCGATCTGGGTGCGCACCGCTCGCGACGGCAGATTGATGCCGGCCATGCCGATCATGTTTTCGAGGCGGGTCAGCGCTTCGCGCGGCGTATTGGCGTGGATCGTGCTCATCGACCCGTCATGGCCGGTGTTCATCGCCTGCAGCATGTCGAGCGCTTCTTCGCCGCGGCACTCGCCGATGATGATGCGGTCGGGCCGCATTCGCAGCGCGTTCTTCAACAGATCGCGCATCGTGATCTCGCCGGTGCCTTCGAGATTGGCGGTGCGCGTCTCGAGGCGCACGACATGCGGCTGTTGCAGCTGCAACTCGGCGGCGTCTTCGATCGTCACGGTGCGCTCGGCGCCATCGATCATGCGCGACAGCGCATTGAGCAGCGTAGTTTTACCCGAGCCGGTACCGCCGGAGATCAGAATGTTGAGCCGGCAGCGCGCCGCGATCTTCAGCACCGTCGCCATCGCCGGCGAGATGCTGGCACCCGCGGCCATCGTATCGAGGGTGATGCTTTTTTTCGAAAATTTGCGGATCGAGATCGACGCGCCGTCGAGCGCCAGCGGCGGTATGATGATATTGACGCGGCTGCCATCCGGCAGACGGGCGTCGACCAGCGGCCGCGACTCGTCGATGCGCCGCCCGACCCGGGTCACGATCTTGGTCGCGACGTTCATCAGATGCTGGTCGTCGCGGAACTGCACATCGGTCAGTTCGAGCTTGCCGCGCCGCTCGACGTAGACCTGCTTTGGCCCGTTGACCATGATGTCGTTGACGGTCTCGTCGGCGATCAGCGGCTCGAGGGGTCCGAGCCCCAACATGTCCGCGATCAGCGACTCGACGAGTTCGCGCTGTTCGACGAAGTTGAGCTGGATCTTGGTCTCGGCCAGCAGCTCCTTGACCCAGCCGGTAAGCTGCGCCTCGAAGGCGGCGCGCGGCATTTCGGCGGCGGCCGCGACGTCCATGTGTTCGAGGACGAGCGGCTGGATCTGTACTTTCGCGGCTTCCACCGCCGCCCGCCGGCCGGGCAGCTGACGAACGCCCGAGGCGCCGTCCGTAGCGGCCGGTTCCGGGGTGGTGATCAGCGCCTGCATGATGTCGGTGACGAGGTCGCGGCGGGCGAGCGCGCTGGCCTCGACCGCGTGACGGACGAAATAAGCCTGCACCGCCCCGCTGACGAGCTTGGCCAGATCGCTGCGGCTCAGCAGCGCGCGCCGCTCCGGCCGAATCTCGGCGCTGAGCCGCGCCACCAGCTCCTCGCGAGCGACCGCGAGATGCTCCTGAACCGAGCTAGGCGGCGACGCGGCTGCAGGAGGCGGGGCCGCGGCCGGAACGGCTGGAATCACCGGAGCAGATGGAGCGGCCGGAACAGCCGCCGGCGCCGCCGCATTTTCCGGCGGCGGCGGGAGCGCGGCCTTCTCCGCGGCGATGTCAGATTCGGCACGGCCGCGCCGCAACCCGGCGATGCGCGCGTCGAGTCCTTCCTCGGCGCCGGGCCGTTTGAAGAGTGTCACCATTTCGGAAACCCGAAGATCTTGCGCTTCTTGGTCTTTTCAGCCGGCCCGGCGGTGATGGATGCGACGAGTTTTTCGAGTTCGCGGGCCACCGGACTGCGCGGCGCGGCCAGCGGCAGCGGCTGACCGGCATTGGTCGCCGCGCCGGCCGATTTGGCATCGTAGGGCAGCGCTGCGTCGAGCGCCTTGCCGACAGCTTTTTCGAATTCGCTCTTGGCGACAGTGGCGCGTTCGCCGGAAGCGCCGGCTTCCACCATCAGCAGACTCGTCTGGGGCGCATGCTCGCGCAGCAGCGTCTGCAGGCGGATCGTATCGCGCAGCCCGGCCAGGCTGCGCTCGCACAGCACGATGACGCGGCTCGCCGCGCCCAGCACGACGCGCTGCGTCGGCGTCACCCAACGCGGCAAATCGACCACGACCCAGGCAAACTTGCGGCGCAGTTCGTAGAGCAGAACATCGATCGCGCCGGGATCGACGGTGAGCTGCTGGGTCATCGCAGCTTCGGCAGCCAAGATCCGGAGGTTCTCCGACACCTTCACCATCGCCCGTTCGACAAACAGGCTGTCAATGCGCGAGGGCTGTTCGAGCGCATCGGACAATCCGCTCCCAGGGTCGGTATCGAGCTTCAGAGCAACGGTGCCGAAATGCAGATCGAGATCGAGCAATGCGGTGGGCTCGTTGCGCTTCTCGGACAAAATCCACGCGCAGGAAACCGCGGTCATCGTCGTACCGACACCGCCGCGGCTGCCGATGAACGCAATGACCTGGCCCAACCCGCCGCCGCTGGTAGCCGTCGAGCTGCGTTTTTCCAGAGCTGCCGCAAGCGCCTCGCGGCTCACCGGTTTGACGACATAATCGGTGGCGCCGGCGGCGAGAAGGTCGCGGAACAAGGCGACGTCGTTGACGACGCCGAGCGCGACGATCTTGATCTCGTCCCCACCCACTGTGCGGGCCGCGCTGAGCTCGGCGATCGGCGCCGACGAATCGCTGAGGTCGATGATCAGAACGCGCGGGCTCTCGCCCTCGCGCATCCGCCGCAGTGCCGCATCGAGCGTCGCTTCAAGGCTCAGCTCGTCATCCAGGTGAAGCTCACGAACGATCGCCTGGATGCGTTCGAGGGTGGGCTGATCCTGAAGTATAGCAATGACGCCCACGCGCTCGGGTTTTTGCGCGGACGGCTTCTCGGCAACTGCGGCGACTGCACTCATTACTGACTCCCTGTATTATCCGAGGACCCTCCCGGGGATCCGCCGCCACCGCCACCGCCGCCACCACCCGAAGCAGCCGAGACAGGCGCCTTGACCTTATCGCTCAGGTAGCGCTGGACCGCGGCCACAGCGGGCGGCGCGGCGGCAAGTCCGAGCCGCTCTCCGGATACGAGATCGGACGGGCTGGCAACCATCTGGCCCAAATTCGTCTGGTTGGCGCAGGCGAAATTGCTGGGGTACGAGTTGGTGAAATCGGGGCCCGGGGGTTTGCTCCAATTGGGGCAAGGCGGCAGCGTCACGACATAGCGTCCGACCTGCACGACGGCCTGGTTTACCGGCACGCCGGCGAGCGGCAGGGGGCTGGTGACGACGCCATAAGGCAACAGCGCGGCGGAAATCGCATCGCGGCGGGCTTCGGCGAGTCCGGGGCTTCCGCCCACCGCGACGGCGACCCGGTCGGATGGTGAAATCGTGCCCGCCGCTGCCATCGCCCGCAGCCGCTGGGCGTCAGCGGGCACCAGGTAGGCCGATCCAGCCGCGAACCTGACCTTGACAGACACCGTCGCATCGTCGAGCCGCAGGCGGTTCGGCGCT
>Ga0209488_10003491_pt1 | contig 12615 bp, 6 predicted proteins | sample Rivendell_Oct201_8_FD_188349 | JGI IMG/M metagenome (GOLD analysis project Ga0209488, IMG submission 188349) | Vadose zone soil microbial communities from the Eel River Critical Zone Observatory, Northern California, USA -... | ecosystem: Environmental > Terrestrial > Soil > Vadose zone >...
GGGAGCGTGGCGGCTTTTACGCTTCCCAGGACGCCGACATTTCCATGGACGATGACGGGGACTACTTCACGTGGACGCTCGAAGAAACCCGCGCCGTTCTCACGGAAGAGGAAACACAAGTTGCCGCTTTGCATTTTGACATTAATGAAGTTGGCGAAATGCATCACAACCCGGCAAAGAATGTGCTGTACGTGCGCGCTCCCGTGGAAGAAATTGCGCGGCGGATGAGCCTGAGCGCTGATCGGGTGAATGATCTCCTCGATTCCGCGAAGAAGAAAATGTATGCGGAGAGGTTGAAGAGGCCTACTCCCTACGTCGATAAAACGGTCTATGTGGGATGGAACAGTATGTGTGTGTCGGCGTATCTGGAAGCGGCGAAGGTCCTTGATCTGGATGAGGCTCGGCGCTTCGCGCTGCGCTCGTTGGATCGCATTCTGGCGGAAGCCTGGAAAGCAGATGTCGGAAACGCGGGCGAGGGCGCCCGCGCCACACAATCCGACGCTCGCCTCTTGCACGTCGTTGCTTATTCCGATCCAGCGGCGGAACATCGCGAGGTTTCCGGCTTGCTCGACGATTACGCCGCCACTGCGCTCGCTTGTCTCGACGCCTACGAAGCAACTGCGGACCTGAGCTACTTCAAATTCGCGCGCGCGATTGGCGACGCGATGATTGCCAAATTCTTCGATGCGATTTCCGGAGGGTTCTTCGATGCCGAACCGGCCGCCGACGGCAAGAGCCTGGGTGTGCTTTCCACACGCCGCAAGCCGCTACAGGATTCGCCCACGCCGGCGGGTAATCCCATGGCCGCAATCGCGTTGCTGAGGTTGCACCATTACACCGGGGATGAGGGGTATCGGGATAAGGCAGAGCAAACCTTGGAAGCTTTTGCCGGGATAGTTGAGCAATTTGGAATTTTTGCAGGAACCTACGGCATCGCGGTCGTCCATTTCCTGGAGAGTGCCGTGCAAGTTGTTGTAATCGGCGATTCGAAGTCAGAAGAGAAGGTCAGAGTTCTCGCAGGCGTTGCTACCGCTGCTTTCGCTTTCAACAAGGCGGTGCTGCGGCTGACGGCGAACGAGGCAGTTACTGCGAACCTTCCGCCCGCCCTGGCGGCCACGCTGCCAAACCTTCCTCAGTTGAGTTCTGGCGAGTCCTTTGCGGTTCTTTGTACAGGATTTACCTGCCAGGCGCCTATCACGGACCCAGCGGGGTTGCGGGTAGCTATGGGCTCCGCTCTAAACGAGCAAAAATAAGGAAAGCCCGCCCCAAAAAACGAGGCTGACGGATTGTATGAGTTTCCGTCAGCCCAAAGAGTGCGAGCCCTAGGTTCGGCCCATGTTACTGCAGGTTACCTTGGTGACCTTGCGGCCACCGTCGATATTCGGTTAACTCATGGTTAGCCGTACTGCATTTGCTTATTTGGGGTGCGTAGGGATCATCCCTCCATCCAATTTTGGATGTGTGGGAATCATCCCTCCGTCCAACTTCGGATGCGTGGGAATCATCCCTCCGTCCAGGGCGGTAGCCCGTGGAACGGAGACTGCGTACATACCCACAAATGCAACCATCAGGATGGCGATCCTGATTATTTGCTTCATTGTTTTTCTCCTTACACGTCTTGGACTCCCAAAAAAGGGATCCAAGACGCGGTGAGGAATTATAAGGCACGAGTCAAGCCCACCCGCAAGATAGCCCCTCACAGCACCACCCACTAACTTCAGGGTCCGCCCGAATAAGAGCGCACTGCCACTGTTTCATTCGGTTGTAAATACAGCGAACTCTGTAGTTTAGCTCTCGTTAAGAATCTCGAAAATGAGGGACCACAAAGGGTAGAGAAACCGTCGCCGAGAGCGATTTACGAAATCCGGAATTGAAGGCCCCTTGGCATTAATGGAAGCGGACAAAGAGAAGAGGTTAATGAAGGGATATTCGAGGGTGTTTTATTGTCGCGGCGGAAGCGTTGGAAGCACAAAACTACCAGACCAATTATCGGATCGCCGCGGCGCGAGCGGCCACCGCATCATTTGGGATTGCCGTGGGGCGAGGAATCACCGCATTATCTGGCGTGGTTACCGGCGCGGAGTGAGTTCGCGACAGAGCTCGATCCACCATTCCTTCAAACATCGGGATCAACGAATCTTCCTGCAGAGGGTGCTGGATATCCGACAAGCTCTGCTCCCAGCGTTGCGGGCGCAGCAAGGTAGAGGATGCGTCCCGGGCTGGACTCTTCACCAGGGTGTAGCCTAACCAAACGAGCAAGGTGCAGTTGTAGGCGGCCATGTTAACCAGGCCCATCGAGACATCACTCAGGTGATAACCGGCCCACGTCGCGATGAGGACTAATTCCACCATGGCAAATGTGCCGAAACCCAGGGCAATACCGAAGCTATGCTGGCGGCGGCTTACCCCCAGGTAGCGAGCGAAGAATAAGAGGAAGAGAACCATTCCTACCTGAATAATTCGCACGCACCGCTGAGCGGTCATGATGGCCTCGACCCAAGGAGCGGTATCAGACGAATTTGCGGAAACCGATACCACTCCGGCCACCAATAGCATCACTAGTCCCGCCCAGTTGAACAATACAGTGCCCAAATCGCGCAAGGTGTGAAAAGGGCGAAACACATCGAGGAAGGCTTCGTGAATGACCTTGAAACCCAGCACAACGCTGACTGCAGTGGTAAGCCAGGAAACGTAAAAAAATGCGACGCTATTGTATAAGTAGGCCGGAAAGACAACCGCGAAGGTCAGGATTTGAACGACGATGTATGCAAAGAAATATTTAAATGCGCGGTGCTGGCTGCGCCGGAACATAACTACGGCGATGATCGTTTGCAGCACGGGATGCATGATCCAGAGCGCGTTACAAAGGATCCTGGTGTTGTCGCTCATTGAGAGTTCCTAAGCTATTGCACTGCCACCGCTTGCCGTGGTCAACGTCGCTTGTGCTGAATAAGATGATCCTGCTTATTACAGGAAGTTAAACCTTTTGGCCCGAGTGTTCAATGTACTCAGGTAACCCAAAGTAACGTTACCTTCGGGCCATACGGGAGTCGGACGCGTCCAGGAGGGGCACATTGAGGCGGACAGGAGTCCTCGAATCGCCCGCAAATTCTAAGCATCTGGGACGGAGTGGATGTAACGCGCATCATGAACGCATTATGCGCGCTTTATCAACCTACTCATTCGAATCTTGCAGCAAAATGTCGCGTAGCGAGACCATCTAGCATGCTGGGAAAGAAAAATTGAGAAAGGAAGCGGAGCGACGCCTACACCATTTCCACTCGCTCCTATCCGTGGGGCGCAACTTCTTCGAGAAATATGAAGTACGAGCAGTTCCATAATGCGGTGGGTAGACTGCCGCGCGGCCGCGCCGTAAGAATGATGTTGTATTCGCCGGTGCCGCCCAGGTTTATTTCCCGGAAAATATCGGCTTGCGGTGGCTGCTGCGCATAAGAATCCTTTTGCGGTTCGATCACCGCCAGCCGCGCCAGGAACTCATGCAGATCGCCGCCGCGTCCCTGGCCGGCGCTCACAAATGAAACTTCGGCATTCTGCAAAGAGAAATGCCACGCCAGCGACGCCGTCAGGTTTACCGCCCGCTCGTAGGCCGGCGCTGAGATCAGACCGGTCTGAGGATTGTCGAAGACAATACAGAGCTTGCGCTCATCCTCGCGGCTGAATTCCCGGACTTTTAGCGAGCCCGACTTTGCCGTAGCTTTCCAGTCCACGTGGCGCGCCGAATCCTCCGGCAGGTATTCGCGAATGCGATATAGGTCGGAGCCGCGTCCGTGCACAAAACTCTCCCACTCTCCGCGTACCAACGGCAGGATTTCAAACAGCTCGTCGGCCGGCTCAATCGAGGGATACACCACAATCTCGCGCTCCAGGGCAACATCTCGCGTCTTGGTTAGAAAGGCGAAGGGAAATCGCGTGGCCACACCGAAACTGGATTCGCAATATCGCCCGCGCCGCTGAAAACATAAGTGCAGGTCAGCCGGCAGCTCAACCTTCGCCGGGAGATAAGGGAAATAGACCATGCCCTCAAAAATTCCTGGTGGCGTCGGCACTGTGTCCACCCGCTTCACTTTCCAGTCGCGCATCCGCACCCATTGATTTTGCGGGGGGCGATTCAAAGGAAAAGCGAACGTGGTTCGCTCCCATCGCCAATGCTTACGAATCTTTTTCTCTTTGCGCGCGGGGACCACCCGAATGGAGAAGGCGGGCAGAAACCGCCGCGGGTTACGAAGCACGATTCGTCCCAACACCGGGCGCCCGGCAAACATATGCTCCGGCAGCCGAATGTCGAGTTCAAGGCCGCGCAGCATCAGCGCCGAAACCACTCCGGATACCAGGATCGCGGCCAGCATCGCCGCCACCACGATGTATAAAAGGTTGTTTCCCGTGTTCAGCGCGGCGATGCCAATAACCAGCGTCACCAGAACATAGACCACGCCCACCTTCGTGACGTCGTAGTGAAAGGTCTGGCGCAAACGCTCCAAGGCCACGCGCCGAGCCAAATAAGGTACGGTGACCAATCCCACAAACGCGGCCATCAACAACGCGACGGACGCCAGGATCACAGAGGCCCACACGTTGCCCGACTCCCCCGACGCCGTTGAGAGTAACGCCGCCCCGAATGCCAGCCCCAATCCCACCAGCGCCAGCAAGAACTTTACCCACACTTCTCCCGTGGCCGACTGGAGCCACGCGACGACGGTGCCGCTTCTGACTTGAGTTGGGTTCACAGGATTATTGTAAATAGAGCTCACTGCTCGAAGCCTAGCATCGGCCATGAAAGGGGGCAATCCTGTTTGTGCGCGGCGGAAAGCGTTCGTAACCTGGCAAGTTCCAGGCTCATTCCAGCCTGAGGCGTGCAGCTGATCTTAGTAGTCCGCTAGTTCCTTCATCGCGCGGAAAAGATCGTTTGCCTGCGGAAGAATGGCGTCTTCCAGAATTGGCTGATATGCAACGAAAGTGTCGGCGGCAGCGACGCGGCGCACAGGCGCATCCAGTTGATCGAAGAGTTGATCCGCAATGCGCGCGGCGATTTCGGCGCCATACCCCCAACTCAAAGTGTCTTCATAGGCTACGAGCGCGCGATTTGTTTTCGCGACCGAGGCGGCAATCGTCTCCCAGTCAAACGGATTCAGGCAGCGGAGATCGATCAACTCAACTTTCACGCCGTGCTCGCGCTCGAGCTTCTGCGCCGCTTGCAGCGCGCGCGGCACTACGGCGCCGTAGGTGATCACAGTCAAGTCCGTTCCCGGAAGCACGACCTTTGCTTTGCCGAACGGAATCATGTAATCCGGCCCGGGATACGGCGCTCGGCCGTAGGTCTCGCGATACAAGCGCTTGTGCTCGAGAAACAGCACGGGATCATCGCACCGGATCGCGGTGCGCAGCAGCCCGGCGGCATCCAGCGCATTTGAGGGAAAAACGACGCGTAGGCCGGGCATATGCGTGAAGATGCTCTCGCCGCACTGGGAATGATAAATCGCTCCTCCGGTGAGGTATCCGCCAATCGCGACTCGAATCACTACCGGACAGGAAAAGGCATTGTTCGAGCGCCAGCGGATCACCGAGAGTTCGTCGCGAATCTGCATGACTGCGGGCCAGATGTAGTCGAAGAATTGAATTTCAACTACTGGCTTCAGCCCACGCGTTGCCATGCCTGTGGCGCGGCCCACGATGGCGGCCTCGGCCAGAGGAGAATTAAATACCCGGTCACTGCCAAACTCGCACTGCAAGCCGAAGGTCAGCTTGAAGACTCCGCCCTTCCCTTTCACCAGCTTGCGCTTCAAATATTCGTCGCGGCTGCAGTCGGCGACGTCTTCGCCGAAGATGACGATGCGCTCGTCGCGCTTCATTTCGTCGCGCAACGTTACATTGATCAGGTCAGCCATGGTCTTCGCAGCCGGCTTTTTACCGTCAGCGGAATCTGGTCCGACCGTAGCCTGCGTATCGAACGTCGCCGATGCGGGATCGAGATCGGGCGAGTACACGTACTGCATGACGCTCTCGGGAGCTGACGGCAGAGCTTCCAGAGCCTTGTCTACCGCGGCCTGTAGTTCTGCCTCGACCTGTTTTTCCAGTTCGTTGATGCCTTTCTCGTCAAGAATCCCTTCGCGCAGCAAAAACATCTGGGTGCGCGACACCGGATCGCGGGCCGCATCGCGCTCCCGCTCGGAATCCGGGCGGTACAGGCGTTCATCATCAGAGAGCGAATGCGAATACGGTCGGATCACATGCGCATGCACGAATGCCGGCCCGTGACCCTCGCGGCAATACTTCACAGCGCGCTGAAAGGCGGCGCAACTCGCCACCGGATCGGTGCCGTCAACTTCTTCAAAATGGAAATTCGGGAAGCCGGAAACCAAACGCGAGATGCTTCCGCCAGCGGTCTGTACCTCGACCGGCACAGAGATCGCGTAACCGTTGTCCTGCACGCTGAAAATCACTGGCAGCTTGTTGAGAGCGGCGGCATTCATCGCCTCCCAGAATTCGCCCTCGCTGGTGGTGCCATCGCCAAGCGAGACATAGGAAACTTCATCGCCCTGAAACTTTACGTTTTTGAATTGGCGATAATCGGGAGCGCCATTTTTCGCGTTCTTGGTGGCTGGCGGGATTTCTGCAGCTTTCGGATGCTGCGAAAAATAGCGTCCCGCTTCGGCGCAACCCACCGCCTGCAAAATCTGCGATCCGGTGGGCGAGGACTGGGTCACGATATTCAGCCGCTTGTATCCCCAGTGCGACGGCATCTGCCTTCCGCCGGAACTGGGATCCTCGGCCGCACCCACAGCCTGTAAAAACATCTCCAGCGGCTTGGCGCCCAGCGCCAGGCATAAAGCGCGATCGCGGTAATAGGGATAGAACCAGTCGTAACCCGGCTTCAGGGCCATTCCGGCGGCTACGCCGATGGCCTCATGTCCGGCTCCCGACATCTGGAAAAAAATCTTCTGTTGCCGCTTGAGCAGGATTTCCCGGTCATCGATGCGCCGGGAGGTGTACATAATGCGGTAGGCTTCTATCAGTTGCTGGGGCGTAAGTCCCTCGTAGTTGCGGGACTTCCTGCCGATACTGCCTGGTACGGAGAGCTTGGGGTCGGTTTTTGTGGTCGCCATCCGGTTCCCTAATGAATATCTTATCAATATTCCGGCTTACAAATAAGGTGCCGAGTATCACCCGCCAGTTGCCATTGTAAATCGGAATAGGGATTGGAAAACACGCAAGTTCCTGCGACTCAAACCAAAGTAAACCTTGTTGTCAAGCTTGCTGCAACAGGTCGGGAGCCTGGGCCGTACGCCGGATCTTGATCCTCGGCGCCTAAGCGGCAACTTTGCGCTGATCTGGCACCTTCAACAGATGCTCCAGCACGCGAATGTATTTCTCAGCGGTATGGCGCCGGGAAAACTTTTGCACGACGTACTCCCTGCCATTCTGTCCCATTTGACGAGCGGACTCGTTATTCGTTGCCAGGTAACATACGGCGCTCGCCAGAGCGTCGGAATTCTCGGGTTCGATCACGAGCCCTCCACCGGCTTCCTCCAGGATTGCGCGCGCCTGGCCATCGACGCCCAGGATTACCGGGCGTGCGCACGACATAAATTCCAGCATTTTGGTAGGAATCACCGTCTTGAATAGCTCAGTCTTCTTGAGCAGAACCAGGCATGCATCGGAAGCACAGATGTAGGAAGGGATTTTTTCGCGGGGTTGCTGATCGACAAATCGCAGGTTGTGCAGATTGTGCTCCCGCGCCAGCGCAATGATCCGCTGCTTTTCGGCGCCTTCTCCCAGCATCAGAAAAACGATTTTGGGATTCGAATCGCGCAATTGGATGGCGGCGGTGATCATCGTTTCCAATCCGTGCGCCATCCCCATCGTGCCGATGTACGAAACGACAAACTTTCCTTCCGCGCGCAATTCCCTTCTCTCCTCGGTTCCTGGCTGCGGAGCGAATATCCCGGTCTCAACCCCATTCTCGACTACCGAGATTTTTGCCCGAGGCACCCGCCAGTGTCGCACCAGATGTTCTTCGAAAGCGGGGGTCACTACTACGATTCGATCGGAACGGCGGTATAAGAAGCCGGCGATCTTGGCCAGAGAACGGTGCAACATCGAACTGCCTTTGCCCATACCAACAGCGGCCAGCGATTCCGGCCAGAGATCGCGAACCTCAAAAACGAACGGTACACGCTTCCACCGGGCAATCCACCAACCGGCGAGTGCAACCAGCAACTGAGGGGACGAAGCGATCACAACATCCGGGCGCGACACGAAAAGGCCGGTAGTGGCGGCCGAGGCGCAGAACGAACTGTAGTTCAGCATCCGCTCGTGCGCTTTCCGGTTTGGAAAAGGAAAAAGCCAGGTGCGCACCACCCTTACACCGTCAACTTGCTCACGAACAACCAGGCGCCTAAAACTATCGCGATATTCCGGCGGCACCACGCCGGTTGGATGATTTGGGAACCCCGTGAGCACGGTGACTTCATGCCCATCAGCAGCCCAATGCCGCGACAACTCAGAGGCGCGCGCAGCCGGCGCACCCATCTCCGGTGGGAAGTATTGCGAGACGTAAAGAATCTTCATAAGGGGGGAAGCAATATTCAGAAAAACTGCAACTTAAGAAGCCTGGTCAAAGCCCGGGGGCTCGATGCGGGAAGCGTTCCCGCAAAATTCCTGAACAGCAACCGGCTGACCCAAACAGCGGGACTGCTCCAAAGCGAACGTCGCCAGCATGCTGCTCGCGATGTCAGGGAACCGGATCGGCGATTCTGAACCGTTTTGAATGGCTGTAACGAAGGCCTGCCACTCCCCGCGATGTCCCTTATCCTGGCGCAGGAAGGAACGCAAGATTCGCTTCTTTCCGCTCCGGACCAGCTCCAGCCGCCGGAAGTCGTCCAGAACAGCAACCGTGCCGCCCCCGAAAACTTCGATCCGCTCTTTTGAAAAAGATTTGTCCCCATTTGCCAGGTAGCTGATGGTGCCCTGGGAACCGTCGGCAAAACGCAAAGAACACACGACATTGTCGCTGCTGTACCGGCCGGGATTGGCAAGAGAACGAGTCTCGACTTCCACCGGCGGTGCGCCCATCAGGAAGCACAGAAAGTCCACAAAGTGGCAGACTTCTCCGAGAATGCGGCCTCCGCCCTGCTGCGGATCATTCAGCCAATGGTCGGCAGGAAGAAAACCCGCATTTACGCGATAGTGAACTGCCAGCGGCTCGCCCACTTCGCGCAAGAAACTTTTCATCCGAACCGCCAGCGCAGCAAACCGGCGATTGAAACCAACCATAAGGAGACGCGACGAAGAAGCTGGATCGTCATACGCTGTTGCGATTCTGTTGAGCTCCTCTTCGTTAAGGCAAAGGGGCTTTTCGCAGAAAACATGCTTGCCCGAATTTAAGGCTGCGATCACCTGTTCCGCGTGCAGGTTGTGACGCGTAGTGATTACTATGGTATTGACCGCCGGATTGCCAAGAATCTCCTGCTCATCCGTAGTGCAGGATCGGAATCCAAATTTCCTGGCCGCATGTTGCGCATGTGAGCCGTTTGCCGCGCCGGCGATGACCATTTCTATTCCACCGACTTCTCTGATCGCGGGCAACAGAGTGGAGGTCGCGAAACTTCCGGCCCCGAGAAGTCCGATCTGAATGGACTTAAGACTCGCCAAAGGACGTTCGGAACTGGTGAAATCTAGACGACGCGTATTCTCCGCATTCTCCGGATACGCGATCAGCACACCCATAAACTGCTCATTCGTCTTGCCCGTGATCAAATCATAGGCGGAATGCGCTTGCGCGATCGGAAAGCGATGGGTAATGAGCGGCTGCAAATCCAGTTTGCGATCCGCGAGAAGCTTTAGGAAAGCCTCCATGTTGCGCGTTTCCGTCCAACGCACGTAGCCAATGGGATAATCGATTCCTTTTTGCTCATATGCCGAGTCATAGCGTCCGGGGCCATAGGAACGGGAAATGCGGAAGTCCAGTTCCTTCTCGTAGAAAGTTCTTCGCGGAATATCCATGGCAACGGTACCTACTGCAACCACCACAGCGCGGCTTCGCGCCACCGATCCCGCCAGATTTACCGGATCATTGCTGGCTGTCTGCGCAGCAATCAGAATGGCGTCCGCGCCAAGCCCGGCGGAATGTTGCAGGCATAGATCGTGAAAGGCGGAAGATGAGGAGCTAACTGCATCCGCACCCAGGCGCAGAGCCAATCGCGAACGCTCGACGGAAATATCCATTCCCAGCACACAGCAGCCGGCTGCTTTGAGAATCTGCACCGTGAGTTGACCGAGCAAGCCGAGACCGATCACGGCCACAACGTCGCCTAGTTTCACCTCGGCATTCCGCACACCGTGAAGCGCTACCGCGCCCAGGGTGGTGAAAGCAGCTTCATCAAAGCCCACGTGCGCGCCTGAAATGCGCGCGACCAGCAGACGCGGAACACAGGCAAACTCCGCATGCACGGCGTGTCCGGCCCCGGCGCAGGCCACGCGGTCGCCGGGGTTAATGTCCGTGACACCTTCGCCCACGGCGACGACCGTTCCAGCGCTGCTGTACCCTAAGGCGCTCGGTTGATCGAGTCGATTGCGCACCGTAGATATTGTCGCCACCAAACCGTCACGGCTGATTTTGCTCAGGACTTCACGCACCAGATCAGGACGCATCCTCGCTTTTTGCAGCAAGTTCTTACTGGCAAATTCCGAGGAAGCCCGCTCCGTGCCGGCCGAGACGAGCGACGCAGCTGTGCGAACCAGCACACATCCCGCAAGCAATTTCGGCGCAGGAACGTCTACGATCGTGATTTCAGCGCTGCGGGCATCCTGGAAAACTTGCTTCATGCTCTTGGCGTACTCCCGGGGGATATCGGTTCCACTCCGCTATCGGTCGCTCTTTCTGAAAGAGTCACTCGATAAAGTTCAGACTCGTTGCCGGCTTCGCTCCTTAAAATCCTCACGTGCTCACGCTCTGATTCAACCTTGCAACGTTCGTCCGTGAGAATTACAGTCACAAATCGCACCGGCAGTTGCGATCGGGTTTGGTACGTGAGAGAAACCGCTGGCCTCAATTCACCGTACGTGGGCGATTCCCAACCCAGCAACTGCATGTTCTCGGCCTCGGGTTCCGATTGGTTCCTGATCCAGACCTGGGTACCCGCCCGGTAGACCCCCGCGGTTCCAGAAACGCTCGCGAAAACATTCCAACGAATCCGCGACTTTTGTAACGTGAAAACAACTTGAAAAGGGCCACCATAAACCTCGTAGGGCAGATCGGCGGCCAGCCAGTGCAGGCGCGCGTCGTGCACTCCGGTTCCCAGTATGTCATCTACGATGACCCAGCCGACGGCCGCCAGCCACTGAACCTTTCGGCGATGTTTTATTCCAAGATTTCTGTAGCCGTCGTGCTCCCCCTCGAAACCATCAACGTGTTCGACGTTGTGCGAAGAGTACAAGCGTCCTGAAGCCTGCGCCCAGTCGAGCCACAAAAAGCGGCCGGCCCGCCGCATCTGGTCGCGACCATCAACCGTGACAGTATTATGGACCGCAGTCCCCGCGAACCCATTATTCCACGGCGGAGCGCCATTGTAGAGATAAGTTCCCGCGTCTCGAGCCAGGTTGATGCCTTGCCACCATAAATCGACGTGCAACTGATCCGCTTGAAAAGGCCGGCGAGAATATCGGCCCGCGCGGATCATCGCCCATGACTCCTTATCGCCCAGACGGAAGTATCCGGTTTCCACCGAGGGAGAACAGGCAGCCGGTTTGGGCCTTTCAACCTCTGCACGTTTGCCGCCGAACCAAAGCGCAACTTCATCCCATGGCCCCTCATTCAGAGCCCGGCGATCGAGAACTGCGGCGCCCAACTGCAACAGCGGACGAAAATCACGATATGAGCTGGAAGCGAGCGGGAAAAGGAGGGTGCCATCGTCGGAACCATAGTTCGGGGCAAGTCCGCTCGTCGCATCTACCCACGGCCGGATGAAATCGAAGGCGGCTTCTGCGCGCGCGCGAATCTCCGGGTCGAGCGAAGCGCCTTGAATCTCCGCCAGGCGCAACGTCCATAGCAGAAGGTGCAGGATCATGCGCTGATAGTTGAAGGAATGCTGCTGCGAGACGCCTTTCGGTGTGATCTGGTCGAGAACTGCCTCCCGCAAGAGATCTGCGCCAAGATTCCGCCAAACTTGTGCTTCTCTTAATTCTGGATAGAGCGTGCCCGTTGTCCAAAGACCCACGGCCTCGCTGATCAAGTGATTGCTGCGCTGGGAACGGGCGTAGCCAACGGTTTGCGCGGTGCGCCACGCATGCGAGGCAATCATCGAGACAAGCAAAGCAACTCGCTCGTTCGTGGTCGATGGTGAATGAATGAATGCATGTAGCGCAAATGACCAAGCCAGAATTCGCAAAGAGCATTCTTGCCCGCAAATCCATAGTGGACCGGCCATGGGTGGGCTTTGGCTGGCCCAATCTTCTACCGCGTTCCAAAAGGCCAGGGGAAATCGCTCATCGCCAGAGAGCGCGTAAGCGCGAACCAGCGGGTAAACAAATAAAAACCGAGAGGGCTCAAGGATAAATTTCAGGTCGCCGTAGGCGGGCGAGGCGAATCGCATCTGAGTC
>Ga0209488_10003492_pt1 | contig 12613 bp, 8 predicted proteins | sample Rivendell_Oct201_8_FD_188349 | JGI IMG/M metagenome (GOLD analysis project Ga0209488, IMG submission 188349) | Vadose zone soil microbial communities from the Eel River Critical Zone Observatory, Northern California, USA -... | ecosystem: Environmental > Terrestrial > Soil > Vadose zone >...
GCGCCAGAAACGCGACCGAGCGCGCGAGCGCGAGCCGGCCGGCCTCGTTGTCCAGGTTGAAGTGATATTCGTGCGGCAGCGGCGGTTGGTGGTCGCTGGCGAAGAACAGGCGCTCGACCCGCGCGCCGCGGCTTGCGAGCCTGTCCGCAAGCGCGATCGACTGTGGCAACAGCGGATCGCCGTTGCCGGCCGAGATGAAGGCGGGTGGAAACTCAGCTGTTACGTAGTTGAGCACCCAGGCTGCCGCGAAGCGTGGATTGTCCTTGAAATCCTTGCTGCCGCTGAAAGACCACAGCACCGTGCGCAGAAAACCACCGAACGGCCCATCGAGGTTGAGGCCCTCAATTGTGTAGGAGCCGCAGTAAAGCAGCAGCGCCGTGAGCTGCCGCCGCTCGACCGTGGGCACGATTCTAAGCATGGCCGCATAGGACGGCACCGCAATCACGTTGGCGGTGACGGCTGCAATATGAGCGCCGCCGGAATCGCCGGCTAGCACGATATGGTCGGGATCGATCCGCAGCCGCTCGGCATTGCTGACCAGATAGCCGAGCGCGGCGTTCACCTGCCGGATCGGCGTCGGAAAGGTCTTGCCGGGCGCGAGCGAATAGTCGACGCCGACCACCGTATAGCCCTTGCCGGCGAGCACCTTGCCGTAGTTGGCAATGTCGTCCTTGCTGCCCGAGACCCAGCCGCCGCCGTGCACCCACACGATGGTGGGAAGCGGCTTGTCCGCGATCGCGGAGGGATAAAACACATCAAGCAGCGCCTCGGGATCGGCGGGGTCGTAGCGCTCGTTGAGCTGCGCCGACAGCGCGGGCGGAATGTGCTTTTCCAGCGCCCGCGACGCGCTCTCGGCATCCTTGTCGAAGGCGCGGCGGATCAGCAGAACTGACGGCCAGGGACTGACCTGGAACGCGACCAGCGCCGACAGCAACAGCAGCGGCAAGATCGTGAAAACCACGATCGCCAGCCTCAGCCAATTACTCCTGCTTCGCTCTCGCGGCTCACTCATGGCCGCCCCCCGCCCCAACAACCCGCATGCGACATCGCCGGTCCCCGGCCCCGCCGATGCGACGCGCATCTTGCCAGGAAGACACCCAACCAGAAAGCCAGCGGCAACCCTACCCGCGAGATTGTGAAGCTTCAGGCGGCGGAAGCGCCGCTACTTCGCCTGAGGGAAATATTTCAGATCCGGCGGCGCCTGCCCCTTCTTGATTGGCATGATCGTCCCATCGCCGCTCAGGTAATAGACCTCCTTGCCGATGGTGACCCAAACCTGCCCTTCGATACAGTTGTTTTCACCCCATATGGTGTCCGACGTGCGGCGGTAGTTTTTCATGACCTTCCAGGGTTGGATCAGCGAGTTGTCGGTGGTGATCATCTCGTTGTGAAGGATGTCCGGCTTGTCCTTGTCGATGAAGAGTCGCTCCTTGATGACGCCCTCGTCGTCATCGGCCATCGGCATGCCGCTCTGATCCCACGTACGCGGACCGCGTACGTGGCGGGTCTCGATCTGCAACTCGTCGAAGCGGCCGTCGCCATCCGTGTCGATCCATTTGCCTATGGAGTGGCCCGGAAACGTCGTGTCATCGGGGTTGAACTTGGGCCAATCGCGCCCGTCGGTGTAGATGCGCCGCGGCGCATAGTCGTTGCGGTCGAACAGGATGCGGGTGATGTCCGGCGCGATCAGAAATTCCATGCGGGCGATGCCTGACATCATGCGCGGCATGCCGGGCGGCCGGCAGCTATAGGCCATGTCGAGGCCCTGCCCACCCTCATCCTGATCCTTGATGCTGGCCAAGAAACGCGCGTAGTACTCGGGCTTGAGCGGCGCCTCCTGCTTGCGAATAGGCTTCGTCGGGTCGTAACGCGGCACATCGCCATCGGGGACCCTGGTCCATTGCCCCGACCACTCGGGATATTTGCTTTTCTCCTGCGCCGGCGCCGCAATGAGCATGGCGCTCAGCAGACCCACGACTGTGAGCGTTAGGACGCCGCTTTGATTGGTCATTGGTGTCCTCCCTGAAAGACACGGATGTACGTTTGTTGTTCGTCGTTGTTTCTTTTTTTGCGCGCGACGCGTCGCTCAACTGGCTTTCGCCGGCTGACGTCTCACGTTTGAGCAGACTGTAACGGTTTTCAGGGCCCACCGGAAGTCGGGCCCAACAACGGGTGCCCGTCAGGCGACCATCACATGTCCTGTCGGCCAGCAGCCCTTACGGCGCGTCGCCTTCGAGAATAGCGACGGCCCGGGTCCAGCCCGCCGACGCCGCGCGGATCTTTACCGGGAAACACGCCACCAGAAATCCGTTGCCGGGCAGAGATTCGAGATTGTGAAGCTTCTCGATATGGCAGTAGCCGATCTCGCGGCTCGCTTTGTGACCCTCCCAGATGATCGAGGCATCGCCGGTCTCGGCAAAGCGCTTGGCAGTGTGGAGGAACGGGGCATCCCATGACCAGCCATCGGTGCCGGTTACGCGCACACCGCGCGAGGTCAGGTAGAGCGTGGCCTCACGGCCGATGCCACAGCCGCGGTTGACATAGTCGGCCTCACCATAACGCGCGCCGGCGGCGGTGTTGACCAGCACGATGTCGAGCGGCTTGAGCACATGGCCGATGCGCGTGAGCTCGTCCTCCACCTCCTGCGCGCTCACCACATGGCCGTCGGGCAGGTGACGAAAGTCGAGTTTCACGCCGGGCCGATAGCACCAGTCGAGCGGTACCTCGTCGATGGTGATCGCCCGCTTGCCGTTGTCCATGGTCGAGGCGTAGTGCCAGGGCGCATCGAGATGCGTGCCGTTGTGCGTCGACAGCTTGATCGCCTCGATCGCCCAGCCCTCGCCGTCCGGCAAATCCTCCGGCTTGAGGCCAGCAAAAGCCATCTGCAAGGAGGAGATCGTATCCTTGTGCCCCAGATACTGAATTGCGGGCCCAAATCCGGGCGGATCGGCCGCCACGTCGTTCTCGAGTGGGACCGACAGATCGATGATGCGCATGCTCACTTACACTCCTTTTCAGGAGCGCGGTGCATGCGATTGTGTCGCTGCCAGATCAATCAGGCATTTTGCCGCCATAGATGCGCTCGGCATTGCCATAAGCAATGCGCGTCGCTTGCTCCGCCGGCAGCTGCGCCAGCCAGTCGCGATAGCCCGTCATGATCGAGCCATAGCTCGACCAGCGCTGATTGACCCAGGTGTCGGAGCCGAGCAGGAAGCGGTCGGAATAACGGGCAAACAGCTCGCGCCACTCGGGCGACACGCTACCGCCCTCGGCAATGCCGCTCCGGTAGGACAATTCCATCATCAGTGCCGGATGCTTGTCCAGGAAGTCGCGCACCTGCTCGACCGCGGTCGAAAAGCCGGTATGGGCCCAGATCATCTTGGCCTTCGGATTGTTGGCGAGCATGATCGCGAGCGCGCGCTCGTCGCAATGCGCGAGCACGAACAGGTCGCGCTCGGTCGCGAAGTCGACGGTCTTGCGCACCAGCGGGCGCTGCGCGGTCTCGCCGTAGATGTGGAACTCGCCGACGCCCTTGTAGTAGCCGCGCTTATACTCCTCCTCGATCATCGCGAAGATCGCCGGGTCCTCCGACCACGTCTGCACGTCGCTCTCGACCCGATAAGGCCTGATGAACGGTACGACCCACAGGCCCGGGGTCTTGGCCTCGACCAGCATTTGAGTGCCGCGGTTCGGCCGGCTGTTGGCGACGATGCCACCGACATTGTTGCGCTTGAACGTGTCGAGCACCTGCTCGAGCGCAAAGAACGGCGCCGGCCCCTGATGATTGTAGTGCAGATGCGAGTCGAAAATTTTGATGGGCTGCTGCGCGAGTGCCGGCGCAGCGCCGAGCATAGTCACAACAGCCAAAAGACGGACGATCGACATGACGAATTCCTCCCCTGCTCGATCTGTTTGGAACGATTATAGCAGGCAGATTGGGCCGTGGCCTATGCATCGTTGTGGCCGGGCAGTTTGCCGCGGGGCCCTGCAAATCGCTCCGGTTGAACTCCCACCGTTCGTCCCCGCGCATGTGCCAGGGCATGCACACTTCTCTGGAAGTCCGTCCGCTCTGGAAGTCCATCCGCGGACACAGTGCTCAACCCTTGTCAGGCAGATTGATCCTGATATGCAGCTCGCGCAGCTGCTTCGGCGTTGCTTCCGAGGGCGCCCCCATCATCAGGTCCTCGGCGCGCTGGTTCATCGGGAACAGCGCGACCTCGCGCAGGTTCTGCTCGCGGCAAAGCAGCATCACAACGCGGTCGATGCCGGCCGCCATGCCGCCGTGCGGCGGCGCGCCATACTGGAAAGCGCGATACATGCCGCCGAAGCGCTGCTCCAGCACCGCCTCCTCGTAGCCCGCGATCGCGAACGCCTTTTTCATCACTTGCGGCGAGTGGTTGCGGATCGCACCGGAGGCGATCTCGTACCCGTTGCACACGATGTCGTACTGATGCGCCTTGATCGTGAGCGGCTCGTTCGCTTCAAGCGCCGCAAGCCCGCCCTGCGGCATCGAGAACGGGTTGTGAGAGAAGTCGACCCTCTTCTCCTCATCGTTCCACTCGTACATCGGGAAGTCAGTGATCCAGGCGAGCGAAAACTGTTCGCGCTTGATCAGGTTCAGCTCTTCACCGAAACGCACGCGCGCGGCGCCCGCCAGTTTCGCGGCGTCCGCCTCCCTGCCGGCAGCAAAGAACACGGCGTCACCGGCCTTGACGCCAGCGCTCGCGGCGATGCGGGCCTGCACCTCGGCGGGGACGAACTTGGCGATCGGTCCCTTGGCGACGAGAACGCCACCTTCCGACTCGAATACGAAATAGCCGAGCCCGCCCGCGCCCATCTCGCTACGCGCCCATTCGTTCAGCTTGTCGAACCATGAGCGCGGCTGCGCGGCCGCGCCAGGCGCCGGGATCGCACGCACCACGCCGCCCGCTTTGATCACGTTCTTGAACGCGTTGAAGGTCACGCTCGGGTCATTGAACGCCTCGCTCACGTCGGCGATCTCGAGCGGATTACGCAAGTCGGGCTTGTCGGAGCCGTATTTGAGCATCGCCTGCGCGTAGGGAATGCGCGGAAACTTGTCGGTCACCGGCCAGCCTTCGGAGAACTCTTCGAACACGCCGCGGATCACCGGCTCCATCGTAGTGAACACGTCGTCTTGCGTGACGAAGCTCATCTCGACGTCGAGCTGATAGAACTCGCCCGGCAGCCTATCGGCGCGCGGATCCTCGTCGCGGAAGCACGGCGCGATCTGGAAGTAACGGTCGAAGCCCGCGACCATCAGGAGCTGCTTATACTGCTGCGGCGCCTGCGGCAGCGCGTAGAGCTTGCCCGGATGGATGCGCGAGGGCACCAGGAAGTCGCGCGCGCCTTCCGGCGACGATGCCGTGAGGATCGGCGTCTGGAACTCGGAGAAGCCCTGCCCTTTCATCTGCTGCCGCAGCGAATCGATGATCCGGCCGCGGCGCATGATGTTGTGATGCAGCCGCTCGCGGCGCAGGTCGAGGAAGCGGTACTTGAGCCTGATCTCCTCCGGATACTCCTGCTCCCCGAACACCGGCATGGGTAGTTCGCCGGCGGGGCCGAGCACCTCGACCTCGCTGATGAAGACTTCGACCGCACCGGTCGGCAGCTCCGGGTTCTCGGTGCCGGCCGGGCGCTTGCGCACCTTGCCTTCGATCCGCACCACCCACTCGGAACGCAGCGTCTCGACCGTCTTGAAGGCGGGCGAATCCGGATCGGCGACGCATTGTGTCAGGCCATAGTGATCGCGCAGGTCGATAAAAAGCAGCCCGCCATGGTCGCGAATGCGATGGCACCAGCCCGACAGCCGCGCCGGCTGTCCGATATGCGCGTCGCGCAACTCGTCGCATTTGTGGGTTCGGTACCGGTGCATGGCTCGTCCTGAAGAAAATCGCGCGCGGACAAGCACATGCGCGGCTGGCCTTGTCAAGGATACCGAAAAACGGGAACAGACCCCGATTTCCAATTGCCTCTTACCGCAGGGAAGCCCGCATCATGCGAGCAATCCCTCGATCGGCTTGGCCGTATCGCTGTCAGGGAATATCTCGGTGGCCAGCACTTGATCCTCGACTCGGAGATGGTCCTTGAGCAAGCCCTTGAGCACGGCGCGCATGCCCGCAAGTTTCGAAATTTTTGGCGCACGACTCCAAAAAGCGGAAACGTGCCCGGATTTCGCTGCACCTCAATTCGGGCTACAGCACCGGGCACGAAAAACAAACAAGGTCCGCGCCCGATGCCGATCATGACCACCGCGGAGGCGACCGTCGCAGCGCTGATCGCGCATGGCCTCGATACCATCTACACACTGCCGGGCGTGCACAACGATCCGTTCTTCGATGCCCTGTTCAAGGCCGCAGACCGCATCCGCACGGTGCACACTCGGCATGAGCAGGGCGCGAGCCTGATGGCGCTGGGGGCGGCACTCGCGACCGGCAAGCCGCAGGTCTATTGCGTGGTGCCGGGCCCTGGTCTCCTCAACTCGGCGACCGGACTCCTCACCGCGCACGGCACCAACGCGCCCGTGCTGGCGCTGATCGGGCAGATCGCGCAGGCGGCGATCGGGCGCGGCTATGGCCATCTGCATGAGATCCGCGACCAGGCCGGAATCCTCTCGCGGCTCGTTGATTTTGTCACCCGCATCCACACACCCGCCGAGGCGCCTGCGCTGGTCAATGCCGCCTTTCACGCCATGGCCAGCGGCCGGCCGGGACCGGCAGCGCTTGAATGCGCCATCGACGTCTGGGGTCGCAGCGGGCCAGTGTCCGACATCATGGCGCCGCTGCCGGCACCCGCTGCCCTCATTGACGAGGACGCGATCGCGGATGCCGCCAAGCGGCTCGGCGCCGCCGAGCGCATCCTGATCGTGGTCGGCGGTGGCGCGCAGAATTCCTCCACCGAGGTGCGCGAGCTCTCAAGCCTGCTGCAGGCACCCGTGATGGGGTTCCGGCGCGGACGCGGCGTGATCGACGGGCGCGATCCGTTCAGCGTGGTGCTGCCGCTCGGCCACGAGCTATGGCGCGAGGCCGATGCGGTACTCGCGGTCGGCACCCGGTTGTTCCAGCAGATGCAATGGGGCGTCGATGATGCGCTGCAGGTCATCCGGGTCGATGCCGACCCCGAGGAGCCCGAGCGCTTCCGCAAGCCCGCGGTCGCGCTCATCGGCGATGCCGCGCCGATCCTGCGCAAGCTGATCGACGCGCTCGCCACGCGCAATCGCGCGCGGACCTCGCGCCGCGACGAGATGCTGGGGCGGCAGCGCAAGCTGCGCGCGCGGCTCGCCAAGCTCGCCCCCCAGATCGGCTATCTCGAAGCGATCCGCGCCGAGCTGCGAGAGGACGGGATTTTCGTCGAGGAGGTCACGCAGATGGGCTTCGCGGCCCGCCTCCTTTACCCCGCCTACCGGCCGCGCACTTTCATCTCGCCGGGCTTCCAGGACTCGCTCGGCTGGGGCTATGCGGCGGCGCTTGGCGTCCAGGATGCGCGCCGCGACCTGCCAGTGGTGGCGATCGCGGGCGATGGTGGATTCATGTTCACGGCGACCGAGATGGCGACGGCGATCCACCACCGCATCCCGCTCACGGCCGTGGTCTTCAACGACGGCGCCTATGGCAATGTGCGGCGCAACCAGGAGGAGCGCTTCGGCAACCGGATCATCGCCAGCGACCTCAGCAACCCCGATTTCGTGCGGCTCGCCGAAAGTTTCGGGGCCGCCGCCGAGCGTGCCCGCAACCCGGTCGAGCTGCGGGCCGCCCTCAAACGTGCACTCGCCCGCCGCGACGGCCCCAGCCTGATCGAGGTTCCGGTTCCCGTGCTGCCCTCGCCCTGGGAGTTCATCATGCTGCCAAAGGTGCGCGGCTGAGGGCTCGCGGCTGAACCCTGCGGACCGCCTCACGGGGCGGGTTCCCCCTCAACCACCCCAGGCGATGCTACCATTGGCTACGATTCGGGACTGCCGCCTTGCTCTCCTGACAAGCGCAGTGCCCTACGCTATATCAGTCCTAACGTATGCAACCGATCACAACGACCAATTACCTGGCTGAAGTCTGCGGGCGCCTGCAGCGCCACCCATTCGTGACGGTCGATACCGAGTTCCTGCGCGAGAGCACCTATTACCCCAAGCTTTGTGTGGCGCAGATTGCCAGCACTGACGAAGCGGTGGTGGTCGACGCGCTCGCCGATGGCATCGACCTCAAGCCGCTGTTCAACCTGATGGCGGATGAGAATGTCATCAAGGTCTTTCACGCCGCCCGCCAGGACATCGAAATCTGCTGGCACGCCGCCGGCCTCATTCCCGCGCCCCTGGTCGACACTCAGGTCGCCGCCATGGTGCTCGGCTATGGCGACTCGATTGCCTACGACCAGCTGGTGCAGCGCATCACCGGCGACAATCTCGACAAATCGCTGCGCTTCACGGACTGGACGCGGCGCCCGCTCTCCGAGGCCCAGATCGCCTATGCGATCTCGGACGTCACGCATCTGCGCGACGTCTACGTCAAGCTGGAGGCCGACCTCAAAAAGCGCGGCCGCACCGAATGGATGCGGGAAGAGATGCGGGTGCTCACCTCGCCTGACACATACAGGATGGAACCCGAGCACGCGTGGCAGCGGCTGCAGACACGGGTGCGCAAGCCCAAGGAGCTCGCAATCCTGATCGAGGTCGCGGCCTGGCGCGAACGCGAGGCTCAGACGCGCGACGTGCCACGCGGGCGCGTGCTCAAGGACGACGTCGTCGGCGACCTTGCGGTGCAGGCGCCCACCACCATAGAGCGGCTCGGCAACCTGCGCTCGCTGCCCAAGGGCTTCGAGCGCTCGAAATGGGGCGAGGCGATCATCGAGGCGGTCAAGCGCGGGCTCGCGCGCGACCTGAAGACGCTGCCGAAGATCGAGCGACCCAAGGGAGCGCCGAACGGCCAAGCAACCGTCGAGTTGCTCAAGGTGCTCCTGCGCATGACGGCCGAACGGCATGGGGTTGCCGCCAAGGTTATCGCCACCATGGACGATCTCGACCGCATCGCGGCTGATGACGAAGCCGATGTGCCGGCCCTCTCAGGCTGGCGCCGTGAGCTGTTTGGCGATAAAGCGCTCGCCCTCAAACACGGCCGGCTCGCGCTCGCGGTGGAGCACAACCGTGTAGTTGCAGTGGAACGGAAGTAATAAGTGAGGTAGCGCGCACGCGCACTCGATACTTTCGTATTGGTACTAATTCATAACCATCCGCCGCACGGAACGCGCGAAATAATCTACGTCCTTCAACCGGTTGAAGCCGTTTGATTGAAGTTGGTGACCGCCGCGGCGGCGGTACCTCTGGCTGATTTACCGAGACGAGGCCCGAGCACAAAGTGGTGCAACTGAAGATCGCAGCTAAGCGACGCCCCCCAAAGGGCAAATGGCAACAAAACCGTTTGGGAGGACGGGCCAAGGCAGGACACGCGCACGCATTGCCCGATTTTCACGCGGACCGATTTCATCACCGAATGATTGTACAGCGGAGCTGCGGGACGTCGGTGACGGCGTCCCGCAGCGGTTTTTCTGCCATGGATGGCGCCACGTGAGGTATCCTGATAGCTGAAGCGGTCCTTGGTCATGGCGCGAAGTCGACTCACCCCTTCCGGTGCCTTCCGGTGGGGGGCCTCACATCATTTTTACCTTCGCAGCTGCCTTAAGTTACTCCCAAAAAAGTTCCCCTTTGGTGCTAACCTACCGTGCGGGGGTAGTAAACTACCTATTGTCAAGGCCCACTCGGCTTGAATCCACAGCTATCTGTCGGTACGATTTTGGCCTGTCGACAACGGGGTCAGATGCCATGATGGGTTTCGAGACGCTTGCAGTCGTGTTGTTTGTCGGGTGGGTCTTGGCGACCTCGCTGTTCCTGCGTTTCGGCTGATCCCTGCCGGCATTTCGCGTCGCGGCCCAACGGCAGACGCTCGGTTGCGAGGGCACTTCACAGCAGCCCACTTCAATTTCTCCTCCAGCTGACCAGCCAAGGTTGCCTTGGTGCGCGCTGGGTTGGCGCGCATTGTTCGGCCGAGATGACAAGAAAAATCAGAACGCAGCGCCAATCGCGCCAGCATCCGCAGCGGCTATGACGCTTCCATCACCGGCTCGCGGCCAATGAGGCGCGCGAGCTGGCGCAAGCGCACGAACACGCGCTCCCCGGCGAGCGTCTTGAGGCCATTCTCGAACCGCAGCACCAGGCGTCCGCGCTCGACCACCATCGGGGTCTTCGGCAATACGCCAGTGGTGGAAGCCGACACCAGATAGGCAACGCGCAATGCGGCGCCCAGAACGCGCGCACGATCGAGCACGCGGGTCGACGCGAGCTCGCGTAGCCGCGGCGACAGCTCCTCGTCAATCAGCCCGACATGGCGGAAGAACACGGCAAGCGCGAGATAAGCGCGGCCGGGATGATCAATGCCGACAAAGGCAGCGTTGGCGATGATGTTGAGCGACTGCTCGCCGCGATAGTCCGGATGGGCGCGCCAGCCGATGTCACCCAGCAGGCAGGCGGCGTGCCGCAGCCGCCGCTCCTCGGCGGTCTCCTCAATCCCGGTCGAGGCCATGAAGCGGTCGGTCCAGTTGATCAGCTCCTGGCCATGCGCAGGCGAGCGCGAGCGCAGCACATTGAGCTCCTGGGCGGCCGCGATCAGCGGATCCTCGCGGCGCTCCTCGGCGTCGAGCATCGAATAGAGCAGGCCCTCACGCACACCCAGCGCCGAGATCACGATGTCCTTCGGACGCGCCATGTCGATCAGATGTTCCAGCACCAGCGCCGCATAGGACAATAACGGCCGGCGAGCATCCGCCACCGCCTCGATCTGCGACAACGTCTCGGTGTCGACCCGATGCACGAGGCCGCTGAACTCATACGCTTCCCGCGCCGGGATCACATAGCCGTGCATCACATGCAGCGGATAACCCTTTTGCCACATGTGAAGTCGCGCCAGCGACCGCCATGTGCCGCCGATTGCATAGAACGAGCGCCCCTTGCCGCCCTCGAGGAGGCGCGCTTCGCCCAAGGCCTTCTTCACCAGCTTCTCGGCCTTCTTGAGCGACTTCTTCGACACGTCCTGCAGCGCAAGACCACCGAGCGGCAGCGTGATGCCGGGCTGCACGCGGTGACCACGAACGTCGGTCAGCTCGAGCGACCCGCCGCCGAGGTCTCCCATGATCCCATCCGGCCGATGGAAACCGGACACCACCCCGAGCGCGGACAGCTCTGCCTCACGCTTGCCGGAGATCACTTCAATTCTGGTGCGGCAGATGCGCTCCGCTTCGTCAACGAAGGCCTTGCCATTCTTGGCATCGCGGCAGGCCGCGGTCGCGATCACCCACAGGCTCGGTACATCGATACGGTCGCAGAGCGTGCGAAAGCGCCGAAGCGCGGCCAGCGCCTTCTCGACCGCGTCCGGCGCGAGGAGTTTCGTCGTCTGCACCTCGCGGCCGAGACCGGCGAGCACCTTCTCGTTGAAGATCGGCGTCGGGCTGCGGGTGAGCCCTTCATAGACCACGAGCCGTACCGAGTTCGAGCCGATGTCGATGACCCCGACCGGCGGTCCGTGATCGAGGCGACCTTGGGCGGCGGGCATGGCGGGACGGCGGCGCTTAAGCGCGGTCCGGGCGGCGTACAAGGCTACGCGGTGAGGAGTCTTTGACCGATTTGCCACGTCCAGACAGGCTCGGGTTGGTCATGAAGTACTTGTGGGCGTTGAAGGGTTCCTCGCCCTCCGCCGCTTTTATGCGATTCGAGGAGCCGTCAGGCAAAAGTTTCCAGCTCCGTTCATTATCCTTGAAGTTGGCCACCATAATTTGCGCGAGCACCTGCTCGTGCACGGTCGGGTTGAGAATCGGGCACAAGACCTCGACCCGGCGGTCGAGGTTCCGCGGCATCATGTCGGCGGAGGAGATGTAGACTGCGGCCTTCGCATGCGGCAGGCCGTGGCCGGCGCCGAAGCAATAGATGCGGCTGTGCTCGAGGAAGCGCCCCACGATCGATTTGACGCGGATATTTTCGGACATGCCCGGAATGCCCGGCCGCAGGCAGCAGATGCCACGCACCACCAGATCGATCGCGACGCCCGCATTCGACGCCTGATACAACATGTCGATAATCTCGGGGTCGACCAGCGCGTTGTCCTTCATCCAGATCGCGGCGGGCTTGCCGGCCTTGGCGTGAGCGATCTCGTCCTTGATGTGCTCGCAGACGCGCTTGCGCAGCGTGAGCGGCGAGACCGCCATCTTTTCAAGCTCCGCGGGCTCCGCATAACCGGTCACGTAGTTGAAGACGCGCCCGACGTCGCGCGCGATCACCGGGTCGGAGGTGAAGAACGAGAGATCGGTATAGATACGCGCGGTCACCGGATGATAGTTGCCGGTGCCGACATGGACGTAGGTGGTGAGCGCGCCACCCTCGCGCCGAACGACCAGCGACAGCTTGGCGTGGGTCTTGAGCTCGATGAAGCCATAGACCACTTGCGCGCCGGCGCGCTCGAGCACGCGCGACAGGCGAATGTTGGCTTCCTCATCAAAGCGCGCCTTGAGCTCGACCAGCGCAGTGACCGACTTACCGGCGTCGGCCGCCTCCGAGAGCGCTTTG
>Ga0209488_10003493_pt1 | contig 12611 bp, 11 predicted proteins | sample Rivendell_Oct201_8_FD_188349 | JGI IMG/M metagenome (GOLD analysis project Ga0209488, IMG submission 188349) | Vadose zone soil microbial communities from the Eel River Critical Zone Observatory, Northern California, USA -... | ecosystem: Environmental > Terrestrial > Soil > Vadose zone >...
GGTCTGCGGGCTCGGCACCACCGTCAAGCAGGAACTGTTCGGCAGCCAGAGCCCGCTCGGCGAGTTCGTGCGCCTCGGCAACCGCCGCTACCGCGTAGCCGGCGTGCTCGCTTCCGAGGGCATGTCGCTCGGCACCAACCTCGACGAGATGGTGGTGCTGCCGGTGGGCGCGGCGCAGGCGCTGTTCAACAGCCCGGGGCTGCTGCGGATCATCATCGAAGCCAAGAGCCGCGAGGCCGTGGCGCAGGTGGTGACCGACACCGAACGCATCATCACCGAACGCCACGAGGGCGAGAACGACGTCACCGTGGTCACCCAGGACGCGATCGCCTCGGGTTTCGACGGTGTGCTGCGCGCGTTGACGATGGCGGTCGCCGGCATCGGCGCGATCAGCCTGGTGGTCGCCGGCATCCTGATCATGAACGTCATGGTCGTGGCGGTGACGCAGCGACGGTCCGAGGTCGGTCTGTTGAAAGCGCTCGGCGCCGAACGGCCGACGATCCGCGGGTTGTTCCTCGGCGAGGCGCTGCTGCTGTCGCTCGGCGGTTCGCTGCTCGGCCTGCTGCTCGGCGAAGGCTGCAGCCGCCTGGTGCCGCGCTTCGTGCCGATGCTGCAGCCCGGGGTGCCGGCGTGGGCGGCGGTGATGGCGCTGGTCACCGCGGTGTTGTTCGGCGTCGTGTTCGGCATCTCGCCGGCGGTGCGCGCGGCGCGGCTCGATCCGGTGCTGGCCCTGGCGAGGCGTTGACGTGCGCGCCGCCGACGCGATGCAGATGGCGTTCGCAGCGGTGCGCAGCCAGCCGCTGCGTTCGCTGCTGACCGCGCTCGGTATCGCCGTCGGCATCGCCGCGGTGGTGCTGCTGACCTCGCTCGGCACCGGGCTGCAGCGGTTCGTGGTCGCCGAGTTCACCCAGTTCGGCACCAACATCCTGACCATCACGCCGGGCAAGGCCGCGACCTTCGGCGTGTCCGTTTCGACGTTCAACTCGGTGCGGCCGCTCGACCTCGACGACGCGTCGGCGCTGGCCTCGCTGCCGCACGTGCTGGCGGTGTCGCCGATGGTCGCCGGCAACGTCGCCGTCGACGGCGGCGGCAGGAGCCGGCGCGTGCAGGCCAACGCTGTCGGCCACGCCATGCCCGAGGTGTACCGCTTCCAGGTCGAGCAGGGCGCGTTCCTGCCGGACGACGAGCCGCGTGCGGCGCGCGCATTCGCGGTGCTCGGCCACAAGCTGTGGCGCGAACTGTTCGGCGCGCAGAACGCGCTCGGTGAAACCGTGCGTATCGGTGGCAACCGCTTCCGCGTACTCGGAGTGATGGCGGAGAAGGGCCAGTTCCTCGGCGTCGACCTCGACGACACGGTCTACATCCCGGCTGGCCGCGGCCTCGAACTGTTCAACCGCGAAGGGCTGATGCAGATCGACGTGCTGTGCGCCGGCGAGGCGGTGGCCGACGAGGTCCGGGCGGCGGTGCGGCGCGTGCTGCTCGCCCGCCACGGCATCGAGGACTTCACCATCACCGCGCAGCAGCAGATGCTCGACGTGCTCGGCTCGGTGCTGTCGGTATTGACGTTCGCGGTTGCCGCGCTCGGCAGCATCTCGCTGGTGGTCGGCGGCGTCGGCATCCTGACGATCATGACGATCGCGCTGCAGGAACGGGTGGCCGAGATCGGGCTGCTGCGCGCGCTCGGGGCGACGCGCCGGCAGCTGCTGTGGATGTTCCTGTCCGAGGCCGCGGCGCTGGCCGCGCTCGGTGGCATCGCCGGACTCGGCTTCGGCGCCGGCATCGCCTGGCTGCTGCACGCGCTGGTGCCGGCGCTGCCGGTCGCGGTCACGCCCTGGCACGCGGCGCTGGCGGTCACGGTGTCGCTGCTGATCGGGCTCGGCGCCGGCGTGGCGCCGGCCCTGCGCGCGTCCAAGCTCGATCCGATCGAAGCCTTGCGCGCCGAGTGATCGCGGCCTCGCCCGCGGCGCTCAAGTGACGACCGTCCTAGTCCGATAGTACGGTCGTGGAAATCCGTGTCGATCCGCACAGCCTGGTGCCGCCGAGCCGGCAGCTGGTGGCAGCGGTGCTCGATGCGATCGCCAGCGGCGAACTCGCGCCCGGCGACAAGCTGCCGAGCGTGCGCGGGCTCGCGACGCAGGCGTTGGTCAACCCGAACACCGTGGCCAAGGCCTGGCGCGACCTCGAGCACCTCGGCGTGACCGAGGGCCGCAACGGCTCGGGCGTCTACGTGACGGCGGCGGCGCCCGACGTCGCCAAGGCGCTGCGTCTGGCGGTGACGCTCGATCAGTTCCGCATGGCGGCCCAGCACGCACTGCGTGCCGGCCACGACGAATCCGAGTTGCTGGCGGTGCTGAGCACAGCCCTGCGCGCCAGCGAGGTGGGGACGAGCGAAGTGGGGACGAGGGACGAACGATGAACGACGTACTGAAGATCGACGGTCTGCATTGCGGCTACGGCCGCAGCAAACAGGTGCTGCGCGGGCTCGACCTGCAGGTCGCACCCGGCAAGGTGACGGTGCTGCTCGGCGCCAATGGTGCCGGCAAGAGCACGCTCCTGCGCGTGCTGCTCGGCGTGCTGCGGCCCGAGCGCGGCACGGTGCGCATCTTCGGCCAGGACCCGCTGCGTGCGCACCGCGCGGTGCTGCAGCGCATCGGCTACGTGCCCGACGTTCCCGACGTGTATCCGTGGATGCAGCCACGCGAACTGTTCCGCTTCCTGCGCCCGCAATACCCGCGCTGGAACGACGCGCTGTGCAGCGAACTCTGTGCGCGGCTCTCGGTGCCGCTGCGCACCAAGTTCAAGGCGCTGTCGCGCGGCCAGGGCATGAAGGCGATGCTGGTCGCGGCACTGGCGGTCGAACCCGAGCTGCTGCTGCTCGACGAACCGTTCGCCGGTCTCGATCCGCTGGTGCGCGAGCAGGTGCTGCAGGGCGTGGTCGAAGCGCTGCGCGACGGCGAACGCACGGTGCTGTGCGCTACGCACGAACTGGAGATCGCGGCGCGCATCGCCGACCGCGTCGCGGTGCTGCACGACGGCGTGATCAGGAAGCACGGCACGCTGGCGGAAGTCCTCGGCGAAGAGGAGCCGCGGCAGGTGCCGCAGGCGCTGCACAGCATGCTGGCGGCGACGTGTGCCGCGCAGGTGGGGTCGTGAACCTTCTGCTGGAGTGGTGCTGGAAGGAATGGCGCGCGCAGCGCGGGCTGCTACTCGCCTACTTGTTGCTGGTGTTCGGCTGCATGATGTGCGGCTTCCTGCTCGCACCGGGCCACTTCTGGTACGAGGACGGCAACCGCGCGCACGTGCTCGGCTGGTTCGTCGGTGCCGGCGTGATCGGCGTGCTGGCGTTCGCGGTGCCGGCATTGGTGCGCGGCGAGTTCGGCGCCAAGGACGACCAGTTCGTGCGCCGCCTGCCGGGTGCGCTGGCGCCGGCGTACTGGGGCAAGCTGCTGTTCCTGTTGCTGTGCGCTGCGGCGTTGCCACTGCTCGGTCTCTGCACCGGCGAGCTGTACCTGCAGGCAACTGAGCACGTGTGGGACGACCTGTTCGTCGTCCGAGGCATCGAGGTCGTCACCGCTTGGCCGGCGATCCTGATTGGCGCTGCATCCGCGATGCTGCTGCTGCCGTGGGTCTGGGCGCTCGCGACCTGGCTGCCGAACGGCCGCATGGCGATCGGAGCGACCGCGCTGCTGACGGTGCTGCTCGGGCTGGCCGCCTTCGGCGTGGTGCGCAACTGCCCGCAGATCGAACTGACGCTGGGGTGGCAGTCGTGGCTGTGGCTGGTCGCGCCGCTCGGCTTGGTGGTTGCCTGGGTTTCGTGGGTGCGCGGCCGTCGTGGTGGCGGCCATCTGCGCTCGGCGAAACTCGGAGCCGGAGCATTGGCAATCGGCCTGCTGCCGCCGGCCGGCTGGCTCGGCTCGCAGGCGTGGGAGTACCACCATCCGGACCTGCAGGCGCTCGTCAATCTCGGCATCGATGGTCTGTCGCCCGACCTGCACTTCGCGCTCGGCCGTGGTGCGCACCGATTGGAGTGGTACGGCGTCCCGGTGCGGATCGATTTGCAGACCGGCGTGGGCGAGCAGATCGGCGGGATCAACACGCATCTTGGAGTCGAGATCCTGCGACCCTTCAGTTTGTGCCCGCGGGGGCAGCAGCGGTATTGGCATTGCAGCGATTACGCGCGCGACCTGCACGCGGTCTACGATCTCACGACGGGCGTGCGCACCGAAGTGCAGCACGACGCGGCGCGGCACCGCCTCGAATTGCCCGCGGACCTGCAGGCCCATGTTGTGGCCGATCTGCGGGCGACGACGCCATTCCGGGCTCCCGGCAATCGTCCCGCGTGGATCGCCGACGGCACACTGTTCGTCGAGCAGGCCGATGGCTCCTGCAGCAGAACGGCTTGGCCTGAGCAGGCTGGCTACGTGCGGCCGGCAGGCCACGGCATCATGGTTTTCAGCGGGGCACCGGTCCGTCTTTACGACCTCACGCGACGCGCGTTCATCGTGGTGCCGAAGATCAAGGCCTCTGGCGGCTTCGCCGTGCAGGGCATCTGGCTGGTCGAGTCCGAGCTCCCGGTTCGCGCGAATCAGTCGCATTGGCACCGGTTCGACCCGGACCGGGAAGTCCTGGATCCGTGCCCGGAACTCGCCAACTGTTCACTACTGGCGTTGCTGGACGATGAGGAAGTGTTGGTCTTGCGCCATAGGCCCGGGTTCGCAGAGGAGTTGTTCGCCTATCGACCGAGGGACCGCAAACAGACATCGCTGCCGCCGCCACCCGAGTTCGTGGCCGCCAACGTGCGATGGTGTTTCGCCAGTTTCGGCAGTAGTGGACTGGCGCGTAATCCCTACGGGCTTCGCGATCCGCGCGGCCGGCTGTGGGTCGTTTGGTCGCCCTATGGCAGACAAGACCCGCAGATGCGTTGTCTGGCCATCGACCCCGCGACGCGAACCGTGCAGCAGGTGCTGGTCGGCGATCTCGACATCCTCGCTTTCCCCGACGAGCACAGCGTGCTCGCCCTCGAAGCAAGGCGCCGCATCGTGCGCATCGACCTCGCGACCGGCGACAAGACCGTGCTGTTCCCGCGCACTACCCCTTGACGCAGACGACCTGCTTCAGCGTGTGCACGATCTCGACCAGATCGCTCTGTGCCGCCATCACCGCATCGATGTCCTTGTAGGCGCCCGGCGTCTCGTCGAGCACGCCTTCGTCCTTGCGGCATTCGACGCCGGCGGTCGCCGCGGCGTGGTCGGCCAGCGAGAACTGCTTCTGCGCCTGGCCGCGCGACATCACCCGGCCGGCACCGTGGCTGCAGGAATGGAAGCTGTCGGCGTTGCCCTTGCCGCGGACGATGAAGGAGCGCGCGCCCATCGAGCCGGGGATGATGCCGAACTCGCCGGCGCGGGCGCTGACCGCGCCCTTGCGCGTCACGAACACGTCGGCGCCGAAGTGATGCTCCTGCTGCACGTAGTTGTGGTGGCAGTTGACCGCGACGTCGCCGTGCGTGAACTTCGGCAGGTGCTTGCTGTGCTCGAGCGCCTCGAACACCGCGGCCATCATCAGCTCGCGGTTCTTGCGCGCGAAACGTTGTGCCCAGTCGACGGCGAACACGTAGTCGTCGAAGTGCTCGCTGCCCTCGCAAAGGTAGGCGAGGTCCTGGTCGGGCAGGTTGGCGAGCTGCCGCTGCATGTCCTTCTTCGCCAGCTCGATGAAGAACATGCCGATGCGGTTGCCGACCCCGCGCGAGCCGGAATGGAGCATGACCCAGACGCGCTGGGCTTCGTCGAGGCAGAGTTCGATGAAGTGGTTGCCACCGCCGAGCGTGCCGAGGTGTTCGGCGGTGCGACCGCGGTCGAGTTTGGCGAACTTGTCGACGATCTGCTGGTAGCCCTGGCGCAGCTTCTTCCACGTGTCCTCGGCGCGCGCCGGCAGGTCGTGCCACGAACCGCGGTCGCCCTTGCCGCCGCCGTCGGTGCGGCCGTGCGGCACCGCGCGTTCGATCGCCGAGCGCAGCGGCTTGAGATCGTCGGGCAGGTCGCTCGCGGTCAGCGAAGTGCGCACCGCGATCATGCCGCAGCCGATGTCGACGCCGACCGCGGCCGGGATGATCGCCGCGCGGGTCGGGATCACGCTGCCGACCGTGGCGCCGATGCCCCAGTGCACGTCGGGCATCGCCGCTATGTGGTGGTGCACGATCGGCAGGCGCGCGACGTTGCGCAGCTGCTGCAGCGCGTTGTCGTCGACGTGCACGCCGCGCACCCAGGCGTGGATCGGCACGCCGTCGGTGGCGATCGGTTGGTAGGCAGTCATCGGGGCGGACACTCTAGCGAACCGGCGACGGCGCGCTCGCGCGGGCGACCGGCTGCCGCGCCGCGTCGCGTCACTTCCTGGGGTTCACGAGCACGCGGAACAGCCCCGTGTGTTCTGCCTTCGCCCGGTCGGCCAGGTCCTGCGTCACCAGCTGCAGGCGCTCGTCCAGCGGCTGCCGTGCCGCTTCCGGTTGCAACTGCAGCAGTGCGGCCTTCGCCAGCGCCACCAATGCCCCGGTCGCGTCCAGCAGACGTCGCCGGACCTCGACGTCCGTGGATTCCACCTTGGAGGCCAGGTCGACTGCACGCAGCACGATCGCGAACATCGACTCCGAGTCGAGCACCTCGGCATGCGCGCGCAGAAGTTGTCGCATTCCCGTCAGCACGGCCTCGGCGCGTTCTGGGGAACAGTCGCGCAGCAAGGCGGCGCAGGCGCTGCACGCCGCGCGCGCATCGGCAACACTGCCGCGGCTGCCGATCGCCAGGATCGCCGCGAGCCCGGCCTGAAGCACCGGTTCACTGGTGTCGGCGGCGAGGGTGACCGCGATCACCGCCGGCAGCGTGAAGGCGCTGTCCGGCGCGACGCGCGCGAGGTAGCGCAGGCAGGCCGGCAGCAGCTCGTCGGTTGCTTGCTCGCTGCGGTGCTGCAGCGCGGCCCGCAGCCGCGCCTCGGCGGGCCCCAGCCAGACGTTGCGCAGCCGTGGTGAGAGACCGCCGAGTGCGAGCAGCGCCGTGCTGCGTGCCGGTGGCTGCAGCGTCGGGTCGGTGATCGCCGGCAACAGCGCCTGCTGCAGCAGCAGCTGCTTGGCAACGGGCAGGTCGGATGCGCACGGCAATTCGTTCCAGCGGTCGAGCGTCGCGAACGCGCGGCTGCGCCGTTCGGCTGGCGCGGTCGCGGCCATGGCTGCGAGCAACGCATCGGCTACGGCCGAGCTGTCTTCGTCCATCGTCGCCGTGACCAGGCGTTCACCGAGGCGCAGCCACGACAGTTCGAGCTTGCCGTCGAGGTGATCGTGCAGCTGCTCGGTGGCCGGTTGCTGCGCCGCCGCGATCGTCGTCAGCAGCGAGACCATGAGAGCGGTGCGCATGGGATCTCCAGTGCGGCGCGGTGCGTGGCGGCAGGCGCCGCGAGCCGAGATTACCATTCTCTGCGGCCCGGCGACGCCGCGTGCCATCGCCAGCACGAGGCGCGGCCTTGCCGCGCGCGGCCTACTTCTTCGCCGGCGTCGCCGGTTCCGGCGACGGTGGCGGCGCCGCCGACCAGTGCGCCAGCCAGATGCCGGCACGGCCTTGCGCGCGGCTCATCGCTCCACCGGCCGCCTCGGCGCCGAGCGCCTGCGCGGCGCGCAGCAGTTCGTGCGGCAGCGGCAGCACCGGCGGCACCGAGGCCATCTTCCGGTCGCGCGGCGCGGTGATCGTCATCGAGCCGTCGGGGAACGTGGTGTTGCTGGCCTGTCGCAGCCGCGCGAACACCGCTTCGAGATCGGTCAGCGGTTGTTCGCTCGCGATCGCCAGGTAGTCGGTGATGCCGGGCACGCCGGCGCGCGCCGGCCAGGCGAGCTCGCGGCCGTCCTTCTTGCCCGGCAGCGTCACCTTGCCGGCGGCCATCGGGTTCTTCAGGTCGGTGACCAGCCACGGCGTCGGGAACAGCGCCAGCGTACCGTCGGTGGCGCTCCAACTGGCGACATAGCAGTAGAGCGGCGCGGTCCAGTGCACGTGTAGGCGCACGGCGGCTTCGGCAGGCAGATTGTCGAACGGATGCGCGGGCTGGCCGTCGACGGTCCAGACGACCACCGGTGCATCGCCCGGCAACGGCTCGGCGGGCACACCGTTGCCCGGGGACGTGACCACCCCGGCAGTCGCCAGCACGACGACAACGGCAAGCAGGATCCGGGCGCGCAGGTTCATCGCCGGCCATCCATCGGCAACCGGCCGGCGCCGACCGGCGGGAAAGTGGCCAATCCCTGGCTGCCACGACACCCCTGCACTTGCCTGGCCACCTCCGCCGGTCTCTCATGCGCGGCAACTCCTGGAGGCTGCCATGTTCCGGATCGCATTCGCGTCGCTGCTGCTCTGGTCGTCGATGGCCGCACAAGCAACCGAGCCGACGAAAGACGCACCGGTGAAGAAGCTGCCGGCCAAGGAGGCGCCGACCAAGGACGTGCCCGGCAAGGCGATCAAGTTCACCGGCGCGCCGGTGCCCGACCAGCCACCGCTCGATGTCGACGAAGCCACCACGGCGGCGATCAAGGCCCTGCTCGCCCTGCCCGAAGGCGAGGAACACGACCAGTGGCCGTACGAGGGCGTCTACCGCGAGGACCGCGGCAACCTGCCGATCGGCTACCGCGTCGGCGGCACCGCGATCGTCGGCCTGTCGCTGATCGCGGCGCCCGGCTTCCGCGGTGACCAGGCGCGGCAGGACGCGCTCGCGCGCGGCGTCGCGTTCATCCTGAAGACGCTCGAAGTGCCGCGCATGCAGATCGCGTTCGAGGGCACCTATGACGTGCGCGGCTGGGGCCACATCTACGCGCTGCAGCTGTTCCTCGAACTGCAGGACCACCAGCTGGCGCCGGCGGCGCACGCCGCGGCGATCGGCGACAAGACCAGGTGGCTGGTGCAGGCGCTCTGCGACTCGGCGATCCCCGAGGCCGGCGGCTGGAACTACTCGCGGACCAAGGGTTATCTGAGTCCGCAGAACCGCGCCTCGACGTTCATGACGCCGCCGGCGCTGCAGGCGCTGTTCCACGCCCAGGCGCGCGGCTACGCGGTGCCTGACCAGGTGCTCGACCAGGCGCTGCAGGCACTCGAGCGCGCGCGCAGCGAGTCCGGCGGCTATGCCTACGGCGCGCCGGCCGAGAGCCAGAACGAGGTGCCGGCAGACAAGCTGAAGTTCATGGACCAGGTGCCGAGCAGCGCCGCGCGCGCGACCGCGTGCGAAGCGACGCTGATGCTGGCCGGCCGCGGCGACCCCGAACGGCTGCACCGCGCGGTGCTGCGTTTCTTCGAGCACTGGGACGCGCTGGCGGTGCGCAAGAGCCAGCCGAAGACGCACGAACCGCCGTACGGCATCGCCCCGTACTACTTCCTCTACGGCCACCTCTACGCGGCGCAGGCGATCGAGCTGCTCGCCGACGCCAAGGAGAAGGATGCGCTGCGGTTGAAGATGCGCGCCTACCTCGCGCGTTCGCGCGATCCCGACGGCAGCTGGAACGACCGCCAGTTCGATCGTTCGGCCGGCTACGGTACGGCGCTGGCGATACTGTGCCTGCAGATGCCGAAGCTGCACGCCCCGGTGGCGCGGCCGGCGCCGGTCAAGAAGGACTAGACGGGTTCACCGCCCGCCGCGGTGGATGTGGTGCGGGCCGACCTGGTCGGTCGGCATCACCAGCATCTGATCGATGTTGACCCGGGGCGGCCGCGTGACTGCGAACACCAGGCAGTCGGCGATGTCGTCGGCGGTCAGCGGCCGCGTGTCGGCGTAGACCTTGGCCGCGCGTTCCTGGTCGCCGCGGAAGCGCACCACCGAGAACTCGGTCTCGACCAGGCCCGGGTCGATGCTGGTGACGCGCACGCCGGTGCCGAGAGTCTCCAACCGCATCGCTTCGCAGATCGGCTGCAGCGCCCGTTTGCTGGCGCAGTAGACCGAGCCGCCGGCATAGGCCTTGTGGCCGGCGACCGAGCCGATCACGAACACGTGGCCCTGCTTTCTTTCGATCATCTGCGGCAGCACGCGCCGCGTCACTTCCAGCAATCCGAGCACGTTGGTCTCGATCATCTCGCGCCAGGCTTCGCCGGTCGCCTCGGCGATCTTCTCGGTGCCGCGCGCGAGTCCGGCGTTGTTGACCAGCACGTCGATCGGCCCGTGCGCAGCGGTCGCGGCGGCGAGGAACTGCTCGACGCTCGTCGCCCTGGTCACGTCGAGCGGGTGGCAGAACGCGCCCGGCACGACGGCAGGCAGGCGATCGGCGCGCCGGGCGCCGAGCGACAACGAGTAGCCGAGCTTGCCGAGCGCGCGGGCGCAGGCAGCGCCGATGCCGGAACTGGCGCCGGTGACGATGGCGTGGCGGGTCATCGCCGCAGGATAGCCGTGACTACCGGCGGCGCGCCAACGCCGCGGCGATGCCGCCGGCGAGCCCGCCGCCGAGCAGCGTCAGCGGTATCCAGATCACCAGCTGCGCGGTGCAGAGGATCGCGGTCCGCGCCGCGTCGCCGAACTCGCCGGCGCCCGGCGCCAGCTTCTCGTAGTGCGTGCCCCAGTCCTGCGCGACCGCGACCACCGTGATCGCCATGACCGGCACCCGCGCGGCGAATGCATAGGCGAGCAGGACACGCGCCAGCGCCGGCCAGCCGCGGAATGCCAGCAGCGCGTAGCACGGCAGCGCCACGGCGACGAAGGTGAAGGTGACGGCGTTGGTGCCGAGCACCCGGACTGCGAGCACGAACGTGATCGCGATCATGGAGAGGCCGGCGAGCGGCAGCAGCAACGCGCGCCGCAGCGACGGTGGCGTGATGCCGTCCTGCGCGAGCCGCCAGCCGAACCAGGCACCGAACAGCGGAATCAGCCAGCTGATGCCGAGCAGCGCGCCGCCGCCACCGGCCGCGGTGCCGAACAGCTTTGGCGCCCAGCCGCACACTTCGCCGATGAGACGGACCAGACTCAGCAGCAGCGTGATCGCGGCGGGGACGGCGATCCGGCGCAGCGGCTGGATGGGCGTGGTCGGGTTCATGCGTGCAGCAGTTTCCACGGGTGCCAGAGCTGGCGTCCACTTGCTGCCGAGGAAGCTGCACGGGCCGCGTCACTTCCAGCAATCCGCGAGACGCGGTCAGCCGTTGCCGTGCGCGAGCAGTTGCAGCATCCGGTACACCGCGTAGGCGAGCATCGCGGCGGTGACCACCAGGACGACGAGCCGTACCGCGTCGCTGCCCTTGGCGACCGCCCACCGGCTGGCCTGGTAGGCGCCGACGGCGGTGCCGAGCGCCAACCACAGGGCCGGCTCCCAGGCGACGGCATCGGCGGTCGAGAACGTGCCGACGCTGGCGATCGACGTCAGGATGACGATCGTGCTCTTCGCCGCGGTGATGGCGACGAGATCGGTGCCGAGGGTGGCCGCGAGCGTCAGCGTCGACAACAGGCCGACGCCGATCTGCGCGTAGCCCATGTGCACGCCGATCAGCAGGCAGCCGACCGCTGCCATCCAGCGCGGTCGCGGCCGGCGCTGGCCGGCGGGGCGCGAGGGCCGTGCTTGTTGCACGAGCAGCAGCAGCAGCACGCAGCTGAGGTAGATCCAGAACACCAGGTCCGGCAGGTGCAGCGCCAGCCAGCTGCCGATCGGCGCGCCGGGGACCGCCAGCAGGCCCTGCAGCCAGACCGATCGCGGCACGCGGCGACCGGCACGCAGGTAGCCGAGGAACGAGAACACGCCGACGCAGACCGCGGCCGGCCGCAGCGACGGGTTGGCGACCACGAGCGGCAGCCCGCAGGCGTGCTCGAAGGCCAGCAGGCCGAACACCCCGGCGCCGCCGGCCAGGTTGTTGATGGCGCCCATCGCCACGCCGGCGGCGACGGTGATCAGGATGACGGCGGCGTCCACGCCCGGCTCAGCCGAGCAACCCCTTCACCAGCTCGCGCTCTTCGCTCAGCTCCTTCCAGCTGAGCTGCGCCTTGCCCTTGCTGAACTCGTTCATCGCCAGGCCCTGGATGATCTGCCAATTGCCCTTGCCGTCGGTGGTGCACGGGAAGCTCGACACCAGCCCCTCGGGCGTACCGTAGCTGCCGTCGCTGACGACGCACAGCGAGCACCAGTCGTCCACGGTGGTGACCGTGAACAGGCTGCGCGCGTGGTCGCAGGCCGCCTGGGCCGCCGACAGCGCCGACGACTTGCCGCGGGCTTCGATGATCGCCTTGCCGCGCTCCTGCACGGTCTTGATGAACGGGCCCTGCAGCCAGGCATCGTCGGCGATCACCTTGGCGGCGGCGATGCCGTCGATCGTCGCGTGGTGCCAGTCGGGGAACTGCGTGTTGCTGTGGTTGCCCCAGATGGTCACGTTCCTGACCTGCGACCAGTGCTTGTCGGTCTTGAGTGCCAGCTGCGCCTTGGCGCGGTTCTGGTCGAGGCGCGTCATCGCCGAGAACCGTTCGGGCGGCACGCCGCGGGCGTTGCGCATCGCGATCAGGCAGTTGGTGTTGCACGGGTTGCCGACCACGACCACGCGCACGTCCTTGCTCGCGCGTTCGGCGATCGCGCGACCCTGGCCGGTGAAGATCCTGCCGTTGTCGAGCAGCAGATCCTTGCGCTCCATGTC
>Ga0209488_10003494_pt1 | contig 12609 bp, 9 predicted proteins | sample Rivendell_Oct201_8_FD_188349 | JGI IMG/M metagenome (GOLD analysis project Ga0209488, IMG submission 188349) | Vadose zone soil microbial communities from the Eel River Critical Zone Observatory, Northern California, USA -... | ecosystem: Environmental > Terrestrial > Soil > Vadose zone >...
AAAGATGCCTACATGCGCGGGCAGATGGACGAAGAGTGGATGAAGCTGGTGATCAAGAAATTTGGCGGCACCAAGTGGGCCGACCTCGCCGCCTTTCACTTGTTGGAAAATAAATTATGCGGGGATTGGCAGGGCGCGTCGAAGTGTCCCGACAAAGAAGCCGACCTCTACGAGAAGTATGCCAACGAGCACGCGCAGTCTCCCGCGGCCCCGGAAGCCTTGTATGATGCCGCCTGGCGCCGCTCGGCGCTGATCGAGATCTACAAGACCGAACTCAACCAGAAGAAATCCGAAGAAGCGAAGAACCGCGCCCTCGGGTTGGCGCAAAAAATCGTCAGCCAATACGGTCAGAGCGACTGGATGTTGCGCGCCCAGCGACTGATCTTCTACATCCAGCAAGGCGTACCCACGTGGGGCAATGCGGGCGACTAGCTTTTTTGTCATCCTGAGCGCAGCGACGGCTTCGCGGAGCGAAGCGGTCGCGGAGTCGAAAGCCTGCCCTGAGCGGAGTCGAAGGGGACCCCTATCCTGTCGGCACCTACATGAACGCCGAAGGAAACTCTTTTCGCTGCTCTCAAAAGTCTGGTCACAACGCGGGAGATCGCGGAGCATTACGATAGGGATCTTTCGACTGCGTTGCCGCTCGCTTCGCGAACCGCAACTTCGCTCAAGATGACAGCGCGTTCTGCTTATGACAATGCCGGCATGAAATGGATCTCCCCAAGTTGCGCCACAAGCTGAGATACTGTTTCCCTACTTTTTGGGAGGATGATTGAACCACTACCTGCTATCCGTACTTCTGGGAATTGTAGAAGGTCTCACGGAGTTCCTACCAGTCAGTTCGACCGCGCATCTTCGTATCTCTGAGGCGCTGCTGCACATCAGTCTTTCCGATGGCTATTGGAAGATGTACACGATCGTCATCCAATTGGGTGCGATTCTGTGCCTGCCCGTGTATTTCCGCGAGCGCATTGCGAAATTCCTGTCTACGTTTCCGCGCGGGGACCGCGGAGATCGCACGGTGCTGACGCATCCCTTGGGGTTGACGATGGTCGCATTCGTAGTCACGGCCATTCCAGCATTCTTGTTCACTAAGATAATTGGCAAACATCTGGAGAGCCTCACCATCATGGGAACGTCGCTGCTGGTGGGCGGAGTCGTGATGTGGATAGTCGACGCGATGAATGCCAGGTCGGAGGCTGCAGGTCCCGGGACAAGTCCATCTCGAATTCACACTTGGAAAATGGAGGACATGTCGCTGGGCCAGGCCATCTGGATCGGAGCCTGCCAGATTCTCTCCGCCGTATTTCCGGGAACGTCGCGGTCCATGTCAACCATTGCAGCCGGACAGATCGCGGGCATGTCGCGGGCGTCGGCGCTGGAGTTCTCCTTCTTCCTGTCTATCCCAACTATGGTGGTGGCCACGTGCTACGACCTTCTGAAATCGCTGCGCGGCAAAGGCGTGAATCCGATTGGCGTATCGCAGATCGATGCCCATGGATGGATTGTCTTGGCGATCGGGTTCGTGGTTTCGTTCATCGTTGCCTACGCGTCCGTGGCGTGGTTTATGGGCTATGTGCGCAAGCGCGGATTCGCGCCATTCGCGGTTTACCGAATTATCGTTGGAGTGCTGGTGCTGGCGTTTGCGTCGCGATTGATGGGGTAGGCTGACGCATTGCCATGACGGACGGGGCAGTTCCATCGAATGTGTGCTTCCGCCGAGCTTCGCTCTGGCGGGACGGCCGAGGCGGCCGTCGCCACATTTAGTCTGGGAAACCTTGTGGATACTACGTCCGATTAACGACGTTGTAGGAACCGCCGCTTCTTGGCATAATGTAGGGGCTCTGGCCGATTGCGGCACCGGAAAGCAGCGCTGTTTTCGGTGTGTCATCTGGCCTACATGGATTTCCTGACAAGCATTTTTGTGCCCACCGGCAACCGACGGCTTAACGAGCTGATCGGCTTCCTGATGTGCGTCTCCGCGCTCCTCCTCTGCCTCGCGCTGGCTTCGTACTCTCCGCTCGATCCATCGCTGAACAGCGCGTCTGTGCTCACGGGCGCGCATGCCGCGCGCAACTGGATTGGCGTGGTGGGCGCGATCGTCGCTGACGTAGCTTTGCAATTTTTTGGCATCGGAGCGTTTCTGCTGCCGGTCTTCCCTGCTCTTCTGGGTGCTCGCTGGTTTCGTTCGCGCAAGATTCAGTCTCCGATGGCGAAGACGCTGGGAGGAATCTGGCTGGTGATGTTTGTGCCCGCGCTGCTGGCGCTGTTGCCGGGACCGTTGCGATGGATGCATGTGATTCCGGTGGAAGGCCTGCTCGGTCGAGTGGTTGGGGATGTGCTGATCCACTACCTGAACATCATCGGCGCCTACATTGTCTGCGCCACCATGGTCGCGGTTGCACTGTATCTCTCGACCGCGTTCTCGTTCTCATCAATTCAGCTGTGGGCTCCGACCCGATTTGCCTTCGTTACCGCTTTGTGGAACCGCTACAAAGACTGGCAGTTAGAACGGACCAAGAACCGTCAGCAGAAGGAACTGGAGAAGCGGCGAATCTCGAAGCCGGTGGTGAAGACGCAACTGATTCCGTCACGCCAAACATCTTCAGACTCGTCGGCTTCTTCCACGGAGTCTCGACGGACCGGCATTGAGCGCATGATGGCAGAGGAGCGTGGAGAGGATCCGCGGAAATCCGCTACATCCACGGGCGGAATTTTGTCCCAGTCTCTTGCGAATGCAGATGCAGCGGGATTTCCATCTGGTTCTGATCCTGAAGTGACAGACCGCGCGGACGTCGATCACAAGGCCAAGACCACGATGCCGCGGATCGCGGGCGGCTACAAATTGCCCTCGAGCAGCTTGCTGCAGCGTCCTGATGAACATCAGGCCGTCGATGCCGATGAACTCAAATTGCTGGCGCAGATACTAAGAGATAAGTACGCCGAGTTTGAGGTCCACGGGCAGATCACGCAAATCAATCCCGGACCGGTGGTCACTACGTTCGAGTTCAAGCCCGAGGCCGGCATTAAGTACAGCCGCATCACCAACCTCTGCGACGATCTTTGTCTGGCTTTGAAAGCGGAAAGCATTCTGATCGAGCGCATGGCGGGCAAGAGCACGGTGGGCATTCAGGTGCCGAACCGCGAACGCGAGATCATCTGGCTGCGCGAGAACATCGAGTCGCAGGAGTTCATGGGCTCGAAGTCGAAGATGACGATCGCGATGGGCAAAGATATCAACGGCCGCATCGTCACTGCCGATCTCGCGGGCATGCCGCACTTGCTGATTGCCGGATCCACCGGCGCCGGTAAGAGCGTGGCGATCAACGCCATGATCATGTCCATCCTCTATAAGGCGACGCCGGATCAGGTGCGCCTGATTCTGGTGGACCCGAAACGCCTGGAGTTGGGCAACTACGAGGGCGTGCCGCATCTTTATACGCCGATCATTACCGAGCCCAAGCTAGCAGCTAATGCCTTGCGGAATGCGGTCCGCGAAATGGAGCGGCGGCTGAAGCTGTTGGCTGCGAAGGGCGTACGCAACATCGATCAATACAACCGGCTCTTCGATCAGAACGACACGTTGAACTTGTTTGGCGAGGACTCGGACGAAAAGCCAATTCCCTACATCGTCATCATCATCGACGAATTGGCGGACCTGATGATGCTGGATTCGAGCAACGTGGAAGAATCCATTACGCGGCTGGCCCAGATGGCGCGCGCCGTGGGCATTCACCTGGTGCTGGCGACGCAACGGCCATCGGTGGATGTGATTACTGGACTGATCAAGGCGAACTTCCCAGCGCGAGTGTCGTTCCGGGTGGCAACAAAAGTTGATTCGCGGACCATTCTTGATGCCAACGGCGCTGAAGCCCTGCTGGGCAAGGGCGACATGTTGTATCTGCCGTCGGGTTCGGCGCGCGTGCATCGTCTGCACGCTCCCTTCGTCACGGAAAAAGAAATTGCCGCGGTGGTTGAGTTCTGGAAGGCACAGGGAACAGCCGAGTATCAGCAGCAGTTCCTCGAAGTTCCCAAGGAAGAACGTGACCCCGATGCAGGCGGCGCTCGCGGCGAGGGTGGAGCGGAAGGCGAAGCCGACGACGATCCTTTATTTCAAGACGCCGTCCGTCTAGTTGTGGAGTTCGGCAAAGCTTCCACTTCCCTGTTGCAGCGGCGGCTGCGCATTGGGTACGGACGCGCCGCTCATCTTATCGATCTGATGGAACAAGATGGGATCGTGGGCGCGGCCGATGGTCCCAAGCCGCGGGAAGTGCTCAAGCGTCCCGATTGGATTTCGGAAACTGAAGAATCGATGCGGTAGACGCCACTGGTGACAGCCAGATGGGCTAAACAGTTTGCTGAAAAAGTGGCACTGCCGTGTGAGGGGTAGCCTCAGCGGCTAAAGCCGGATTGATTTTGTGGCACGTACGGCGCGGATTGAAGCCGCGCCCTTTCAAAACAAGGTCAAGAGCGGAGTTTTTCCGCAGCCTGTTGAAGCCGCGCCCTTTCAAAGCCGATTGAAATCGCACGTTTTTTTCGCAGCCACCTAGGCGCTATCCGCCTTGCGCCAGGAGCGCAGGTTGAAAGCGTAGAGGACAATGCAGAATAGATTCGCGGGGATGAAACCGATTTGTGATGTTCTGAAGCCGATGACACAAAAGATGACGCTATTGATGCCCGCAAGGACCCATCCCTCCCAATACCTTCGACCGATAAGAACGGTTGAGAGAACCGTCAGTACGCAAGAGAGATAATCAAGTCGCAACACCAGGAACAGAACCTCCACAAGCGCTATTATGACCTTGGATCTGCCTCTTGTCTGTGATCCGCTGCTGCCGGGACATAACGCAGGTAACGAGCCCTCCGTGCGGCACGGAAGTGCAGAATCCCTTTGAGGGGATTGGTGGAATGAAGGTTCTAACCGAATATTTGAAGTTTCATACAAAAACTCATCGCGCTTACGTGCATATCACGCCGCAAGTGGAAGAGATTGTAAGGAAAAGCGCGGTCAAGGAAGGCATGGTGCTGGTCTCGGCCATGCACATCACCGCCGGCATTTACGTGAATGACAATGAGAGCGGGCTGATTGAGGATATCGACCAATGGCTGGAGCATCTGGCGCCGTTTCGCAAGAACTATAAGCACCACGAAACCGGCGAAGATAACGGGGATTCTCACCTGAAGGCGCTGCTGATTCATCACGAGGTGATCGTCCCAATCACGGCGGGCAAGCTCGATCTGGGCACATGGCAAAGGATTTTTTATGCGGAGTTCGACGGACAGCGCGACAAGCGGGTGATTGTGAAGGTGATGGGAGAGTGAATCGGTTATCGTACCTGGTTATCATATTGAGGATCAGCCGTTGAGGGTCACCCGTTTCAACTCAGGAGGATGGTAGATGAGTTCGGAAGAGCTGAACGAATTGCAGGAGCATGCGGAACATGCCAAACACGATCCCAGCCTGGCGCCGGTATCGCTGACCATGGCGGTATTGGCCGTGCTGGTGTCGGTGGTTTCGCTGGGCGGGCATCGCGCCCACACGGAAGAGGTTGTGCTTCAGACCAAGTCCACGGATCAGTGGGCCTTTTACCAGGCGAAAAATATTCGACGGCATAATGATGAACTCTTTGCCGATCTGACCTCGGTGACCACCGCGAGCGATACCGCGGCAGTGACCAAGCTGCGGGAAAAATATTCAAAAGAGGCAGAGCACTATAAGGATGAACAGAAGGACATTGAGAGCGAGGCTCGCAAGCTGGAGCGCGAGTTTGCCACCGAACGGACTCGGGCGGACCGCTTTGACCTGGCGGAAGTGTTTCTGGAAGTGGGATTGGTGATTACGTCCATCACGCTGCTGTCAGGGAAACGGATATTTTGGAGTGTGGGAATGGTGCTGGGAGTGGTCGGGATTGTGGTGGCGGTTACAGGGCTGATGGTGCACTGAGTAATGGTGCGCCTGATTTAAAAGGGATATAGAGCCCCCATCCCTTAGCCGTTTGCTGAGAAACTCCGATTAGGCACCTCGGGGGCTGAAGCCCATAAGCGCTAACTTAAGCAGAATTCCTTCCGATTTGCCCGTCATTCGGGAATTACGGTCCGCTAGTCCGGCTGTGACGAAAGGCCTCTAACGATTGTGAGACCAGCAGGTGTGGGACTACTTAAGGTCGTTCACCAGATACAAGTCGGAAAGCGTGCGACCGTATTCGTAGACGTAGTTGTTGCCGTCGGGGGTGATGAGGACAGAGCTAATGTCGGTGACGCCGGACACGTCTGGCGGAGCGAGCTGTTTCCAAAGTTGTTTACGGCCCGTGGCCAGGTCCAGCTTATTGACCGTTGTGGGAACTTCACCAAGCCGATAAACGAAGAGAGATCGACCATCGCTGGTCCACGCGATGGGAGCCTCGCCAGGATCGAGGCCAGGAATAGGCCGAAGCTCACCGCTCTCGACCGTTAGCAGAGAAGGTTTCTGATCGGCACCAACCAGAGCGATCTGCTTGCCGTCGGGAGAGATGGCTATCATGCTCGCGTTCACACCTTCGCCGGTGATGGCCTTGGCTGGGCTACCGTTCACATCCTGCACATAAAGTCGCACGCCCTTGCCGGGCTCGTCACCGGAGAATAACAATCGCTTGCCATCGGGAAACCAACGTGCGCTGAGGCGATTAATTTGGTCATGCGTTATCTGTCGCGATTCTCCGGCGCCGGTAGCGAGCAGGATAAACTGGACGGGTGCCTTCGGCAGCCCCGACAATGCCCATTTTTGATCTGGTGATAGCGCAAAACTGACTCCGTCGCCCAGCCGGATAGCAGGGGACCCATCGGTGCCACGCAGGTAAGTAGAATAGTTTTCCCCGCCCGCTTCGCCGGATTCGGTGAACAAGAGCCGCTTACCATCCAGCGACAAATCCCTGGGCGCCGACCAGTCCAGCCAGGAAAGATCCCGCACCTTGGTACTGGCAGCCGACAAACCGACCATTCCAACGCGCGGCACGTCTCGTGTGATCAGCAGGCGCCCGTCCCTGGCTACATCCTGGAGGGTCAACGTGCCGGGCTCACGTGCCAAAAGCCGCTCCTTGCCCGACAGATTTACTGCGGAAAGATATCGTCCGTAGCCAAGCCGGGTGCTGGAAAACCAAATTTCGGTTCCGTTCGGAGACCACCCCAAACCCCAAGCCGTCTCCCAGCCGGTAGACAATGTTTTCTTTTTTCCGGAGAGATCGACGACGGCGATTGATCCTGCGTCGTCTCGGCGAACGGGATGCTCGATGAAAGCCACCACGTCTCCATTTGGACTGACCCGCGGGTGACTGAGCCATCCTCCAGTTTGATACAGCACTTTTCCGATAGGATATTCGAGACGGCTCAATCCGCTGAACTCACGTACCACGGCGAAGTTTGTCCCATCGGGCGACCAGTCTGCCCACTGTACGTTCTCCAGTACCTCGCGGGGGGCGCCCCCGCCCAGCGGCACTCTGCCCAATGTGCCCACGTTAATGTAGGGATCGATGTTGTGACTATTGAGCAGAACCGCCATCTCGCCTTCCGGTGAGATCGACAACACTTCGGCCTTCGACAGCCCAAAGGGGCGGGATTCGGGACTGTCGGGCCGGGTAACCAAAAGTTCGATGGGGTTTCCTTCCCAGGCCGCGCTGTAGACGATGTTCTTCCCGTCAGGAGCAAAACGCGCCATGCGGATGGTGCCACCGCGAAAGGTCAATTGGCGATAGGTTGGCGGCGTAATACCAGACGCTAAGCCTTCGCGCTTTCCCAGAACGTAGGCTCCGGCGATCAGCGCAATAATAATGACTCCCGAAGCCAAAGCGATAATTCCCCCGTGCCTGAGCTTGCGGGCCGCCGAAGCTGATACCAGTTCGGCCATATCGGCTTGCGCCGCGACCTTTGTGCTCGGGTGCGAGCCGGACTCCCGTCTCAAACGTAGGAGGTCAACGCGGAAGTCGGAGGCGGTCTGGTAACGGAGTTTTGGATCTTTTTCCAGGGCTTTGTCGAGAATCTCTTCCAGTTTTGGCGGGAGTTGAGGATTCAGGTGCGATGGCGGAACGGGGGCGCGGTTGAGAATCCCATCAAACACCGCAGCACTTGTGGAACCGGGAAATGCCTGCCGTCCCGTAGCCATTTCGTACAGAACGATCCCCAGAGAAAACAGGTCGGTGCGCCGGTCCAACTCCTCGCCCATGGCCTGCTCTGGTGACATGTAGGCAATCGTTCCGACTGCCATGCCTGGACTGGTCAACAGATCGACGTGCCCGGCGGTCGGGATGGAGTCACCTACGCCCTGGTGTTTCGGTTGCGCTTCGGCGGTGTATTTCGCTAAGCCAAAATCCAGGACTTTCGCCTGGCCGCTGCGAGTGATGAAGATATTCGCAGGTTTAATATCGCGATGGACAATGCCCTGAGAGTGCGCCGCATCCAGAGCTTCGCCGACTTGCACAGCGATCTCCAGCACCTCGCTGAGCCGAATCGGTTTCCCTTCGATGCGGTGTTTCAGCGTCTGCCCGTCAATAAACTCCATGACAATATAGGCAGATCCGCCATCTTCTCCGACGTCATAGATCGTGCATATGTTGGGGTGATTGAGTCCGGATGCAGCCTGCGCTTCGCGCCGGAAGCGTTCAAGAGCGGCCGGGTCTTTGGCGGAATCCTCCGCCAGGAATTTCAAGGCGACGGTGCGGTGCAGGCGCGTGTCCTCGGCTTTATAGACGACGCCCATACCGCCGCCGCCGAGCTTACCCGTAATCTGATAGTGGGAAATGGTCCGGCCGATCATCGGAAACGCAATCTTAGGCGGGGCTCACGCGTACCGTCAATCGGCAATTCGGATTTCGGGGGCCGCGGACGCCATGCGATTCTGGCCGTGTCGTCGGCTACTCGGACGTTACCGCCCGGGCCTCGTTTTCTCCGCGGGGCCCTTATCGCAGCGTGAAAACGCTGCGCCACCCAAAAGCTGCGCCACCCCGAAAATCAGTATTTTTCAGCGAACTATTAGCGGCCTGCCAGGCGACCGATCAGGGCAGGAAGGTCTTCATGCAGAACGCGCTGCCGCCAGCTTTTTCGAATTCGGATGTGTCTACGACGATCGGGGTCAGACCCTCCTCGCTGAGAATTGCATCCAGGTGAGCAGTACGGTAGGGCGTGATGTACCTTCCATTGGCTACGATTCCGTTGCCGATAAACTTGTGAGCCTCATCGGCTGTTAACTCATGGATTCGCTTCCAGTACTTAGGCAGCACATTGAGGGCGCTCGGAGAGAAGGCCTGCGGATAGATGAGGACCGCCTCGTCGTTCAGCGGGCAGAGACAGGTATCGAGGTGGTAGCAAAAGGGATCCACGAGTTGCAGAGGGATGACAGGGATTCCCATTTTGGACATGGCGGCGGTGAATTTGTCGACGCCGCCCCTGGTCGTGCGGAAGCCGTAGCCCGCGTAGATTCGTGAGCCGTCCGGATGCCAGAGGAAATCTCCGTGACCCTCAAAGTAGTCGTCGCCAAAGTCGAGTTCGATGATCCGATAGCCTCTCTGACGGTACCAATCCAGAAAAAAAGCTACCTCACGCTGGCGTGAGGGGTAGACCATGCGACTGGGCACCACGAATCTGCCGATACCTTCCTTGTAGCCCACAAAGGCCTGATTGGCAGCGAACACCATGTCTTCCAGGCCCGGAGCCGGGTCGATGGTTACGACTTGGTATCCGCTTTCCTCGAGAGCGGCACACAGGGCCTGCCATTGCGCGCTTGCTTTGGCGCTATCGACCGGGGACTGTCCCGACATGTACGGATTCTTCTGATCGACAACGTCAAAATACCTTGGCGGACAGAGTAGGACCTGCCTGGGCATGCCTGAAATGGTAGCTGGCGAGGCTGCAAACCGGCAAGGATCGACGCCGCTTTGACGCTAGTGTGACGACTCTTCGGCACTACTGCCGATCAGTCGGCAGCAGATTTGCCATTAGCTATGTGTGCGCCAGCCAAAACATCAAGGGGACGGGGGAAACAGAAGTACCCAAACAGAGGAGCTCCTGGCCTTCCAGGTGCTTATGAATCAGTCCCCCCTACGTGTGTGATTCTCTTGGAACTGCGGAGGAGGACGATGCTGAGTCATTGCGCCAATACAAGATGTTCTAAACCATTCCTCAAACTACGCGAGGGAAAATTGTTCATCGTAGAGACAGCGCTTGGCGGCCAACCGGGCGAGGCCGAACCGCCTCCACTTCTTCGTGCACGAGCAAAACGGCGGGTGGAACGTTACTGGCTGTGTGACCCCTGCGCGATGGAGTGGACGTTGATTTATGATCGCGAGAACAGAGTTCTGCTGGTTCCGTCCCGCCAGTCGGTCGCCGGCGGGCATGTCGCGCCGAAAGTGGCGTTCAGCGAGGTTATCTGAGTCTAAGTCTTCCCGGTAGTCGCGGGAACAATAGAATCGGGCAACCGACCCAGCGGCTAAAACGTGGAGGTTTGTTCCACTGCGTCACGGAAATTCGAGTTCTCACGGACACATTAAAAAGCCGCGGACCAGAAGAAAGCGCTTATCGTAGCGCTGAAGGTCTACGCCATCCAAAGCCCGTTTTTCGCGGCCAGCTAGACGTACCCGTCCTCTTTCCAGGTCTTCCAGTCGGAGCGCACTGCCTTCAGCATGTCACCAGTCGCGGCTTGGAGCCACTTCGCTTTCCGCTTCTCTAAATCACGCAGAATGAGACGGCGCGCCGACTTCGTTCCATGGTGAATGTTCGCGGTTTCCCAGCCCATGGCATGGAGCAGACGCAACTCCACGCCCGAAGCAGTGAGAGCGGCCAGTTCGATACGAGAGCAGTCGGGAGCGAGACGGCGGACGATCCATCGTCCGCGTAACTGGACGAAGGGGTCGGGGCAGCGCACGGCGCGGCTTATGACAGTCTGGTAGAGAATCTCCGCGGGACAGTTCTTATCTTTTGCCCAGTGGCTGGCGGAATAAACCATCGCCTTGGCTTCGCGCGCGATTCGTCCTCCAGCCCACTCCGCAATCGCGACGAAGCGGGCATGGCCCAGGCTTCCCAGGCCCGCAACTCGGTGTACCACACGATAGGTGAGATTGCGGGCCGGCATCAGATGCTCGAGAGCATCGGTTGCGCTCAGCGGAATGTCTGTTCTCACGACGGGAAGAGCATCCATCTTCTCCCAGAATCGCACCGGATCGCGCAGTTTGCTTTGGGCAATCTGGCGCAGCCAAGTGTGGTGCTCTCCCAGGACAAACGGACGTCCGCTTTCTCGCAACCCGTCGCTGTAGCCTTCGAGGATCGAGTCGCAAATCCCTTTCTCCTTGAGTGCCAGGTGACCACCTTCGGCGGCCAGCTGCGCGCTCACGGCCAGGCGGACCAGATCGTTGGCGTACGACAAAGGAGAGGCTTCGTCGAAGTCATTCACACCCCAGATCAAGCGGCCCTCACTGTCGCGCCATGTGCCGAAGTTTTCCACGTGGAGATCGCCCATCGCCAACACATGGGGAGCCTTAGCGAGATCGGGAGATACTTTCGGCCAGATCTGTGCCCAGCGGTAATAGGTGGCACGCAGGAATGGAAAAATTGCCGCCTTCATGTTGCTGTGTTTGAGGCGGAGTTCTGCCTTGATGACGTCGGTGTGACGGCCAAACCAGTCTTCAAATTGGCGAGTCGCTTTAACTACGTTCATAACGCGCCAACGATACGACCACGGGCATGCTAAGTCAACGGACGAGAAGGCGAAACGAAACTGCTGGCAGGCATCTCTTTGCCAAGATCGTTACGCCGAATGCTTCACCCGGAGCCAGACAAACCATCCGCCCATCTTGGCGTGCGAGTTCGTATCGACGTCTACGACTTGCACTCGATCACCTTGTTTCAGAACAGAGACGACATCGCCTTGGGTGTGCCAACTCCCGCCGGGTGGATTGCTGTGCAGGTAAACATCGGACGTCACGGTGAAAGTCTGTCCCGAGTGGAAGTCGGGAACGGGCGGGACCGGAGAGATATTCCTGGCGCCGACCCCGGCCCAGGCCTTCTTGGATTCGTCGACCTGCCCGGCATACATCCATCCAATAGTCTCGGCGAGTTGGGGAACCGCCTTCTGAATTATGTCCTGCTGTGAGAGCAGACTGGTCTTGAGCGATTCCTCTGCCGAGGTTGCCTGACTTTTCAACGCGCCGATTTCGCCTTTCAGAGCGGCAATTTGTGTAGGGGCGGTTGGCTTATGCGGATCTACTTCAGAGAGCCTCGATTCTATGTCGGTAAGTTTTTGCTGAAGGACATTCACCTGTGAGGCTGCGACTTTGGATTGGGCATTCGATTTCTGAACCTCTCCCAATTCGATCGGGCCCAGTTTTGTGATTCCAAGCGCGTCGAGCTTCGTGCGCAGGTAGGTTCCAAAAAACAAGAAAAGCACGACGAAAAGAACGATGGCAAAGTCTTTGCCAAGCGCAAGAACGTCATCACATACCCCAACGAATCTGTGAAATCCGGCGGTTGGTTGCGGTCCCTCAGCCATTTGTTTCCTCCACGCCAAAACTCTTAGTGGCCAGCACAATAGGCCAACCCATGGGCGCTGTCAAACCTGGGTTAGCGAGACTGGCTTACCGAGATGCGATT
>Ga0209488_10003495_pt1 | contig 12609 bp, 10 predicted proteins | sample Rivendell_Oct201_8_FD_188349 | JGI IMG/M metagenome (GOLD analysis project Ga0209488, IMG submission 188349) | Vadose zone soil microbial communities from the Eel River Critical Zone Observatory, Northern California, USA -... | ecosystem: Environmental > Terrestrial > Soil > Vadose zone >...
TCAAAAAAGCTGCATGAGATATCGCCATGTCCGACCACACCCAACCGGAAACACGCAAATCACTGGCGACCGGCCGCATCGCGCTGAGCGCTGCGCTGCTCGGCGCCGTCATCTTCGTGTGCCTCAACATCGTCAGCACCCAGATCTTCCGCGACGCCCGCGTCGATCTCACCCAGCAGCACCTCTACTCGCTGAGCCAAGGCACCCGCTCGCTGCTCGGCGAGCTTAAGGAACCGGTGCGCTTCCGCTTGTTCATGTCATCGGGGCTCACCAAACAGGCGCCGCAGCTCGCAGCCTTCGCAGGGCGGGTGCGATCGCTGTTGGATTCCTATGCCGCTGCTGCCAAGGGCAACATCATTCTAGAGGTCATCGACCCGCGGCCATTCTCCGAGGAGGAGGACCGCGCCGTCGCTTTCGGCATCGACGGTTTCACGGGCGTCGGCGGCGAGCGGCTGTTCTTCGGCCTCGCCGCCACCAATTCCACCACCGGGCGGGCCACCATCGGTGTGTTCGCGCCGGACCGCGAGGCCTTTCTGGAATATGACCTGACACGACTGGTGTCGGACCTCGGACGGCGCGGCAAGCCGGTGGTGGCGCTGCTCGACGGGCTCGGCCTCGCCGGCAATCCCATGATGCGGATGCCTGAGCAGCAGGTGCTGGCGCAGATGAAGCAATTCTTCGACGTCAAGCCGCTGTCCGGGGAGGTCGAGAAGCTGCCCGACGACACCCGCGTCCTGATGGTGGTCCACCCTCAGGACCTCAGCGAAAAGACGCTCTACACCATCGATCAATGGGTGATGGCCGGCAACGCCACGATGATCTTCGTCGACCCGTTCGCGGAAAACCAGTTCGGCCCGCGCGGCGGGCCGTCGCCGAACCCGACGTCAAACCTCGAACCATTGTTCAAGGCGTGGGGCGTGAAATTCGACACTGCCCGGGCCATCGGCGATCCGGACTATGCGCTGCAGACTGAACGCAATGTCGGCGGCCGCCCGGTGGCCTCGCAGAACCTTCCGTGGATGGCGTTACGGGGCGACGCGCTTGCGCGCGATGAGGCGATCCTGGCGCAGTTGTCCGCCGTCGTAATGACGACCGCCGGCGCCTTCGAGACCACCAAGGACGGGATCACGTTACGGCCCCTCGTGCGCGCGTCGAACGCCGCCGTCACCCTTGACGCCACCCTGGCGGGCGATCGCACCGGCGATCCGCGCCGTCTGCTGGTGGGGCTCACCAAGGCGGCGCAGCCACCGATTCTTGCGGCCCGGCTGACGGGCACCCTCGACAGCGCCTATCCGGACGGACTCAAGAAGGAAGAGAAGAAGCCGGACGAAGCAAAAGCCGACGAGAAGAAGCCCGACGAGGCAGCGCCGGACGCCGCAAAGGCCGACGAGCCCAAGAAGGACGAGGCGAAGGCGGCCGACAACGCGCTCAAGAAGTCGGCGAAGCCTGCGAACGTCATTCTGGTCGGCGACGCCGACATGCTGATGGACCGCAACTGGGTCCAGATGCACAGCCTGTTCGGACAGCAGGTCGCCCAAGCGTTCGCCAACAATGGGGACTTCGTCGTCAATGCGATCGAGCAGATGTCCGGCAGCGCCGCCCTGTCCGACCTGCGCGGGCGCGGCGTGTCCTGGCGGCCGTTCGAGCTCATTCAGCGGATGGAGGCTGAAGCCGACAGTCGATTCCGCGCCAAGGAGCAGGAACTGACGACCCAGCTCAAGGAGACAGAACAGAAGCTATCGCAGCTGCCCAAAGCCGCCGAAGGCTCAAATGAGGTGTTGACGGCCGAGCAGGCGAAAACCATCGAGGGCTTCCGCACCCAGTTGTTTGCCATCCGTTCTCAACTGCGCGACGTGCAGTTTGCGCTGCGCCGTGATGTCGACAATCTCAAGAATCTCGTGACGACGCTCAACGTCGGTGTCGTGCCCGTCACGGTCGGAGTCATCGCAATCGCCTTTGGGATGCGCCGGTCGCGGCGGCCTCTGCCGAAGAAGCCATCGGACACGACGGCGTAGCGCGAGACGGAGCAGCATCATGAACGCGAAACATCTCACAACGCTTGCCGTGCTGGCTGCGGTCAGCATCGCGGCGACCGCCTGGGTCCTGCGCACCGGCGCCCCGACGATGGCATCGGACCGACGCGGAGAAACGGTCGTCCCCTCGCTCGTGGCCAAGGCGAACGATATCACCGACCTTTCCATACGCGACGGCGCCGGCACTCTCGCGATCGAGCGCCGCGACAATCGCTTTGTCGCGGCGGATTCCGGTTATCCGATCAAGACCGACGCGGTGCGCGATGTCGTCGCCGGCAGCGCCGGCCTGTCATTTCAGGAAGCGCGCACCAGCGATCCGGCCCGCTACGGCGATCTCGGCCTTGCGGATCCGGGCGCCAAGGATGCCGGCAAGGAGATCACGTTGCGCACGCCGGGCGGAGAACTTGCAAGCTTCGTGGTCGGCAATCGCGACGCGACTGTCGGTGGCGCGACCGGCGGCGTTTTCATCCGCCTCAAAGGCCAACCCCAGACTTTCCTGGCGCGCGGCGAGGTTCGGCTGCCCGTCGTCCGTTCGGACTGGTTCGTCGCATTCGATCTCGACGTCAAGCGCAACGAGATCAGGAAAGTCGAACTGACCGGCGGCGGCCGCGATGGTGTAACCGCTTCCGCAAACGCCGAGAAACCCGGCGATCTTGTGCTTGCCGAGGTGCCGGAAAAGCGTAACCCCGACGCCTTCAAGGTCAGCCGGCTGGCGACGCTGGTCGACAGCTTCACGTTTCAGGACGTACGCAAGGCCACCAAGCCGGCAGACGATGCGCGCCGCATGGTGGTGGACGCCGGTGAAGGCCTGCGCCTCGTCTTCACCGCGGTCGGCGACGTTACCGAGGGCTGGGTGCAGATCGCGGCGGAAGCCACCGGCGATGCCGCCAAGGGCAAGGCAACGCTGATCGCCTCCAAAGTTGATGGCTACGATTTCCGCCTGCCTTCCAATCAGGCGGAAATCCTCGGCTGGACCATCACCGACCTGACCGACGAACAGAAGGGCTGATCGTAGCCCGGATGGAGCGCCGGCCGCTGCTCCCTCTCCCCGCTTGCGGGGAGAGGGTCGGGGTGAGACCGTAGGGCGCAATGAGCGCAGCGCATGGCGCCGCTACATCTAAACACGCTCGCCGACGTCGCCCTCTGTCGAGACGACGCCCGCCTTTCGCACGGGAACGGCGCAATGCGCTGCGCTTATTGCGCCCTACGGGCCTGCCAAAAACTCCTCCACCGTCTCGACGAAAAAGTCTGTCTGGTCGTGGTGCACCCAATGCCCGGCATTATCCACCATGACGACGCGGGCATTCTTGAAATGACTCGCGCGGCCGTCCTCCTGAGGATTGGAGGCCCAGCTTTCCCTGCCGTAGACGAGCAAGGTCGGACACGCGACTTCCGCCCATAGCCGTTCGATTTCCGCCGCCGGCAGATCGAGGGGCGGGAAAACGTGAAGGTAGGGGTCGAACTTCCAGCTATAGGTGCCGTCCTCGTTCTGGTTGACGCCATGACGGGTGAGATGGTTCGCCTGCTCAAGCGAAAGGTGCTTGTTCGCGGCCTGCATGCGGGCAACCGCATCGTTTATCGATTCATAGCGTCGCGGCAGGCGGGCGGCGAGGCTGCGCTGCGCCTCGATCCAGGCGCGCATACGCTCGGTCATGGGCTTGGCGAGGCGCTCGGCCATCGCCTTGGGCGATAATCCAAGGCCCTCAATCGAGACAAGGCGCCTCACGTTGTCGGGATAGATGCCGGCATAACGTGTCGCAATGTTGCCGCCGAGCGAATGGCCAATCAGGGTCACGGGCGCAAGCTGGCGCTGATGAATGAGTTGCGCGAGATCATAGATAAGGCCCGGCATGGCGTAGCCGCCATCCTGCGCCCACTGGCTGTCGCCATGCCCGCGCAGATCGGGCGCGATGATGTGCCAATGGTCGCGAAACCGCTCCACCACCCAGTCCCAGCTGCGCGCATGATCGCGGCCGCCGTGGACTAGCACCAGCGGCGGCGCGTCCGTATTGCCCCAATCGAAATAATGCAGACGCAGGCGCTGCGAAATAAAGGTGTGCGAGGTCGGGCTTGGCATGGTGAATTCAAGCGAACAAGGCGGCGAAATTGGTCGCGGAAACGATCTGCGTGCCTTTGTGGCGATCGAGGGAAAGCAACCCGCCCTTGTCGCCTGTCACGAGATAGCCGGCCTTGCCTCCTTCGGACAGGGCCAGCAGAAAATCGTCGGTTGGATCTGCAGAACGGTTCACCGGCGGTAGCGAGCCGATATGCTCAGCGAGCTTCTTGATTTGGTTCACCAGGCGTCCGGCGTTATGCGGCTTGATGAGTTTGGCGACGCGCGGTTTTCGCAGCGTGGCGCGCAGTTCATCGAGCTGTTCCGCACAGGTCAGCAGTGTAAATTTACCGTCCTCCCAGGCGTCATAGATGGCGGCAGGATGGCCCACTGGGCAAATCAAGGCGGACACCAGGATGTTGGTATCGAGCACCACGCGCATCAGGCTTTGTCAGCGTCGCCGCTGGCGCCGTTCGGTGCGAACCTCGCGGACGGCATTGTCAACGATGCGCTGCAATTCGCCCGGCTCGGTCTTGGCGTTGCGCGTCTTGATGTCCTGAACCGTGTGATGAAACACCCGCCAGCGGACGGCCTCTTCGATGAATTTGGAGAGGTCGCCCTTCTTCATACCCTGGGCGCCCAGAAAGGTGCGCAGGGCGAGGTCGGTTTCCTTGGAGACCTTGATGTTCCAGCGGACGGCTTCTTGCATTGGTACCACACATATGTGGATAAACACTTATACATTTATGGTAGGTCGTAACGGCTCAGCAGTCAAACGTGCCGTGCGCGATCGCTCCAGCCCGCGGCCCCCTCGCCGTTCAGATGCAAATCCGTTACTATTCGTCCACAAATGCGGGCCGCGCAACGCAACGGCGAACGGTGCGGCTTGGCGTCTTCGTGAGTGCAGAAAGTCTTTCTCGCGGACAAATGGAGGAAACGCATGGTCGCCTTCACGGTCAACGGAGTGCGCAGGGAGCTGGGCGTCGAGCCTAACACGCCGCTGCTCTGGGTCCTGCGCGAGCATCTCAAACTGACGGGCACCAAATTCGGCTGCGGCATCGCGTCGTGCGGTGCCTGCACGGTGCACATCGATGGGCAGGCGGCGCGTTCCTGCGCCACCCCGGTCTCCATGGTCGAAGGTAAATCCGTCACCACCATCGAAGGGCTTTCGCCCGACGGCAGCCATCCGCTGCAGAAGGCATGGATCGCCGAGCAGGTGCCGCAATGCGGCTACTGCCAGTCCGGCCAGATCATGCAGGCCGCGGACCTGCTGGCGCGCAACAAGACGCCGTCGCGCGAACAGATCGTTGAACACATGGACGGCAATATCTGCCGCTGCGGCACTTATCTGAAAATCATCAGCGCAATCCAGCGCGCTTCGCGGGAGGGCTGAGCCATGACCGAACGCATCGACCCACGCACAACCGACCTCAGCCGTCGCGATTTTCTTGGCGCTGCTGCCGGCCTGACCCTGGCGCTGACGGTGGCGCCCGATCCGCTGGCACTTATCGGTGAAGGCCTTTCGGGCGAAGCCCTGGCGGACGGCCTGCTGTCGCCGAACGTGTGGCTGACGATCGCGACCGACGGCACCATCACCATCGTCTCGCCCGCTGCCGAAATGGGGCAAGGCACCTTCACGACGCTGCCGGCGGTGCTTGCCGACGAGCTCGACGCCGACTGGACGAGGGTCAAGCCGGTGTTTCCGCCCGAGTGGAACGAGAAGAAATTCGGCAATCCGGGATACGACAACTACGCGTTCCAGACCTCGGCGAGCTTTGCGGTTCGCGGCTACTTCAAGGCGATGCGCGTGGCGGGCGCTCAGGCGCGGCGCGTCCTCATCAACGCCGTCGCGGCGAAATGGGGCGTGCCGGCGCAAGAGCTTTCGACCGACCCGAGCGTCGTCGTGCACAAGGCCACGAACCGCCGCATCTCCTACGGTGAAATCGCGGGCTTTGCCAAGGCGCCGGCGGAATTGCCGAAGATCGAGGACAAGGACCTCAAGACGGCGGCAAGCTTCCGATATATCGGCAAGGATCTGCCGCGGGTCGAGGTGCCGCTCAAGGTGACCGGCGCTGCCAAATATGGAATCGACGCCCAGGTCCCGGGCATGGTCTACGCCGCGGTGCTGCAATCGCCCTATCCGGGCGGCAGGCCGGAGACGGTGGACGAGACGCGGGCGCGGCAGGTCAAGGGCGTCACCGACATCGTCAAGCTGCCGGAGGGCGTCGGCGTTGTCGGAACGAGCTTCGAGGCGACCCAGGCCGCCAAGAATTTACTCAAGGTCAGCTGGAGCGACGCGCCGGGCGCCCATCATGACAGCGAGAAGGCGCTTGAGGAGTTCGCCGCCATCGGGCGCGACAACAGCCGCGACGGCGTGCCGTATGAAAGCGTCGGCGACGCCAAGGCAGCGATGCGGGGCGCCGTCAAGGTCTACCGCGGCGAATACCGCACGCGGTATCTCTATCACGCCCAGATGGAGCCGATGAACGCCACCGCCGCGGTCAGCCCCGACGGCAAGTCGGTCGAGATCTGGACCGGGACCCAGGGCCCGACGAGCCTGCACAACCAGGTCGCCCGCCTGCTGGGGATCGAGCGAACCAGCATCACCCTGCATCAGCATTTCCTCGGCGGCGGTTACGGCCGTCGCAGCCAACAGGAAGTGGTCATCGATGCGGTGCGCCTCGCCAAGGCGGTCGGCAAACCGGTCAAACTGATCTGGACGCGCGAGGACGACGTGAGGGGCGGCAAGTTCCGGCCGATGACGGCGCATCACATCGAAGCGGGCTTCGATGCCAGCGGCAAGCTCGTCGCTTGGCACCACCGCGTGGTCGCCGAATCAGTCGCCGCCTATACGTCGATCGCCAACGGCACGCCGCCGCCGCCGCTCGACCGCGTCGTGATGAAAGGCTCGCCGATACCGCAGTATCCGATCCCCAACAAGCTGGCGGAGCATGTCATCGAAACGCGCGGCGCGCGGCTCGCGGCGTTTCGCGGAGTCGGCAACGCCTACAACGCGTTCGCGGCGGAGAGCCTCCTTGACGAGATCGCCAAGGACCGCGGCCTCGATCCGATCGCATTGCGGCTCACGCTGTCGGAGGGCCAGCCGCGGATGCAGACGCTGCTGCGCGCGGTCGCGGAAATGTCCGATTGGACGCGGCGTCGCGACGGACGCGGTCTCGGCGTCGGCACCATGGTGAAAGACGACACCCTGGCGGCAGGCGTCGCCGAGGTCTCGGTCGATCGCGCCACCGGCAAGATCAAGGTCCACAATTTCTGGGCTGCCATCGACGCCGGGCTTGCGGTGCAGCCCCGCAATGTCGCGGCGCAGACCGAGGGCAGCATCGTCTACGCGCTCGGCCACGTGCTGCGCGAGAAGATCACCATCCGGAACGGCCGCGTACTGGAGTCGAACTACAGCGACTACGAAGTGACGCGCATGTCGGATGTTCCCAACATCGAGGTGAAGGTGGTCTCAACCGACAACCCGCCGACCGGCGCCGGGGAAGACGGCGTGCCGGTGGTCGCCTGCGCGGTCGGCAACGCCGTCGCGGCTCTCACGGGCGTGCGACTGCGCGAATTGCCGTTCGCGCCGGAGCGCGTGCGCGGGGCGCTGGGAGCGTAGCGCGGCGGCCTTCACCCTCCGGCTGCATGCGGGCGGTGAGCCGTAGCCCGGGTTGAGCGCCAGCGAAACCCGGGGGCGGCTTTGCCGTATTGACAGGGCATCCCCGGATTTCGCTTTCGCCTCAATCCGGGCTACGGTCCCTCAATCGCCGAGGGCACTCGCCAAAAAGAAAGACACAGCTCCAGCAACGGCACCGAAAAACCAAACCAACGAGAACGCTGGACCGACCAACAGCAGCATGCCAACGTCCAACATTCGGGTATGGCTAAGCGTGTTCAATAGGCGCTCAGGTTCAAAAAAAGCAAAATACGAAAAATAGGCAAAAATCGAGACAAGATATGCAAGTATAGCACTGATTGGGATTACCCAAAGGGATCTGGACACACGACCACGCAGGCTCAAAAAAAGTGCAATCGTAAAGAGCAACGCAAAGACCACAAATACGCCGACAGACCATCTGTGCAGCAGCTTCGCAGCGAGTTGCCAACCACCCGCAATAGCAAAAAAGCCATACGCCAAGCCTACACTCAGCAAGCATATCGCGATATGACGTTTCCCATTGATGATCTCCGCTCGAAAGCTGCTCTCTCATTCAAAGAGCCGCGCTATTGCGCGTCTGGGGCAAGGAGGGGGAGGCAAGCAAGACGTGGATGGCCGGGACGAGCCCGGCGATGACTCTGGAAAACTGGTCCAATATAACCGAACGCGCTCCAAATCAAGCTTTGGCCCAGGTCGATGAATGGTGCTCTCAAAGGCGCCCCGGGGCGTCTCGTCTTCGATTTCACGACTACGGCATTGTGGTCGGGACCGCCGGCCGGCATCGTGCGGGTTGAAAGCGAATTCGCCCGCTGGGCGGTCACCCACCTGGATGAGCTGGCCTTGGGGTTCTTCGATCCCAAGACGCGCGCTTTCCGTCATCTCGATCGCAACGTCGCCGATATCCTGATCTCGCAGAAGGCGGCCATCGATCCCTTCTCCTTCGTCAATCCGGCGCGCCTCGGCAGGCGCAAGACGGACCGCATTCCCGCGGCCGTCCGGCCGGCGGCGATGTGGCTCCTGCAATTCCGCCGCATGGCGCTCCTGGCCTTGGAGCGAGTGAGGTTGACGACCCGAAGCGAGCGCGTCGCAGTGCTGACGGACCGCCTGCAGCGGGCGATCATGAGTCCCAAATACCGCGCCCTCATGGTCAGGCCGGATGGTTCGCGCCGCGGATTTCTCCCCGCCGACACGGTGATGGGAGAGCCGCTCGCGCTCACGGCACGCGATACCCTCGTCTGCACCGGCGCCGGGTGGACGCACAACGACATCGGGGCCATCACGGCCGCGAAGCGGAACATCGGCTTTCGTCTCGTGCTGTTCTGCCACGACATCATTCCGCTGATGTTTCCTCACTTCTACAAGCGCGCCGATGTCGAGGCGCAGCGCCGCTATTGCGACCTGGCGTTTCCCGCCGCCGATCTCGTCATATTCGGCTCGCGCGCCGTGGCGGCGGATGTGCGCGCCTATTGCGACGCGCAGCGGATCGTGCTTGGTGCCTCCGCCGTGTGTCCGCTCGGCGCAAATGGCAGCACCACGGCCGCGTCGGCGCCGTTGCCCCCGGGCATCGAGGCCGGACGTTATGCGCTCCTCGTGAGCACGATCGAGCCGCGTAAGGGCCACCGCCTGATTTACGATGCTTGGGTCAAGCTCCTCGCAGCCGGGATTCCGCAGCGCTCGCGCTTCAAGCTGGTTTTCGCTGGCCGGAAGGGCTGGATGGTCGACGACCTCATGCGGGATCTGCGACGCGATCCGCGCCTCGCCGGCACGCTCCACGTGCTTCCCGACGCCAGCGATGCAACAGTCTCGGCGCTCTACCGCGATGCCGCGTTCTGTCTCTATCCGTCATGCTATGAAGGATACGGCCTGCCAGTGGTCGAAGCCTTCCGGCACGGCAAGGCTGTCATGGCCTCGACCGGCGGCGCGGTGCCGGAAGTGGTCGGCGGTTTCTCGCCATGCCTCGATCCAACCGATGGCGAAGCTTGGCGGCGGATGTTGGAGACCTGGATCCAGGACCCGACGGCCCGCGCCGTGTACGAGACGCGCATCCGCGCTTCGTTCCAGCATCCGGACTGGGGCGAATCCGCGAGGACCTTCTTCGCGCTGGTGCGCGGCCAGCCAGCAACCAACCGGTAATGCGCCGTCCATCAGCTCGCAATGTTTCGACATACAGGGTGAGATATAAGGGGCGACCCTTGGGGCGCCCCTACGGGGTACGGTGACTCGCCAGCATTTTCTCAAAGCTCGCCGTGAGTGCCGCCTCGATCTCGGGTCGGTTCTCCAGGCGGCTTACTAGCATGGCGGCTGCCTCGATGGTGGACAGGCCGTCGGGGCGCGGCTCGCGACGCAGGTGGCCGTAGCGCGACGGCCGCGATGGCCCCAGAATGACGCGCCGGCATTTGAGCATCCAGGCATTGCGCCACCATAGCGCCTTGGCCTGGCTCCAATTGCCGTCGAGCAGCACGATCCCCTCGATGTCGCGCAGCAACTCATCTTGGTTGCGTTCCGGCTCGCCCTTGCGGTTGAGCATGACAACCTCGCGGTCAGGCGCGAGCGCAGCCGCCTTGGCAGAGCCGAGATAGAGGACGGCCCAGCGGTGCGGATCAGCGGGGCGGTCGAGAATTTTCGCGAGACTCGGCCACGACAACCCAACTTTCAGGATGGCGTTGCGGAAATGCCGGACGGTCAGGCCGGCGGTGCCGAGCGCGCGATCCTGCTCCTGGGGATGCTGGAGGATGAGGACCTGAATACGGTTGTCGAATGGCACGATAGCGTCGCACCCGCACAGCGCTGCCGATTTGCCGCAGCGCTCGCATTCGACGCCGGCCGCACTTGCGATTTCGGGTTTCATGAAACTGCGTATAGGCCCGCGCCGTCATGACTTCAACCGCGAGGCTTGAAGCCGTTATTTCACCTCAACCAATTCAATCGCCTCCCTGCTCGGCCCCTCGATCATCGCGGCGCGGGTGTCGCCGAGGCGGTAGGGGCCCTCCAGGAAGGTGACCCCCTCGCGACGCAGCTTGGCGATCCAGGCATCAAGATCCGCAACGCTGAGCGCGATGTGGTCGTAGAGATGACCGCCCGTGCTCACCAACGGCTTGTCGCCTTGCCGCATGTACCAGGTCAGCGCTACGTCGCCGAAAGTCACGGCGGCGGTGGGGGTTCGAAACGCGCCTGCGGCCTCAAGCGCCGGCCAGGTGCGGTCGGCGCCGCGTGCGACCTTGCAGTTTTCCACCGTGCGTGGAGCTTCGCCGCTGCGGCTCGGCACAGCAGCAGCGCCGAGGTGCTTGCCGTACCACAACTGGGCGCAGAACGGATCTTCCTGGAACATGTGGACGTGGTTGAAACGCTCGGCCGGGAAGTTGCCCTGATATTCGATCAGCGCGTTGTCGGGCCCCGCCATGTAGGCAAAGCCGGCGCCGCCGACAGGCTTGACGCCTTCGCTGCGGGCGGCGGCAATCTGCAACTTGGTCAGACCGAGCACGCCGCCGGTGCCGGGCCACGTGTCGCTGCTCACGAGCACCGAGCCGCCTTCGTCGGTGGTGAAGAGCGGCTGCAGCAGCACCTCCGGCCTGGTCTTGTAAATCGCGAGGTTCTTGCGCACGTCGACCACGTGCCAGCCGAAATGCCAGATCGCGGTCTGCGGCAAGATCGGTGCGGCAGTGGCGACCTTGTTGAAAAGCACCATCACGTTGTTGGGCGATTTGAGCGCCGCGATGCCACCCCAAGCTGCCTTGGCGGTGCTGGGAAATTGTATGGTGTAGAAAGCGATCGCCGCGTCAGGATCGACCGTATTCAGGTGCAGGTGATGAAACGCCGGAACCGGCAACGCCGACTGTGCAACGGCCGGAGGTTCGCCAGCGAAAACGATCATCGTCGCGGCAAGCGCGGCCGGAATAAGCGTCTTGGACGTGACGAGACCGCTCATGAGTTGTCTCCCGGGTGTGGTGAATATTGGTTGTGGTCGATGCGCCGGACTATAGCAATCTGGGACCGCGGGCGTCTCGCCCGCTGTCCGGATTAGCGTGCCGGCCAGCGCTTCGACGCTACGAGACCATTGGCAGCTAGTCAGCAAAGATGATAGGCTGACGATTAGTGGGGCAACAAATTAAAAACGATCCACGTCGCGGGAGGCCCTGTAGATGACATCAACCTAGCCGCAACAATCCCTGCTTCCGCTACCAGGCGGTCGCGGCAGGTTTCGCAGAACCGCTCCGAGCCCAGCGAGCGATACCGTTGACGCAACGGACACAAGTTGATATTCGCCTACAATAACATACACATACCCGCGAGATGCCAATCCGGGTAGGGGGGAACCCTATATGCATCTGATCCCGCAGTCTTGGTCGCATCTGCACATTCTTGTGAGCGTCTTCCCGTCGGTCGGGCTCATCTTTGTGCTCGGCTTTTACATTACCGCATTGGCCACCAGGAATGAGGTGATCAAGCGAAGCTGCCTCATCCTTTTCGGCATCCTGGCCTTGCTCGCCATCCCGACTTATTTCAGCGGCGTTCGCTCAATGGAGCTTTTGTCCCTGGACCCCAAGATTTCCCAGAGCCTGATGAATGCCCATTACGGCTGGGGCTTGGGCGCGCTTGCAATCCTGTTGATCACCGGCGGCTACGCAGTGGTTGAGCTCTGGCGCGTCGGCAAGCCCTCCGATCAGGCCCTCAAAGTGATGCTGGGTCTCGCCGGCCTCACGCTGATTCTGATGATCGTCGTCGACGAGATGGGCTGGGAAATCAACCACCACGAATTGCAGCGGGTGGTGACCGGTGCCGACGCAGCCACCGCGACACCGCAGGCGTGGTCGCACGCGCACATGATCTTGAATCATTTTCCGACCGTCGGATTCGTGATGGCG